>Ga0070741_10000316_pt1 | contig 183840 bp, 151 predicted proteins | sample Coa_R1_4_FD_66440 | JGI IMG/M metagenome (GOLD analysis project Ga0070741, IMG submission 66440) | Surface soil microbial communities from Centralia Pennsylvania, which are recovering from an underground coalmine fire - Coalmine... | ecosystem: Environmental > Terrestrial > Soil >... | reverse complement strand
ATCGCTTTGCGCTCGTTGCCACGGCAGGTGACGTGATAAAAACCGCCGGCCAGCTCGATCCGTAGTGCTCGCGCCATTGCTCGCTTCTAACAAAAATCATAGCAATGTCAATAATAGAGATTTGACCCCATTCCTCTCCGCGCCATTCCTCTCCGCGCTTGTAGCTCTTTGGCCCGCCGAGCGATTTCAAAATCGGTGCTGTCTCGACGATCTTGCCCGTGCCGTGGATGAAATAACTGTTGTGCCCGCTATAGACGTAGCGTTCTCCCGATAGACCCTAAATTCTTGGCTCAGTCTTTCTTGGAATCGCTCGATTCGGTGATCGCAGCGACCACATCATGGTGTTCTAGCAAAAGCGCGAGATCCTGAGGTCTCTGTTCGAAGTCATTGAGTACGTTCGTGATAGCTCCAGCTTTCAACAAACGCCTTACCACTGCCAGATGACCGTTACGGGCAGCCTGATGTAGCGGCCTGTCACCCGTTTCTCCCTCCGCATTTACGTCGGCGCCGGCGGCGAGCAAAGCTTCAACCTCCTCAAGGTTGCCGCGCCAGGCTGCAAGATGCAATACCGTATTTCCAAATAACCCTCGCTGGTTGACGTCATTCAATTCCACGTCAAGAAATTCAGGATGACGTTCTTCTATATATCGCTGTAGAACCTCTCTCGCACGCATTGTTTCCTCTCCCTCTAAATCAGGGCTGCGGACACTTGCATTTTGCCCTAACCTCAGCTTCTGCCTTCCGTACCCAATTTCTTACTTCAAGTGTTTTAAAAAGATGATATGTGTCCCACTTCTGCTCCCACTCTAGAAGCATGTCTAAACAATCCTTAGCGCGCTGAAGCTCCCACTTTGCACGGGAGGTCAAAGCCGGTGTCAGGCTTTGCTTGTTTGATATTTGCGCCTTCTCCCCCGTCGCAGCCGAGTGCAGATAGCCTCCAACTGTTTGTAAAAACCGCCGGCCAGCTCGATGCGTAGTGCTCGCGCCATTGCTCCCTCCTAACAAAAATCATAGCAATGTCAAGAATAAAGATTTGACCCCAGCTCTGGACCCCATAGCAATGTCAAGAATAAAGATTTGACCCCAGATCCTTGACCCGCTAAAAATCATAGCAATGTCAAGAATTAAGATTTGACCCCATCTCTTGACCCCACGAGCTCAACCTGACCCCGAATTCGCCTTTGCTAAATCCTGGGAACTCCATTCCGACCCTTTTTCCGCCCCCCCTGTTCGTAATGCTGCCGCACTCTTTACTCCCAAACGATCTTGACCTTGAATGGCGCTAGCATACCTTTAATTTTCTGCGCGTCATCATGATCTAAATACACGGTAAATTCTAAAGTACCTCTGTCGTCCGGTTCAAAAGGTAGATCGAATTGCGTTAGGTTTAAGTTTGTGTTGCCGATACGTGTTCGAAAGAAGTCCTGCTTGTTATTTGCGGTAAAATCACTAAATTTTTTACTTTCTGCTGCTGTGAGCTCAAAATTGACACTATAAAAAAAACCACTGGGGAATGCCTGCGGCTTCTTTGCACCCGATGTTTCCTCCACAAACTTTTCAATATCTCTACGAGTCTTACCGTATTTTTTAGTTTTTTTGACTGTGATCTTCGATATCGACGTTGCTGGAATTACATAAGCGGCGTGTTTTTCAACATAATAAACTTGTTCGCTCTTTGACTCCTGAACGACTAGCCGGTCGAATTGTGAAGGAGTTTTATATACCTTTTTATCCTTGATCGCCCGAAAAAAACTCACGGTATCGGACTCAATAGCGGCGCTCAGCGAGCCGCAAAGACTAATTACAAAAGGTACTACAATCATAACAAACCGACTAAGAGTCATTGCATTGCCCCCTTTAACACGTAACGCCTCCCGAAACCACTCGCACGGGATCGGGGTCAGGCCTGAGTATTGACTATTTAGCCAATACGCCGGGGAGCTTCTCCTCTGTCCGTTTATCCCGCTGCTGACCCGATATCCCCTCGTAGTTTACTGGATTTTTCGCTTTTCGGGCAAGCGGCCGGGCCGGATAAGATGCGGGGATCAGGTTTGGGAGACGTGGGAAGTGGCAAGCAAATCGGCGATCAAGCCGCCGGGTCGGGCGGCGATGACTTCACCCTATTGCGGCGCCGGCGATGGGATGTTATTTTGCGTCCTATGTTCGCTTCGATGCGCGGTTGGAACGCTCTTCTTTTAGTCGTTGTAGCAGAGGTCGGCGGAACCGTCGCGTCCTGAGCGGGAGATTTTAATTGGATTGAAACCCCTGCCGGCGCGATGGCCGGCGGGGGTTTTGTTTTTTCCGGCCCCGCCGTCTTCGCACGCCGCGCAGGGAGCACATCCACCAAGGAGAAGCTCCCATGAAATTCACCGGCGCAGAGATCATCGCGCAACTCCTCGAGCGCCAGGGCATCGAGATGCTCGCCGGCATCCCCGGCGGCGCGAATCTGCCGCTCTACGACGCGCTCTACCGGAGCTCGATCCGCCATGTGCTGGCGCGCCACGAGCAGGGCGCGGGCTTTATCGCCCAGGGCATCGCGCGCGCCAGCGGCCGCCCGGCGGTGTGCCTGGGCACGTCGGGGCCGGGCGCGACCAATCTGCTCACCGCCGTCGCCGACGCGAAGCTCGACTCGATTCCGCTGATCGCGATCACCGGCCAGGTGCCGCGCGCCATGATCGGCACCGACGCGTTTCAGGAAGTCGACACCTTCGGGCTCAGCCTGCCGATCACCAAGCACAATTTTCTCGCGCGCTCCGCCGCCGAGTTGCTCGACATCGTTCCCCAGGCGTTTCGCATCGCAGCGTCGGGGCGCCCCGGACCCGTGCTGATCGATGTTCCCAAGGACGTGCAGACGGAATCCATCGAGCTGTCCTTCCTGCCCGCGCCCGGACGCGCCGATCCGCCGCCGGCGTGCGCGGCCGGCGCATTGCGCCGCGCCGCCGCGCTGATCGATGAGGCCGAAAGGCCGCTGCTGCTGATCGGCGCGGGCATCATCGCGTCGGGGGCCGCGCGCGAATTGCGCGCGCTGATCGAGAAAGCCTCCGTTCCCGCCGCGGCGACGCTCCTCGGCCTGGGCGCGCTGGCGCACGATCATCCGCTTTTTCTGGGCATGGTCGGCATGCACGCGGCGCGTTTTACCAATCTGCTGCTCGACGAATGCGATCTGCTGATCGCCGTGGGCGCGCGCTTCGACGATCGCGCCACCGGCAAGGCGGCGGAGTTCTGCCCGCGCGCGAAGATTCTCCACATCGATGTCGATCCCGGCGAGCTGGGAAAAATCAAGCAGCCGACCCTCGGCATCGCCGCCGACGCGCGCGCCGCGCTGGCCGGCCTGCTGCCGATGATTGCGCGCCAGGCGCGCTGCGCCTGGCGGCGCCGGGTCGAGGCCGCGCGCGCTCTTTATCCGCTGGCCATGCCCGGCGCGGACAATCCGCTGCGGCCCTACGGCATCATCCGCGCAGCCGCCGCTTTGCTGCCCGAAGACGCCATCGTCACCACCGACGTGGGGCAGCACCAGATGTGGGCGGCGCAGGCCTATCCGCTCAAAGAGCCGCGCCAGTGGCTCACCTCCGGCGGTCTCGGCACCATGGGCTTCGGCCTGCCGGCGGCGATCGGCGCGGCGCTCGCGCGCCCCGAGCGGACGGTTGTCTGTTTCACCGGCGACGGCAGCCTGCTGATGAATATCCAGGAATTCGCCACGGCTGCGGAAGAAAACGCCGAGGTGAAAATTATTCTGCTCAACAACGCGCACCTGGGCATGGTGCGCCAGCAGCAACAGCTCTTTTACGGCGCTCGCTACCACGCCTGCGGTTTCACAGAACGCACGGACTTCGCCGCCATCGCGCGCGGCTTCGGCCTGCGCGCGCTCGATCTGGGGCAAGCCGCCGATCCGGCCGAAGCCCTTGCCGAGATACTGCGCCGTCCCGGGCCGTGTCTTGTCAACGTGCCGATCGCCGGCGACGAGAACGTCTATCCGATGGTGCCGCCGGGCCGGGCCAATCGCGAAATGATCACCGGGGCGCGCTAGCCGCTGCGGCGCGCCCGGCGCCAATCGCCGGTGCGGCAGCAGCTCCGCTGAGTCTCCAGCCCTTGCCAACGCGATCGTGGATTGACACCCTCGCGCGCTGGTATAGTAAAACCCGACGCCCATGGATTTCTTCAGCCCGCAATTTTTCATCATCACGCTGGCGCTGGTCGGCGCGGTCATCATCGTCGCCGCGCTTTTGTCCGGCTTCATCGACCGCAGCGATATCCCGCAGGTCGGGGTCTTTCTCGCCCTCGGCGCCATGCTCGGCCCGGCGGGTCTGCAGCTGCTCGATGTCTCCCTCGACGCGCCGATCCTCAGAGTGGTCGCCACCATCAGTCTGGCGCTGGTGCTTTTCACCGACGCGGTGAGCCTGAGCATCGCCGAGATCCGCCGCCACCGGCTGCTGGCGTTTCTCGTGGTCGGGCCCGGCACTTTACTCTCGGCTGCGCTCATCGCCCTGGCAGCATGGCTGATCCTGGATTTTTCACCCGCGGCGGCGGCGATGATCGGCGCGGCGCTGGCATCCACCGATCCGGTGATGCTGCGCGGTCTGTTGAGGCGTCCCGGGCTTCCCGAAACCGTCCGTCTCGCGCTGCGCCTTGAAAGCGGCTTGAACGACATCGTGCTGCTGCCGATCATCCTGATCGCCATGGCGCTCTTGACCCGCGGCGATCTTTTCGGCGTCGCGGCGGCGCGTCTTGGGCTGGAGCTTTTTCTGCTCGGTCCCGGCGCGGGCATCGCGGCGGGACTGCTCGCCATCGGCGCGCTCGAATTGGTGCGGCGCAAGACCGGCGTGCGCCGCGATTATGAATCGCTCTATTCCCTCGGCGTCGCCTTCGCCGCCTACGCCGCCGCGGAATCGGTGCACGGCAGCGGTTTTCTCGCGGCCTTCTGCGCCGGGGTGACCATCGCCGCGCTCGATGTCGAGCTCTGCGACTGCTTTCTCGAATACGGCGAGACCACCGCCGAGATGACCCTGCTCTTCACTTTTATTCTGTTCGGCAGCTCGCTCATCTGGCAGGGCCTGCTCGCCATCGATCTCGCCACCGCGCTTTTCGCCGCCGCCGTGATTCTGATCCGGCCGGTGGCTTTTTTTCTGTCGCTCTCGCGCACCCGCCTGGACCGGCGCAGCCGGCTCTTGATCGCCTGGTTCGGGCCGCGCGGCTTGAGCTCTTTGCTTTTGATCCTGGTGCCGGTGTTCGCAAAAACGCCCGGGAGCGAGCAGCTCTTCGTCGTCTGCTGCCTGATCGTGCTTTTATCCGTGGCGCTGCACGGCGGCTCGCTGATGCTGCTTCCGCGCGCGGCGCCCGCGCCGGTTATCCAGGCTCGACCGGCGGCGCCGCCGCCCGGCGATGCGCCGCGCGAGGAATCGGCTCTCGCTCCGGCGGCCGCCGACGCCGAGCGCATGGCGATCGCGGAATTGCGCGCGCTCCAGCTATCGGGCGCGCCGGTGCTGATCGTCGATGTGCGCGCCGACACGAGCTTCAATTCGAGCCCGGCGCAAGCCCGGGGCGCGCTGCGCATCCCGGCGGATGAAATCGTTCGGCGCATCGCCGGTCTCGGCGTGCCGCCCTCGAGCGCGATCGTGCTGTTCTGTTCCTGACCGGACGAAGCGACCAGCGCCCGGGCGGCGCGGGAATTGAAAAAAGCCGGCTGGCTGCATGCGCGGGCGCTCACCGGCGGATGGGAAGCCTGGCAAGCGGCGGGATTGGCCGTCGAGGATAAACCGGCGCTGGAAATTTGAGCCGCGCCGGCGCGGTTTTTCGGTCATTCGTCCGCGCCGGAGTCGGCGGCGGCGAAATCCTTGAGCTGGAGCTTGCCTTCCCTGTCCTTCGTGAGGATTTCGATTTTTTTCTCGACCTCGTCGAGCTTCTGGTAGCAGAACTTGGTCAGGCCGACGCCCTTCTCGAAAATCGCCAGCGAATCCTCGAGCGAAAGCTCGCCGGATTCCAGTTGCTCGACGATGCGCTCGAGGTCTTCCAGCGCGGCTTCATAGGTTTGACCCGCGGTTTGTTTGTTCGCCATTTCACTTCTCCTTCGTTTTGACCGCCGGCGGCGCGCTGCCGGCGCCGGGCGCAGCGGTCGAAACTTTGGTGAGCAGCTCGAGCGGATCGACCCGCGCATTGCCCAGGCGCGCGCCCCAGTGCAGATGCGGCCCGGTGACCCGGCCGGTCGCGCCCGAGAGCGCGATCACCTCGCCTTTTTGAACCATCACGCCTTCCTCGACTTTGAGCTCCGAGAGATGAAAATACATGGTGAACAATCCGCCGCCGTGATCGATCACCACGCTGCCGCCGGCGAAGAAAAAATTTCCCACCAGCGCCACCCGGCCGTCGTTGGCGGCGCGCACCTCGGTGCCCGCCGGCGCCGAGAGATCGGTGCCGCTGTGCGGCGCGCGCGCCGTGCCGTTGATGATGCGGCGCAGACCGAAGGACGACGCCGACGCTTCCTGCGGCACCGGGCGGATGAACGGCGCTTCCCACAGCCGCTCGGGAGTCGAATACTCGAAGGCGCGCGCGAACGCGTCCTGCTCGCGGCGAATCTCCGCCAGCGTCTCCGCGCTCATCTGATCGAAGCTCGCCGGCACGTTGAACGACTCCTTGCGAAAGGCGCGGCTCTTGACCTTGAATGGAATCACGCGCGCGTGCTCGACGCCGTTGCGGTCGGTGGCGGTCAGCAAAAGCCTCGAGGCGCCGGGTTTGGCTTCGATATCGGCGCCGAGAAGCGCGGCGAAAACTCCCTGACCGTCGGGATAGAACACCACCGGCGCGGCGCCCAGCCGCCCGCTCACGTCGATCAGCTCGGCGCCGCTCACGCGCACTTCGCCGAGCCCGCCCTGAGCAATTTCCACCGGCCGCGGCCAGCGGATCGGCGCGCCGGCCAGGCCGCGCGCCGCCGGCGCCAGCGCCACGGCGGCAACGAGCGCGAGCCAGAATTTCACGCTATTTTTTTTCCTCCACCCGGCAGAGCGACTGCCCTTCGGCAAACGTGACGCGGATCAGGTCGCCCGACTGCAATGACGCGGCGCTCTTGACGAGGCGCTCTTCGGGAAGTTTGTGCGCGATCGCATAGCCGCGCTCGAGCACCGCCAACGGACTGAGCGCGCCCAACCGTCCGGCGAGCTCTGCCAGACGGTTTCGGCTCTGGCGCACGCGCTCGCGCAAGCGCTTGACCAGCTCGAGCGCGAGATCGTCGAGCTGCTGCTGGCTTTCGCGCAGCTTGCGCCCCGGATCGGCCAGACGCTTGACCCAGGCTTGCAGATTTTGCCGCGCCGCATCGACGATCGAGGCCATCTCCCGAAACAGACGCAGCTCGAGGCTTTGCAGCTGCTCGCGCAGATCGCGCTGGCGCGGCAGGATCAATTCCGCGGCGGCGGTGGGCGTCGGCGCGCGCAGGTCGGCGGCGAAATCGGCGATGGTGAAATCGATCTCGTGCCCGACGGCGGAGACCACCGGGATTTTCGACGCCGCGATGGCGCGCGCGACGATCTCCTCGTTAAACGCCCACAAATCCTCGAGCGAGCCGCCGCCGCGCCCGACGATGATCACGTCGACTGCGCCGAAGCGGTTGAGGTCGGCGATGCCGGCGGCGATCTCGCCCGCCGCGCCCTCGCCCTGAACTTTCACCGGCCGGATCACCACGCGCCGGTCGGCGTAGCGGTCGCGGATGATGCGCAGCATGTCGTGCAACGCCGCGCCGCGGTCCGAGCTCACGATGCCGATCGCCGCGGGCAGAAACGGCAGCGGCTTCTTGCGCTCCGGGGCGAACAATCCTTCGGCGGCGAGTTTTTTCTTGAGCTGCTCGAAGGCCAGATACAGCGCGCCCTGGCCCTGCGGCTCCATGTCTTCGACGTAGAGCTGCAAATCGCCGCGCGCCGAGTAGATACTCACTTTGCCCAGGCACAGCACCGCCATGCCGTTTTCCGGCGTGAAGCGCAGCGCCATCCCCTGGCGGCGAAACAGCACCGCGCCGATCTGGCTCCGATCGTCCTTGAGCGTGAAGTAGCAGTGGCCCGACGGCGGCACGCGGAAGTTGGAAATCTCGCCTTGCACCCACACCGAGTCGAGGCGCGCCTCCAGAGTTCCCTTGATCCGCTCGTTCAGCTCGCTGACCGTCAGGAACTTTCGCGCCGCGGCGGCGAACAGCGGCAGGTCGGCTTCGCGCTCGATCGGTCGTGCCATAGCCCCTAGCTGTAGCACAAAAAAATTAGCCCTCCGAGGGGAGGGCTAATGAAAAACTGCGCCGGGGAATTCAGGCGGAGCCGGATTTTCAGGCGGCTCTTTTCTGCACCACCTGCTTGAACACATCCCAGCTCTTCAACAGATCGAGCGCGCGCTTCAACTGCACGTCGTTGTCGATGGTCTCGTCGCCGGTCGGACCCGACGACGGGATCTGCTTTTCCCTGTCGCTCTCCGGCGCTGGCGCCGGCGAGCTCGGCGCCGGCTGGGAATTCGGCGTCTGCGCCGGATTTTGCAGGTGGCCGGGCAGGTTCTCTTCGCGCAGTCCGGGACGGCGCGGCGCGTCGGGCTTGCCCTCCGGGGTCGCGGCATTGTCGACGGTAATGTCGGGCACGATGCCGGTGGCCTGGATCGAGCGGCCGCTCGGCGTGAAGTAGCGCGCCGTCGTCAGGCGCAGCGCCGAGTTGTCGTCGAGCGGCAGAATTGTCTGCACCGATCCCTTGCCGAAAGTTTTGGTGCCGAGCACCACCGCGCGCTTGTGATCCTGCAACGCGCCGGCGACGATCTCCGAGGCGCTGGCGCTGCCGCCGTTGACCAGCACCACCATCGGGAAATCCGACCAGGTGCCTTCCTTCTGCGCGAAATATTTTTGCTTCTGCGAATCGATGCGGCCCTCGGTGTAAACGATCAGGCCGGAATCCAGGAACATGTCCGAAACCCGAACCGCCTGGGTCAAAAGCCCGCCGGGATTGTTGCGCAGATCGAGCACGAGCCCTTTGATGCCGCCCTTCTCCGCCGCCAGTTTTTCCAGCGCCCGCTGCATGTCGCGGTCGCTGCGCTCCTGAAACTGGGCGAGACGAATGTAGCCGTAGCCCGGCTCCAGCGTGCGGCTGCGCACGCTCTGCACGCGGATGATGTCGCGCACCAGGGTGAGCTCGATCAGGTCCGGCGTGCCGTCGCGCTTGATCGTCAGATTGATCTTGGTGCCCTTGGCGCCGCGCATTTTTTTGACGGCATCGACCAGCGACATGTCCTTGGTGAATTCTTCCTCGATCTTGAAAATCTGATCGCCGGGCTTGATGCCCGCTTTCGCCGCCGGCGTGTCTTCGATCGGGGAGACCACGGTGAGAATGCCGCCCTTGACGGTGATCTCGATGCCCAGGCCGCCGAACCGGCCCTGGGTGTCGCTCTGCAATTCTTTGTAAAGATCGGGCGTGAGGTAGGCGCTGTGCGGATCGAGCGAGCTCAACATGCCGTTGATCGCGCCGTTGACCAGGGTTTTGGTCTGCACGTCGTCAACGTAATTTTTTTTGACGATCGAAAGAATGTTGCTGAAGGCTTCGAGACTCTCGTAATCCTGGCGCCCGACGGCGGAGACGTTGGGAACCCAGTGGGCGGAGAGAAAAAAACCCAGCGCGATGCCGACCACCAGCAGCAGAAAAGGCGCCCCGTGCTTGCGAACCATTCGCATCTTCAATCTCCTAGAGAGGAATACCGAACAAGTCTGAAAGAGTTTAACGCAAGAGAAATAAAATAGCTATTGCTTCCTGAACCACGGCAGCGGATCGATGGAGCGGCCGTCCTTGCGAATTTCAAAGTACAGGTTGGAGCCCGCCAGGGAGTCGCTGTCGCCGACCCGGCCGAGAACCTCCCCGCGGCCCACCGTGTCGCCTGTTTTCTTAAGAATTTCAGAAAGATGTCCGTAAATTGTATAGTAACGCTCGCCATGATCGACGATCACCATTTTACCGTAGCCCGAAAAGCGATCGGCATAAACCACCGTGCCCTTTTCCACCGCCCGGATTTCTTCGCCCACCGGCGCGTCGATGTCGATGCCGTTGCGGAAAATCTCGGCCGCGAATTCCGGGTGTTTGTATTTGCCGAAGGGCGCGCTGACCGGGCCGTGCACGGGCCAGTCGAGGCGGCCGCGCAGCGCGGCGAGACCGGGGCCGGTGGCTGGCGGCGGCGCCGGCTGCCGGGGCCTGTTGAGCGCGCGGCGGGCGATCTCGTCGATCATTTTTTGCAGCCGCTCGGCCGCCGCTTCCATCTCGCGCAGCGCGCGCTGCCGGGTGGTCTTCTCGCGCCGCAGGCCGGCGAGCATTAATCTTTTCTTCTCCGCCTCGCGCCGCACCGCCGCCTGGGCGGCGCTCAGGTTTTTTTTCTGCTCGCTCAGCTCCGCCTGCTTTTGCGCGAGACTCTGGCGCAGAATTTCGCTGTGCCGGCTTTCGTCCTCGAGCCTGGCCGCAAGCTCGCGATCGAAGGCGATGGCCGCCGCGAGATAGCGGCGCAGGCGCAGCAAATCGCCGAGCGAGCCGGCGCCCCTCAGAACCGCCGGCGCGCCGCCGGCCCTTTGCCAGCGATAGAGCGCCGCCGCGCGCTTTTGCCACAGCGCGCGGCGCGCGGCGAGCGATTCGCCGAGCCGCTCGGCCTCGGCCTGCTCGGCGCGCAGCTCCGCCGTCAGCGTCTCGAGCCTGGCGCCGGCGGCGGCCAGCTCCTTGCGGCGCATTTCCAGATCGCTTTGGATTTTGCCCAGGGTTTGCAGCACCGAGCCTTCCTTGGCTTGCAGCTCCGAGAGATTTTTCTTCTCGGTCTCGATTTTTTTCTTGATGCCTTCGAGGTCGCGGCTCGGCGCCGCGGCGGCCCCGGCCCGCGCCGGCGCGAGCCCGGCGAGCAGCGAAAAAATCACAATCGCGCGCTTGAGGCGTGCCACGTTCGTAGAAAGCCGCGGAGCGAAAACAGACTGCCCGCCGATCCGAGGAGCCAGCCGATCGCGGCCAGCAGGCCGATGCGCTCCACCGGCAGGAATCGGATTCCGCCGAGCGGCGCGAGCCAGGCGCCAAAGACCGCGATCTGATCCTGCAACCACCAGTAAAAACCCCAGAGCGCGGCAATCGCAAGAGCGGCGCCCGCCAGCCCCTGGATCATGCCCTCGATCACGAAGGGCGCCTCGATCAATGTCTGCGAGGCGCCGACGAGCTGCAAGATTTCCACCTCGTCCTGGCGCGCAAACAGCGCCAGGCGCACGGTGCTGCGCACGACGAAAAAAACCGCGAGAAACAGAATGCCGCCGAAAACCCATTTGGCCCAGCCGACGATCAGCGCGGCGACATCGAGATTCTCCGCCCACTGCTGCGGGTATTCGACCTCGGCGATGTCGCGATCTTGCTTGAGCCGCGCGGCGAGCCGGGCCGCCGACTCGGCGCTGCGCGCCGCCGGTTTCAGCGCGATCTCGACCGACGCGGGCAGCGCGTCGGGCGGCAGGCCGTCGAGCAGTCCCGACCGGGCGCCCAGCGCCGCCTGAAAATCGCCGCGCGCCTGGGCGTGGCTGATGTAGCGCGCGCGCGCCACCTCGGGCATGGCCTCGATGCGCTGCAAGAGCGCGCCGACCCGCTCTTCGGCGACGTCGCGGTTGAGGTACGCGCTCACCTGCAGCTCCTCGCCCCAGCCGCGCACCAGATATTCGAGATTGGTCTGGAACAGCAGGAAGGCGCCGAAAACAAACAGCGCGATCGCCGTGGTCGCCGCGGTCAGCGCATGGGTCCAGAAAAGATGGCGCAGGCTGGCGCCGACCTGGCGCAGGACCAGGCCGGCCAAAAAAAATATTTTCATGGCTCGGCCGCGCGCGCCAGATCGCGGATCAGCGCGCCCTGCTCCAGGCGCAGCACCCGCGTGCCGTAGCGCTCGATCATGCGCCGATCGTGGGTCGCGATCACGATCGTCGCGCCGCGCTCGCGCATGCGCAGCAGGAGCTTCATGATCTCTTCGGCAGCCTCGTCGTCGACGTTGCCGGTGGGCTCGTCGGCGAGAATCAGCGCCGGATCGTTGATCAGCGCGCGGGCGATGGCGACCCGCTGCTGCTCGCCGCCCGAAAGCGCCAGCGGGCGCGCATCGTAACGCTCTTTGAGGCCGAGCTCGCGCAGCAGCTGATAGGCTTTGGTGCGGCTGGCGCGCCGGGACGCGCCGGCGACTTGCGCCGCGAGCGCGACATTGTCGAGCGCGTTGAGGTGCGCCAACAGGCGAAATTCCTGAAACACCAGACCGATACGGCGGCGCAGCTCGGCCACGCCGCGGCTTGCCAGGCGAGTCACGTTGCGCCCGTCGATCCAGATCTGCCCTTCGCTCGGCTCTTCCTGGCGAAACAAGAGCTTGAGCAAGGTCGATTTGCCCGCGCCGCTCGGCCCGCTGACGAAAACGACCTCGCCTCTGGCGATTTCGAAACTGATATCGGTGAGCGCCCGCCGGCCAGGGCCGTAGCTCTTCGAGAGGTGCGCGACCTGGATCATTACAAGCGGAAATTCTGCTGCGAGAATCGCTATTTAACTTTCATTTTGTCTTGACACTCAGGAGGGCGGTTGTTAGAGTTGACGAAACCCGCGTTTTTTTCGGTATCTATAAAAGATGCAGTGCCAACTTACAAGCATTGGGGAAGGCGGCAAACCGATGCTCGATACCATCAAAAAATTTCACGTCGTTTTGATCAAACCCTCCAAGTACGACGACGACGGTTACGTGATCCGCTTCTGGAAGGGCGTGCTGCCGAGCAACACGCTGAACGTGCTGCACGGCCTCACCGAGGACGTGAAGGCGCGCCGGGTTTTCGGCGCGCTGCCGATCGAGGTCACCACCTTCGATGAAACCGCCGAGAAAGTGCCGACGGCGAAGATCATCCGCTGGAGCAAAGCGCCGGGCGTGAAGCTGCTCGTCTGCCTGGTCGGCGTCCAGACCAATCAGTTTCCCCGCGCGCTGGACATGGCGAAGAAATTCCGCGCCGAAGGAATCACCGTGATCATGGGCGGCTTTCATACCAGCGGCACCATCAACATGCTGAGCGATCAGGAGCCGGATATCCAGGAGCTTTACCGCGAAGGGATCTGCATCGTTTCCGGCGAAGTCGAGGGCAAATGGGAGGGCATTCTCGAGGACTATCTGCACGACCGGCTGAAGCCGCTCTACAGCTTCGCCCAGGACCTGCAGAACCTCGTCGATATCGAGGACGCGCCGCTGCCGCAGACCAGCGCCAAGACCATGGAGCACTTCGCCTACCCGAGCTTTGCCACCGCCGACACCTCGCGCGGCTGTCCGTTTGCCTGCACCTTCTGCACGATCATCAACGTGCAGGGGCGCAAGATGCGCGAGCGCAGCCCGCAGAGCATCGCCGCCATGATGCGGCGCAACTATCTTGACCACGGCCTGTCTTTCTATTTTTTCACCGACGACAATTTCGCGCGCAAAAAGCTCTGGCGCGAGACCTTCGAAGAGATCATCAAGCTGCGCGAGGAGGGTCTCGACGTTTCCTTCATGATGCAGGTGGACCTGGCCAAAAAGCCCAAGGACTTCGTCTCCCTCGCCGCCCGCGCCGGCTGCACCCAGGTGTTCATCGGCATGGAGAGCGTCAATCCGCAGAATCTCGAAGCCGAAGGCAAGAAGCAGAACAAGGTCGAAGAGTACCGCGGCATCATCAAGGAATGGCACGACGCCGGCGTGCTGGTGCACACCGGCTACATCATCGGCCTGCCGTGGGATTCCAAGGCGCAGGTGGCCGAGGACGTGCGCTTCCTGATGAACGAAGTCGGCCCGGACCAGGCGTCGTTTTTCATGCTCACGCCGCTCCCCGGCTCGCACGATCACCGCGAGATGAAAAAGCGCGGCGAGTGGATGGACCCGGACTTCAACAAGCGCGATTCATTCCACGCCACCATCCAGCACCCGCGCATGACCGCCCAGGAATGGACCGAAGCCTACGAGAGCGCCTGGCGGACGTTTTACAGCAAGGAGAACATGATCAGGAACCTCTCGCGCTGGACCGACTCGCCGAAGAATTACTGGAACCTGATGTCGATTTTTTTCTGGTACAAAAACGCCGCGCTGATCGAAAAGCAGCACCCGATGGTGGCGGGCTTTTTCCGCCTCAAAGACCGCAAGCAGCGCCGCTCCGGCTATGCCGTCGATCCTCTGGCGGTGCACTGGTGGAAGCGCGCGAAGGAAATCACCGCGCTCTTGATCACCTGGGCCAAGTTTTTGAAGGAGATGGAGGAAGTCTGGCTGCAGACGCGCAAGCGCAGCGAGACCGAGGAGCGCTGGGTGGAGCAGATCCAGAAAATCCAGAGCGACATCTGGCAGGCGCTCAGGATCGGCGAGATTCAAAACCTCTGCGCCAGCGCCAAGGACAGTTTATCCGGGCGCGCCGGCGCGCTGCTCGAGCAGCTCGAAGATCTCTCTTCGCGGGTGGTCTACAACCCGAGCGACTTGAACCGCTTCTTGAAACAATGGGACCGGCTGCGCCTGAAAATTCAGGAGCTGCGCCCGCGCGAAAGCGAAGCGGCGCGCCGCGTGCTCGACGAGATTCAGCGCATCCAGACCGGCATCCGGCTGGGCGACCACATCCAGGCGTGGCAGGAGGCGTACGCGCGCCTGCGCGGCCATCTGCCGTCGAAGGCGCAGCTCCGCCTGATCAAGTTCGACGCGATCGACAACCGCATCGTCTACTCGCGCCAGGAGCTGCAGCGCATCTGGTCGCAGACCCTGCTGAACCTGCGCCATCTGAAGTTCTGGCAGATCCGGCCGTGGAAATTCGTCCGGGCGATGATCCAGGATTTTTTCCTGACCACTTCGTTCGCAAATAATTTTCGGGTATTCTCCAAGTAATCCCGGCGCCGCTCAGTGAAGCCAGGCGCCGCGCCGGGAAAGCTTCACCAGCTCCGCGCGCACGCGCTCGGCGTCGCGCGCCTCGGGCGCGAGGCTTAAATAGGTTTCAAAATCCTCGCGCGCCTGCGCGGGATGATCCAGCTCCAGATAAAGCAGCCCGCGATCGCGGATCTCGCCGGCGGCCGCCGGATCGAGGATGATCAGGCGATCGAACACCGAAAGCGCCTGGCCGAAATCGCCGCTTTGCAGATAAATCGCCTTCAGGTTGCCGAGCATGCGCTTGAGAATCTGCTTTTTCCCCGCGGCGGCGAGGAACTCGCCGCGAAAGCGCACCGTGGAGCCGCTCAGCCGGTCGAGCATCTCGCGGAGATCCTCGCGGCTCTTGGTCTCGCCGGCGTGGAACGGATCGATCACGATCTGCGCGCCCGCGCTTTCGTGCTTGACCAGAAAATGGCCGGGAAAGTTCACCCCTTCCAGCGCCAGGCCGATGCGCCGGGCGACTTCCAGGTAGAGCACCGAAATCGTGATCGGGATGCCGGTCTTGCGCTCGATCACTTCGTTCAAAAAGCTATTTCGCGGATCGTAGTAATCCTCGGTGTTGCCGCGGTAGCCGTGGCAGCGGAAAAGCACGTAGTTCAGCGCCGCGATGGCGCGGTAGATATCGGCGCCGGCGCCGCCCTGCTCGACCGCCTGCGCGGCGAGATCGTCGAGCCGCGCGAGATAGGCGGGAATATCGAGGCCGGGATAATTGCTGAGCGCGATCGTCAGGGCCGCGCGGCCGAGGTCGATTTTATCTTCCGGCCGCTCGACGGCCTGACGAAACTCGCGGTACGGGTCGGTAGCCAAGATCAGTGGTTGCGGCCTGGGCATTCAATGCCAATCCATCGCCGCGGTCAAAAATTTTGTTCGCCACGGAGGACAGGGAGCTCACGGAGTTCGGAGTTTTTGCAATCGCACTCTCCGTGTCCTCGGTGCTCTCCGTGGCGAGTTATTTCCTAACGCGGCTCGGCGATCACGTCGACGAGATACGGAAGCTGTTTCTCCTTCACGTATTTGACGCCGCGCTCGATGGCCGGGCGCAGGTCGGCGGGATTGCGCACCGGCCCTTCGCCCTGCACGCCGAAGGATTTCGCCATGGCGGCAAAATCGATCGCCGGGTCGTCCACGTGGGTGCCGATGCCGGCGTTCTCCACCGGGCGTTTGCGGAACTTGGCGACCTCGATGCCGTGCTCTTCGGAATTGTAGTAGCTCTGATTGTTGTGCATCACCATCAGGAGCGGAATGCGGTGCTTGGCCGCGGTCCAGAGCGAGCTCGAGGTCATCAGCATGTCGCCGTCGGACTGGATCGCCACGGCGAATTTGCCGCTGCCCTTGAGCGCGAGCGCCGCGCCGATCGAAGCGCCGGGGCCGTAGCCGAGACCGGCGCCGCCGCTGCCGCCGAGCGACTGGTTGGGCTTGGTAAAATCCCAGAGCCGGCGCGTCCAGCCGTTCGAAGTGCCGTTGACCAGCACCCAGTCCTCGCGCTTCACCGCTTCGCCGACTTCCAGGCCGAGCCACGCCGTCGAGATTTCTTTCTGCGAGCCTTTGGCCTCCGCGTCGGCGCGCCATTTGGCGCGGCGGTTTTTGTGCTTCTCGCCGAGCTCTTTCGCGCGCGCCTCGAAGGCGGCTTTCTTTTTAGCGTCGTTGCCGAGAAGCTCGCGGCAAAGCTTGATCAATTCGGGCACCGCCACGGCCGTGTCCGCGCTCATCGGTACATCCACCGGCTGCAGCGCCTGGTAATCGTTAGCCCAGGAATGCACCAGCATGTCGTTCATCGAGATCGCCGCAATCTTCACCGACGGCGACGTGACGTACTCGCAGTTGCGCGTCTGTTTGCTGACCGTGGTGAGCGAGCCGAACAGATCGGCCACGTCGAGGGCCAGGATGAAATCGGCTTTTTGCAAAAGCTCGCGCGCGCCGTCGGTCGCGTCGAGCGGGTGGACCGAAGGAAAATTGAAGCGCCCGCCTTTGTCCACCACGGGCACGGCGAGCAGCTCGGCGAGCTCGATCAGCGCCGGCACGGTTTTGGGATTGCGCCCGAGCGAGTCGGCAATGATGATCGGCGCCTGCGCGTTCACCAGCAGCTCGGCGGCCTTGCGCAGCGCTTCGGGGTTGGCCTGCATCGGCGCCGGCGCCGAGAAGCGGTTCACGTCGGGAATTTCGAACGGCGCGGTCAGCGCGTCTTCCTGAATGTCGGCGTCGTAATTGATGTAGACCGGCGCCGTGGGATCGGTCGTCGCAATGCGGTAGCCGCGAATGAAAGAGTCGGGCACGTCGGCGAGCGAGTACGGCTGATCGTCCCATTTGGTGTAGTCGCGCACCTGATTGCCCTGCACCAGCGCGGTGTGAATCCAGTCGATGCGCGGGCGGCGCCGCTTGGAATTCATCGGCCCGGTGCCGCCGAGCACCATCATCGGCACCCGGTCGATGTAGGCGTTGAAGATCGCCATGCTGGCGTGCTGCAAACCGACCATGTTGTGCACGATGGCGATCATCGGCTTGTTCTTCGCCTTGGCGTAGCCGTGCGCCACCGCCACCGAGATTTCCTCGTGATGGCAGAAGATCACTTCGGGCTTGTAGTTGCCGCCGTAGTTGACGATCGAATCGTGAATGCCGCGAAAAGTCGCGCCGGGATTGAAGGCGGCGTACTCGATGTCGAACGCCTTCATCAGATCGACGACGACATCGGAACCGTACTGCGGTTGTTTCTTTTCCACTCTGGACACGGGTTTACTCCTCCTCGGAAATCGTGGTTCTGCACTCCATACCAAGAAAAGCGCCGCATGGCTAGGCCCGCCAGGACTGCGGCGTCAGCCAAGCCTGAAACTTTTCAAATCGAGGCGGATTTTGGTAGTGATGCAGCTCATCACTACCCGGATTTTCGGTTTCGTCAAGACATCGTTGACGGCTTGCAGGCTCGCCGCGAGCGCACCCATTCAAAAAAAATCGCGGTGCTGATCCGCTCGCCCCGAGCGACGCCGCAGCGCTCCGATGTCCGACTGAAGCGAGCTGGATCTAGCGCGGCTCGGCCGCCTTCGCCTGCAGCAGGCCCTTTTGATAGAAAAGCTCGAGGGTCTCGCCGAGGTCGCCCTGGCGCGCGCCGCTCGCCGAGGCCTGACCGATCTGCAGGGCGGCGATCGCTTCGAGCACTTTCTGCGCCGCCGGCGCCATGAAGGAATCGAGGCCGTGCGCATGGAAGGTTCTTTTCAGCTCGTCCATTTCCTCGGCGCGGCGCCCGGCGTGGATGCGCAGGCCGACGATCGAGCCGGCGACCTTGTCGAGCAGGCCGGGAAAGCTCTCTTCGTACTGCGCGCGGATTTCATCCACGAGCCCGAAGCGCCGCGCGCCCATCAAAAGCTCGCAAAACAATCCTTGCAAACCTTTGGTCAGGCCCGCGTAGACGACTTTGAAAGCCGACGCCTGGTTCGTGCTCGCGCCCAGCACTCTGGTCGGAATCGCGAATTCGTCGAGCGCGCGGAGCCGCTCCGCCGCGGGCCCGGAAACGTAAACGATCGTGCCTTTGCCCATGCGCGCCGCCGCGCCGATGATGCAGCCGTCCACGAACTCCACGCCCGCGGGCCGTAAAATTCTTGCGATCTCCTCCGCCGTCATCGGCGAAATGGCGTTGGCGTCGAGAAACAATAAATCTTTCCGCCCCGCCGTCGTCACCGCCCCGGCCACCTTGGCGGCCACGGCCGTCGCCGCCGACGGCACCACGATCGACACGATCAATTCGGCCTGCGTTACCAGCTCGGCCATCGAAGCGACCGACGCGACTCCGGCATTGGCGCCGCGCTGGCGGCTCACCTCGCCGCGGTCCCGGTCGTAAGTCAGCACGTCCACGCCGCGGCTCTTCAACAGCTTCGCCCAGTGAAAGCCCATCTCGCCGATGCTCAGGATGCCGATTTTTCGAAAAGCCACGGAAACCCTCCTTGACGATTGGCCGGCGAACCGTCCGCCGGCGTTGCCGCACTCTATGCCACAAGCACCGGAGTTTTCAAAGGCGAGAGGGCCACGAAGGCGCGCCGAGAGCGGGAGTGCTTGCTCTGGAGAACGCGACAGGAAATCCAGCCGCTCGACCCGCCGGCACTTTTGAGAACCGCGCGAGTTCTGCCGCAATCGGCGAGCTTGCTCAAGAACATCGTCCGCGGCATGGCGCCAGTGCGCCGCGATTCCATAGGCACGGGATGACACCGCCGGTATCCCTGCGGCCTTTTCTAGCGCATCCCTACTAACAAATGTTGAGGGTTGCTCCTGCGCGGGGGTCGAATTCCACGCCGCTGGCAGACTCGCCGATGAGAATCACTTCAACCCGTAACTCGCCCCGACTTTATCGATATAGCCGCTCTCGTCCAGTTTGCGAATCAAACGCGCGTCGATCAGGTCTTCGACCTTCACGCTCGCGGCTTTGGGATTCTGTACGGCCATGAGCCGCCTGATGTTGCGCAGCGCGTCGAGCGAGGGAAAAGGCTTTCGTTCGATGCTGACATGCAGGTCCTGATAGCCCTCTTCGGCCACGGTCGGATCGCTGATGTGAAATCGGGTCATCATGGTTTTCGTCACGACGGCCTTGTTCTGCGGCGCAAGCGTGTAGGCGAGACTTTCCACCAGGGCCATGAGAATCTTTTCCGCCACATCGGCGCGCTTTTGTAAAAATTCCTGGCTCACGACGATCGCCTGATTGACCATCGGAATATTCGCCGGCGTCAGCTCGGCGATCACGTAAAAACCCTTGCTCTTTAAACGGCGCGCCAGCGCGCCGTCGAGCACCGCGGCATCGATCCTGCCGGCTTCCAGCGATTGGCCGATCAGCACCGAGTCGCCGATCACCAGCAAATTGATATGGTCCCGCTTGACGTCGAGGCCGATGTGCTCCAGGCCGAGGATCGTGTGCATCCAGGTGGTGCCGCCGATGCTCTGGATGCCGAAGCGTTTGCCGCGGAGCTGCTCGGCGGTTTTGAGGTTCGGGTTCGTGATGATCGTGTGCGTGAGCTTGCTCGATACCGAAGAAAGTATGCGCAGATAAAGCCCCTGCGAAGCGGCGCCGAGCACGGCCGTGCCGCCGGTGTAACCGACTTCGATGTCGCCGGAGATCAGGCTCGCCACCAGCGTCGGCGCCCCCTTGATCAGCACCACGCGCGCGTCGATTCCCTGCTTGGCGAAGAGCCCTTGCTCCTGCGCGATCAGCAGTGGAATCGTGCGCGGGCTCATCGCCGCGACGCCGACGTTGATCCTGACCTGCGCGGATGCAGGTGAAAGGGACGACCCGCCGAGCACCAAGAACACCAACCACCATTCTGGCCGCATGACGCGATTCATAGCGCCTCCTGGCCGCCGCATTCCTTGCAGCCATTCTTCATCACGCTTCACCTCCTCACCCCGACGCTCGCGCTACTTCCTTCCCCAGAGCTGATCGAAGAATCCGCCCTTCTCCATTTCATCGAGGTAGCGCGCCTCGATCATCTCCTGCGGCTTGACCGACTTGGCGCGCGGCTCGGCCGGCGCGATTTCATCGAGGGTGGACTGAATGCCCTCGAGCTTGAGCGCCAATCGCGGCTCGAGCGCTTTGATTTCCACATTGTAGCTCGCCTCGAGCAAAGCGCGGTCGTCGATGCGCAGATACTTGCTCAGGACCTTGAACGTAAGGTCCTTGTCGGTGTGCATGATCTTGGCGGCTTCGGCCATGGCGCGCAGGAAGCGGCCGATCACCGGGCCGCGCCGGGCGATGATCGAGCGGCGCGTGACGAAGGTCGTCGCCGCGTAAGCGATTTTCAGGTCGGGGCCGTAGATCACGTAATGATAACCGAGCTTGAGCGCCTGGGCGTCGGTGGGCACGGTCAGGACCGCGGCGTCGATTGCCTGCGCCACCAGCGCCGCCAGCGTTTCCGGCGCGCCGCCCGCCTGAATGTAACTCACCTCGCGCGAATCGATGCCGAAATGGCGCAGCGCCTGCACCGCAAAATAATGCGGGTTGCTGCCGATGCGCGAGACGCCGATGCGTTTTCCCTTCAGCTGCTCCGGCCGCTTGATATCGGGCCTGGCGAGGATGCTGTGGGTCAGCAGGCTCTTGATGCCGCCGACGAACACCGGATCTTTGTTTCCCTGAACGAAAGGCCGGGTGATGCTGGCCGCGCCGATGACCGCCGCTTCGCTGTCGCCGGAGAGAATCGCCGCCACCGACGGCGCGCCGGGCGTGACAAAAACCACCGGCACGTCGAGATCGTATTTTTTGAACAGGCCGAGGTCCTGCGCGATCCACGGATACGCCTGCGACATGACCCGCGCGGTGTAGATGAGATTGAGCTTGTCCGCGGCGCGCGCGAGCGCCCCCGGGACGATCACAATCGCCGCGATCGCGGCGCCGCAGATTGCCGTGCTCAAGAACGAGCCGCCGTTGTCCTTCTTCATGACTGCTCCCTGTTGTAAAAAAATACGCCGCAGCATCGCTCCCGGTCTTACAACAATGCGGCCGGCGATGCCAAGCGCGATCTCGAGCGCCGGTGCGGGCTTTTCCTATTGCCTTTTGCCGTCCTTCTGTTGCAACATCTTTCATCGGCCGAAGGAGGCGCAAGTTATGCCAGAGAACACCGTTTCCACCCCGACGCACGAACGCTGCGTGACTTCCTACGCCGCGCGCACGCAATACAAGCCCGGCACCGTGCATCCGCCGCACATCAAGGTCAAAGACGCCATCGACATTCATTGCCACGCCCATGAAGGCCAGCAGGACCCCTACGACCTGGCGCGGCGCGCCTCGCTCGCCGAAATGAAAGGGCTGCTGTTCAAAAGCATTCCCGGCGACGATCCGGTGAAGTCCGTGCGCGGCGTTCAGGACGACGTGAACCGCTGGGCGGAAAAACAAGGCGTGCGGCCGATCACGTGCTGGGCGGGTTTCGTCTGCGGCCGGCAGACCGCGCCGGTGTCCGCGAAAATCGCAAGCGACATGATCGACCGCGGCGTGGTCGCGATCTGGCTGCCGGTTTTCAACCACGCAATCACGCTCAGCACGGTGGGCACCTATCGCCGCACCATCGAACGCAACGACGCCGACGGCTGGCACGGCCCGCTGCCGTGGGACCGGGCCGTCGCGCTGGGACATTACAATCTGAACGACGACGGCAGCCTGAAATCCGAGGTCAAGGAAATCGTGCGCCTCTGCGCGGATCGAAACGTCGCGCTATTTTTCGGCCATGCCACCCACAGGGAAATCTACAAGCTCGCCGAGGAAGTCGACAAAGCCGGCTTGAAGCGCGCCGTGATCGACCATCCCTTTAGCCCATTTTTGAATGTCTCGCCGGCCATGATGAAAGAGCTCGCGCCCGTCGGGATTCTTTTCAACTTCACCTGGGACGAGCTCTCGCCGCTTCTCGGCGTCGATCCGCAGATCATGTACAACACCATCCGCGAAGTCGGCGTCCAACACTTCACGCTCTCCAGCGACGCCGGCGAGCCGCTGTTCCCCGATTCCGTGGAAGCCATGCGCCTGGTGCGCGGCTACATGGAAGCCTTCGGTTTGAATCGGGACGAGCTTTACACGGTGTGCACGAAGAATCCGGCCAGGGTGGTAGGATTGACGCTGAACTAATTCATGTCGCCGAATAGGGCTTTGATCCCGGCATAAACGGATGCGATGCCGGTTCCGATCGGCGTGAGCGTCGCGATCATTTTCTGAATGCGGCTGGCGAGCCGCAGGACACCCAACTCGCCTTCCTTGTCGGTCGTGAATAACTCGGCCAGCAACACGACCATGCGCCCCGGCTCGGATTTCGTGGCGAGCCGGCGATAGCGCAGTTTGCCGAGGAGCAATCCGGTGAGGAAAGCAAGCCCGATGCTCGCCATGTACTCCAAGACTTCACGTACCTCACGGACGGTCTGCGGCACGATCGGAACGCTGTCCAAAAGCCCCGTGGTCGTGAGCATCAGCCCCACAGCAACCGCCGCCATCGCGAACCCGCCGGCCATCGAGCTGCGAAATCGGTGCGGATGCCAAACCAGCAGCGCGAAACCGAAGGGAATCGGGATCAGCATCGACGCGATCCGGAGATAGAGCGGCTTTACGTCGTAAACAAACAGCAGCACGCCATGGGCGGCGACGAGAAGCGCCAGGGCCGGGGTCAGCGCGAGCGCCAGGCTCACCCCGTACTGTCTGGCCTCTCTCACTGAGAACAGCCGAGTTCCGCCGCTTCGGGGCAAAGTCCCTTCCGCCTTGATTGGGCCGGCCGTAGCTCCGGCGGTGAGTTGCATCGCTTTGAGCTCTTCGAGTTCGTGTTCCAGGGCTGCCATGCGGCTCTCGTATGGAAGTGCCGCCGCCTGCGAGGATTCGATCAGCCGCGCCTCAAGCTGCTCGATGCGTTCGAGCAGAGGCTTGAACAGGTAGAAGTCGCGGGTGCAATGCGGGCAGACGATCGCCGCCTGGGGCACCTCTGACGCGCAATACGGGCAGAGCATGGAAGAATTACTTGACCGATAGGTTGATGATGAGACTTCCCTGCCTGCCTTCATCATCCTTGACGCTGATGCGGATGGGGTGATCGCCCCCCGGGGCCGTCACCGCCGCGAGATCGATTCCATCGGGACGAATACCGGACCTGACCCGACTGGTAATATCCACCGATGGATTTTTTAAATAGGTAACCTGCACGCTACTCGGATCGATCTTCGAACCGCCGCGCGCCTCGAAAGTCACTTTCAAAGGAAATGCGCCTTCCGTGACACTCGCCGGCGACACCAGCTTCACCCCCGGGCCGCGCGTGACCCCGCGGTACGTCGCCTGCGGCGCCGCGGGCAGTTTCGCTTCCTGGTCCGTGATCAGCTGAATCGGCTGTGCTGCCGCACTGCCGGCAAAGCTCAGCCATAGGATTGCAACTGCCAGGCGACGCGCAATCATAATGTTCCTTTCCTCTCTGGAATGACGCTAGATGTGCTCCAACGCCCCCTGCTTTTCGTCCACGCATTAGAGCCGATAATTGTTAACCCGTCAAATCGCCGTCTTGTCCGTAATAGCTCAGCGAAAATCTCACACCCGACTGTGCCGTTGATGGAGTAACCATCGGCGCGCGAATCTCCCGATGGTCGTAGCACTAAAGATTTATGGATCGTGGGTGAAAGAATTTGCATGGAGTTGGCCGGGTCTCGGCTCTCCTGCTCGTCGAACCACCCCATCCCTTAAAAAATACCGCTGATTGGAAACTTTTACGCGCCGGACGCGTCATCCTGCGGCAGCTGTCAAGGTGAAATGTCTCAGGATGCTCACTCATGGCAAAGAAATGCCAAACGGCGCATTTGCGCAGGTTGGCATCTTTTGTGCGGTAAGTTCCGCTCATGAGAAACACAGCCAAGAAGATACTGATCGCCGATGCTGACGAGAGTTTTCGCGGATCGCTCCGCGCGTTTTTCAACGGCTTGCGCTACGAGGTGATCGAAGCCGCCACGGGGCAGGAAACCGTCGAAAAAGCGTCGAGCCTGCGGCCCGATCTGATCTTTATGGACGTGCAGTTGCCGGGCATGAAGGGCGACGAGGTCACCCGCCAGCTCAAGAAAAATTTGTCCACCCAGCGAATACCCGTGTTGCTCAACACGGGATGGACAACCGCCTGCAACGTCGAGGAGCGCATCGAGCGCGCGATCACCGCGGGAGCGGCGGAGGTCCTGTATCGACCGCTGCAATTGCCCATGCTGCGAAACGTTATGCGCACTTACCTTTGCGCCTGAGACAAGCGCCTAGCGCCTGGCTTCTCTCCCGTCGATTTATTTCAATCCCAGCCGGTCGAACGTCCCGTCCTTTTCCATCTCTTCGAGAAAGCGCCGGTCGATCAGCTGTTCCGCTCTGACCTGCTTGGCGCGCGGGTCGGTTTTGGCGATCTCGTCGAGCGTGGCCTGGATCGCAATCGGCTTGATGTCGAGCCGCGGCTCCAGCACTTTCATCTCGGCGGTGTAGGCGGCATCGAAAACTTTGCGGTCGGTGAGCCCGATTTTTCTTGCCATCAGTCGAAAAGCCAGATCGCGATCGCTGCGCATGATTTTCAAAGACTCGGCCATCGCGCGCATGAACTGGCCGACGACTTTCGGACGCCTGGCGATCACCGAGCGCAAGGTCACGAAACCGGTCGCCACGTAGGGCGGTCTCAATTCCCGGCCGTCGATCACGTAGTTGTAGCCGAGAAAAGCCGCGCGCGTGTCCTGGGGCGTGGTCAGCGAGGCGGCATCCACCGCGCCGCTGCTGAGAGCAAGAAAAGTTTCCGGCGCGCCGCCGGTCTGAATCAGGCTCGCCTCTTTGAGCGGATCGAGGCCTTTCAGGCGCATGCCGTACTGAGTGAAATAATGCGCGTTGCCGCCGATGCGGCCGACGCCGATGCGCTTGCCCTTCAGATCTTCCGGCCTTTTGATTTCCGGCTTGCCCATGATGCTGTGGGTCAGCACGTTTTTCACCGAGCCGATGAAGACGAAATCGGTGTTGCCGCCCAGATAAGCGCGGATCGGCCCCTCGCCGCCGACGATGGCGACGCTGCCGTTGCCCCCGCTCATGGCCGCGGTGACGATGCCGGATGACGCGATGTAGACCAGCTGGAAATCGAGATCGTATTTGGAGTAAAGCCCCGCTTCGTCGGCAAACCACGGCAGCGCCATGGCGATGCTCGGCGCGGATTGCAAGCCCACGAGCTTTTCGGCGGCCCTCGCCGTCGAAACGTCGAGGCAACACCAGGCCATCGCAATCCACGCGCAACAACGAACCGCAAACTCACGCGCCATGAAATCTCCCTTCACTTTCGCCGTCCCCATAGCAATTTTCATCGAACGAGGTCAAATGGGGGCTCGGCCGGATCGCGCCGGCCGCGAACGATAAAGCCGACCCGATCCACCATGCGATTGTCCGCATCCACCAGCGCCGCCGAATGCATTCCCGCCGACAGCGGCCAGGATGGGCGCCCGGCGGCATCGCCGATCACGGCGCCGTCCACGAGCCAGCGCAAGCTCCGCGCTCTCGGCTTGGCTTCGAAAAAGATTTTCTGCCGCTCGCCGGGAATGTCCGGATCGAGCGCCATCACCGTGCCGTCGGCGGGATAAATAATCTTGGGATGGAGCTCCGGCACGGCGATTTTTTGCACGACCGGCTCGGTCCCCTGCAGGAACCACTCCGCGTGTGGGCCGCGCGGATCGTCGGCCGTTTTTTCGGCGATGCCGCGAGGGATTCTCGGCGCGCTGCTCGGTTCGCTTCGATGCAGCCAGGTCATGACTTCGAACCAGATCGGCGCCGCGCCGCTCATGCCGCTCACGTTCCACATGGGCGCGCCGGAAAAATTGCCGACCCACACGCCGACCGTGTAGCGGCTCGAATAGCCGATGCACCAGTTGTCGCGCATCTCCTTGCTCGTGCCGGTTTTCACCGCGGTCCAGAAGCGGGTCGCCAGCGGTCCTTCGAAACCGAACGTGAGGCTGCGGCTCTCGCGGTCGGAAAGAATACTGGAAATCAAAAATGCGCTCTCTTCGGAAAAGACCCGCCGCGAGGCGCGCTTTTCTCCGGGCGCGTAGCCGATCGCGCTCCAGCGCCCGCCGTTGGCGAGGGTGCGATAGGCATTCGCCAGATTCCACAGGGTCACGTCGGCGGAACCGAGCGCGAGCGACGGCCCATAAAAATCTTCGTCTTCGTTGAGGCCGGCAAACTCGAGCTCGCGCAGCCGGCGCAGGAACGTTTCGATGCCAACCAGCTCCAGGGTTTTTACCGCCGGAATATTGAGCGATGAAGCGAGCGCGGTGCGCGCGCTCACCAGGCCGTGATAGCGCTCGTCGTAATCGCGCGGCCGGTAAATGCCGCGCGGGTCGGCGACGTCCAGGGCGCTGTCGTCGAGCAGCGAGGCCGGCGTCAAAAGCCGCCGCTCGAAGGCGAGGCCGTAAAGAAACGGCTTCAACGTCGAGCCCGCCTGGCGCGGCGCGCGCACGCCGTCGACAAAGCGCGCGCTGGCAAGCTCGCCGCTGTTGCCGACGTAAGCGAGCACATCGCCCGTCTCGTTGTCCAGCACCAGCACCGCGCCGTCGTTCACGTTCTGGGCTTTGAGCGCGAGGATCTGCTCGCGCAGCACGTCGGCGGCGAAGCGCTGCAGTTTACCGTCGAGCGTCGATGCGACGGAGCGGCTTGGGGCCGAGCCGGACGGCAGCGCTCCGATCAGGCGCTCGGCCACGTGGGGCGCGAGATTCGCCCTGGGCTTGATCGCCAGCCGCGGCGCCAGCGCCGCGCGCGTTTTCGCTTCGATGCCGGCGCAATCCGGGATCGCTGCGAGTCGCTGGCCGAGGACGCAGGCGCGCGCGGCGACTTTTTCCGCCGCGGCATTGGGCGAGCGGATCAGCGCCGCCAGAATCCATCCATCGACCGCGCTCAGACCGTGCGCTTCTTTGTCGAACAGGCCCTGGGCCGCAGCGCCGATGCCCTGGAGCTCGCCGCGGTAGCTGATCAGATTGAGGTAGGCCTCGAGAATCTGCTCCTTGGTCCAGCTCCGCTCGATCTCCCGGGCGCGCTCGATCTGTTCCCATTTCTCGCGCCAGTCGCGCCGGCCCCGCGCCCGCCGTCCATTCAGGATCGAGGCGAGCTGCATGGTGATCGTGCTGGCGCCGCGCGCCGGCGACGAGTAAAGATTTTTCACCGCGGCGCCCGCCAGCGCGCGCCAATCGACGCCGTGATGCGCGAAAAATCTCTGATCCTCGGAATCGATGACGGCTCGAATGAGCGCCGGCGAAATTTCTCCCAGCGGCTTCCAGTCGAGGCGCCGTCCGCTCGGGTCGATCCGGATTTCGTGAATCACCTCGCCGTGGCGATCGAGCAGATAGGCCTCGGAGCTGGTGCGCTTTTCTTTCACAGCCGCGAAGCTCGGCGGCGCGGCGCACGCGGGATCTGAAGCGGCAACGCCGGCGCACAGCGTCATCACAAGAAAAAGAAGCCGCAGGGTGGGTGCAGGCGCAACGCGCCGATACCCGCCGTCCGAAAAATCGATGGGTAGCGCTGGCGCTCCCCCCATCCTGCGGCTGAGATTGCCGCGCGCTGAAAAGCAGAACATCCGGCTCGGTGTCTTCTTCATGGATCGACTCTGAAAGCGGTCTGCGGCAGCTCGCCGAACATTTCGCTCGCGTACAGCGCTTCCACGCGCGTGGTCGGCAACTGGAAAGTCCCCACCTGGTTCAGGCGCAGGGTGTACTGCACCGTCCATTTTCCCTTCGGCACGTATTGATAGTACACGCGATAGGACTCGAAACTGCGCTCCTGATAGGCCGGCCATGCCCAGCCCTTTTGTTTTTCTCCCTCGGTGGCGAGTTGGGAATCGCGGCCGAGCCCGCCGCCAAGGATCGTTGCGCCGGCCGGGATCGGGTCATCGACGACCACCCAGGTCATGTCGCTCTGCGCCTCGATCTCGAGGGTCACGCGGAGGATGTCGCCTTTGCTCCACTTGCCCGCCTGCTTGCGCTCCACCGGCGCCAGCTGCTTGGTGATTGTGTAACCGCTCGACAGCGGCTGCTTGAGCGGCAGCGCGGCAAGACTCTGTACCGTGACCCACGGTTTCCCCGCGCCGGTATGCTGCATCACGACATCCTCGCGTTGAGCCGGCCAGGCAAACGATAAAGTGGCGCCCTTCGCGCCTCGCTCCACGCGACTTTCTGGCTTCGCCCCGAAAGCCTGGCGGCGCTCTCGCCGGCGACGGGAGTGCTTTCGAAAGTCCGGGAAAATTTTTCGAAGGCCAGAACGCCCCACGCGTTCGCCACCGTCGAGCCCCATGCGCCTCTTCTCTGGCGCAGCAGCGCGCCCTGGGCGAGCCGCGCCATGTCTGCCTGCCACGGCTCCGACGGCAGCAGCGCCAGGATCAGCCGCACCGCGTTGACGTCGCCGTTGACCATCAGCCACCAGAGCCCGTCGGTTTTCTCTGTGGAGAAATTCATCGCCGTGCCCTGAAAATTGAGGCGCGCGCGCAGGATCTGCTCCGCCTGTTGGATCTTCTGCTCGCGGTTGGGAACTTCGGGCAGGCGCCGCAGCACGTTCAGCCAATCGATCACGCCCGAGGTCGGCCACAGATTGGCATCGACGGCAATCGAGCTCAGCAGCGACGCATCGGCCGCGTCCCAGCGCGCCAGCGCGTCGATGGCGGCCATTTTGCGCAGCGCCAGATCGGCGGTGGGCAGCGCCGAGCGGCGCAGCAGTTTGCCTTCGACGAACTGGCGCAGCGCCGTTTCCATGCGCGCGCGGGTCGCGGCGGGAATATCCCAACCGGCTTCCTGCGCGATCGCCAAAAGATAACTCGTCAGCACTTCGCTGCCCTCGGTCATGTCGGGGAAAAATTTCACCAGCCCCGCCGAATCGAGATAGGAGGGCAGCGCGTCCATGTTGGCGCGCCACATCTTCTCGTCGCGCAGCGCCACCGCGCGCGAGGTGAGTTGCTCCATGCAGGTGTACGGATACCAGCGCATGAACTCGGCCACGCCGGCGAGACTCTCGGCGAGTTTCGGGCGAAAAGAAACGTTGATCCCGCCGCGGCCCGGCAGCGCATCTTTGGGCCGCTCGACGCCGAGCACGAAGTTTTTGTCCACCTGGCGGATCGTCGCCTGATAGGTCCGCGTCGGCACCGCCGCCGAGATTTTCTGCGCGATTCGCAAGCGGTCGACGCCGCCGCCGCTCTCGCTGGCCTCGATTTCGTAAACGAGCCGGTCCGCGCCGATCGGCACTTGAATATCCCAGCCGATTTCTCGGGCTTCGCCGGCGCCGAGCTTCACGGCCGCCGTGCGCGGCGCGTTGTCCAGGCCGGCGATGCGCGCCATCGCGTGAATCTGCATCGGCCGATCGCTGGCGTTGCGCAACGTGAATTCCGATTTCAAACGATCGCCCTCGCGCGCCACCGGCGCGATGCCGGCAAAAAGCATCAAATCCTGGCTCGAGCGCAGAGTCGCGCTCCCGCTGCCGAACAATCCCGCGTCGCCGCTCACCACCGCGGCGATGCGAAAGGCCGTGAGCGAGTCGTTGAGCGGAATCTCCACCACCGCTTCGCCGCTGGCGTCGAGCGGCACCCGCGCGTTCCAGTAAAGCAGCGTGTCGAACAGCTCGCGCGTGATCATCTTGCCGCCGCCGCCGCCCTGGGCCACCGCTTTGAGGCCGAAGTGGCGCCGGCCGATCACCTGCATCTGCGCCGTCGAAGTCGCCACGCTGTAGCTCCGCCGTCCCATCATCGCGGCAAGCAAATCCCAGCTCTTGTTCGGCATCAGCTCGAGCAATCCCTCATCGACCGCGGCGATCGCCGCCTCGCTGCCCGGCGGCGGCTTGCTGCCATCGGACCGCAGCGCGACGATTTTCACCCGGGCGCGCTCGCGGACTTTGTAAACGCTGCGCTCGGGCAGCACGCTGACTTTGAGCTCGTGCGCCTGCCATTTGACGTCGATCTCGGCGATGCCGAGCTTGTACGCCGGCCGGCCGAGATCGACCAGCGCCGTCGGCTGGATTTCATTGACCCGGCCGCGCACCGCCAGCACCGAAACGAAAACGTTCGGCGCGTAGTTGCCGCGGATGGGAATTTCGACCACCGGCTCGCTGCCGGCGATTTCCTTGATGAACGCATCGATGATCCCTTCGCGCTCGACGGTCACCAGGGCGGTCGCCTGCTTGAACGGCATGCGCACCTGAAAGCGCGCCACCTCACCCGGCTCGTAGCGCTTTTTCTCCGGCAGCACGTCCATGCGGTCGTGATCGCCCTGGGAAAACCACCACGGATCCTTGCCCGCGACCCACACGTCCGCGTTCGCCGCGGTTTCCCGGCCGCGCTCGTCGGCGGCGCGCGCCTGAAGAATCAGATTGCCCTCCGCCGGCGCTTTTCCCTCGCAGATCACCAGGCCGCGCGCATCGCTCTTCCCGGCGCAGACCTCGCCGAGCTTTTTCACTTCTTCGACCTGCTCGTAAGCGTAAAGACCGCCGACCAGCCGCTTGCGATGCGCGTAATTGCGCCGCTCGAGCAAGTCGACTTTGACCGGCGCGCCGGCGACCGGCTTGCCCGTCAGATCCACCGTTGCAACGTGAAACTTGAGATGGTCTCTGGAAAGCGCCCAGGAATCCGGCTTGATGCCGACCAGCCGGCTCGCCGGCCAGAGCGCAATGCGCCGCGACACGGTCTGGATCTGGCCGCTCGGATCGTTGAACTCGAGCTCGGCCAGCGCTTCCATCGGCGCCTTGATCGGCGGCAATCTGGCAATCGTCGCCCGCGCCGCGCCGGATTTGTCGAGCTTCACTTCGATGCTTTCGATCTTCGACCTGGCGCCGGACGCCGCGCTCGCCCCGGCGCCGTCGCTTTCAAGCTCGCCGCCGTCGTAGAAATATTCGTCGCCCGAGCTGCGGCGCTGGATGCCTTCTGGGATTTCGCCGTTGGCAAAAGTGAAGCCATCGAATTCATCGAAAAAAGTCGCGGGCTTCGCTTCCACCCGGCTCCGGAGCTTCACCTGCTGGTACGCGGCGCCGCCGCCGGCCAGATAACGCACGGTCAGATCGACCGGAAATTGCGCCGGCGCGATCAGCGCCTCCGCCGGCGGCTGGATCGATGCCTTCATCAGCGGCACGCGATATTCCTCCACGCGAATCTCGCCGGTGTAGAGCGCGCCCTCGCGGTAATCGTTCTTGGCGCGCGCCAGGCGCACCCGGTAAACGCCGAGCTTGGCGTCCTTGGGAATATTCCAGGTCGATTCCGCGCTGCCGTTTTTCTCCCACTTGAGCGCCAGCTCGTACTGCTGGTTGCTGCCTCTGTGCTCGATCACCGCGACAGCGGGCCGCTCGCCCGCCGCCGTCTCGCCGAAGCCGTCCATGATTCGATTGCGGATCAGGTGCTTCATGTGCACGGTTTCGCCGGCGCGAAAGAGCGGGCGGTCGAAAATCGTGTGCGCGGCCATCGGCGATGACCAGTAATCGAGCGGCAGCTGAAAGCGCCACGGCTCGATGCCGTCGTCCCAGCTCGAATGGATGAAGCTCATGTCGCCGTCGCGCTGCGCGAAGACGAAAAGACCCGAGCCGTACGGCACCGGGCCGCACTGCGGCGCTGCGCTCATCCTGGGCAGCTTGTCGATGCGCGCGAGCCCGTGGGCGTCGCTCACGCCGGTCCAGATCACCTGCCCGGCGCAGGTGGCAATCTGAATTTGCGCGCCGCCCACGGGCGTTGCCTGATCGAGGCTCGTGACCCAGACCAGCGACGAATCGCGGCCCCATTTGAAATGCACCGCGAGATTGGTCACCAGCGCCGCGGTGGGCACGTACAGGGTGGAATTTTTGCCGATGAGCGCCGCGCCGAGCATTTCGCTGGCGATCTCGACGACGTAGAATCCCGGCTCCTTGAGCGGAATGCCGACGACCTCGAAGGCTTTGGCGCCCTGCGGCTTGGGAATGGTGAATCCGGTCGTGCGCGCGGGTCTGGGATCGAAGATCGACGTCTCGCGCTTGGCACTGGCGACCCGGCGGAGCCAGGTAATCACGCCGTCGATCCGGGTCGAGGTAATTCGAAAAGTTTGCCCTTTGATCACGCCGCTTTCCCTGTTGCCGGCGCGAAGCATCTTGGCATCGACACTCGCTTCGAGGTTGCGCAAGGTCACCGGCAGCGCGGCATCGCCCTGGGCTTCGATGATGCCGAAGCGCGCCGCAAACTTGGCCAGCGGCGGATATTCCTCCGTGCGAACTTTCAGCGGATATTTGTCCGCGTTGATCAGCCGCCGCCCCGCGTCGTCGGTCACGTCCCTGGGAATTTCGACGGTGAAACCGGCCTTCTCGGGAAACGGTGCTTTGAAAATAATCCGCTGGAGAAACTCTTCTTTGTTATCGCGCTCGCCGATTTCGGCCTTCCAGGTCGCGCCCGCCGGACCTTTGAGCACGGCCTGAAGCGCGCGCCCCCGCGCCACCGGCGCGGAGAAATTCAAGCTCATGGGCAGGATCGGAATGCAGCCCGCCTGGGGATTTTCCCGCGGGCAACTGAACGTGACCGAAAAGGCCGGGCGCGTCTTGAACGGCAGCACCTGATCGTCTTCGCGCGCCACGCCGCTCTTCGAGCGAATGCCTTTGCCCCACACCAGACTGACTTTCGCCGCCGCGGGAAAACGCTGCCGCGACTGGATCAGCAGCAGCCACGAGCCGGGCGGCACGCCGCGCGGATAGCGCGCCTTGAGGATCGCGTTGCGCTGGCGGCCGGAAACGATCCGGACGCCGACCCGCTCGACCAGTCCTTCGACGGCGAAAGACGCGTTGGCAAGCACCGAGTCCTCGGCCGCCTCGGCGTCGAGCTGGAGAATGAAAATCTGCTCGTCGTCGATGTATTCGCTGCCTTCGTAGGGAAAAGACTGGCGGATCGCCGGCCCGCCGGTGGAAAATGCGAACAGCCGCTGCCCGGCGATTTCCCTTCCGGCGAGAGATCTCAGCCCGGCCTTGACCCGAAACGCGCAGCGCACGCCCGCCGGCAGATCGCGATCGAAGTCGTAGATCCAGTTGCGCTCGTCGGCCCAGCGCGCTGCGCCCTTTTCCGGGCAGTCGATCTCGAATACCTCGGCATCGACCTTGGGCGAGCCCAAGGGAACCATCGCCTCGGAAAACCGAACGGCGACCTGGCGGACGTTTTTGACGGTATTTTGCGGCGAGAAAAATTCGACCTGAGGCGGAGTCTGAGAGAAAGCTGAAAAGCCCGAAAAGACGGCGAGAAGAACCGGCAAACCGACAAGGCGCTTTACGTTCATCGAAATCTCCCGAAGATGATGCAAACAGCCGCGCAACCCGGCATGAGACCACGAGAACCAACCGCCGATTTTACACTCGGATAAGCCCCCTTTCCTGCCGCCGGCGTTGACGCCGCGGCGATGATTGCGCCCTTCGACGAACCAACGATGAAAATGTTAATCAGAAAAAATTTAAAGCCAAGAAAACCCCGCCAGGAGTGCGGAAGCCGTCCAAACTACTGCGCTTTCCGGCCGATGTCGCGCAAAAGCTTGTCCCATTTCTCGGCGGCTTTGTCGTATTGCTCCGTGGAGAGTCCGGTTTCCGGATACCAGAGCTTGAAGCTCACCGGTTTGAACGGGCTACCGTAATCCAGATCGCCGAGAATCTTCGCCGCCTCGGGGCTCAAGAGAAAATTCGCCAGCAGCGCGGCCGCGTTGGGGTGCGGCGCCTGGGCGGTGAGCGCGACGCCGCCGGCGTTGGTGGGGACGATTTCCATCGGCGCCCAGTCGATCGGCGCGCCCTTGGCTTTGGCCTCCAGCGCGTGGTCGCGGAAGATTGTCGGCGACAGCGCGACTTCGCCGGACATCACCAGATCGGCCATGGCGCGCCCCGAGATGGCATGCAGCGTGATTTCCTGCGCCTTGAGCCTGCGCACGAATTCTTCGCCTTTGACTTTGAGGATGCCGCCCAAAGTGCGCGTGCCGGTTTCGTTGGAGACAAAGCCGATCTTGCCCTTGAGTCCCGGCTTCAGCAGATCGCCGTAATTTTTCGGCACCAGCGCCGCCGGAATCAGATTGGTATTGTAGCCGACTCCCATGTAGGTCTCGCGGTCGATCGCCCAGTAGACCAGCCCGCGCCCGGCGTTTTCCTTGGTCGCGGCCGGATACTTGGCCAGATGCGGCGAGGCGTAGGCGATCAGCAGCTTGCTCTCGCGGAGAAAGCGCAGCGTCGGAAGCGTGGTTTCGATGGCATCGGCGATGATCTGCCGCGCCTGCGCCTCCGCGGTGATCTTGGTCATGATGTCCGAGCTGGTGCCGCGGTAGGGCTCGATTTTCACCCCGGGATATTTCGACTCGAAGCCTTTGGCGAGATCCTTGTACGAGCTGCCGGCGAGCGAAGTGTACCAGACCACCTTCCCTTCGCTCTTCGCGCCGGCAAGGAGCCGCTGCTCGCGGTCGGCGCCGGAATATTCCGCCGCGGGAGCCGGCTTGCTTTGCGCCCCTGCTGCGGCGAAATTTGCGAGGAGAAACAAAACTCCCGCGGCAATGATCGCGAATTTTTTTATCATCGTCACGAAGCCCTCTGCCGATTGGCCGCCGCGCCGTACCGCGCTTCGGCCTCAGCGCCGGAAACGTAGCCGAGCGCGATGTCGCGTCTCAGCGCCGCGCCATCGCGCACCCGCGGATCGCCGTAGCCGCCGCCGCCGGCGGTAAGAAACGTCACGGTCTCGCCGCGCCGGACCAACAGATGGCTGAATTTGCCCGGCAGTTTTTCTTTCGCGCCGTTGCGCTGGATGACTGTCTCGTTCACCGCGCCTTCGCCGCCGCCGCCGAGGCCCCAGGGCGGGCACTGGATGCGGTCGGTGTTGCGGCTCAGGAAAAATTCGGTGAGCGGCGTCACCTTGACTTCCACGCCCAGGCCGCCGCGGAATTTTCCCGCGCCGCCGCTGTCGGCGCGAAACCGGTGGCACTCGTAGAGCAGCGGATAGTAAAGCTCCTGGAGCTCGATGGGCGTGTTCTTCACGTCGCCCTGGCACATCGACACCGCGGAGGACACGCCGTCCTCGAAGGGCCGGCCGCCCCAGCCGCCGCCGATGATGTTCTGGCACACGTAGCGCCGGCCGGTTTTTGGATTCATGCCGAAGATCGCGTAACCGCCCATGTCGCCTTTGTGCGCCGCGGGAACCCGGTCGGGCAGCGCCGGCGCCAGCGCGCGAAAAATCGTGTCGAGCACCGTCGGCAGCGAGAGACTCCAGCCGCCGATCGGCGCGGGACGCCGCGCGCTCAGCAATTTTCCCGGCGGAAGAATGACCTTGAGCGCGCGGAACGAGCCTTCGTTCACTTCGCGCTGCGGCGAGGTCAATGCTTTGAAGGCAACCCGCGCCGCCGCCATGCCGCCCGACGAGCCGCAATTGATGAAGCCCGGCACCTGATCGGCGACCTCGGAGAAATCGATCGTCAGCTCGTCGCCGCGCACCGCGACTTTGACTTTGATCGGGATGGTCTTGTTCATCACCCGGCCGTCGTCGTCGAGAAACGACGAAGCCTCGTAGTCGCCGTCGGGAATCGCGCGCACCGCTTCGCGCACCAGCTTGTCGGTCTGCTCCCAGATCGTCTCGACGGCTTCGAGAAATATTTTTCCGCCGTACTTGCGGCAAATCTGATTGAGACGCTCTTCCCCGGTGCGGCAGCAGGCGATCTGCGCGCGCAGATCGCCGAGGGACGATTCGGGGAAACGGATGTTGTCTTCGATCAGGCGCAGCACTTCGGTGTTCGGCTTGCCCGCGCTGTAGATCTTCACCGAGCGGACCTGCAGCCCCTCTTCGTACACGTCGCGGGTATTGCTCGAGCCGAAGCCGGTGCTGCCGCCGCCGACGTCGATCCAGTGCGCGCGCACGGCGAGAAAACAAAGCAGCTTCTCCTCCCAGAAAAACGGCGTATAGACGACCATGTTGTTCAGATGCTGGCCGCAGATCTCGGGGTGATTGACCAGAAACACGTCGCCCGGATGAATATTGTCCAAGCCGTAGATTTCCACGCCGTCTTGCACGGCGACGCCGAGGTCGGCGAGAAAAATCGGCAGCGCGCCCTCGTTCTGCGACATGGTGCGGCCCAGATGATCGACGATGCTGACGCAGTAGTCCTGCACTTCGTAGATCATCATGTTGTAAGCGGTGCGCTTGAGCACCGCCGACATTTCATTGGCCGCGGCTTTCAGCGCGCAGCGGATAATTTCTACAGTGATCGGATCGACGGACATAAAATTAGCTCAACCGGTTCAACCCATTCAGGAGATTCCACCTTCACGCCTTCTTGGGTTCATCTTTCCCGACGTAGGACTGCCTGTAGGTCTGCAGGGTCTTGCCGCGGAGCTCATAAAGAAACTGAATCACCCGCTCGTTGCTCATGAACTTTTCCTGCTCGTAGTGATCGTGATGAACGATTTCTTCGAGCGGGCGGCGCACGCCCTCGGACGGCTGCACGGCGGGGTAGCCGACGGGGATGATCAGATAGAGCATCAGCAAATCCGGCACGCCGAGCACTTTCTTGAAAGGCTCCTGCACGTGAATCGTCACCCATTGGGTCGCCAGGCCAAGGGACACCGCGGCGAGATGCATGAACGTGCAGGTGTTCGCCAGGCCGTCGGTGAGATGCGATTGCTCGCGCCCGAAGGTGTGCGCGCCCTGCACCGTGCCCCACTGGCGCCGCCCGTCGCCGACCACGACGATCAGCGCCGGCGCTTCCGACCAGCCGGCGCCGCGGCGCTGGCGCTCCACGGCTTCATCGGCGGTCATCTGATACGCCGGATGGCGCAGCTCGAAGACGCGCTGCTGCTCCATCCAGTAAATGAAGTCCGTGTTGTCTTCCGAATAGCAGCGGAAAAGATCTTTCTTCACCTTCGGATCTTTGACGACGATGTACTCCCAGGGCTGCGAGTTGGCGCCCGACATCGCCCAGCGGCCGGCCTCGAGAATTTTTTCGATGGAGCCGTCGGGGATCGGATCCGGTTTGAGCTTGCGCACGCTCGAGCGGCGCCGAATGATGTCGTAGAGAAGATCGTAACCGGGAGTTGAGTCTGCGGTCATAATTTTTAGAACCTCCAGTGCTGGCGAATCGCCAACTGCTTATTTATATCCCATCAATCTTTGCACCTTCAATCGCGCCCAAAGGATCTTTTCCTCCGCCCGGGCCTGAAATTGTGCCAATATCACCTGAGCGCCTTAAGCAGCGGCGCCAGCGAGTTGCTCGTTTCCAGTGAATAAACCGCTTTCATCGCCGAGCGCGCCCTGCCGTCCCCCACCACCGGCGCCGCCAGCGACAGAAATTTTCCTTCGACTTCAGCGGCGGTCATGGGATTGCCGCGCTCGCCCTTGGGAATCACCACTTCTTCGGAATAAATTTCGCCGCCGGTCATGCGCACACAGACGCGGCCCGGCCAGTACTTCGGATAGTGCCGGTCGAGCTCGCTGCCCGCGCTTACTTTGACTCGGGTCACGAGCCGCCGCACATCCTCGTTCTGCAGGAATTCCTCCTCGAACGATGCGAGATCCATTTTTCCGCGGAGCGCGGTTACCGCCATCACGTACTGTCCGCTGCCCACGGTGGCGGCGTGGGTCGGAGTGATCGCCGGGCGATTCATCATCGCCGCGTTCTGCGCCGGCAGGAACAGCTCGATTTCGCCGATCCGGTCGCTGCTAACCGAGTGCCGGTCAAGAATCTTCAGCAGGGCTTCGACGCCGGCATGAAGCTGGCGCGCGCACGGGTAGGGCTTGAACGCGGTGTCGGGCAGGTGAAACTGCTCGAAGCTTCGGAGACGATCGAGTTGCGGCTCCGCGCTCAGTGTGGGGCAAAAACCGCGCGGGTCTTCGAAGGCGCGCTTCGGTCCGGTGAAACCGCGCTCGGCGGCGAGGAGCGCGAGCACGCCGTTCTGCGCCGCGTGGCCGAAAGCCAGATGGCGCGCCGTCGCGCCTTCGTTGCCGCCGGTGAGCATGCCGCCCGAATGGAGCCCGGCAATGCCCAACGCATTGGCAGTTTTCTCCGCGGTCCAATTGAAAAATTTTGCGCCCGCCGCGGCGGCGCCGAAAGCGCCGCAGATCGTGCTCGGCCACCAGCCGCGCGCGAAGAGCTTCGGCGCGTCGATGCTGAGACCGGTGCGAATCACCGCTTCATAGCCGGCGATCGCCGCTTCGAGAAAGCTCCGGCCGCTGCCGCCGTATTTTTCCGCCAGCGCGATCAGCGCGGGAACGACCATCGCGCCGGCGCAAATCCCCGCGCCGCCGTGGATGTCGTCCATCTCGCCGCAGTGCGCCGCAGCGGACATCGCCTGCACGGCATCGAGTAAAGAACTTCGCCGACCGGATCCTGCCAGGATCGAAGTCGAATCCGCGCTGCTCGCCGCCAGCTCGTAGGCGAGCCGCCCCGCTTCGAGACGCGAGCCGGCAAGCAGGCAGCCGAGCGAGTCGAGCACGTGCAGCTTGGCGGCGTCGAGGATTTCGTCAGGAATTGTTTCCGCCGAGAGCGCGGTCAGAAAGCGGGCGAGCTGCTCGCTGAGAGTTTCGTCCGGCATGGGGCGTGGCGCAACAATCCTAATTTCCTATTTCGATCACGAGATGGCCGAATTCATTCACCTGCAATTGATCGCCGGGGTACACGAGAATCGTCGCGCCGACTTCTTCGATCACCGCCGGCCCATCGAGGCGGTCGCCGGGTTGGAAACCGGTGCGCAGATAGATCGGGCAATCCACCGGTTTGCTCTCGAAAATCACCGGCCGCCGCCCGCGCTCGCCGCGGTCTTCGGCGCGCGCGGCGGAAGCCAGCGGCAGCTTGTCGTCGAATTTGCCCAGCGCGGAAAGTCTGAGGTTCACCATCATCACCGGCTCGCTCGGCGCCGAGTGGCCGTAATGCTCCTGGTGCAGCCGATCGAAGCGCGCGCGAATCGCGGAGAAATCTTTGAGCGCGCGCAGATCCTCCGTCACCGGCACCGGCAAAGTGTATTCCTGCCCGCGATAGCGCATGTCCAAAAAGCGGCGCAGCACGATTTGCTCGGCGCCGGCGCCCTCTTCGCGCAGCGTGTCCGCGGCGGATTTTTCCAGCAGCGAAAACGCCCCGGCGATCTCCGCGCCGCTGGTTTCCGCCAGCTCGCGCACAAAAGTCTGCACGTAATCGTGTTTCAAATCCGCCATCAGCATGCCGAGGGCGGAGAAGTGCGCGGGCATGGGCGGGATGATCACCCGCGGCACGGACAGCTCGCGCGCGATCGCCAGGGCGTGCAGCGCGCCGCCGCCGCCGCTCGGCACCAGCGCGCAGTCGCGCGGATCGTAACCCTTCTCCACCGACACGGCGCGCACCGAGAGCGACATGTTGAAGTTGGCGATGGTGAGAATGCCCAGCGCGGCTTCTTCCAAGGAAAGGCCGAGCGGCTTGCCGATCTTTTCCACGATCGCCCGCGCGGCTTTGTCCCGCTGCAAACGAATGCCGCTGCCGAGAAAATATTCCGGATCGATGCGCCCGGCGATGAGATTGGCGTCGGTCACCGTCGGTTCGCTGCCGCCCTTGCCGTAACACGCCGGCCCGGGCGCCGCGCCGGCGCTCTGCGGTCCGACTTTCAGGCCGCCCGCGGGATCGATCCAGGCGATGCTGCCGCCGCCGTTGCCGACCTCGACGATGTCCACCACCGGCAGCATCATCGGATGTCCCGAGACGTAGCCGCCGACGTAGTAGCTGCTGGTGACTTCGGGATGAAAATCTTTGATCAGGCTCGACTTCGCCGTGGTGCCGCCCATATCGAAGGAAATGATGTGCCGGCAGTCGAGAGTTTCACCCAATTGCGCCGCGGCGATCACGCCCGCCACCGGTCCCGACTCCATCATCGTCACCGGCATTTTTTTGGCGGTCTCCGCCGACATGACGCCGCCGTTGGATTGCATGACGCGAAAAGTGCCGCGGAAACCGGCGCCGCCGAGCATCTTTTCCAAAGACACCAGATAGCGGCTGACGAGGGGACCGACGTAGGAATTGAGCACCGTCGTCGAGGTGCGCTCGTACTCGCGGAACTCGCGCAGGATTTCATGCGAGAGCGAAACGTAGGCGCCGGGAAATTGCCCGCGCAAGAGCTCGCCCAGGCGCTGCTCGTGGGCCGCGTTGGCGTAGGAATGCAGGAGACACACGGCGACGCTTTCCACGCCGGCGGACTGGAGCGCGCCGATCGTCGTTTGCGCCGAATCCTCGTCCAGCGGCGTCAAGACTTCGCCGGTCGCGTAGAGCCGCTCGTCGACTTCGAGGCGCAGGTCCCTCGGCACCAGCGGCACCGGCCGCTTGAAAAATAAATTGTACCCTTCCGGCCGATTGCCGCGGCCGATCTCGTACACGTCGCGAAATCCCTTGGTCGTGATCAGCCCCGTGCGCGCGCCCTTGCGCTCGAGCACGGCGTTGATCGTCACCGTCGAGCCGTGCACGAAAAAATTCGCGCCGGCCACGTCGATGTTCGCGCCGCGCAGGCAATCGTCGATGCCCCGCGCCAGATCGTCCGGCGTGGTCAGCGACTTGCTGCGAAAAACCCGTCCTCTGTCATCCACCGCCACCAAATCGGTGAACGTGCCGCCAATATCGACTGCAATTCTCATGAAGCCTTTCGCTGACTGCTGCGTTGATCGTCCAAGAAAGATTTCTCCCTGCGGTCGGAAATGACAGCCCCATTTTTCCGGTGTCATTCCGACCGAGCGAAGCGACAAGGAATCTTTCTTTCTACCCGCCGAGCAGCGACTTCGCGCCGCCCTCGGTCACCTCGAAGCTGTCGCCAAACAGAATCAGCTTTCCTTCGCTCTCCAGGGTCGCGCGCAGGGCAAGCGTCATCTGCTTCTTTAGAACGGTGGCGCCCACGCCCGCGGCCCCCACTTCGCGCGCGTCGCTTTCATTCAAGAACGGCGCTTCCCACTGATTGAGACCGATGCCGTTGGCCAAACCGTACAGGCAAGCTGTCGGGTAAGCCGCGCCGAGCGCGCGGCGCGCGGCCTCATCGATTGCCGCCACGGCGCCGCCGGGTTTGAGTTGGCGCGCCATCTCGGCAACGACTTCCTGGGTTTTCTTGTAGGCGCTCTGCGCTTTTGCGTCATCGGCTAAAATAAATGTCCGGCCCGCCTCCGCCCAGTAGCGCTCGTGCTGCACCGCCAGGTAAACCGCCCAGTGGGCGCCGAGGCTGGCGGCCTGTTTGAAGCTCGGCGGGTTCAAGCGCTTTTCGCCGGCGAGGATGCGAATATCCTCGGCGCCCCTGTCGCGCGCCAGCCGATCGATGTCGGCGACGATCTCGTATTCCTTGCGTCCGGGCTTGATGAATTTTTCCGCCTCGGCGCAGAGCGCGTTCAACAAACGCCCCGCCGCGCGCATGGCGTGAAGCTCGCGGTCGGTTTTGACCAGCCGCTCGGGCGCGATCAGCGCATCGCAGGCTTCCCAGTGAATTTCCGGCAGCGCCGCTTTCATTTCCTCGAGCTGCGGCAGCGGAAACCCCTGGCCGGCATCGATCAGGCCGACCCGCGATCTTTCCAGCCCCTTTTCCTTGAGCAGCCTGGCGCCGTCGGCGCCGACGTTGTTCGACGCGCGCACGTCCTCGACCCACGTCAAGGTCTTGGCGAACGGCACGTCGCGGCTGCCGATGTTGAGCAGCAGCGAAATCGCGCCGGCGCGCGGCACCACGGCGACCCCGCCGCGCACCTTGGGAAAATAGTTGGTCAGATAACAGATGTCCGCGAAGCAGTAATTGTCGCCGTAGATCGCCAGCGCGTCGAGATTTCGCCGCGCCATTTCGCCGCGCACCCGCTCGAGGCGCGACTGAAACTCGCTCTGCGGCACTTCCTGCGGATCCCAGGTCGAGCAACCGCGCTTCAGAACCGAATGTCTACCGAATATCATCGAATCTCCCATTGGGTCTGACGTTTTGAACGACTTGAACGACTTGAACGTCTTGAACGATTGGAACGAATGGTTTGAAACGGTTCAAGCCGTTCAAAAAAGTTCAAATCGTTCAAGCCGTCGATATTCATCGGAAGTTTTATTCCTTGACAAAGATATCCCACGACGAGCGCATCAGCGACTCGGCTTTGCTGTCGGTCATGACCACCGTGTCGCCGAGGGTCAGGTATCCGGTCTCCGGCAGATACTGGTTGGGATGAATGATGTAGGTCATTCCTTTTTCCAGTTTCGTCTTGTTGGCGTCTTCGAGACTCCCCGGCGCGAAGGAGCCGCAGCCGAGGCCGTGGCCGCGCACGCGCATGAACGGCGGGCGGCAATACTGCTCGTAGCCGTACTCGATGAACGTGTCGTTGATCGCCGCCGCCACATCGCTTGCCGGCGCGCCGGTTCTCGCGGCTTCCATGCCGAGCCCCATCGCCTTTTTGAGGATGGCGTATTTTTCGCGCACCGCCGGCGCCGGCTCGCCGAGAACCATGGTGCGGCAAATCTGCACGAACAGGCCGCCGATGCACGGCGTGATTTCGCCGATGATGATGTCGCCCTTTTGCGTGATGCGGCCGGTGGCCGGATGCAGCGCCTGGTTGTGCTGGTTGGCGACGACCATGCCGAAATTGTCCTCGGCGCCGAGCGAGCGCATGCGGTACTCGACGATCGCCGCGAGCTCGTATTCCCTGAGTCCCGGCCGCGCCTCGTCGTGCAGCGCTTGGACGCCGGCGTCGGCGATTTCGGCCGCGCGCCGCAGCCGCGCCAGCTCGAACTCGCTCTTGCAGCGCGCCAGGTGCTCGATGATGTCCCTGGCGTTGGCCGGCGTGCGGCCGAGGATTTTGGCGATTTCGTCGTGCAAAGAAACGTGCATCGATTCGCGGCCCGCGAGCCCGACTTTGCCCGCGAGCCCGGTCAAGCTCGGCCAAAAATTTTTGAATGGCTGAACGTCGCCAACCCAGGATTCCTCGCGCGCGCGCGCCATGTCCCAGACCGGCGAAAGATACAGTACCGGCGCCTCATCGAGCGCAATCACCAGCATCGTCTCCGGTCCGACGCTGATGAAGTCGGTGAGATAGGCGACGTAGTTCATGCGCAGAAAATTGTGCCGGCCGCCGTCGTAAACAAGCAGCGCATCGAGCCCCTTTTCGCGCATGGCCTCGCGCACCCGCGCCATGCGCCTTGCGAACTCCTGCTGAGCTTCCATGATCACCTCGATTCCGTTGCGCATCGATCCCCTCTCCCATCAGAATGCGCGAGGGGAAAATCGCTCATCGCGGGCGAAACCCGTTCAACCCATCTATCCGTTATCCGTGGCCGCAACGTAACCCAGCTTCCGGTCCCGTTCAATCAACTGCGCCGGCCGCTCCTCGGGCCGGCCGTACCCGCCGCCGCCGGCGGTGAAAAACGTCACGCTGCCGTTTTTCTTGAGCGGAAAATTCGGCTTCTTGGCGAGCCACACGCCGGGCGCTTCGGGCGATGGCTTCACCAGCGCTTTCGCCCGCGCGCCGCCCTCGCCGCCGAAGAGTCCCCAGGGCGCGGTGCGCTGGCGCTCGATGTTGATGTTGGTAAACGCGTCGCAGAGCACGCGCACCGAGATTTCGATTCCCAGGCCGCCGCGAAACTTTCCCGCGCCGCCGCTGCCCTCGCGCAGCGCCTGGCGCTCGATCAGAACCGGATAATAAATTTCCTGCAGCTCCACCGGCGCGTTCTGCACGTCGCCCTGGCACATGGAGACGGTCGCATTCTCGCCGTCTTCGTGCGCCCGCCCGCCCCAGCCGCCGCCCATGATCGTCTGGCAGAGAAATCTTCTGCGGGTTTTGGGATCGACTCCGAAAAACGCGTAGCCGCCCATGTCGCCTTTGTGTCCCGCGGCGATTTTTTCGGGCATGGCCGGAGCCAGCGCGCGCAGAATCAGATCGATCACCGTCGGCAAGGTGCGGCTCCAGTTGCCCACCGGCGCCGGCGGCGCTGCGCTCAGAATTTTTCCCGGCGGAATAATAATTTTCAGCGGCCGAAAGCAGCCCTCGTCGATGGGCGAATCGGGCGCCACCAGAGACTTGAACGCCACCCGCGCCGCCGCCACCGCGCCCGACTCGCCGGAATTGATCGACCCCGGCACCTGATCGCTCATCTCGGAAAAGTCGATGGCCATCTCGCCGGCGGCGATTTCGACTCGAACTTTAAGCGGCACGGGCTTGTCCAGATCGACGCCGTCGCTGTCGAACAGCGCTTGCGCTTCGTAGCGGCCGGGTTGGATGCGCGCAAGCTGCTCGCGCGCCAGCGCTTCCGATTGCCGCCAGATCGCCTGCACGGCCTGCCCAAACAGTTTCAAGCCGTAGCGCGCCACCAGCGCGCCGAGGCCGCGCTCGCCGATGCGGCAGGCGGCGATCTGCGCGCGCAGATCGCCGAGGCACGATTCGGCGAAGCGCACGTTGTCGGCGATGATCTGAAAGAGATCCTGATTGGGCTCGCCGCCGCGGTAGATTTTGAGCGAGCGAAACTGCAAACCCTCCTCGTAAATTTCCCGCGTGCCGCTGAAGCCGAAACCGACCCGCGTGCCGCCGATGTCGATCCAGTGCGCGCGCACGGCGAGAAACGCCACCAGCTCGCCCTGGTGAAAAAACGGCGTGTAGATGACCACGTTATTTAAATGCTGGCCGCAGACGTAGGGATGATTCATGATCAGCACGTCGCCCGGCCGAAAGCCGTCGCGCCCGTGCATGCGCACGCCGTCGACGATCGCCGGGCCGAGATCGGCGAGAAAAATCGGCAGCGCGCCGAAGTTCTGCGAGAGAATATTGCCGTCGGGATCGACGATGCCGACGCAGTAATCGCGCACCTCGTAGATCATCATGTTATACGAAGTCTTGCGCAGCACGGTGGCCATCTCGTTGGCGATGTGCGCCAGGCCGCTGCGCACGACTTCGACGGTGATCGGATTGATCGGCGAATGCACGACGATCTTCTTCCTAAGCAGTTTGCTTGATCATAGATTCCGGGAACGGATTTCCCGCAAAGGCGCCAAGGCGCGAAGTTAGGAAGGACTGAGGCCTTTTACTTTGCGCCCTGGCGCCTTGGCGGGAGACATTCTAATCCGTTTGTTTCTTCTCTACCTCCACCGCCCGCGACGCCGAATAACCGGACACCGTGCCCTCGCGCAGCGCGTAGAGATATTTCACCGCGTCTTCGTTGGACATGTATTTGCTCATGTCGTAGCGCTCGCGGTGCACGATTTCCTGGAGCGGGCGGCGCACGCCTTCGTGCGCCGGCACGTCGGGATAGCCGATGGGAATGATCAGGTAGAGCTTCAATAAATCCGGCACGCCGAGAATCCGTTTGTGCGGCTCTTCGATGTGAATCGACACCCATTCCGAAGTCAGGCCGAGAGACGCGACCGCGAGATGGATCAGGAACGAGGCGTTGGCGAGGCTGTCGGTCAGATGCGACTGATCGCGCCCGAAAGTGTGCGCGCCCATCACCGTGCCCCACTGGCGCCGGCCGTCGCCCAGGACCACGATCAGCGCCGGCGCCTGATGCCAGTTGGCCTTGGCTTTGTTGAAGCGCAGCGACTCGTGCGGATCGTTTTTCACCTGATAGGACGGATGGCGCAGGTTGTATTCGCGCTGCTGCTCCATCCAGAAAATATAATCGGTGTTGTACTCCGAGTAGGCGTCGCGCAATTGCTTCTTGATTTGAGGATCGGTGACCACGACAAACTCCCACGGCTGCGAGTTGGCGCCCGACATCGCCCAGCGCGCGACCTCGAGAATTTTCCCGATGGCGTCCTCGGGAATCGGATCGGGTCGAAACCTGCGCACGCTCTGGCGCGTCTTGACCAGCTTGAGCAGCGTGTCGTAGGCGGATTGTTTTTCAGACATCGAACTCCTCTGCGATATGACATCGATGCGCCCGTAGGGGCGACCGGCCGCCCTCTTCCGCGCCGATCCCTACGGATACAACTCCTTCAACAACCCGCCTTTCTCCAGCGTGTCTAAAAATTTCATGTCGACGAACTGCTCCGGCCTGGCGTTCTTCGCTGCGGGAACGGTCTTGGCCAGATCGTCGAGCGCGTTCTGCACACCGGTCATGTTGATGTACGGCGCCTTTTCCAGAACCTTGCTCATGTAAAACTCGTAGGCTTTCTGCAAGACCGCCGTGTCTTCGATCTTGGTGTATTTGGCCATCGATTTGTAAGTGAACGCCGGATCGGTGCGCGCGCGGTGCATGCCGCGCACGTAGGCGCGCATGAAGCGGTTGATCACGTCCGGCTTGCTGCGGATGATCGACCCCACCGCCACCAGCGCCGGGTTGGGAAAAGCGAAATTCATGTCGGTGATGTTGATCAACTCCTTGAAACCGGCTTTATCGACCGCGAACTGGGTCGGCGGCGAGACCACGCCGCCCTCGATGGAGCCGCCCTGCAGTCCCCCGGCAACCGTCGCCATGAAGCCGAGCTGGATCAAAGTCAGATCCTTGTCGGGATTGATGTTGTATTTTCTGAGCGCGTAGCGCACCGAGATATCCGGCGCCGAGCCGAAACGGGTGACGCCGATTTTTTTGCCCTTCAACTGCTCGACGGTTTTGATCTCCGGGCGCACGTAAAGCGAGAACACCATCTTGTTGCCCGAGTTGCCGATGATCTTCAGATCCGCGCCCTGCAGCGCCGCGGCGATCGCCGAGCTGCCGTTGAGCGAGCCGATGTCGATCTCGCCCGCCACCGTCACCTGCGCGAGCTGGGTGCCGCTCGGGATCAGCACGATGTCGTCCTGCAAGCCCTCCTTGGCGAAATAGCCGGCGTCGTGCGCCACCCAGATCGGCGTGTAGGCGCCGCTGATCGAGCTGTAGCCGATGCGCACGCGGTCCGCGGCGAACGCCGGCTGGATCCCTAGAAGCAGAAAAATGAGAAGTCCCCACATCGCTCTTTTCATGGCCAGTCCTTTCGCGCACGATGATCTCCGCGATACTTAATCTACGGGAATAGTTTCTTCAAGTCGCGCTCCCCGTCGCAATATCCGTCATTTGACGCTGGATCGCCCATTCAATATCTTGGCTGCGTCTCACGCATTCATGGAGGATTTATGAGCAATCGCATGATCGTAATCGGCACCGGACCCATCGGCGGCATCATCGGCGGTAGATTGGCGCGAGCCGGCAACGACATCACGTTCGTCGACATCGACAAGGAACACGTTCAGGCGATCCGCGAGAAAGGCCTGGAAGTCGACGTGCCCGACGGACCGTTCAACGTGAAGATAAAGATCGTGTATCCCAACGAGATCCAGAGCAAATATGATGCGGCGCTAATCGCCGTACGCTCGAACTACACGCCGGACGCACTGAAAATAGCGCTGCCGCATCTCGCCGACAATGGCCTGCTCGTGTCCATGCAGAACGGCATCAATCCGCCGCTGCTGGCGGAAAGAGTCGGCGCCGATCGAACCATCGGCATGGCCATTCGCATGGGCTGCCGCAAAGTCGCCCCCGGCCACGTGCAGACGGCGATCCGCGGCCATCTTTACGCCGGCCATCTGCACGGCAGGACGACGCCGCAGCTGGAAGATTTTCAGCGGACGCTCAACGCAGTGATGGAAACCGAGATCACCGACAACATTCTCGGCGTGCTCTGGAGCAAGCTGACTTACACTTGTCTGGGATACTACGGCTCGCTCGCCGACGCATCGCTCGCGGCGAGCTGCGCCGATGAAGCGAGCCGGCGCAATCTGGCGGAATTTTTCGCCGAAGTGATCGCCGTCGGCACGGCCTCCGGCGCGCGCTTCATCGCGCTCGCCGAATACAACCCGCCGGATTTTCATCCGAACAATCCGCTCGAGAAACGGCTCGCCGCGGTCGACGAGTTTGCCAAATCATGGAAGCTCGACGACCGCAAAGGCCCGCTAAGACAGATTCAGAAAGGCATCACGACCGAAGTGGATTTCACCCTGGCCTACGTCGTGCGCGAAGGCGAAAAACTGGGCCTCGCGACCCCGCTCTGCCGCAAGGTGCTGGCCATGATTCACGAGCTCGAAACCGGCCAGCGCAAGCTCGGCATGGAGAATTACGCCGAGTTGCGCGCCGCGCGATCATAGACCGATTGCTGCCCTTCGCGCCCGAAGCGATCGCGCGCCGGCGAATCAGTATAATTTTTTCGCCGGCGCCGGTTTCGCCGCCGGTTTGGGCGCGGGTTTGGCCGCCGGCGCCGGAGTCGGATTGGGATTCAATGCCTGGGAGGCGGGCGTGCTCCCGCCCTGCACGCCGAGCTGTCCGCCCGTGCCCAGGCCGCCCTTCACTTCCTGCGCTTTGTAGTTTCGCACCGATTGGACCAGCCGGTTGTAAGCGTCGGCGAACGCTCCGGCCAGCACTTTTCCCTCCGGCGTGTTGGTGTAGCCGCCGAGGCCGGCTCCGCCGCCGCCGCCGAAGCCGGCTCCGAACAGATTGAAATCCGTGTTTGACGCCGCGCCTTCGGCGGAAGCCAGCTGCACTCCCGAGCGATTGTCGACCAGGGTCAAAGTCGTCGAGGCTTCGCTGGTGCGGACGCCGCCGGCCAGGGCGCCGAAGGCGCCGGCGTAGGGAATCACTGCCAGGGCGCCGCCGAGCCCTTTGGTGTCGCGCTGGCTGAACGTGATCATCGGGTTGAGCGAGTAGTCGGCGGCGACCATCTGGCCCTGGCCGAAGTTGCTCCCCTGGCGCAGCTCGCCGGTTTGCTGCAATGCCCGCTCGCCCTGCATCTGGCTGAAGGTGCGGCCGCGCTCGACGACCACAAAGCAGTTGGACTGCTGCACCAGCAGACGAATCAGCGGAACCGTGGAGGTGAGCTTGTATTCGCGGGTGAGCTGGTAGTACCAGGGCGCGGTCTGATCTTCGACCACGGCCAGAGTGCCGAGCGACTGATCGCAGCGCTCGAGCCTGGAGTTGGCGTTCTGGGAAGTGGCTCCGCCGGCCGATCCGGTGACCGGCGTGCGCGCCGAGTCGTCGCCCATCTGCACGCCGCAGCCGGCGAGCAGCGCCAGGCCGAGCAGGCCCGATAAGAACTTCGTAGCGGTTTTTTTCATGATTCCTCCTGTTCGCCGCCGCCTTGTTCCGCAGCGCAGGCGAACGGAGGAAAATTAAAATCGCGCGGCTTTTACCGCAACTATCAAATGATAGCCGTCGGGACAAAAAATTCTTGGTCAAAGCGGTCAGGCGATGGCGGCGGTGCCGAGCAGGAGCTTGATCAGCTCGCCCTGGCGGCGGGTATCGGTTTTCTGAAAAATCTGCGCCAGGCGCGCCCGCGCCGTGCCGTAGGTGATGGCGAGCTTTTCCGCCGCCGCGCGCAGATCGTCGCCGGCGGCAAGAAGCGCCGCGAGGCGCGCCTCCGCTTCGGTCAAACCGAAGGCGGCGCGCAGCCGCGCGACGGGGAGCGTTCTCTCGGTTTCGGGATCGCTGACGATCACCCACGCGGCCGGCCGCAAGGTCGCCACCAGCGAATGGCGCTTGGCCACCGGCGCGACCAGGATCACATAGGGCCGCTTGCCCGATGGGCGCGGCGCGCGCAAGACATCGCCCGGCGGAGCGCCCGCGGGCGCAAGCGGCGCGATGGCGCGCGCGATCAAAGTCTGCAGCCGGTCGTTGTCCCGGCGGCGCGTGAGCGCGATGCCCTGGGCGCCGACCTCGATGCCGTCGCCGCGGCACCGGAGCGCTTCCGCGTTGCGGTTGGCGTAGACGATGCGCCGCTGCGCATCGAGCAAAAAAATCGCCGCGGGATGGCGATCGAGCATCTCCGCGGCGCATTGCTGCATCGCGCCGAGCGCGCCCAGGCGAAGAGCGATGTCCAGGGCGCGCTCGAGATGCGGGTAGAGAACTTCGAAGCGCTCGATGTCGCCGCGCTCGTAGCGGCCGACCCGGCGCGTGCGGTGGAGCGCCACGCCGGCGTGCACCGCCGGCGCCGGACAGACCTGCCCCACCAGCCGGAAACGCAGATCGCTGTAGCGTCCGTGCCAGTCGTAGTAGGGATGGAAATCCTTCTCGCGCTCGGTGATCACCAGGCCGTCGTGAACGATTTTTTCGTTGGGGTGGCCGACCAGATATTGCACCGTCGGATCCAGGTGGGCGACCTTGTCGAGGTATTCCTGGACAAAGCCGGGATCGAGATTGATGTAGGTAAACAACGGCAGCCGCGGCCGATCGGAGCCGTCGAGAACCCAGAAGGTGGCGGCCTGGCTGCCGGTAAATTCGCTGAGCGCCTTCAGCGTCTCGGGCCAGCGGGATTCATCCACCGCGGCGTCGTAAATGGTCTCGATGACAGCGAGCAGGCGCGGGTCGAGGGACACGGAAACCTCCGAAGCTGGCGACGCATCGTTCCCGAAGGGCTGAATCTAGCCGGGCAAGCGGCGATAAACAAGCGCGGGAAAAAACGCGGGCGCAGCCGCGGGCAATCCGCGCGCTCAGCGGCTCAGCGCTTCGAACAGATGGAGCTGGCGGGTGTGGCCTTCGTCTTCGAAATGGACCGGATAGTCGCCGCTGAAGCAGGCATCGCAGAAGCCGGTTTTCTTGCCGTCGAAATGCGCGTACATGCCGTCGCGGCTGAGATACGCGAGGGAGTCGGCTTCGATGTAGCGGCGGATTTCTTCCACCGAGTTCGACGACGCGATCAGCTCCGAGCGGGTCGGCGTGTCGATGCCGTAGTAGCACGGACTGATGGTCGCCGGCGAGCTGATGCGCATGTGCACCTCGCGCGCGCCGGCGTCGCGCAGCATGCGGATGATCTTGCGGCTGGTGGTGCCGCGCACGATCGAGTCGTCGACCACGATGACCCGCTTGCCGCTCAGCACGTCGCGCTGGGCGTTGAGCTTGATCTTGACCCCGAAATTGCGAATCGTCTGCTGCGGCTCGATGAACGTTCGGCCAACGTAGTGATTGCGGATCAAGCCGAACTCGAGCGGAATCTTCGACTCCTCGGCGTAGCCGATCGCGGCCGGCACGCCCGAGTCCGGCACCGGCGTGACCAGATCCGCGCGCACGCCGCTTTCCCGCGCCAGTTGGCGCCCGAGCGCCTTGCGCACCTGGTAGACGTTGTGGCCGAAGAGATTGCTGTCGGGGCGGGCGAAGTAAATATACTCGAAAATGCACTTGGCGTGGGGCGCCGGCGGAAACGGCTTGAGCGACTCCATGCCGTCGGGGCCGATGGTGATGATCTCGCCGGGCTCCACGTCGCGGATGAATTCGGCTTCGATCAGATCCAGGGCGCAGGTCTCGGAAGCAAAGACCCAGGCGCCGCGGTTTTTTCCCTCGGGAAATTTTCCCAGGACCAGCGGGCGAAAGCCGTAGGGATCGCGCGCCGCGATCATCTTGTCGAGGGTCAGAAACAGCAGCGAATAGGCGCCGCGCGCGCGGCCGAGCGCCTCGACGATCCGGCCCATCAGCGTGCCTTCCCGCGACGTGGCGATCAGATGAATGATCACCTCGGTGTCGGTGGTCGATTGAAAGATCGAGCCGGAGCGCTCCAATTCTTCGCGCAATAGCGCGCCGTTGACCAGGTTGCCGTTGTGCGAGATCGCGATCGGGCCCTGAGAATATTCGACCACGAACGGCTGGGCGTTTTTCAAATGGCTCTGGCCGGTGGTGGAATAGCGGTTGTGGCCGATGGCGCTGCCGCCTTCGAGCCGTTTGATCACGTCCTCTTTGAACGCGTCGGCAACCAGGCCCATCTGGCGGTGCGAGATCAGTCCTTTGCCGTCGGAAGAAACAATGCCGGTGGACTCCTGGCCGCGATGCTGCAGCGCATAGAGCCCGAGATACACCATGTTGGACGCTTCCGGGTGGCCGTAGACGCCCATCACCGCGCATTCTTCGTGGAATTTGTCCGACATGGTGCGATACCGTTGCCGCTCGCGCGTTCGAAGGCCGCGGCTATTTCAATTTCGCCGTCAGCCCCGAGCTCCAGATCGTTTTCAGCTCCTCCACCGGCAGCTGGATCAGCGGCTGAACGATAAAGCGGTTGCCGCCGACCACGCCGATCGTCTGCATCGGCACATTATGCCGGCCCGCGATCTCGCGCAGCCGGCCGACCCCGTCTTCCTTGAGCGACACGACGATGCGCGACTGCGATTCGCTGAACAACAGGGCGTCGGCGCGAATCATCTCGTTGGCCTGAATCCGGACGCCGAGCGGTTTTTCCGGCGCGCCGATGCAGCATTCCGCCAGCGCCACCGCCAGGCCGCCGTCGGACACGTCGTGCGCCGACTGGAGAATTCCCTGCTCGATCGCTTCCACGCAGCAGCGCTGCACCGCGTGCTCGAGTTGCAGATCGATCCACGGCGGCGTGCCGCGGGTGAGGCCGTGCAACCATTTCAGATACTCGCTGCCGCCGAGCTCCTCGCGCGTGCGCCCGAGCAGAACCACGACGTCGCCCGCAGACTTGAACCACGGCGTCACCGCGCGCTCGACCTTTTCGAGGATACCGACCATGCCGATGGTCGGCGTCGGATGAATGGGAACGCCGTCGGTTTCATTATAGAAACTCACGTTGCCGCTCACAACCGGAACTTCCAGCGCGAGACAGGCCGCGCGCATGCCCTGGATGACTTGCGCGAATTGCCACATCACCTCGGGATTTTCCGGGCTGCCGAAGTTGAGGCAGTCGGTGAGGCCGATCGGCCGCGCGCCGACGCAGGCGAGATTGCGCGCCGCTTCGGCGACCGCGAGCACGCCGCCCACGAAGGGATCGAGATAGCAGTAGCGGCTGTTGCCGTCCACCGTGAGCGCCAGCCCCTTGTCGCTGCCTTTGATTCGGATCACGGCGGCGTCCGCGCCGCAGGCGACCACGGTGTTGGTGCGCACGAACTGATCGTACTGGCGGTAGATCCATTCCTTGGACGCGATGTTCGGCGAGCCGAGCATTTGTTTCAGCGTCGCGCCGAGATCGGTGGGCTCGGGGATCCGGGCGAGATCGAGCTGCTGGAGCTGGTCCTGATTCGCCGGCCGCGCGGCCGCACGCTGGTAAGCCGGCGCGTCCTTGGTGAGCGCGCGAATCGGAATCCGCGCCACCTCTTGGCCCTGCCACAAAGCGCGGAACTGCTGATCGTCGGTCACTCGGCCCACCGCCACGGCGTCCAGGTCCCACTTGTCGAAAATTTTTTTGACTTCCTCTTCGGCGCCCTTTCTGGCGACGAGCAGCATGCGCTCCTGGGACTCCGACAGCAGAATCTCATAGGGCGTCATGCCCTTCTCGCGCAGCGGCACGGCGGAAAGATCGAGCTCGATGCCCGCGCCGCCGCGCCCGGCCATTTCCGACGAAGAGCTGGTGAGGCCGGCAGCGCCCATGTCCTGAATGCCGACGATGAAATCCTTCTCCATCAGCTCCAGACAGGCTTCCAGGAGCAACTTCTCGGTGAACGGATCGCCCACCTGCACGGTGGGCCGGCGCTGCTCTTTTTCTTCGGAGAAAGACTCCGACGCCATGGTCGCGCCGTGGATGCCGTCGCGCCCGGTTTTCGAGCCGACGTACATGACCGGATTGCCCGCGCCCTTGGCCACGCCGGTGAAGATCTGTTTTTTCTTCACGATGCCGAGCGTAAACGCGTTGACGAGAATGTTGGCGTTGTAGCAGGCGTCGAAGTAGCATTCGCCGCCTACCGTGGGCACGCCGATGCAATTGCCGTAGCCGCCGATGCCGGCGACCACGCCGCAGAGCAGATAGCGCGTGCGCGGATGATCGATGCTGCCGAAGCGCAGCGAGTTGAGCGACGCGATCGGCCGCGCGCCCATGGTGAAAATATCGCGCAGAATGCCGCCGACGCCCGTGGCCGCGCCCTGGTAGGGCTCGATGAACGACGGGTGATTGTGGCTTTCCATTTTGAACGCGACCGCGAGGCCGTTGCCGATATCGACCACGCCGGCGTTTTCACCGGGGCCTTGCAGCACGCAGGGCCCTTCGGTCGGCAGATTTTTAAGATAGTGGCGCGAGCTCTTGTAGCTGCAGTGCTCCGACCACATGACCGAGAAGACGCCGAGCTCGGTGTAATTGGGCTCGCGTCCGAGCAGCTTGACGATCTTTTGATATTCCTCGGGCGTGAGCCCGTGGCTCGCGACCAGCTCCGCGGTCACGGCGGGCTGATGGAATGGCTGGGCGGCGGGCTCAGGCATGCCGCCGCGCCTTTTCGGCCGAGGCCGCCGCGATGGAGAGAAAAATTTTCGCGCCGTCGTCGCCGCCGAGAAGCTTGCTGCAGGCGTCCTCCGGATGCGGCATCAAGCCGAAGACGTTGCGGCCGTCGTTGCACACGCCGGCGATATTTTCCAGCGACCCGTTGGGATTGGCCGCAGCCGTGGGCTTGCCCTTGGCATCGACGTAGCGAAGCAGAATCTGGCGCTGCTTGTGCAGCTTTTCGAGGGTTTTCGGATCGGCGTAGTAGCAGCCTTCGCCGTGCTTGACCGGCATGCGCAGGAGCTGGCCCTTTTTCAACGCGCCGGTAAACGGCGTGTCGGTTTCTTCCACGCGCAGATAAACCTGCTGGCAGACGAACTGAAGCCCGGCGTTGCGCACCAGCGCACCGGGCAGAAGCCCGGCCTCGCAGAGAATCTGAAAGCCGTTGCAGATGCCCAGCACCAGCCCGCCGCGCCGGGCGAATTCCACCACGCCGCGCATGATCGGCGAGAAGCGCGCCATGGCGCCGCAGCGCAGATAATCGCCGTAGGAAAATCCGCCGGGCAGCACCAGGCAGTCGAACTCGCCCCTGAGCTCTTCCTTGTGCCAGAGGCGCTTGACCTGCTGGCCCAGGTCCGACTTCAGGCTGTCGAAGACATCGTGGTCGTCGCAGGAGCCGGGAAATGTGATGACGCCCCAACGCATGGCAATTTAATGGATCATGGAAAATGGAGAATGAAAAATGCCGGACTCGGACGCGCCGCGGATCGCGGCGCGAGCATTCTCCATGATCAATTTTCCACTATCCATTATCCCTTGTCTTCCTCGATTTCGAACCGATAGTCTTCGATCACCGTGTTGGCCAGCAGCTTGTCGCACATTTCGCGCACCCGGTTCTCGGCCTCGGCGCGCGAGGCGGCGCTCAGCTCGATTTCGAGGTATTTGCCCGCGCGCACGTCGCCCACTTCGGTGTAGCCGAGCGTGTGCAGGGAGCGCTCGATCGCTTTGCCCTGGGGGTCGAGAACGCCGCTTTTCAACGACACAAAAATTTTAACACGCATGGGTCACTTTTCTAAACGCGCGGTCACGCGAATACTCTCCGAAAAATGAAGTCGACGTTGGCCAGGTGGTGCTTGACGCCCCACGCGGCTTCGATTTCCTGGCCGGACAAATGCCGGCGGATTTCTGCGTCGGCAAGCAGCTCGCGCTTCAGGTCGCCCCCTTCTCGGCCGACCTTCAGCGCGTGGCGCTGCACCAGGCGGTAGGCCGCGTCGCGCGCCACGCCCTTGTCGACCAGAGCGAGAAGAATCTTTTCCGAGAAAACCGTGCCGCCGCTCTTTTCCAGGTTGCGCTTCATGTTCTCCGGATAGACGCACAGATTGCCGAGCACGTAGGTCATGCGGCGCAGCATGAAATCGAGCGCGATGGTCGCGTCCGGCGCGATCACCCGCTCCACGGAGGAATGGCTGATATCGCGCTCGTGCCAGAGCGCCACGTTTTCCATCGCCGCGAGCGCGTAGCCGCGCATCAGCCGCGCCAGGCCGGAAACGTTTTCGGAAAGAATCGGGTTGCGTTTGTGCGGCATCGCGGAGGAGCCCTTTTGCCCCGCCGTGAACGGCTCCTCGGCTTCCTGCACTTCGGTGCGCTGCAGGTGGCGCACTTCCACCGCGAATTTTTCCAGCGAGCAGGCGATCAGCGCGAGGGTGGAAAAATAAAAGGCGTGGCGGTCGCGCTGGATGATCTGATTGGAAACCAGCGCCGGCTTGAGGCCCGCCTTGCGGCACACGTAGGCTTCGACTTTCGGCGAGACCTGCGCGAAGGTGCCCACCGCGCCCGAGATCTGCCCGACACAGATGTCGTCCGCGGCTTTTTGAAAGCGCGCGTGCTGGCGCGCCATTTCCTGATACCAGAGCGCGAGCTTCAAGCCGAAGGTGATCGGCTCAGCGTGCACGCCGTGGGTGCGGCCGATCATCACCGTCCATTTGTACTTGCGCGCCTGGCGGCGCAGCACGGCCATGAGGTTTTTGATGTCCTGGTCGAGGATCGCCGAGGCTTCTTTGAACTGGATCGCCAGCGCCGTGTCCATCACGTCCGAGGACGTCATGCCGATGTGCAGATAGCGCGCGTCGTCGCCGATGGATTCCGCCACCGCGCTCAGAAACGCGATGATCTCGTGCTTCACCTCGGCCTCGATCGCGCGGATGCGCCGGATGTCGAAGCGCGCTTTGCGGCGAATGCGCGCGATGGCGGCTTTGGGCACTTTGCCCAGGCGCGCCCAGCCTTCGGCGGCGAGGATCTCCACCTCGAGCCATTTTTGAAAACTATTTTCCTCCGACCAGATGCGGCCCATCTCCGGCCGGGTGTACCGCGCAATCATAAAATCCCCAGGCGCCGATTCATGAATCGCCCCTGCGCCTTTGGATGGGATCGGTGTGTCCGAAACCGCCGCTGGCGCGCGCCGAGGCCGGCAGCGCTTCGACTTCGCGCCAGCGCGCGCGCACGATTCGCTGCACGACCATCTGCGCGATCCGCTGGCCGCGCTCGATGCGCACCGGCTCGGCGCCGAGGTTGACTGCGATCAGTTGAATCTCGCCGCGATAATCCGAGTCGATCGTGCCCGGACTGTTGAGCAGCGTCAGCCCCTGCTTCAGCGCCAGGCCGCTGCGCGGCCGAATCTGCGCCTCGAAGCCGGGCGGCAAAGCGACGGCGATGCCGGTGGGGATCAGCGCCCGCGCCAGCGGCGCGAGCACCAGATCGGCCTCCACGTCGGCGCACAGATCCATGCCCGCGGCGCCTTCGGTCATGTAGGCCGGCAGCTCGAGCGGCTGCGCGCTCGGCCGCATGCGCTTGATGTCGATCCGCAGTTCTTCCACCCTTGCACCGCGCCGGTCGATAATTTCAGTGATTGAGTTGCAGATTTTGAATCGGGAAATCGTCGTCGAAACCGCCCAGGAGCGTGAGCGTCATGGCGCCGCCGTTAAACAGCGCCGCCGCGAGCTCGACCACGTCGTCGCGCGACACGGCGCGAATCTGCCGGCAGATCTCGTCGGTGCCCACCGCCCGGCCGAAATAAATTTCGTTGCGCGCGATGTGGCTCATCCACGAGTCGGTGGATTCCAGGCCGAGCATCATGCTGCCGACCAGTTGGCCCTGGGTGCGGCCCAGTTCCTCGGCGCTGATTTCCCCGCCGGCAAGCTTGCGCAGCTCCTTGACGATCAGCGCGACCACTTCCTCGGTGGATTCGAGGCTGGTGCCGGCGTAGACGCCGAAATAGCCCACGTCTTTGTAGGACGACGAAAAGGAATACACCGAGTAGGCCTTGCCGCGTTTCTCGCGGATCTCCTGAAACAGCCGCGAACTCATGCCGCCGCCGAGCAGCGTGTTCAGCACGTAGGCCGCGTAGCGCTGCGGATGGGCTTGCGCCAGACCGGCGACGCCGAGACAGAGATGGACCTGCTCCAGAGATTTCGCGTGCGGAAAAACGCCGCTGCCCATGTCCGGCACCGACTCGCTGTCGGCGCCGCTGCCGTCGCCGTCGCGCACGGTGCCGAGCCGCGCCGCGATTTCCTCCACCAGCGCATCGTGGCGAAAATTGCCCGCGGCCGAGACGATCACCCGGCGCGGCCGGTAGCGCGCATTGAAAAAATCGAGAATATCTTCGCGGCTGAATCCGTTGACCGTCTGCTCGCGCCCGCAGATCGGCCGGCCGATCGGATGGTCTTTGAAGAAATCGAGATTGAAAAGATCGTGCACGTAATCGTCCGGCGTGTCCTCGGCCTGGGAGATTTCCTGAAGGATCACCGAGCGCTCGCGCTCGATCTCTTCGGGATCGAAGCTCGAATTGAGAAAAATGTCGGTCAAAAGATCGATCGCCAGGGGCAAGTTCTCGTCAAGCACCTTGGCGTAGTAGCAGGTGTGCTCTTTGGCGGTAAAGGCGTTGAGCACGCCGCCGACCGCGTCCATCTCCTCGGCGATCTGCGCGGCGCTGCGCCGCGCGGTGCCCTTGAAAAGCAGATGCTCGATGAAATGGGATAGCCCGTTTTCGGCCGCGCTCTCGTGGCGCGAGCCGTTCTCCACCCAGATGCCCAGGCTCACCGAACGGTGCTCGGGCATCTCCTGAGAGACGACGCGGATGCCGTTGTCGAGGAGGCTTTTGGAAAACATCAAAGCTCGCGGGGAGCGGATCAGCTCGGCGCGTTGCCGGCGTCGCCGCCGGTCTCCTGCAGCGCCTCTTTGCGGCTCAGGCGAATCTTGCCCTGCCTGTCGATCTCCAGCACCTTGACCATCACTTCGTCGCCTTCCTTGAGCACGTCGGTGACTTTGCGCACGCGCTCGGGCGCGAGCTGGGAGATATGCACCAGGCCGTCGGTGCCGGGCAGTATCTCGACGAAGGCGCCGAACTCGACGATCTTGCGCACGGTGCCTTTGTAGATGCGGCCGACCTCGGCTTCGGCGGCGATGCGCTGGACCATCTCGATGGCTTTCTTGGCGCCCTCTTCGTCGCTGGAGGCGATCATCACCGTGCCGTCGTCCTCGACGTCGATCTTGACGCCGGTCGCTTCGATGATGCCGCGGATGACTTTGCCGCCCGGGCCGATGATCTCGCGGATCTTGTCCGGTTTGACGTGCAGCGTGATGATGCGCGGCGCGTAGCCGGAAACGTCGCTGCGCGGCGCCGCCAGGGAGGCGTTCATGATGCCCAGGATGTGGAGCCGGCCTTCTTTGGCCTGGTGCAGCGCCTGGCGCATGATCTCGCGATTGACGCCGCTGATCTTGATGTCCATCTGCAGCGAAGTGACGCCGTCGGCAGTGCCGGCGACCTTGAAATCCATGTCGCCCAGATGGTCCTCGTCGCCGAGGATGTCCGAGAGCACGCGCACGTGCTCGCCTTCTTTGATCAGGCCCATCGCGATACCGGCCACCGGCGCCGTCACCGGCACGCCGGCGTCCATCAGCGACAGCGAGCCGCCGCAGACCGTGGCCATGGAGGTGGAGCCGTTGGATTCGAGAATCTCGGAGACGATGCGGATGGTATAGGGAAAGCTGTCCTCGGCCGGCAGCACCGGCACCAGCGCGCGCTCGGCGAGATTGCCGTGGCCGATCTCGCGCCGGCCCGGGCCGCGCAGAAATTTCACTTCGCCGACGCTGAACGGCGGAAAATTGTAATGCAGCATGAATTTTTTGAAGTGCTCGCCGATCAGGGCATCGACCCGCTGCTCGTCGGAAGTGGTGCCCAGGGTCGTCACCACCAGCGCCTGGGTTTCGCCGCGGGTAAACAGCGCCGAGCCGTGGGTGCGCGGCAGCACCTCGGTTTCGCAGGTGATCGGGCGGATGTCCTTCAGGCCGCGGCCGTCGATGCGCCGCTCTTTTTGAATCACCAGACCGCGAAAGACGTTGCGCTTGAGCTCTTCGAAGGCGTTCTTGATATCTTTTTGCTTGTCGGGGAACTCGGCCAGCGCGAGCGGCACGACTTCGGCTTTGACTTCGGCGATGCGTTTGTAGCGTTCGAGCTTTTCGGGGATTTCCAGCGCCTGTTTCAATTTCTCCAGGGCGAGAGCTTCGATCCGCCGGGTCACCGCGCCGTCCAGCTGCGCCAGCGGCACGTGGCGTTTGGTCTTGCCCAGCTCGCGGCGCAGCTCTTCCTGAATCTGCAGCAGCGGCTGAATCGCTTCGTGGCCGGTGAACAAAGCTTCGAGAATTTCGTCCTCGGGCACGCGCTGCGCGCCGCCCTCGACCATCACGATCGCATCGCGGCTGCCGGAAAGAAAAATATCGACGTCGCTCTCGCCCAGCTGGGTCTGAGTCGGATTCATCACCCAGCGGCCGTCCACCCGGCCGATGCGCACGCCGGCGATCGGTCCGTTGAACGGGATATCCGAGACGTGCAGCGCCACCGAGGTACCGAGCATGGCGACCACGTCGGGGTCGTTTTCCCGGTCGGCGGAGAGCACGGTGGCAATGATCTGGGTTTCGCAGCGCAGCCCTTCGGAAAAAAGCGGCCGGATCGAGCGGTCGATCAGCCGGCAGGTGAGAATTTCCTTTTCCGACGGGCGCCCTTCGCGCTTAAAAAAACCGCCGGGGATTTTCCCGGCGGCGAAGGTTTTTTCCTGATAATCGACGGTGAGCGGAAAAAAATCGGTATCGAGCTTCAAATCTTTGGCGGCGACTGCGGTCACCAGAACCACGGTCTCGCCGTAGCTCACCAGCGCGGCGCCGTCGGCCTGCTTGGCCATGCGGCCGACTTCGATGGATAAGGGTCGGCCATGAAAATCCAATTCAACCTTTTTAATCATAGAACAATCCTCTGGCGGGAGACGGCCGGACGGAGGCGGTGGAGACGAGGGGCAACGGATCCGGAATCGCTACTTGCGTATTCCAAGCCGCTGAATAAGGTTCTGGTATCTCGCAAAATCCGAGTTTCGAAGATAGTCCAGCAGCCTTCTCCTCTGTCCGACCAGCTTCAAAAGGCCGCGCCGCGAATGATGATCCTTCACGTGGGTCTTGAAATGTTCGGTCAGATGGTCGATGCGCTGGCTTAGAAGCGCAACCTGCACTTCCGGAGAGCCGGTATCCGTCGGGTGAACCCTGAACTGCTCGATAGCCTCACGTTTCTGCGGTTCAGAAATTCCCATATGCTCCGCTCTTCTGTCTCTTTCCTTCCTTTTTAGTTCATTCACGTCTAACACAGGACCCGCCGCTTGTAAAGCGCGCAAGCTCGCCCGCGGCCGCGGCCTTGGCGCAAAGCGCCCGCGCCCCGGGGCGAAACTTTTGTTTCGCCCCGGAGCGCCAAACATGGTAGATTTTAGGGGTGAAAAAGCTCTGGCCGGCGCTTTTGGTCGGTTGTGTAATCTGGCTTGCTTCGCCGCTTCGGGCCGCCGAATATTTCCGCTGGGTCGACGACAGCGGCGTGCTCCACATCACCGACAACCTGCACAACGTGCCGCCCAAGCAGCGCGCCGGCGCCCGCCGGATTCAAACCCAGGAAAGTCCGCGCCTCCCCGAGCCCGAGGTCAAAGCGCCGCCCACCAAAGCCTCGATCCCCATCGAGAGACACGGCCAGGTGGTGATCATCCAGGCGACCCTCAACAACAAGCGCTCGGCCAAGTTCGTGGTCGACACCGGCGCCAGCTACACGCTGATTTCCAACGCTCTGGCGCGCGATCTCGCGATCGACGTGGGCTCGAATCCCAAGACGCTGTCCTTCCAAACCGCCAACGGCCTGATCCAGGCGCCGGTCACCAACCTCGACTCGATCACGGTCGGCGGCATGGAAATCCGCAACCTCCCCACCGCCGTCCACGACGCCATCCCCGACCCGCAGGTGGCGGGACTCCTGGGACTCAACTTCCTGAGCAATTTCAAGATGGACATCGACACGCAAAAAGGCGTGCTCCATCTGGAAAAGAAATAGCCGGATTCCATATCGGGTCTGGCGCTGAGAAGCGGTTTTCCCCGACCGGGCAAGGCGATCGAGCATGACAGCGGAATTGAAACCCGCCATCGAATCCTACCGCCAGTGGTTCGGTTCCTACAAAAAATCGGGCGAGTTGGTAAAGCTGGAAGTCTGGCTCACCGTCAACAACGGATGCATCGAGTTTCTGAGCATCGAGAATTCCTACAAAGTAAAGCGCATCCGCAGAAACCCGCGCGTGATTTGCTACCTCGGCAAGATAGACGGCCCGCCAATTTCCGGCACCGCAGAAATCGTGATGGGCCGGGACGCCCTCCAACGAGCCTACCAGGCCTACTGGAAAACCCACCCGCTGGTGATGCCCTTCCTCGCCCTCGCGATTAAATGGCGCATAAAAACCCACAAAGAAGTGGTCATTCGCGTGCGCCCCGATGAGCCGAATCCGTTGGCGGGGGTGACGGATCCGGTAATTTGACCCAATAAATTTCAGCTCCCAAGCCAAGGTCGTACTCGACAGCGGCGACTGCCGCTCGAAAACCTGGACCTTATTAAAACCGCCAACGGCCTGTCCTCTGTTCGAGGAACGACTTCTCCTCGGTCCGTTCGTTTAGGAGAATTCATTCGGCGCGACCGTTGCCCTCGCGAAACGGATGTATCAGCATCAGTTCCGTATGCACGACCGCCAGCGCCTTCACCACTTCATCGGTATTGTCAAAACGGCAGGGCGTGTACTGCCGAAGCGCGCCTCGTTCCAGCTCTGTCATTAGCTGCGGTTTTACCCTGCCTTGATTTGTAGTCAGTCGGCTCATCCCTCTTTTTTGCTTCAAATCTTCGGCCGCGCCTCGTACGTCGCTGTGAACACGGTATCGGTCAGCCACTTCTTGAACGATTCGTTGTCGCTGAACTCCCTAAAAAGCTGCGTATCGTCCTTCATCAGTCCAACGATGACGCGCTGGAGCGCTTTATCGTGCTCGATGCGGGCGTTCTGGCGGTCGGAGTTTTTCTTCGCGTTTTGATAGGCGGTGTCCGCCGAGACACGAGCCGGGATTTCTTCGGTGATAAGCTTTTGAACCCTGTCCTTGTCCGTCCACTGAATGTTGCCGAACTGATCGTTGAACGTCTTTAGGATATTCGACAGGCGATCGAGCTCCGGCTCGGGCTTGCGTCCGCCGCCGTACGCCGGCACCGGCTCGATCTCGGCGTCGGCATCGGGAAGCTGAATCCGCACCGCCGCCTGTTTTTCGACCCGATAGCTGTCCATGTCGATCGCTTCGAGGATTCCCTTCGATAGATCCTCTTCGATCGGCGCCGGCAGCTTGGGCACGAGGAAGGTCAGGAAGATCGAGAGCTTCTCCCACTCCGCGTTCGTGTACGGAAGAACCTGCGAGAGAAACCCGTAGGTGCGCGTGAACGCCTTGGCTTTGCCCTTGAAATCCACCTGCCCGTCTTCGTCGAGGTGCTCACGGTAAATCGCGACGCAGGCGTCGAGGATCGGGTCGAGCCGGTCGCGATCCGCGCCGTTGAGATAGAGCGACACCAGCTCATTGATCTGCGCCGCGGCGTAAACCTGATAGCCGTCGAGTGCGGCTTTGAGATCGTGCAGCTTGTTCGGATCGGTCTCTTCCGCGAGGATCGTCGTCCGGTAGTAGTCGGCGAATGCCTCTTGAATGGTATCGCTGTCGTTCATGAAATCGAGCACGAAGACATCGTGCTTCTGCGGATGCGCGCGGTTGAGGCGCGAGAGCGTCTGCACCGCCTTGATGCCCGAGAGCATTTTGTCCACGTACATCGTGTGCAGCAGCGGCTCGTCGTAGCCGGTCTGAAACTTGTCGGCGCAGATCAGGAAGCGATACGGATCTTCCTGAACCTTGTCGGCGATCTGGCTCGACGGAAAGCCGTTGAGCGACGCTTCTGTGACCTTCTTTCCGGCGTAGTCGTGCTCGCCGGAGAACGCGACGATGGCTTTGTACGGGCTCTTCCGTTCGGCCAGGTACTCGCTGATCGCGTGGTGATACTGGATCGCCCGCTCGATGCCGCTCGTCACCACCATCGCCCGCGCCTGCCCGCCGATTTTGTTAAGCGCCAGCACCTGCTCGTGGAAGTGGTCGACCATGATCTCGGCCTTGAGGCGAATCGCGTGGTCGTGGCTTTCGACGTAGCGCCGGAGCTTTTTCTTCGCCCGCTTGGTATCGAACTCCGGGTCGCTCTCGACAGTCTTGATCAGCCGGTAGTAGCTGTTGACCGGCGTATAGTGCTTGAGCACGTCGAGGATGAAACCTTCCTCGATCGCCTGCTTCATCGTGTAGCTGTGAAACGGCAGGTGGCGCACTTTGCCGTCGGCCTGCGGCGCCGGCGTGCCGAAAATTTCCAGGGTCTTGTTCTTGGGCGTGGCAGTGAAGGCGAAGTAGCTCGCGTTGGGCAGGAGCTTCTTCGACTCCATCAGCCGGTTGACCTTGTCTTCGAAAGTCTCGTCGTCGTCTTCAGTTCCATCCGCGCCGAGCGCCATCGACAGCGCCGCGGACGTGCGTCCGCCCTGGCTCGAATGCGCCTCGTCGATGATGATCGCAAACTTTCGCCCGCGGTGCTCGCTGCCGATCTCGTCGAGGATGAAGGGAAACTTCTGCACGGTTGAAATGATGATCTTCTTGCCCTCGGCGATAAACTTCCGGAGATCGCCCGAGCGCTCCGCGTGTCCGACGGTCGCGCCTACCTGCGCGAACTGCTTGATCGTGTCGCGAATCTGCTGGTCGAGAATGCGCCGGTCGGTGACGACGATGATCGAGTCGAACACCGCCGCGCCGTCTTTGGAAAGACCGATCATCTGATGCGCCAGCCATGCAATGGAATTCGACTTGCCGCTGCCGGCCGAATGCTGGATCAGATAGCGCTTGCCCGCGCCGTTCTGTCCCGCGTCCGCCAAGAGCTTTCGCACCACGTCGAGCTGGTGATAGCGCGGCCAGATTTGCGTTCTTTTTTTCCTTCCGGTTTTGGGGTCTTTGATCTCGACGACCTGGGCGTAGTTCTCAAGGATGTCCGTCAGCCCTCTGCGCGTGAGAACGCGCTTCCACAGATAATCGGTCTTGAGCCCATTCGGGTTAGGCGGATTCCCTGCCCCGTCGTTCCAGCCGATGTTGAACGGCAGGAACCACGAAGCCTTGCCCTTGAGATAGGTGCAGAAGCGCACCTCGTGATCGTCCACCGCGAAGTGCGCGACGCAGCGGCCGAACTCGAAAAGCTTCTCGCGCGGGTCGCGGTCGCGCTTGTACTGCTCGATGGCGTCCTCGACCGTCTGCTTGGTGAGGCTGTTCTTCAGCTCGAAGGTCGCAATCGGCAGCCCGTTGATGAAAAGCCCCAGGTCGAGCGCAAGCTGCGTCTCGTCGCGGCTGTAGCGCAACTGCCGGGTAACGCTGAAGCGATTGGCGTCGTAGCGTTCCTTGGCCTTTTCATTGCCCGGCGACGGCGTGCCGAAGAAGAGGTCGAGATGATGCGGCCCGTGCTTGATCCCGTGGCGCAGCACGTCGATGGTGCCGCGCTTGCTGATCTCGCCCTGCAACCGAGACAAAAACTTCCGCCGCACCGGCCCGTCCTGCCCGAGCTCGAGTTGCTCCGCGACTTCCCTCTGCGTTTCCTGCAGAAACGTTGCAAGCTGTTCAAGATCGATACAGTACTCGCGATCATAGGTCTCGGCTATTCCGCCGATCCATCCAGCGCCATAAGCCGGCGGCCGCTGCCCCACCTCGCCGACAGCTCTCGTCCCGGGATCGCACGGTGACCCGGTCAGCGCCGTGCAGATCAACCGCTCAAGCCCGCGTTCACTGGTGTCGGTCGTCATGCTCCCGCTTCCTCGGAAGTAGCGTCGATGTCTTCCGCCGCATCTGCATCGACGTTGGCGTCAGCTTCGGTCTCTTCAAGCAGCTCCGGCTCTTCGATTTCATCCGGCAACCGCGCGGCTGCCGCGCGCACGTCGAGCTTGCCTGTGACAACGTCGGCGATCAGACGGGTTCGGTATTCGCGGACAAGCGATACTTCATGGTTCACCCTCTCAATCGATTTGTTAATTGCTCTCGTCTGGCTAGTAACTGAGGTGACAATCACACTCTGCTCGTTGTAGGGCGGGACAGGAACACGAAGATCTTTGAAACCGTCCCAATAAAGACGATTGCGATCATCAACGATCCCGCGTGAGCGGCTTACTGTGTCGCCTTTGCAGGCTTCCGTTCGGAACAGTAGTGCGAAGTATTCCGAATTCATTTGAACTTGCGGCTGGGCGACTACATAAGCGGGACTCACAAGACCATTTTCAGGAACGACTCCAACAGCGCCTTGCCACATACGCATCATGTTGTAGGCGATATCTCCTTTATGAGCGACTTTGTACAATCCTTTGTCTTCGATGAGACGCTTCGGCCGACCATCTTCGTCAAATTCATCACCCTTTGTGACGCCACGCGCGATCGATACAATGAGAATAGGCCATTCTGGCTGGCCAGTCTCTTTTCGTTCCCGAAATACGCCTTGAATACGTCGCACCTCCCAGTGTTCCGGCACGTCGCCCAGCCACTGCACGCCGGAGGGTTTGAGACGAACGTTGGGGTCGAGGCCGCGGGTGACGGCGCGGTGGATGATCGCCTGCTTCTGCTCCTCCAGCAGCTTGATCAGCTTCTGCTTCGCGCGGATGTACCGCCGAATCCGCCGGTCCTCGTGGTCGAGAAAACGGACGATGGCGGCTTGTTCGGGGAGGGGTGGGACGAAAAACGGAATCTCACGCATTCGCGCCTGAGACAAGTCCCACTGAGCTATTCTGACGCCGTCAGATGCCCGCGTGAAAAACGGGACGTAAGCCCGCGAGCGAATAGCTGTGTGGAAGTACTTACCGGAGACGCCAGAGAGATCGAATACAAAATACGCAGGACTGACGATTCCGTCAAAACTCGAGACCCCGTATGATCCTTGCCATGCCTTCATCTTGTTCATCGCGAACTGACCGGCTCGGACAGCCTTGTAGTTTGTCAAATCATCGGGAATGAAGTTGTGATTCTCGTCCTGGTTAGTTACGTCACGGAGAATTACCCCTTTCTCACGTACGACTGAAAGCAGCGGCAGATCTGGACGATTTCGGATCGCGATTGGACGCAACAAGTGGCGTAGTTTCCGCGGTTCCCAATGCTCCGGCACCTCTCCCAGCCACGGCACGCCGGAATCTTTGTATCGCGAATACCGTTGGAGCTTCACACTAAAGTCCCTTCAACCTGTCTGGATTCCAGACCTGCTTCGCAATCGCAACATAAAGTTTCTGCCGCGCTTCAATTTGCGCTTTGCCGAATTCGCTGTAGCCTTTGAATTGCAAACCAAGCTGTATCGCTTTCTTGAGTGGAGGATTCCGATCATAAGCGCTAGGATTTAGAGATTGCGCCAATACGTTTTGCTTCAGATAGTGCGGCAATTTTTTTGTGTACGGCAAATCTCCATACGACGCATTAAACGTTTTGGGGAGTAACAACAGCCCACCCAGGCGATTCCGATATTCATCGAAATCAGATTCATTGCTGAATTCATCTTTGTGCTGTTCCCAATGATCGGCCCAGATATGCTCGACTTCATACCCCTTTTTGCCTTCGGCCATGTATTCATCAAAATGTGAAGACAATCCTCCATTTATGCCGACGTAATCGGTCATCCTCGCTAGAAGCCATTTTAGCGAATACCTGTTCTGCTGATGAAGGGCGAGCGTCGGATTGGTATCGAAGTCTTCTTCCTCGTCGTTGAGACGCTTACGAAGTATTGTGCCGAGCTGATCAACCGTTTTACCCCGAATATCTCGCATAACAAGAAACATAGCGTATTGAACTGTAGAGTAAGCAATCGAGCGGAAGTTCCAGAGCCGCCGTGCTAAGAGAATTTCCAAAAAGGTTGCGACAATCTGGATCTTTCGAAGCTTGGTATTGTCATCGTCCGAGGTTCTCAGCGGCGCGAGCAGGAGTGGGTATTGGAGCGTGAATTCGAGCCATGCGTTCGCATACACGGTCTCTAATCCCTCTACCGACTTTAGCGAAGCACGCTGAAGGCGCTCATATTGATCGCTGTAGAACTGAAAGTCACGTTCGACGAAGCGCACAAAGTCAGGCGCTTTTGAGAGGCCGATCCTCTTTTCGTTCTCACGAACCCAGCGGTGAAATTCAGTACCGAGACGATCGAAATCGCCTGCCTTCGCGCCCTTTTTACGCTCTCGGATCGAATCCGCGTATTGACCACGTAGCCATGCTTTAACGGCATTGGCTGGCTCCTCTTTATCGAGCTCCAAAAGCCGGTTGGTCGTTTGTTTCCAAATGCTGTTGATTCGTTCCCGCTCGTTTTCATCGGTGATATTCGCGATGAGGTATCCTTTAAGCATGTCCAACGGCGCCAGAGACAACCCGCGGTCATTCATCGTCTCGAAAATCGTGTACGCGTCGTCGTCAGAATAAGCGGTGATCTCCACAAGGTGAACGTTATTGAGCAACCAGTCGAGGAAATAAGGCAAAGCGGCGTCTGAGATTTCTTGGGGAAAATTCTGTTCAATTTCTTTGTAACGCGCGACCATGTTCCGGACCGCCTCTGGGTCTTTAGCGGTTGGAAAGTATGCTTCGCCTGAATAAAGTTTATCCAAACATGGCGCACGTTCAGGCACGTCAATATTGTAAGACTTCTTGCCATACTTGCTGGACATGATGAGATTGGTCACCTCGACTCGCTCACTGGTGGCCAATTTTCGTTGACGATGGTGCAAGTAAATCAGGAATAAAGTAAGCGTGGTCAGCCGTTGCTGTCCATCGATAATGAAACTGAGGCCCTTCTTTTGGCTGAGGATAATCGAACCGAGGAAGTAATGACCATAGCGTGAAACTTCTTGACGCTCATGGTTTTCCTTATAGTGCTCCAGAAATTTCCCGCATAAATCTTCAAGGAGCTCGACCAGTTGTTTGGTCTGCCATTTATACTCTCGCTGATAGCTATCGATGTCGTAGCGGCGATTGTTAAATAACTCCCAAATCGTGCGACCCTTACCATCGATGTCACGCCGTTCGCCCGCTGACAATTGTGCATCCGTCATCGTTCGTCCTCCGTTGTTGCATGTCACTTCACACAACACCTTTGGTTTCCTCTGCGGTCACGAGGATATCGGCGCGAATGCCTCCGATTTGCTTGCCGGTTTCGACGCTGTCCAGGCATACCGGGCCTCGAATGCATGGGACATGACTTCGCGGTTCAAGGGAGCGTCCTTCGGGCATACTCAAACCGTGGCATACCGGAATCTGCCCGCGCCGGATACGCCTTGAAGTCCACCCGAGCGAAGTCGAAGTGTCGGCGATCATCGTTTCGGACTCCTGAAGCTGCCGCCCGGCTTTGCCGCCGCTTGCTTTGCACGCTCGTTCAGGCGCGCTCGGGTCATGCGCTCGCGCAAGCCGCCTTCTTCGACGAATGCTTTTTCGAGCTGCCGGATCTGCTGGTCGAGAAGATAGTTGGTCTGGTGAATCAGGCAGATGATGATGTTCGCCACCACCTCCGGCGGCCGGGTTTCGATATAAGTCCTATAGGTCTCATACGACGTATTTTTACTCGCTCCCAGCTTTCGCACGAAAACCGCTTCACGGCTGTCTTTGTCCCACAGAGCCATGCCGCGCGTCCGGAGAAAATCCTGAAAATCCACGAGCAGCTCTTCCAGACTTGCCCTGGCGACATTGGTCAGCTTGATCTCGGTTTCTTTGGAAGTGCCCGACGCCATGCTAGCTTCGACGATATTTTGCTTCCCCGACCGCGCCGCCTGCACCATCTGATCCACCGTGCGGTCGCGCCGCTCCAGGTAGCGCCCGCAGAACCAAACCGTGGCGTCGTAGACGACTTCCGAGCGCTGGTAAGAGAGCAGGTTTCGGTAGCCGCCGTGCTTGGGGATAAAGCTTTCAGCCATGGTCAAGGGCTCTAAAAATAGGTCCTATAAGTCCCATAGGTCCTATGAGACAAATGTGTGCTCATGAACCGCCTCCACCGACGATCTCCTCCAACAGTCCTTCGGTTTCCTTCTCCAGCGCCAGGATGTCGGCGCGAATCTCTTCCAGAGTCCGTAGCGGCTGCGGTTTGTAGAAGTAGCGGGTGAAGCTGATCTCGTAGCCGGTCTTGACGCTGTCCGGCACATACCAGGCGTCGGGCGCGTGGGGCAGCACCTCGCGGCGCAGAAAAGCTTCGATGCCGCCCTCTTCCAGCAAGGGAACCTGCTCGGTATCGCGGAGATCGGGGTCGGGCTCGTACTCGACGACCGCGGGTTTGCCGTCGATGGTCGTCGAAAAAAGTCCGCGCAGAGGATCGGCGGCGGTGCCTTTCTTGTGGATTTTCCGGATAACCGCCGGCGCATCGTCGGCGCGCTCGGCGTTTTCCTTGAGCGCCTTGAGCTCTTTGGCCGCGTACACGCGCTCGGGATCGGCGCCCTTCAACCGCAACGGCCGTTCGACCGTCACTTTCCAGTAGCCGAACGCGGCGTTGGGAAAAATCTTCGACTGCTCGGTTTCCTCGAAGGCGAGAAACGTGTCGCAGATGCGCTGGATATCTTCTTCCGACAGCTCGCAGTTTTTCTTGCCGAGATTTTTGCGCAGCGGCTTGAACCACTGTGTGGCGTCAATGAGCTGCACCTTGCCTTTGCGGCGCTCCGGTTTGCGGTTGCTGATCACCCAGATGTAAGTCGCGATGCCGGTGTTGTAGAACATGTTGAGCGGCAGCGCGACGATGGCTTCGAGCCAGTCTTTTTCGATGATCCAGCGGCGGATGTTGCTCTCGCCCTGGCCGGCGTCGCCGGTAAACAATGACGAGCCGTTGTGAACTTCGGCGATGCGGCTGCCAAGCGGCGTATTGTGCTTCATCTTGGAGAGTAGATTCGCCAGGAATAGCATCTGGCCGTCGCTGGATCGCGTGATGAGGGAGTATTCCGGATCGCCGGCATGCTCGATGACGAAGCGCGGGTCTTTGATGCCGTCCTTGCCGCCCATGCGCTCCAGGTCGCTCTTCCAGCTCTTGCCGTAGGGCGGATTCGACAACATGAAGTCGAACTCGCGCGACGGAAAGGCGTCGTTCGAAAGCGTCGAGTGCTGCGGCCCGCCGACGATATTGTCCGCCGCCTCGCCTTCGCCTTTCAAAAGCAAATCGGCTTTGCAGATCGCGTAGGTTTCCGCGTTGATATCCTGTCCGTAGAGGTGCGTCGCGACTTCCTTGCCGTGCTCCCGGGCAAGCTGCAAAAGCGTTTCCTCGCCCACCGTCAGCATGCCGCCGGTGCCGCAGGCGCCGTCGTAAAGCAGGTAGGTTCCCGACTCGATCCGGTCAGCGATGGGCAGGAAAATCAGTTTCGCCATCAGCTTGACCGCGTCGCGCGGCGTCCAGTGCTCGCCGGCCTCTTCGTTGTTTTCCTCGTTGAAGCGCCGCACCAGCTCCTCGAAGATCGTCCCCATCGCGTGGTTGTCGAGACCCGGGTGCTTCTGCGAGCCATCGCCATTGAAAACCGGGTTGGGGCTCAGGTTGATCGACGGGTCGAGCAATTTCTCGATCAACGTGCCGAGCGCGTCGGCTTTGGACAGGCGCGGGATCTGATTGCGAAACTCGAAATTGTCGATGATCTCCTGAACGTTGGGCGAGTAGCCGTCGAGGTAAGCTTCGAAGTCGGCCTTGAGCTGCTGTTGGCTCGCGCGCGAGCGCAGATCGCGCAGCGTGAATGCGGAAGTATTGTAGAACGCCTGGCCGGCAGCCTGGCGCAAGGCCTGGTCCTGGTTGGTGATGCCGGCTTCATCGAGCGACGCTTTCATATCCAGAACCGCCTTCTTCGTCGGCTCCAGCACGGCGTCGAGCCGGCGCAGCACCGTCATCGGCAGAATCACGTCGCGATATTTGCCGCGCACGTAAAGATCGCGCAGCACGTCGTCCGCGATGCCCCAGATAAAATTCGCTATCCAATTAAGATCACCGTTGGTCATAAAGGCTTAAATTGCAGAAAAAAAAGATTGTATGCCCACTGTTTTCCGAGTTGCGGCTCTGAGCGGATTCTGCGCAAAAGTTCCTGTAGTCTACTGGATTTCGCGGATTCGTGACAAGCTGTCGCGGAGCGCTACTCGACCTGAACGCAAAACGGGCCGGCAGTTTTTGCTGCCGGCCCGTGTTCGTCGAACGGAGCGAGGAGTTTAGCTACATCCGCTCACCGCGCCGCAGTTCATGCACTTATAGCAGGCGCCGCTGCGGATCATGATCGCGCCGCAGTCCGGGCAGGGCGGCGCGTCTTGCTGGTAGAGACGCGTCACGTTGCTGATCGTCGTCACCGGGGCGCCGCCGCGCGGCGCGTGGGACGCGATCGAGAGGACCTTCTTGGACTGAGCGTCGTCGACCGGCTCGCGCTGGATGATGCCGGCTTCCTGCTGCGCTTCGCCGTCGAGAAATTTGCTGGCGAGCCAGCGGAAAATGTAATCCATGATCGACTTGGCCATGGGAATGTCCGGATTCTTGGTGAAGCCGGAGGGCTCGAAGCGGGTGTGGCTGAACTTGTCGACCAGGACTTGCAGCGGCACGCCGTACTGCAGCGCCATGGAGATCGCGGTGGCGAAGGAATCCATCAGGCCGGAAATGGTCGAGCCTTCCTTCGACATCTTGATGAAGATCTCGCCGGGCTGGCCGTCTTCGTACATGCCCGCGTGGATGTAGCCCTCGTGGCCGGCGATGTCGAACTTGTGCGTGATCGACGGGCGCTCGTCGGAGAGCCGGCGCCGAAACGGCCGCGGCTCGCGGCTTTCCACAACCGCCGCCTTCTGCTCTTCTTTGTCCTTCGAGGTGTTGAGCGGCTGGGTGCGCTTGGAACCGTCGCGGTAGATCGCCACGGCCTTGAGCCCGAGCTTCCACGACTCGGTGTAGGCGTGCATGATGTCTTCCACGCTGGTGTCGGTGGGCATGTTGATGGTCTTGGAAATCGCGCCGGAGATGAACGGCTGCACCGCGCCCATCATCTTGACGTGGCCCATGTAGTGAATCGAGCGGCTGCCGTTGGCCGGCTTGAACGCGCAGTCGAACACCGCCAGGTCGTCGTCTCTGAGGTGCGGCGCGCCCTCGATGGTTTCGTGCTCCTCGACGTATTCGACGATGTCTTGAATCTGCTTCACGTCGTAGCCGAGCCGCTTGAGCGCGCGCGGCACGGTGTGGTTGACGATCTTGAGGAGCCCGCCGCCCACGAGTTTTTTGTACTTGATGAGCGCGATGTCGGGCTCCACGCCGGTGGTGTCGCAGTCCATCATGAAAGCGATGGTTCCGGTGGGCGCGAGCACGGAGATCTGCGAGTTTTTCACGCCGTATTTCTCGGCCTCGCCGCAGGTTTGATCCCAGGCGTCGCGCGCCGCGGTCAGCAGATCGAGGGGCACGTGCGAGGGCGAAATCTTGTAGGCGTGGGAGCGATGCTTGTTGAGCACGCGCAGCATCGGCTGGCGGTTGGTCTCGTAGCCTTCGAAGGCGCCGATGGCCGCCGCGGCGCGGGTGGATTGCAGATAGGCCTCGCCCGACATCAATGCGGTGACCGCGGCGGCATAGGCGCGGCCGGCGTCGGAATCATAGGGCAAGCCGAGCGACATCAGCAGCGCGCCGAGGTTGGCGTAGCCCATGCCGAGCTCGCGGAAGGAGTGGGCATTGGCGGCGATCTCGGGCGTGGGATAGGAGGAATTATCGACCAGGATGTCCTGCGCCAGGATCACGATGTCCACCGCGCGGCGAAACGCCTCGGTATCGAAAACACCGTCGTCGCGCAGAAACTTGAGCAGGTTGAGCGACGCCAGGTTGCAGGCGGAATTGTCCAGGTGCATGTACTCCGAGCACGGGTTGGAGGCGTTGATCCGCGCCGTGTTCGAGCAGGTGTGCCAGTCGTTGATCGTGGTGTCGTACTGCATGCCGGGATCGCCGCAGAAATAGGTGCTCTCGGCGATCATGCGCAGCAGATCGCGCGCCTTGTAGGTTTCGCAGGGCTGGCCGCTGGTGACGTACTTGGTCTGCCAGTCGCCGTCTTCCTGCACCGCGCGCATGAACTCGTCGGTCACGCGCACGGAATTGTTCGCGTTCTGAAAAAACACGCTGCCGTAGGCCGGCCCGTCGAGGCTCGAATCGTAGCCCGCTTCGATCAGCGCCCAGGCCTTCTTCTCTTCCTCCACTTTGCACTTGATGAATTCTTCGATGTCGGGATGATCGACATTGAGCACGACCATCTTCGCGGCGCGCCGGGTCTTGCCGCCGGATTTGATCACGCCCGCGGAAGCGTCCGCCGCCTTCATGAACGACACCGGCCCCGAAGCCGTGCCGCCGCCGGCCAGCTGCTCCTTCGAGGAGCGGATCCTGGAAAGATTCACGCCCGAGCCCGAGCCGCCTTTGAAGATCACGCCCTCCTTGCGGTACCAGTCGAGGATCGAGTCCATGGTATCGTCGACCGAGAGGATGAAGCAGGCCGAGCACTGCGGCCTGGGCTCGATGCCGCAGTTGAACCAGACCGGGCTGTTAAAGCAGGCCTTCTGGTGCAGCAGGATGTGGGTCAGCTCGTCGGCAAACGCGCGGGCGTCTTCCTCGGCGGCGAAGTAGCCGTCCTTTTTGCCCCAGCCGGTGATCGTATCGACCACGCGGCTGATCATCTGGCGCACGCTGTGCTCTCTTTGCGGCGTGCCCAGGGGCCCGCGGAAATATTTGGAGACGACCACCTGGGTGGCCATCAGCGACCAGGCTTTGGGAATCTCGACGTTGGTCTGCTCGAAGACCACCTTGCCCTTTTCGTTGGTGATCGAGGCGGTGCGCAGCTCCCAGTCGATCTCGTCGTAGGGATGGACTCCCTCCCGGCTGAAATAGCGCGGTATTTTAAGTCCGGTTTTTGCCGCCGCCGGCCCCTGCGAGACACCCGTTTCGGCCGCCTGAGAAATCCCCGTAGCCATGATTCGCGTTCTCCCTTCCGCTAAAATTGCCCTATATGTTGTGTGATTAAATCAGAAAGTCCACTAGATTTTGTACTTGTAAAAACAAATCCCGATTTTGTCAATAATAATTTTTCGCTCTGGAATTTATCGTGCTTTTTCACCGGCTTTGGCGCTCTGAGGAACGCCCGGGAAGCTTGGCCAAAAAGCCGCTGGCGCCGAAACTGCGCATTTGTTAACGTCGCCAAAGGCACAAATGACGAAAAAAATCCCGCCCATAGACAGCGTCGGCGCGGTTCTGGAGCAGTCCCTCAAGCGCCTCGATCTGGCGCCGCGCCTGGACGAATACGGCGTGTGGCCGATCTGGCGCGAGGTGGTGGGCCGCACCATCGCGCGCAACGCCCAGCCGGAAAAAATCCGCAACGGCACTCTCTTCGTGAAAGTATCGAGCCCGGTGTGGATGCAGGAGCTTCAGTTCATGAAGGAGATGATCGCCGAGAAGCTCAACCAGCGGCTGCCGAACCATGCCGCGGTAAAAAATATTTTTTTCATGGTCGGACGGATCGAAGAAACCGAGCCCCCGGCCGCCGCGGCGGAAACCGCGGCGGCGGAAGAAAATTTCGATCACCCGGTGAACCAGGATTTTTTGCAGTCGATCAAAGACCCGGAGATCCGCGCCGCCTTCGCCAGGCTCTTAAAAAGCTACGCGCGCCGCCAACCCAAAGTTTAGCACTGGCGCTCCGGCAAGCGAAGTCGCACGCCTCAGGCCCGCCGCCCGGCGATCAGCGCCGCGACTTCGTCGCTGTATTCCTTGCCGCGGCGGTAGATTGTGAGCGGCGCCATCACTTCGATGCCGCCGCGCCCGCCTTTGACGCCTTCGACGAGGGCGAGCGAAGCGGGCGCGGCCGCGAAGGAATGCACCAGACGCAGCCGTTTGGGCTCCAGCCCGGCGGCGCGCATGCCGGCGAGCAGATCCACCGAGCGCAGCGCCGGATACACCAGCGCCATGCGTCCGCGGGCGCGAAGCAGAAACGATCCGGCGCCAAGAAAATCCTTCAGGCCGCCGCTGAGCTCGTGGCGCGCGAGCTGGCGCTCGGCGTCGGGATTGAGACGGCCGCTCCCGGCCTTGCGGTAGGGCGGATTGCAGAGCGCGGCATCGAAGCTCGCCGGCGCGGCGATTTCCTTGCAGCGCCGCACGTCGCCGGCGATGATTTCTACACGCGCCTGGAGGCGGTTGGCGAGAACGTTGCGCCGCGCGCGCTCGAGCAGGCTTTTTTGCAGCTCGACGCCGGTCACGCGAATCGTTTTGTGCCGATCCGCGAGCGCGAGCGGCACCACGCCGTTGCCGGTGCCGAGATCGACCACGCGCTCGCCCGGCCGAATCGTCGCGAAATCGGCGAGCAGCAGCGCGTCGAGCGAAAACCGATAGCCGGCGCGGCTCTGATACAAGGTCAGCCGGCCGTTGAACAGCGCGTCGAGCGTTTCGCTGGCGGAATTCATGTTTCGTCGGGGCGCTCTTCGGTCCGGCCGCCCGGCGCGCCGATTCTTGAAAAAGCGCTCCCGATTCTGTAATAGCCAGAGACTGATAACACGAATTTTCCAATAAAAATTATGTTTTCGTGGATAGGCCAGCTCGGCCGTTGCACGCTCGAGTGGACGGTCAGCATGGGGCGCACCTTTTTATTTCTGCTTTCGGCCTTCGCCTGGGCGCTGCGCCCGCCCACGCGGCTGCGCCTGATCGTCCATCACATTCGCACGATCGGCGTCGAATCGCTCTCCGTGGTGATTTTGTCGGGCATTTTTACCGGCATGGTCATGGGTCTGCAAGGCTATTACAGTCTGCGGAAATTCAACGCGGAGAATTTTCTCGGCTCCGCCGTCGCCCTCGGCATCCTGCGCGAGCTCGGGCCGGTGCTCTCCGCTTTCATGGTCACGGGCCGCACCGGCTCGGCCATGGCCGCGGAAATCAGCAGCATGAAAGTCACCGAGCAGATCGACGCGCTGTATTCGATGGCGATCAACCCGATCCAGTACCTGGTCTCGCCGCGGATCATCGCCGGGCTGATTTCCATGCCGCTTTTGACCGCGATCTTCGACGTGGTCGCGATCTACGGCGCCTACGTGGTCGGCGTGCAGCTCCTCGGCGTCAGCTCGGGCAGCTATTTCGCCGGCATGGAGCTGAGCGTGGTGTTCAAGGACGTCCTCAGCGGCTTTCTCAAATCGGTCAGCTTCGGTCTCATCATCACCTGGATTTGCTGTTACAAAGGATTTCATGCGCCGCCGATGGCCAGCGGCGTCGGCCAGGCAACCACCGAATCGGTCGTGCTCTGCTTCGTCATGATCCTGGTCTGGAATTACTTCATGACGTCGGTCATGCTCTAGCTTCATGATTCGCGTCGTCGATTTGCACAAGACCTTCGGCCGCCAGGAGGTGCTCAAGGGCGTCAATCTCGAACTCGAAACCGGCAAGATCACCACGATCATCGGCGGCAGCGGGTCGGGCAAGACGGTTTTGCTGAAGCATCTGAACGCGCTGCTGCTGCCCGACCGCGGCGCGATCGAGGTCGACGGCAAGGACATCACCCGGCTGCGCCAGCGCGAGCTCAACGACATCCGGCGCAAGTTCGGCGTGCTGTTCCAGGGGGCGGCGCTGCTCGACTCGATGACGATCTTCGACAACGTGGCCTTTCCGGTGCGCGAGCATCTCAAACTCGACGAGACGGCGGTGGAAAAGAAAGTCAACGACAGCCTGGCCCAGGTGGGGCTTGCCGGCATGGGCTATAAATTTCCCGCCGAGGTGAGCGGCGGCATGAAAAAGCGCGCCGGGCTGGCGCGCGCGCTGGTCACCGAGCCCGAGATCATGCTTTTCGACGAGCCCACCACCGGACTCGATCCGCTGCTCGGCAAGAGCATTCACCAGCTGATTCGCCGCATGCACGAGCAGTTTAAATTTACCGGCGTCATCGTCAGCCACGACATCCCCGAGGTGTTCACGATTTCCGACCGGGTCGCCATGCTCGCCCAGGGCGCCATCATCGAGGTCGGCGACACGGCGGCCTTTACCGCGTCGAAAAACCCGGTGGTGCGGCAATTTCTGCAAATCGACACCGAAGGTCCGATCGCCGTGCTATAGGAGAATTCGTCCGTGAATCACACGCGCACAGAAATGATCGTCGGCTTGTTTGTCCTGATCGGCATCGCCTGCCTGGGCTATCTCGCCATCAAGCTCGGCAAGCTCGAAGTCTTCGGCGCGAGCGGTTATACTGTCGTCGCCGATTTTCCCTCGGTGGCCGGCTTGAAGGTGGGCGACCCGGTGGAAATCGCCGGCGTGCGGGTCGGCCGGGTGGAATCGCTGGGATTATCCGAAGACGATCGCGCCCGCTTGACCCTGCGCTTGAACGAGGGCATGAAGCTCCAGGAAGACGCCATCGCCTCGGTGCGCGCGCGCGGTTTGATCGGCGATAAATTTGTGTTGATCACGCCCGGCGCTTCGGACAAAATTATTCCTGCCGGCGGCAAGATCCGCGAGACCGAGTCGCCGCCGGACATTCCGGACCTGATCGGCAAAATTGTCGGCGGCGATTTGACATCCAAGGGCGGCGAGAAAAAAAATGATGCGCAGAAATAAGCGACTTTTTCGGACAGCGGGAGCTCTGCTTTTGATCCTGGCGCTCTGCGCCGGCGAGAGCCGCGCCGGCGTGCCCACCGACCAGATCAAATCCACCGTGGACAGGGCGCTGACCGTATTGCGCGATCCGCAGCTAAAACCGCCGGCGAAGCTCACGGACCGGCGCAATCAACTCAAGCAGATTCTGTTCGCCCGTTTCGATTTCACCGAAATGGCGAAACGCGCTCTCGGCGCCAACTGGCGCCGGCGCACGCCTCAGGAGCAGGAGGAATTCGTCCGGCTCTTCACCGAAGTGCTCGAGCGCGCCTACGCGGACATCATCGAGTCCTACACGGACGAAAAGATTCTCTATACCAACGAGCGCATCGACGGCACCTTCGCCGACGTCGGCAGCAAGATCGTTACCTCCAAGGGCGCGGAATACTCGATCAACTACAAAGCCCATCTGGTCAGCAACGAATGGAAAGTCTACGACGTGGTCGCCGAGAACGTGAGCCTGGTGAATAATTACCGCTCGCAGTTCAACCGGGTGATTTCCCACGGTTCCTACGAAGAGCTGGTGAGCCGGCTCAAAAACAAATCCGACTTCAGCGCGGCGAAATAAATCGTCGCCCCGTCCTGCCGCGCGCCGCGCTGGGGCGCGCGTTTCGCGGCGCCGCAGCCGAGAGCCGCGCTCCCGCGCCTGGTTCTTGACTCCCCCGGTGGCGCGCAGTATGCCGAGACTGGTTCCGCGAACGGAGGAAATCCCATGGCCACTCTGATCGACTGGCACGCGCATCACACCGCGCCGGAAGTCGCCGAGAAAATCCGCCAGCTCACCGGCAAGCTGCCGCATATCGATGCCTGCGACTCTCCCGAGATGGCGAAACGGGTCGCCGAGATGGACGATGCCGGCCTCGACATCCAGCTCATCTGCCAGGGCGCGGGCGTGTACGCCGACCAGCTGCCGGCAGAACAGGCGCTCGAAGTCGTGCGCCAGTCCAACGACGTGCTTGCCGAGCGCATCGCGCCGCACCGAGACCGGCTCTTCGGCGTAACCGCGCTTTCGCTCAAGAACATCGAAGCCTCGGTGAAGGAAATCGAGCGCAGCGCCGCGCGCGGCTTTCGCGCCGTGCTGCTTTACCCGCACGTGGACGGCGAGATGCTGGTGGACACGCCGGTTATGGATCCGATCTTCGCGAAAATCTCCGCCCTGAATCTGCCGATTTTTCTCCACGGCGCGGGCACGGCGCAGAGCCCCTCGCTGAAGCGCCTGGAAGACGGCGGCGCCGGGGTGGCCTACGCCGTGCTGTCCGACGGCGAGGTCGCCGAATGCTGCCTGCGCATGATCGCCAGCGGCCTTTTTGACCGGTACCCGAATCTGCGCATCGTCATTCGCAGCTCGGGCGGCGGCTTGCCGCTGTTGCTCCACCGCTTTTTCTGGAAGCACAAAGGGCCGGCCGGCGAGCGCCGCTACTCGGATATTTTCCTCGAGCATTTTTTGATCGACTGCGCCAGCTCGGACGCGCGCACCCTGGGCTTTCTGATCGACAAGATGGGCGAGAACAATATCGTCTTCGGCTCCGATTACTGCGGCGGCCTCGGGCCGCTGAAGAAAGGCTTCGCCGCCCTCGACGCGCAAAGCGACCCCGAGCGCGTGAAACATTTCACCGAAAAAAACTCGCGCCGCCTGCTGCGGATATAGTTTTCTCTCGGCACGTTGAACGCTTTGAACGGCTGGAACGCGCTCTTTCCGTATGGCTTCCCGGTACGACGTGACGATCCTCGGCGGCGGCATTCTCGGGCTTGCCACCGCCTTGAAGCTGGGCGCGGCGCACCCGGCGCTGCGCCTCTTGATCCTCGAAAAAGAAGCCGAGCTGGCGCGCCACCAGACCGGCAACAACAGCGGCGTGATTCACTCCGGGCTTTACTATCGCCCCGGCTCGCTCAAGGCGCGCTCCTGCGTCGCCGGGCGCAAGGAGCTGATCGCTTTTTGCGACGAGAATCAGATCCCCTATGAAATCTGCGGCAAGGTCGTCGTCGCCACCAGCGAGGCGGAGCTGGCGCGCCTCGAAGAGCTCCACCGCCGCGGCATCGCCAACGGATTGCAAAATCTGGAGATGATCGGACCCGAGCGGCTGAAAGAGATCGAGCCCCACGCCGCCGGCATCCAGGGCCTTTACGTTCCCGAAACCGGCATCGTCGATTACCGCAAAGTGGCCGCGGCCTACGCCGAAAAGATTCGCAACGCCGGCGGCGACATCCGTCTATCCCAGCGCGTGGTCGGGATTTTGAACCCGCCCGGGGAAGTCGTCCTGCAAACCTCGGGCGGCGATTACCGCACGAAATATCTGATCAACTGCTGCGGGCTTCAGTCCGACATCGTCGCGCGCATGACCGGCGCCGACCGCAACGGCGAAGAGGAACACCGCATCATTCCGTTTCGCGGCGAGTACTACAAGATCGCGCCCGAGCGCCAGTTTCTGGTGCGCAACCTGATCTACCCGGTGCCCGACCCGACGTTTCCTTTTCTCGGCGTTCACTTCACGCGCATGGCGCGGGGCGGCGTCGAAGCCGGACCCAACGCGGTGTTCGCCTACGCGCGCGAAGGCTATCGCCACAGCGACATCGATCTCGCCGACCTCTGGCGCACGGTTTCATTCCGCGGCTTCTGGGCGATCACGGCGAAGTATTGGCAGACCGGCCTGGGCGAGCTTTACCGCTCGCTCAGCAAGCGCGCCTTCGTGCGCGCGCTGCAAAAGCTTTTGCCGGAAATCCGCGAAACCGATCTCGTCGCCGGCGGCGCCGGCGTGCGCGCCCAGGCGGTCTCGGCGAGCGGCGCGCTGGTGGACGATTTCGTGATTCAGCAAAGCCGCAACGCCATCCACGTGCTCAACGCCCCGTCGCCCGGCGCCACCGCGTCCCTGGCCATCGGCCGGCAGATCTCCGAGATGGCCGGGAAAAATTTCGCGCTGCAGCACTAATCTCGACGACAAGAGGGCGCAGCACTCTGCGGCCCCACACGGAATTTTTCAAAGCCCCGGCTTGAAAATCTCCCGAAACAGCGCCACGTATTTGTCGAACTCCTCCATCACCGACTGCTCGAAGGGCAAGAGCTTGTACGGTTTCAAATAGGGCGCGGTCACGTCCGGGCGCGTGGGAATGCGCCGGCTGGCGCGGATGGTTTCCATGCCCGGCCGCGACAGCAGAAAATCGTAGAACAGCGCCGAGGTGTAAACGCTCGAGCCCGTCGTGGTGATGGCCGCGGCAACTTTGGAAATCGGGATCACGCCGTCGAGCACCGACCATTCCACCGGCGCGCCCTGGGCCTTGGCGCGCTCCACGGTATGCACCTGCAGCTCGGCGGCGAGCGGAAATTCGCCCGCGGCCATCAATTGGCCGATCAGCGAGTGGCCCTTGCGCCACTGCATCTGCTGAGCCGCAAGCTTTTTCATGTAATCCAGCGCCGCCTCCTTGCCGTCGCGCCGCTCTAAATAGCGCAGCGAGACCACGAACCAGTTGTAGGGTTCGTTGTCCATGGCGATGCCGCCCTTCCATCTCGGGTTGAGTAAATCGCGGTAGGATTTCGGCGCGGCGTCCCTGGAAACCATCTTGGTATTGTGCGCCGGCACCCAGGCCGAAGTGTAAAGCCCGGTCCAATAGCCGTGCGGATCTTTGCTCTCGGGCGGGTAAAGCGAATTTTCGCTGCCTTCATAGCGCGCCAACAGCTTGCGCTTGATCATGATCGAGAGCTCGAGCTCGGGCAGGCTCACGAGATCGGCCTTGAACGCGTTGGCGCGCGACTCGGCGAGGATGCGCTCGAGCAGCTTCTCGCTCGAGGAGCGGAAATGATTGATCTGGATCGACGGGTGCTGCTCGTGAAATTTCTTGGTCAGCGCCAGCGCATCTTCCGCAGTGGTGCTCGAATACCAGACCAGGCCGCTTTCTTTCTTCGCGCCTTCGAGCAGGCGCGCCTGGCGCTCGGCCGGCGGTAATTTCATCAGCGACGCCAGAATCGATTCGCGATTCTGCGCGAGCGCCGGCGCGGCGGCGGCAAAATTCAAGGCGATCACGATTGCGCAAAGCCAGCTCATCATCCATCTCCCATCTGTTTTTGATCCGAACCTCCCTCGCCGGCCGGGGGCGAGGGCAACTCAGCCCACGCCGCCGCATATTATTGATTTCCCGACCCGCGTCAAATATCGTGACCGAAATAACGGAGGCAGCGCATGATCATCGAATACAGAGGCAAGAAGCCGCGCATCGCGCCGAGCGCATTCATCGCGCCGACGGCAGTCATCATCGGCGACGTGAGCATCGGCGAGGAGGCGAGCATCTGGTGGGGCGCGGTGATCCGCTCGGATCAGAATCAAAATCCCATCGTGGTCGGCGCGCGCACCAGCATCCAGGACAATTGCGTGCTCCACTCCGGCGAGGCGCCGACGATCATCGAGGACGACTGCACCATCGGCCACGGCGCGATCATGGAAGGGCCGCTCATCAAGCGCGGCGCGATCATCGGCATGAACGTGACCTTGCTGGAAAACGTCGAGATCGGCGAAGAGGCGCTGATCGCCGCCGGCAGCGTGGTGGTGCCGCACACCAAGATTCCGCCGCGCGTGCTCGCCGCCGGCGCGCCGGCCAAAGTGAAAAAAGAGCTCGCCGGCGAGGCGCTGCACTGGATCAAGATGGGCTCGTCGACCTACGTCAATCTGTGCAAGAGCTACAAGGGCGGCGATTACAAAGTGATCGGCTGACAAAGGTGAGCGTGTTCGCGGCGCGCAACGGGAGCGAAACAGCATGCGGATCATTCTGATCGGCCAGGCGGCCTTCGCCGAAAAAACCCTCGACAAGCTGGCCGGCAAAGGCGAAGAAGTCCTCGCCGTCTATTGCCCGCCCGATCCGCCCAATGGAAAATTCGATCCGGTCAAACAAAAGGCGCTCGCTCTGGGCATTCCCGTGCGCCAGCACAAATCGTTCAAAGCGCCGGAGGTGCGCGAGGAATTTGTCGCTCTCAACGCCGATCTGGCGATTCTTGCCTTTGTCAGCTTTATCGTTCCGCCGCAAGTGTTCAGCGTGCCGCGCCTGGGCAGCATCTGCTTTCATCCCTCGCTCTTGCCGAAATATCGCGGCGCCAGCGCGATCAACTGGGCGCTGATCAAAGGCGAAAAAATCACGGGCCTTTCGCTCTTCTGGGTCGATGCGGGCATCGACACGGGACCGGTCCTGCTGCAAAAGCAAGTCGAAGTCGGCCCCGACGACACCACCGGGTCGCTTTACTTCAACAAGATTTTTCCCCTCGGCATCGAGGCCGTCGGCGAGGCGGTCGATCTGATCAAATCGGGCCATCCGCCGCGCATCGTCCAGGATGAATCGAAGGCGAGCTACGATCCGCCGTGCCGCGACGAGCACGCCAGAATCGACTGGTCGAAGCCGGCGCAGGAAGTTTACAATCTGATTCGCGGCTGCGATCCGCAGCCCGGCGCGCACGCGCAATGGCAGGGAAAAGCGGTGCGAATCTTCGATGCGCGGCTGCATCCCGGAGCGAGCGGCGCGCCGGGCGAAGTCACCGCCATCGGTGCCGAAGAAGTTACGATCGCGCTCAACGGCGGCACCCTGGCCGTCAAGCGCATGCGCGGCGAGGGGGCAAAGATCAGCGGCGCGGAGTTCGCCGCTCAGGCGAATCTCAAAGTCGGCGATCGCCTGGGCTGAAGCCGCTTTCAGAAGCTTCGCGCAAGCCGCACGAATCGAATCTGCAATGAGACTGTCGGTGCTCGATCAATCCACGGCGTCCGAAGGCAGACCGCAGGACGTTTCCATCCGCGAGACCCTCGATCTCGCGCGCCTCTGCGATCGCCTCGGCTATCACCGCTTCTGGGTTTCCGAGCACCACAACTCCGGCAACATCGCCGGCACCGCGCCGGAAATCCTGATGGCGGCGGTGGCCGCGACGACCACGCGCATCCGCATCGGCAGCGCGGGAATCATGCTGCCGCACTATTCGGCGTTGAAAGTCGCCGAGCAGTTTCGCGTGCTGGAAGCGCTCGCGCCGGGGCGGATCGATCTCGGCGTGGGCCGCGCTCCCGGCTCGGATCAGATGACCTCCTACGCGCTCAATCCCTTTCCGCAAAACGTCCTCGAGCAGTTTCCCCGCCAGGTGCAGGAGCTGCGCGACTGGGTGTCGGGGACGCCGCTGCCACAGGGACATCCGTTCCGGACGATCGCCGCGCAGCCGACCGGGCCGACGAGCCCCGAGATGTGGATTCTCGGCAGCTCGGATTACGGCGCCCAGCTCGCCGCTTACTTCGGCCTGCCCTACGCGTTCGCCTATTTTTTCAGCGAAGGCACCGGCGTGGAGCAGGCACTCGAGCTTTATCGAAGAAATTTTCGCCCGACGGAAAAGAATCCCAAACCGCTTGCCACCATCTGCGTCTGGGCGCTGGCGGCGGACACCGAAGAAGAAGCGCTGCATCAGTTCAAAAGCCGCGAGCGGGCCATCGTCGATCGACGCCAGGGCATCCGCCGGCCGCTGCTGCCGCCGGAAAGAGCCGAGCGGCCGTATGCGCCGGCGGAGCTTGCGACCGCGGAGAAGCTGCGCCGCAAAGCCATCGTCGGTTCCGCCGCACAGTGCGCCGCGCGGCTGGCGGAGCTGGCCCGCCGCCTGGATCTGGACGAGCTCGTGATCGTTACCTGGACGTACGATGCCGCGCCGCGGCGCCGCTCCTTCGAGCTCCTGGCGCAAGCGTTTGAATTGAGAAACTGATTTCAGCCACGGCCGCAGCGGCCACTCCGATGCAGGCCCATCGCCAACCCGACTACCGCTTGTTGATGCTCGGCCTGCTCGGCGCCATCGTACTGGTGACCGCCGCTGCTCCGTTGGATTGGCTCGCCATCGCCGGCGGCTTTCTCGCCGTGGTCTCCCTGCTGGCGACCGCTTGCTGCCTGATCGAGCGCCGTCGGCAGCTCCTGCTCGCGATCGTTCTCGGCATCGTGACCTTCCTGCCGCTCACCTGGTTGAGCTTTTATCCCGACACCCTCGGCTCGCCCGCTGCCACCGCTCTGTACGTCGTCAACATCGTTTTGTGGGTGATCTTCAGTTTTCACCTCACCCTGCTGGTGTTCCGCGGCATCATCCGCGCCCGGCGCATCGGCAGCAATGAAATTTACGGCGCGATTGATGTCTACATTCTGATCGGGGTGATCTTCGCGGCGGTTTACCAGCTCTTGCTCGCCTGGCAGCCGGATGCGCTCTATTTCGATCCGAGCCGCTTCCCGGAGCCGCAGCGGATGGTCGGGGATTTTTCCACGCGCGGCGCCGGCGCGGTGCTCTACTACAGTTTCGTCACGCTCGGAAGCGTGGGCTACGGCGATGTCACGCCGGCCTCGCCGCTGGCGCGCTCGCTCAGCCTGATCGAGGCGGTGGCCGGGATCATGTATGTGGCGACGATGATCGCCCGCTTCGTTTCGATTCAGATCACCAGCGAGCGGCGCGACGAAGCCGAGAAATCCTGACGCAGCCTCGCCCGGCTATTGGGCTTTGGCCGCCTGCGCTGCGAGGCGAAGCTCTTCCGCCACGGCCTTTTCCACCACGGTGCCCTTGAAGAAGCCCGGATTGTTGCGCGTGTGCAGGCGCGCCGCGTTGGTGAACGTGAACTCGCGAAAATCCTGCTCGGTGATGAAGCCTTTTTCCACCAGCTCGAAGGCTTCGGGAATCACTTCTTTGAAATCGGGCACGTCGAAGTGGGTGAAATCCGAGCTGAACACCGGCCGCAGGCGCACGCCCATGCGCGGGTCGAAGGCCCACATCGTGGCCCGATCGTCGGCCTCGCAGCCGAAGTAAAAATTGCCCGCGAAGACCGCGCGCACGTCCTCTTTGGAATTGATCCCCGCCGCTTCGAAATCATCCACCACGTGTTCCGGCCGGCTCAGCTCCTCGAGGCTGCACTCGGGGCGAAAGGCGTCGAGGCTGTTCATGATCGCGACGGCGCTCGCTTTGAGCTTCGAGTCGCCGTAGCGCTGGATCAAGCTGTGCATTTGCGCGACGTCGGTTTCGCTCGGATATTGCAGTCCCGCGCGCCGGCGTTTTTCCCAGTGCTCGATCAGGTCGAGGCACATCTGGCAGGCCCAGCTCACGCCGCCTTCCATGAAGCCGAAATTGAGGCTCGGGTAGCGGCGCACCAGGCCGCCGAGGAAAACGCCGCGGGCGAAGGCATGGTTCGATTCGGCAAAATGGCCGACGTGATTGTAGGTGAAGTTGGTGATCGACGCGCGATCCTGCCAGCGGCCGCTGCCGGAGTGCTGGGTGACGGCGACGCCGAGCTCGACGCAGCGTTTCCACAGCGGCTCGTAATCGTAGGGGCTGTCGAGCGCGATCGTATCGACATACCACGCCGCCTTCTGCGCGTCGGCGCCTTCCAGCGCGCTGGGAACCGGCCGCTCCTGATTGCCACGCAGCATGATCGCGCGGTAGCCGCGCTGCACGACCGCGTATTCCAGCTCGTCGAGCGCTTCCTCGGGCGTCTGCGAAGGAATGATCGCCACCGGCGCAAATCTTTCGGCGAAGGGCGCGAACATGTCCGCCGTCAGCATGTTGTAGGCGCGCACGGCGGCGCGGTGCAGGTCGGGCTGGGAGATGCCGTTGATGCTCAGACCGAAGCTCGGATAGATGAGCGCGAAGTCGATGCCGAGCTCGGGCAGCCGCTCGTTCAACAGCGCCGGCAAGAGCGCGGTCGCTTTGTCGTAGGTGTTGCTGGTCACGCCCCACCAGATGGCGCGGCGAAGGCGCCCGTGCTGGCGCTCCTCGGGCGTGGCGCGGTACCAGGCGTCGCGAGCGTGCCAGAGCTTTCTCATCTGATCGACGGACCTGGCACCGCCCACTTCATTCAAGTATTCGAGAAAGATCGGAATCGGCTCGAGCCAGTGCCCGTCGCCGTCGATCACCGGATGCTTCAGGCCGTCGTGAATCGCCACCGCTCGATTTTCCATGGTCATTCGCTCCTCTCGCGCAGGAATCTGCGGCCAAAATTATCGCTAAGCTCCAGAGGCGTCAATCGCGACCGAGCGCATTAACTGCCGGTGGAAGATGAACCCCCCGCGGAGGCGCAGAGGCCGCTGAGGGAAAAGGACCATCGTTTCCGACTCCGTGAACTCCGCGCCTCCGCGGCGAAGTTATGAAATAACTTGCTGCCGCTGCCCGGTCGCCGATGCGCGCACGATCGCATCCAGGGTGCGGTGGCGGCGCACGGCGTGGTCGAAGTCGGGATCGACTTTTCCGCCGGTGCGAATCGCTTCGGCGAACTCCAGCCACATCTGACCGACGTCGTACTCGGGACCGGTGCGCAGGGATGGCGGCACGCGCTTGAAGCGCTCCGGCACCTCGAGTTCTTGCAGCGATTTGTCGTCCTTGTGGCCGCCGAGAATTTTGCGTCGCAGCTCCTGGCCGCCTTCGCCGCCGCCGATCATCATCAGGGTTCCTTCCCTGCCGTAAATTTCCAGACGGTGGCCGCTGCCGTGGTAGGGATGCACGCCGCAGTAGGCGTTGACCACTGCGCCGTTCTCCAGCCGGCCCTGAGCCAGGATGTTGTCCGGCGAAGTCACGTCCACGTATTTTTTCGTGTCGCTCTCGAACCACTGCGGCACCTGGGTGGAAACGATGGCGGAAAGCGCCGCCGGCTCGCCGACGACCATGCACATGGCGTCGAACACGTGCGCGAAGGTGATCGTCAGCGGGTTCGCGCCGAGCGAGGCGTCGCGCTGCCAGGTGCGATCCGACGTGCGGGTCAACACCCCGCTGTTCATCAGCGTCATGTTGACCGACAGCACCTGGCCGACGTAGCCCTGCTGCACCAGCTCGCGCAGGTAGAGATAGGCGGGCGAAGCCCGGCGCTGCAAGCCGACCATCGTCCGGACGTTTTTCTTTCGCGCCAGCGCGGCAAGCTCTTCGGCTTCTTTGGTATTCGCGCCGAGCGGCCACTCGCAGAAAACATGTTTGCCCGCCTCGATCGCATTTTTGCACAGAGCGTAGTGCGCCGGCACGCGCACGGCCACCGCCACGGCTTCGACCTGCGGGTTGGCGTTCATCGCCTGGTCGCTGCCGTAGGCACATTCGACGCCGAACTTGTTTGCCGCAGCCTGCGCCGTCTCCGTGTGCGCCGTGCAGACGGCGTAAAGCTCGGTTTCCGCCAGGCCTTTGAGCGCCGGCACGTGCGCCCGCGGCCCCCAGCGGCCGCCCGCGCCGATTAAACCGACACGTAAGGGATGGATTGGCGTCATGGCATTCCTCGTTCAGAACTTTTCAATTCGGTGCGCTTGGCTGAGCTCCGGCTTGGTCGGGCGGAATCGCAATTTACGCTAGCCCGAGGCGCTGCAAGGCGTCAATAGGCCAACTCGATTTGCGCTCTTTTGATTGCGGATGGCTCGAATCAGCCGCCAGGAGGCGCTCATTTATTCAGGAGGAGCTCTTTTTTCGCCGGTTCCGGCCTGTTATTAAGACTCTAGGGTCATGCTTCAGCCAGCACGGAAAGGAACCTTATGAAAACCTTGAGCCTGGCGGTTTTGGCGGTTTGCGCGTTCGGTTTGTCCGGCTGCGTAGTCGATCCTCATGATTTTCATCGCGGCTGGTGGGACGAGCATCACCGCGGCGAAAGATACGAAGCCGAGCGCGCCGAGCGCGAGCACCGCGAGTGGTGCGGCCGCTCCTACGATCGCAGCTGCGAAGGCTGGTACCGACGATAAAAATACGGCTGGCCGGAATTTCTCCTCCGGCGTGACCGCGTCACGAATCGTGCTGTTGCAGCCACTGGCTCGCTTCTTCGTCCGACATGGATTCGACGCGATCGAGCAGAGTCAGAAACTCGGCATCGGCGGTTCGCGGACGCTCCACGCCGATTTCCGCTGCCAACCCGGCGATCGTCGGCGATCTGAAAAGCGTCTTCAGCGGCACCTCTAACCTCAACTCCTTCAGCGCGCGCACGGCCATCTGGGTCGCGAGCAGCGAATCGCCGCCCAGCTCGAAAAAATTATCGTGCGCTCCGACCGCATCGATCGCCAGCACTTCGGACCAGATCCGTGAAAGTCTTTCCTCGATAAAGCCGCGCGGCTCGGCGTAGGCCGCATCCAGCGCCGGCCGGCGGTGCGACGGCGCGGGCAGCCGCAGCCGATCGGTTTTTCCATTCGGCGTCTGGGGCAGCGCTTCGAGGCCGACGAACGCCGACGGCATCATGTAGTCGGGAATCCTGGCGGCCAGAGCTTTGCGCAGCTAGCTCGCGGTGAGCGCCGGCCGCTTCGACGGCACGAAGTAGGCGATCAGGCGCTTCTCGCCGATGGAATCCTCGCGCCCGATCACCACGGCATCCTGCACGCCGTCGACGGCGCGAAGCGCGACTTCGATCTCCGAGACTTCGATGCGAAAGCCGCGAATCTTGACCTGGAAATCCATGCGGCCCACATGCGTCAGGCAGCCGTTCTCGGCGCGCGTGCCGAGGTCCCCGGTGTGGTAAGTGCAAAATCCTTTATCCGAAGGATCGGGCTGAAACGCGGCCCGCGTGCGCTCGGCATCCTTCCAGTAACCTTTTGCGAGATAGCGGCTGCGCACGCAGATCTCCCCGACCTCACCGGCCGCCACCTCGCTGCCGCTTTCGTCGAGCAGCACGATCTCTTTGTCCGGCAGCGGCCAACCGATGGTGAGTTTGCTCTCCTCGACCTGGGTTCCTTGCAAGATGTAATTCTGACACAGGGTGAAGCACTCCGTCGGACCCATGCCGTGCGCGATCGCGCTCGACGGCGGGAAGTGCCGATTGAAGAATTCGACGTCGCTGCGCAGCACCGGCTCGCCGCCGATCGACAGAAGCCGCACGTCGGGAAAGGTCCGATCCGGCGGCAGGGTCGCGATGAAATTGCGAAAGGTCGTCGTCATCGTGCGCCATACGGTGATCCGGTTGGCGCAAAGCCACTCCGCCAGCGCACCGAAGCCGCGTTCTTTCACATCGTAAGGATAGATCGACCCGCCGTTGAGAAGGGCGCAGTAGATCGTGCGGATCGAAGACGCAAAGCTCATCGCCGTATAGAGCACCGAGCGATCGTCCGCGCTGATCTTCCAGGCGTTGGTCAGATTGCGCGTTTCGACGAGAACGCTTCGATGCGTGTGCATCACGCCCTTGGGCTTGCCCGTCGAACCGGAGGTATAAAGCAGCAGCGCGAGCGCTTCCGGCGCCGGATAGATTTCCAGATTGTCGCTCGAAAAGCCGTCGCCCATCTCATCCAGGTTGATCCCTTGCCTGCCGTCCCGGGCCAATTCGGCGCCGAGGGGAAAATTGCTGCCGTCGGTAACAATCAAGCGCGCGCCGGAGTCGGCGAGCATGTAATCGAGCCGCTCGCGCGGACAGGCCGGGTCGAGCACGAGATAGAATTTGCCGGCTTTCAGCACCGCCATGATGGCGGCGAGGACGCTCGCGCCGTGATCGAACATCAGCGCGACTGCTTCCGCGCCCTCGCCGCGGAGTGAGAGAATTTTTCGCGCCAGCTGATTCGCCGTTTGGTTCAGCTCCGCGTAGGTGAAAGACCGCTCCGCCGACTTTATGGCGAGACGATCTCCTGCGGCGCGGACTTGCTGCTCGAAGCACTCCGGGATCGATTGCTCGATCTGGTCATCGGTAAAAGGAATATGAGAACGAGCCGGATCGCAGGGAAAATTGCGCAATGAACTATCCGTGGCCACGATGTTGTCTCCCGGTTTTCCTCTCCAGCCGTTTGCGCCCCTCCGAGGCTCTGCATCGGCCAACGGCCGCCTCGCTTTTTGGAAGCCGCCTGTTATTCCATAAAGCAATGGCCCTGTAAACAACCGGCGCGATGGGCGCGCGGCAGGAACCTCGGTTGAGATTGACATCGGCGGCTTGCCCGGTCATACGATAATTTCAAACCCGATCCGATTTGATCGCCAACGAAGGGAAGCCCGCGATGTCACAATTCCGCAGGATGAGCGTTTTCGGCTGGCTCGCGCTCGCGCTCGGCGCGCCCCCGATACTGGTTGCGCCGCTTTTCATCAGCTCGGAGGCTCGCGCGCAGAGCGCCGCCGGGAAGCAACCGAAGATAACCGCGACCATCGCTCTCCCCGGGGTCCAGGTGGAGACTTTGAATCCTTACGGTCATTCGACCACGCAGATCTATCCGACGTGGAAGCACGTGATCGAGCCGCTGTTCGAATGGAGCTGGAGCAAAAAACGGCTGGTGCCGATTCTCGGCGAATCGTGGAGCAATCCGGACCACAACACCTGGGTGATCAAGCTCAAAAAAGGCGTCAAGTTTCACGACGGCAGCGATTTCACGTCGGCCGACGTCGTGCATTCGTTCACGCGCATCCAGAAAGACCCCGACAGCAAGCAGGGCAGCTCCATAGCGCATGTCACTTCGATCGAAGCGCTCGATCCGCTCACGGTGCGACTCCGCACCAGGAGTCCGGACGCGGCGCTGATGTTCCGCCTGGCGCAGCGCTTCATCACCAACAAAGCCGCCTACGATCGGCTCGGCGCCGCGGCGGCGGACAAGCTCGCCCTCGGCACCGGGCCCTATAAATTCAAAGACTGGGTGCGCGGCCAGTGGTTCGTGGTGGAGAAAAATCTCGCCTACCGTCACAGCGATCACAGGCCCACGGTCGATGAAATCGTCTTTCGCAACATCGCCGAATCGGAAGTCGCCATCACTTCGCTGCTAAACCGCGAGGTGGATGTCATTTCCAACGTCCCGCCCGAGAGCGCCGCGCGGGTCACGGGCGCAGCGCGCATCGAGAGCGCGCGCACTGTCAATATAATGTTTTTGGGCATGCACAGCTCGGTGCCGGAATTTAAAAACAAGCTGGTTCGCCAGGCGGTCACCTATGCGATCGATCGCAATGCTCTCGCCAAGAATGTACTCCGAGGTTTCGCCTACCCCATGGACGCGCCGGTGGGACCGGATCAATACGGCTACAGCCGCGAGCTCGGCCCCAAATACAATTATGATCCGGCGAAAGCGAAAAGGTCGCTTGCTCAAGCCGGCTACCCCAGCGGGTTCGACGTCGATTTCCTGGTGCCGCTCGGGCAATACAACAAGATCAAAGAGGTCGCCGAGGTGATCGCCGGCATGCTCAATGCAGTGGGCATTCGCGCCAAGATACACACGCAGGACCAGGACAGCGGGTTTGCCGCGATTCAAAACGGCAAAGGCGGCATGTATATTTTCGGACGCGGATCGGTTATCGACCCGAGCGAATACCTGCACCAGTATTTTCGCACCGGCGTCACCAAGCGACTGGAGTTTTCCAACCCCGCCGTGGATGAAGCGCTTCAGGCCGAGCAGGCGAGCTTCGATCCGGCCCAGCGCGTGAAGCTTTTGCAGAAAGCGATGTCGGTGCTGATGGAGGAAGCGCCCGCGGTTTGGCTCTATCAGTACCAGGGCTTGCAGGGAGTCAGCAATCGATTCGACTTCAAAGCGAATCCCGGAGAGGACGTCTACGGCTGGGACCTCAAACCGCGGCGCTAGCGCGGAATCAAAAAACGGCCATCAAGGAGATCATCAGCAATGGCGGAAGATTTTGTCGGCACCAAACGCTGGATTCGTCAGGCAACTCCCTATGAAATTTACATGGACGAGCAAAAACTGCCGATCCATCGCGGCACCATCGGCTTCTACGACATCCGCGATCTTACGCTCGCGCCGTGGCCGCGCATGGGCGCGCGAGGAGCGTTCCTGGAACTTAACGGCTGCGGCAACTTGCAGGGAATTTACGCGATGGAAGTGCCCGGCGCGGGCGCGATCACCGCGGAAAAGCACATGTACGAGGAAATCTTCTACGTGCTCGAGGGCCGCGGCACGACGGAAATCTGGAGCGAAGACGCAAACAAAAAACAAACTTTCGAATGGCAGGCCGGGAGCCTTTTCTCGCCGCCGCTCAACACCTGGCATCGGCTGGTCAACGCGACTTCGAGCCCGGCGCTTTTGCTCGGCGTGACCAATGCACCGACGGCATTTCATCTCTACCGAACCCAGGACGCGATCTTTAACAACCCCTATCAGTTCAAAGACCGCTACGACGGCAGCGCGGATTATTTCAAAGCGCATACCGAGCTCGGCAAAGATCCGCGCCACGGCCGCGCGCGCAACTTCGGCAACATCATCCCGGACGCGGATCGCGTCGAGCTGCCGCTCGATGGCCAGCGCGGCGTCGGCCACCGGACGTTTTTCTGGAGCCTTTCGGGAAACACCTTCAACGGCTTCATCGCGCAATACGCGCCGGGACGCTACTCACGATGCCACGCCCATGAAGCCGGTCCGGTGCTGCTTTGTTTGGGAGGTAAAGGCTACACGATTACCTGGCCCGGCGAAGCAGGCACGACGCCGTGGAAAGACGGCAAAGGCGATCTGGTCCAGCGCCAGGATTACAAACCCGGCGGCATCGTGAGCGCCGCGCCCGGCGATGCCGGCTGGTTCCACGGCCACTACGGCGCGTCCAAAGAGCCGTTGCGAGTGCTGGCTTTTCTCGGCGGTTATCCGAGACGAGTGAAAGGCATCCCCGGCGTCGACTGGCGCGGTTTGAATCTCGACATCAAAGAAGGCGGCAATACCATCGAATACCGCGACGAAGACCCGTACATCCGCAAAATGTTCGAAGAGCAATTAAAGAAGGAAGGTGCCGCGTTCAATATGCCGGAGGAAGTGTACCGATGAGCTAACCCGCTGGCTAGCGGCTTGCCGGTTTACCCGACGGAGCGCCCGAGAGAATCCTTTCCCGCAATTTTGTCGACACCGGCCGAAACTTCGTAGATTTCGAAGTTCCAGCCCGGAACGTTATCAAATTTCTCTGATCGTAAGTGCAGCTGCGACATTAAATCAGCCCGGCCCCGCGCGCCCATTTGTACTTGGCTCCGAGCACGGCCACGGGCAGCTCCGTCGTGTACGGATACGCGACAATCCCGCGCTCGTAGAGATATTCGCTCGCCTCTTCCACTTGCACATCGCCCACCAAAGAAGCGACCACAGGTTTGTCGATGCCTTTGGCGCGCGCCTCCTCGACGACTTCGGCGCAGAGCTTGGCGAACACCATCGGCGGCGTGATGATCGTGTGCCAGTAGCCGAGGATGAGAGAATGGATGCGCGGCTCGTTGAGAGCATAACGAATGGTGTTGGCATAAGTCGTCGGCGGCTCGCCGCCGGTGATGTCCACGGGATTTCCCGCGGCGCCGAAGGGCGGGATGAACTTGCGAAAGGCGGCGTCGATATCCGGGGAGAATTTCATCAGCGCAAGTCCGTTGTCGACGCAGGCGTCCGACAAAAGCACTCCCGAACCGCCGGCGCCGGTGATGATCACGACGTTCTCGCCCTTCGGTGTCGGCAGCACCTGCAGGCCGCGCGCGAACTGGAGCATGTCGTTCAGGCTTTTCGCGCGAATGACGCCGCACTGGCGCAGCACATCGTCGTAAACTTTATCGTTGCCGGCCAAAGCGCCGGTATGCGACGCCGCCGCGCGCGCGCCGAGCGCGGTGCGACCGGCTTTGAGCACGACAATCGGCTTTTTCTTCGACACGCGCTTCGCCACTTCAGCGAACGACCGCCCGTCTTTCAAATCTTCGCAGTGCATGGCGATCACCTGCGTGTTGTCGTCCTGCTCGAAGTAGATCAGCAAGTCGTCCTCGTCGAGATCGGATTTGTTGCCCAATCCAACGATTGCCGACACGCCCATGCGTGTGGTGCGCGAAAAGCCGATGATCGACATGCCGACTCCGCCGGACTGGGAGCTGAGCGCGACTTTTCCTTTGACGTCGTAGGGCGTGCAAAAGGTCGCGCAGAGATTTTGCGGCGTGTAGTAAAAACCGTAAATGTTCGGTCCCATCACGCGCACGTTGTGCTTGCGCGCGACTCCGAGCAATTCGTCCTGCAGCGCCTGCTCGCCCACCTCGGCGAAGCCGGATGGAATCATCACCGCGCCGGGAATTTTTTTGCGGCCCACTTCCTCCATCGCCGCGGCGCAGAACTTCGCCGGAATCGCAAAGACCGCAACGTCGATCTCGTCCCGGACGTCGAGCACGCTCGGATACGCCTTGCGGCCGAGAATCTCCGCCGCTTTCGGGTGAATCGGATAGATCGCCCCTTGGTAGCCGCCGTTGATGAGGTTTTTCATCACCGAGTTGCCGATCTTGCCGTCCTCGGGCGACGCGCCGATCACGGCGATCGAGCGCGGATTCATGATTCGCTGCATGGCGGCGAGAATGTCCTCTGGACTGAAGCGCTCGCGCGCCTTGGCCTTGCCGCCGATGACGATGCGCACATCCACGGCGCGGGCGCCTTTCTCCGTCGCGAAGATGGGATTGAGATCGACCTCGCTGATCTCGGAAAAATCGCCGATCAGTTTAGAAACCTTGGCGACGATATCCGCCAATGCGTTGCGGTCAACGCCTTTGCCGCCGCGCACACCGCGCAGGATTTCCGCGCCGCCGATCGACTCGAGCATCGACAATGCGTCCTTTTTGCTCACGGGAGCCAGGCGAAACGCGACGTCCTTCATCACTTCGACCAGCACGCCGCCGAGACCGAAGGCGATAAGCTTGCCGAAGCTCGGATCGGTCACTGCGCCGACCATGACCTCACGACCGGCGCCGACCATCTGCTGGACCTGGACGCCCTGAATCTTCGCTCCTTTTTTGTAGCGCCTGGCGTTTTTGACCAGCTGATCGAAAGCGCGCCGCGCAGCGGCGGCATTTTGCACGCCGGCGATCACGCCGCCGGCTTCGGTTTTGTGCAGAATATCGTCCGAGACGATTTTGAGGACGGCCGGAAAGCCGAAGCGCGCGGCCCATTTCGCCGCCTCCGCGGCGTTTTTAGCCAGCGCTTGTTTCGGCGTCGGAATGCCGTAAGCGTCGCAGAATGCCTGCGCTTCGGGCGCGGTCAAAGCGGCCCGTCCGGCGGCGAGAGCGTTGTCGATCAATGCGCGCAAGGATTTTTTGTTCATCCAACCTCCGATGGCTCGGCATATCAGCGACGAATGGCGAAAGGCAGGAATGATCGCTCGTGCTTTTTTCGGATCGAAAAAAATAATTCAAGGAGAACGGCTTGACCGAAGAAAGACCCCTCCCATTCGTTCGGGATGACATGCCTATCGCTTTGTCATTTCGAGCGCAGCGAGAAATCTTTCCCTGCAACGCAAGAAGCTATCCAGGCCGTTGCCGTATCAAACTGCGCCGTCTTTGCGCGCCCTTTCGATCTCCGCCTCGCTCCAGCCGACGATGGATTTGAGGATCTCGTCGGTGTGCTCGCCCAGCAGCGGCGAGGCTTTCACCTCGGTCGGCGAATCGGACAGCTTGATCGGGTTGCCGACGGTGAGAAACTTGCCGCGCTTGGGATGGTCCACTTCGACCACCGTGCCGGTTTCGCGCAGCGCCTGCTCGGCGGCGATCTCGCGCATGTCGAGAATCGGCCCGCAGGGCACGTCGTACTCGTTGAGCTTGCGCATGACCTCGAGCTTGTCCAGGGTCATCGTCCATTGCTCGATGATCTCGAAGCATTGGTCGAGCTTGGGCAGGCGCTTTTCCGGCGTCGCCCATTCGGGATCGGTGATCAGCTCCGGCCGGCCGCACAGTTTCATCAGCGGTTCCCAGCCCGGCGGCTGGATGATGACGTAAATATAATCGTTCGGCCCGCCGCCCTTGGTGCGCACCGCCCAGCCCGGCTGGCCGCCGCCCGACGCGTTGCCGGCGCGCGGCACGGCGTCGCCGAACACGCCGTTCGGATACTGCGGATATTCCATCAGCGGTCCGGCGGCGAGACGCTGCTGATCGCGCAATTTCACGCGGCAAAGATTGAGCACCGCGTCCTGCATCGCGCAGGTCACGCGCTGGCCCTGACCGGTGCGCTCGCGCTGAAACAACGCGGCGAGAATTCCCGCGACCAGGTGAATGCCCGTGCCCGAATCGCCGATCTGCGCGCCGGTCACGACCGGCGGGCCGTCGTCGAATCCGGTGGTGCTCGCCGCGCCGCCGGTGCACTGGGCGATATTCTCGTAGACTTTGCAGTCTTCGTAGGGGCCGGGGCCGAAGCCCTTGACCGAAGCGTAGATCAGGCGCGGATTGATCTCGTGAATCGCTTCCCAGGTGAATCCCTGGCGATCGAGCGCGCCGGGCGCAAAGTTTTCCACCAGCACGTCGCAGGCTTTGAGCAGCTTGCGAAAAACTTCTTTGCCTTTTTCGTGCTTGGTGTTGATGGTGATGCTGCGCTTGTTGCAGTTGAGCATCGTGAAATAGAGGCTGTCCACGCCCGGCTTGTCGCGCAGCTGGCCGCGCGTGATGTCGCCGCGGCCGGGCAGCTCGACCTTGATCACGTCGGCGCCGAGCCACGCGAGTATCTGCGTGCAGGTCGGCCCCGACTGCACGTGGGTCATGTCGAGTATGCGGATTCCATCCAGCGCTTTTCCCATCGATTCACTGTCTCCTTAAGAAGAAAACTCGGGGAACTACTCCCGCAAAGACGCCAAGTTCGGACCTCTGAAATTTCTAATCTTGGCGCCTTTGCGGGACGTGTCCGAAGCTTTTGATGTCCATCCTTACTTGTACATCGTCTGCGCTTTCGTCCCCGGCGCGTACTCGTTGATGTCCACCCAGATGTTGACGATGGCGCACTGGCCGCCGGCGACGCGCTCGCGCGCTTTTTCCAGCGCCGGGCGAATCTGGCCCGGCTCGCGCACCGCGATGCCCCAGCCGCCGAAGCATTCGGCGAATTTTTCGAAATCCACATCGCCGAGCTTGTTGCCGACGCCGCCGCGCTCGGGACCGTATTTGCCGATCTGGCCGCAGCGAATCTGGTTCATCGCGGAATTGTTGCCGATCACCGCCAGGTACGGCAGCTTGAAACGCTGCGCGGTTTCCATGTCCCAGGCGGTCATGCCGAAGGAGCCGTCGCCGTAGTAGCAAAGCACTTCTTTTTTCGGATGGACGAATTTCGTCGCCATCGCGAAGGACGTGCCGACGCCGAGGGTGCCCAGCGGCCCGGGATCCATCCAGTTGCCGGCCTTGCGCGGCTCCACGGCCGTCGCGGTGATCGTCACGACATCGCCGCCGTCGCCGATGTAGACCGTGTTGTCGGTGAGAAACTCGTTGATCTCGTAGGCGACGCGGTAGGGATTGATCGGCGTGGATTCGGATTTAAACGACGGCAGCAGTTTCTCGTAGGCTTTCGCTTCCGCGCCGCGGAGCTCCTTCATCCATTCGGCGCGCGGCGCGTTGCCCTTCGACGCGCGGCCGCTCGCCGCCTGCTCGACGGCCTTGAGGATCGCGCCGCAATCGCCGACGAGGCCGAGTGAGATGTCGCGGTTCTTGCCGACGTTGCGATAGTCGAGATCGATCTGCACCACCGTGGCGTCGGCGCGCAGGCGCCGGCCGTAACCGAGGCGAAAATCGAACGGGCAGCCGACGATGAGAATCACGTCGGCCTTGTCGAACGCGTAACTGCGCGTGCGGTTGAAACCGTGCGCGTCGCCGGGCGCAAAGATGCCGCGGCCCGAGCCGTTCATGTAGCCGGGAATATTGAGCGCGCGGCAGAATTCCACCGCCGCTTGGTGGCCGCGGCAGGTCCAGACCTGGGTGCCGAAGAGCGCCGCCGGCCGTTGCGCGTTGACCAGCAGATCGGCGAGCTTCTCGATGTCCTTGGGATCGCCGACCGATTTCGTCGATGCGCGATAGGCGCCCGGCTGCGGAATGCGCGCGCGCTCGAGCGGCACCCTGGCGTCGAGCACGTCGCGGGGAATTTCCAGATACACGGGACCGGGCGCGCCGTTCACCGATTCGCGAAACGCCATGGAAATCATGTCGGCGACCCGCTCGGTGTGCGGCACGCTGGCGGCGAATTTCGTGATCGGCGACATGATGTCGACGTGGGGCAGATCCTGCAGCGAGCCCATTTTGTGCTGCGACAGCGCGCCCTGCCCGCCGATCATCAAAAGCGGGCTCTCGGCGCGAAACGCGTTGGCGATGCCGGTCATCGCGTTGGTCGTGCCCGGCCCGGCCGTGGTCACCACGCAGCCGATCTTGCCGCTCTGACGCGAGTAGCCGTCGGCGGCATGCGCCGCCACCTGCTCGTGGCGCACGTCGATGATCTTGATGCCTTCGTCGAGACAGCCGTCGTAGATGTCGATGATGTGGCCGCCGCAAAGCGTCCAGATCACTTCGACGCCCTCGTTCTTGAGCGCCTTGGCAACCAGGTGCCCGCCCGAAATCACCGGACCCGCGGTTTCCTTGCCGGACTCGCCTTTGTTCGCCGTCGCCATGATTCCCCCTGCGGCCTTTGGTAATCATTCTTCATACCCAATACCGTCCACTCGCTCAAGGGGCTTTTCCCGCCCGACTGCGCTCCGCCGTCGCGATCAAAAACCGCGCCGAGCGCCTGCTCCGCGCAATGCCGACGTTGACTGCCCCACCCTTCTTCGGTCTATGATGGGTCCCGAGCCGAGCTGCCGAACGGCAAAGGAGCCCCGATGAAAATCTACTGGTCACGCCGCGATTTTCTCAAAACCACCGCCGCCGCGGTCGCGCTCGGCGCTGCCAACCAGGCGCTCGGCGCCGCAAATCCGCTGCCCAGACGGCGTCTGGGCAAAACCGGCGAGATGATTTCCTGCATCGGCTTCGGCTCCGGCACGCGCTTCTGCTCGATCGAGAGCGAGGACGCGGCCCAGGCGCTGCTCGAGCGCGCCTTCGACCTCGGCATCAATTATTTCGACACCGCCGGCTCCTACACCCGCCGGCCGATCGAGCGGCTGAGCGAGAAGCGCCTGGGCACATTCGCCCAACCGCGGCGCAAAGAAATTTTCCTCGCCACCAAAATCGATCCGCGCGATCGCGACGGCGCGCTCCGCTCCGTCGAAACCAGCCTCAAATTTCTGCAAACCGATTATCTCGATCTGATCCAGATTCACAGTTTGAACAGTTCCGAAGATCTCGATCGTATCGGCAAACCGGACGGGGTGCTCGCGGCGATCCAGGAATTGAAGAGACAAAAAGTCGCGCGCTTTATCGGCATCACCGGCCACAACGACGGCGCCGCCATGGCCGAGGCGCTGCGGCGCCACGATTTCGACACCGTGCTGATGGCGCTCAACGCGGCGCAGTCGGCCAATCCGGTGGCGCAGCGCAAAATGGAGCCCATCCCGGCGTTCGAGCATGCCGCGTTGCCGGTAGCGCTGCAGAAAAATCTGGGCATCCTGTCGATGAAAGTCATGGGCCAGGGCAGGCTCGTCGGCGCCGGCGCCGGCCGCGCCTCGGCCGCGGACCTGCTTCAGTTCAATCTCAGCCAGCCCGTCGCCAGCGTGATCATCGGCTGCGAGCAGCTCGCGCCGCTCGAACAAAACGTCCAGGCCGCGCTGAATTTCACCCCGCTCAGCGACAGCGGCAAACGGAAATTACAGGAACAGGTCGCGCCCTCGCGCGCGGCCTGGGAGGATTTTCTGCGCGCGCACGAAGACTCGGGAATGGCATGAAGGTTCGCCGATTCTAGACGCCTCGGAAAATCGGGCCGGTCAATTAAAGCACCCCGCTAAACCGCATCCCGCCTCGCGGGCTGGTCACGGACAATTTGCGCGACGGCGGCGGCCGGGGTCACGGCGATCTCCTGTGGACCTTCGGGAACGATCACGTTGTGGCGGCTGACGTTATCCCCGTCGTCGCTCTTCAATTCACGAAAAACCATCGTCGAGAGCACGGTCAAACCGCCGAGCACGAGGAAGGCTTGGTGCACACCGTGAATCATTTCCCCGGCATCGGAAGTGAACCGGTCGGGAACGAAGAGCGCCGCCGCCAGGGAGGCCGCAGCGATTCCGAAGCTGATCGCCATCTGCTGGCCGGTACTGGCGATGGTGCTGCCCATGCTGGTGTCGCTCTCGCCGATATCCGCGTACACGAGCGTATTCATACTCGTGTACTGGAGGGAAGAGAAAAATCCGAAGCAGAACGCCTGAAGCACGATGAGCCAGACCGGAGTGTGCACGCCGATGGTGGCGAACAGAACCAGCACGACGCCGATGATGATCGTGTTGTAATTCAGCACCCGGCGATAGCCCAAGCGCGTGAGCACGATCGGCATGATCATCTTCAAGCTCATCGCCGCCAGCGCCTGGGGCATGATCAGAAAACCGGATTGAACCGGCGTGTAGCCGAGGCCCACCTGGTAAAGCAGCGGGAGCAGAAACGGCATGCCGCCCACCCCGAGCCGCGTGATGAAACCGCCGACGATGGCGGCTCGAAAGGTCCGGATACGAAACAGGCTCAGCCGCAGCAGCGGATGGGCAATCGAAGTTGCGTGACGCCCATATCCAGCGAGCAGGGACAGGGAAAGCGCCAGGAGCCCGAGAATTTCCCGGGTGCTCAAGGCGTGCTCGCCGAAGACTTCCAAGACATACGACAGCAGCGCAATGCCGCCGCCGAAAAGAATCATGCCGATCACGTCGAGCTGATCGATCCGCTCTTCGCGGTAGTCCGGCAAATGGCGATAGATGAAATACAGGCCAAGAATGCCGATCGGCACGTTGATGAAAAAAATCATGCGCCAGTGCAGAAATCCGACGATAAGACCGCCGGCAACGGGTCCCAGCATCGGGCCGATGAGCGCCGGCACGGCGACAAAGGTCATGGCACGAATGAGCTCGGATTTGGCGAAGGTGCGCACCATCGTGAGACGGCCCACAGGAACCATCATCGCTCCGCCGCAGCCCTGAAGAATCCGGCAGAGAACCAGCGTGTGGATGCCGGTCGAGAGGCCGCAGAGAATGGATCCTGCGGTGAACAGACCCACTGCGGAAGAAAACACCCGCCGCGTGCCGTAGCGGTCCGCCATCCACCCGCTCACGGGAATGAAAACGGCAAGACTCAGCGTGTAACTGGAGAGCACCGCTTTCATGCTGAGCGGCGCTACTTCGAGCGCTGCCGCAATCGCCGGCACCGCGGTGTTCAGAATCGTCGTGTCGAGCGACTCCATGAACACGGCGATGGCCACCAGCCAGGGCAAAAGGCGCTTAACAGAGTCACTGGGAAAATCTTGAGACATGGGCTGATCCCCACCGGAGCGCCTGGCTCCGGACCTGGAGAATCAGCGCGATGACACTTCCGGAAACTTCGGGGACAGTCGATCTTTCCACGGTTGATTGTGCAATTCCAGCTACCGCTCCGAACCCACGACTCCCCCACACCGCTCGGCAATCTTCGCGTCCATCGTGCCCAGATTTTGAACGCCCGTGACTATCGCTTAGGCGCCTCGGTGAAGTCACGACCGCCAAGGCCGCGATTAAACGGTCAAACGGTCGTGGCGCATTGCTTGCGTAAGGCGCTATTCTCTGAGTAAATCTCCGCATCAAAACAGTCGAAAGGTTTGTTCTCCAAATGGTCTGCGGTCGCCGTATTTCATTTCAACCCCGCCTGCATTTTCTCGTTGGCCTCGTCGTTGCCGTACTCATGGTTTGTGTCCCCAGCGCAAAGGCCGCGGCGCCGACCCGGGTCGTGATCAGCTTCGCCATCCTGAGCGAACGCGAGGCGGCGCTGTTTGTCGCGCGCGATCAGGGATTTTTTCGCAAACAAGGATTGGACGTCGAGCTCGTCTACGTCGCCAGCGCGCCGGTGGCGCTGGCATCGCTGGCGCACGGCGATTCGCAGATGAATACCGGTTCTCCCTCGGGGCCGATTCTCGGCGCCATGGCTGGAGGTCTGGACGTGGCGTTCATCGCCGGGCTGGTCAACAAACTCACGGGCACCATCGTCAGCACGGCGGAAATCAAATCCCCGGCCGATCTCAAAGGCAAAACCATCGGCGTCACCAGCATCGGCGGCGGCAACTGGGCGTTTACCATGCTCGCCCTCGAACACTGGGGACTCGACGTCAAACGCGACCGCATCACGATCCGCGTCATCGGCAGCGACTCGGTGCGCGCCCAGGCGATCACCACCGGCGCCATCGACGCGACCCAGCTCTCCGCCTACGCCTACGCCGCCGCGCTCAAGCGCCAGGGCGGCACCCTTCTCGCGGACATGCGCGACTGGGCTGTGCCCTATCAAGGCACCACGGTGCTCGCGCGCCGGAGCTTCGTCAGCCAGTCGCCGGATGTGGCCGAGAAAGTCTTGACCGCGCTGGTGGAGTCGATCGCTTTCATTGAGGATCCGGCCAACAAACCGGCGGTGCTGAGAAGCCTGGCCCAGGCGCTGCGCCTGGCCAGAGTCGAAGAAGCCGCGGACGGTTACGACATCGTGCGCACGGTTTACGAGCGGAGAATTTTCCCGACTGCAGATGGCATACGCAACATCATTCGTCTGCTCGGCGCGAGCAACGAGAAGATCCGCGGCCTCAAAGCCGAGGATTTAATCGACGACCGCACGGTGAAAAGAATGGAGCAGAAAGGACTGTTCCAACCCGCCGCAAGATAAATTTTGCGCGCCTGCCTCGTGCCGGCACCGTCGGGATCGCGATCGTATTGCCCGGGCAGGAGCGCACGAAGCGGCGTTATCGAAAACGTTGATCCGCAATCTCGATCAAGCCGCGCCCGCGGCTGGGCATTCGCGTCCCGCGCCGCGGGATGAAAACTCCGCTCCGTTCCAAACAGACGCCTACTTCGGTTTGATTCCCATTTCTCTTTGCGCTTCTCTCAAGATCGCAAGATCCGCGATACTGCCGAGCGGAATATCGCGGTCGATCCTGGCGGTTTTTTTTGCTTCGTCGACGATCAAGCGCAACCCCGCTTCGGGCGGAGAGCCGTCGTCGTTGAAACTGCGCACGGCGCTGTCGTAATTGGCCGCCGCGGTTTCGCGATCGACTTTTTGCCAGGCCATCAGGAATTGAATCGTGCCCTCGCGCTGATTGTGAATGTAGCGATTGGCTTTGATTCCGGCTCGAATCGCCCGTTTCACTTCGTCGGGCTTCTGTTTGATTTTGCTTACCGTCGCGATCAGGCCATCTTCCGGGTAAGTGAGAAACTCCGCAGGTCGAGCGAGCGAGTGCAGGCCGAGTTTCGCTCCTCTGTAGTCGAACGGCGGCGGAATCAAACCCGCCGCGTAAAGGCCTTGCTCCAGAGCGAGATAGGTTCGTTCGTGGGAGTTTAAATAGACGTACTTGACGTCCTTGTCGGGATCCAGACCGAGATGCTTCAGCGAAAGCTTGGCGATCACGTCCGGCGAGCTGCCGGGGGGCGCGCCCACGCCCACCGTCTTCCCTTTCAGATCCTGCGCGGATTTCAATTCCGGCCGCGACATGAGAACGAACGGCGGGCAGTTTACGTAGCTGGCGACAACTCTGACGGGCAATCCCGCGACCGACGACTGCACGATGAACGCGATGGTCGTGTAGTAGTCGATATCTCCGCTCATCAAAGCGGATCGGCCCGAAGGGCCGGTGATGCGGACGATCTCCGCATCGAACCCTTCCTCTTTGAAAAAACCTTTTTGTTGCGCCAGCGGAAACACCATCCAATGGACAACCTGTTGCGGCACGCCTATTCTGATTCGGTCAGCCGCGGAAGCGGTTCCGCCGGCGATCCACCCGACGATCGCCGCAGCAACAAGCAGTTTTTTCATCGCACACCTCCCCTGCGTCCAGGCGACCGAAAGTATCAAAGCCGGCAACGTCAGCCAAGGGCCGGCAGCAGCGAAAATTCCCGCCGGCGCACGGGCATAGATCGCCGAGCGGCGCGGCGAAGAGAAGCAGAAGCGACTGTTCAGGCCGGGAAAATATATTTCTAGCGCCGATCGGCGCGCAGCTTGCGCGCCAGGCTGCACCAGTGTCTCGGGTCTTCGTAGCCGGTCGTGCCCCAGCGCGCGCGGTGCTCGGCGCCGCAAATCAGCGGCTTCATCCGTCTGAAATCGAGCTGGTCATAGGTCACTCCCCACAGACAGCCGGCGCCGTTGTAGGACGCGCACGCCGGGTTGCCGTCGGGCATGATCGTGTACACGAGCAGTCCGCCGTTGGGCGGCGGAAAGTTGTAAGAAGGCCAGCGCGCGCGCTGCGCCGCCGCGGCCCTTTCCTGCGCCAGCCTCATTCTTTCCCGCTCTTCTACGAGAGAGTTGGCGCGCGCCTGGCGCAAACGATCGCGTTCTTCGACGAGCGCCTTCTCGCGCGCCCGGCTCTCCGCTTCGCGTTTCTCCGCCTCGCGCCTTTCTTCTTCGGCGATCTCGCGCGCCCGCCGCTCCGCCTCGAGTTTTTCGGCCGCGGCGCGTTCCCGCTCGCGCCTTTCGGCCTCGCGTTTTTCGGCCAGGGCGATTTCCTGAGCGCGTTTTTTCGCTTCTTTCGCTTCGGCCTCGGCCGCGAGAGCCTTTTCTTCGGCCCGCTTCTTTTCTTCCAGGGCGTCCGCCGCGGCTTTCGCTTCGGTGCGCTTTTTCGCTTCCAGTTCTTCGGCAGCGCGCCGCAGCACTTCCGCGTATTCGACCGAATTGCGCTGCCACACATAGGCGCCGGCCGCAAGCACGACGGCTGCGACCGATGCCGCTAGGAGCGTCGGCAGGCGTTTTCTCGCCGGGCGCGGCGCCGTCGAAGCGGACCCGCGATCCGCCGGTGTCGGGCTTTGCGGCGCGCCAGGATGCTCGACACGATTCGCGCTTTTCTGCGATGATTCCACGTAAGGGCTCAGCGCCTTCACCAGAACCTGCACGTCGGAATCCCAGCGCGCGTGGCTCAGCTCGACTCCATTGCGGTAGGCAAGCTCGGTGAGATCTTCGGGCAATTGCTCCGCCCGCGGCATGCGCGCGCCGTGCACGAGCACGGGAACCACCGGGATGTCGCGGCGCAGCGCCGACGCGGTTTCGAGACGGACAAAGTCGGTCGGATCTTCGAGGCGGCGCCGGCCCGATTCATCCGCGGCGTCGAGCCAGTTTTTGCCGATCACCGCCAGAAGCACGCCGCACGAAGCGACCTGCTCGTCGATGACGCGGCGAAAATCGCGCCCGGGCTCGATGCCCGCCACGTCCATGAACACCGAGTGTTCGCCGAAGTATCGGGTGAGATCGTCGAACAGGCGACCCGCCTGTCCTTCGGCGTCATCCCTGCGATAGCTGATAAAGACGGCGCGCATGCGGCCCTCCATCGATCTTGCATTTTCGCTCCGGCCCCGGGCACGGCGCTCTGACTGGCTGCGAAATCCGGGAGACGGCTTGACGAAGGAGCAATCCCGATGCCGTTACTTTAACGGAAGACAAATCACTGAATTGACCGAGATGCGCCGAAAGCAGCGAGGGCGCCGGTGATTTCAGGTGGCGCCGACGGATACAGCGCTGTCACCCAAAGTACCGCCCGATTCAATCCAAGCGCCGGCGCAGCGACGATTGTTTTTTATCGGTCAATCCACTAGCCTGCTCGCGTGAGGTAGAAAACAGCGAGATCGCGAAGCCATGAAGCGCTTGGGTCAAATTCGACCGCTGATTCCGGCCTGCGCACTGCTATCCGCTTTCCTGAGCGCCTTCGTTTCCCTCGCCCACGCCGCCTGCCGCGACCCCGACGTGGCACAGCGCAGCTTCGGCTCGGTTGCTTACGCGGCCAAAGTCGACGCCACCATCCAGTACTTCGGCCATAATTTTTTTCTCATCACCACCGCCAAAGGCACGCGCATCGTCACCGACCCGCTGGGGCCGGGCTGGTATCCCAATCCCAACGTCGTCGGCGACGTGGTCACCGTCGGCAAGGAGATGTTCAATCACAATGCCGTGCAGATCGTGCTCGGCAACCCGGTGATCCTGCGCGGGCTCGCAAACTACGGCGCGGATTGGAACAAGGTGAGCACGAGCATCAAGGACACGCTGATCTACAATGTGCCGATTCACCAGAACGCCGAGGTCATCGAAGGCATCAAGGGCTCCGCGTTCGTCTTCGACCTGGGCACGCTCTGCATCGCGCACCTGGGCGATTTGAGCCAGAAGCTCAACGAGCAGCAGATCAAGGCCTTCGGCAAAGTCGACGTGGCGCTCACGCCCATCGGCGGCGGCCGCACCATGGGCCCCGATCTCGCGCGCGAAGTTCTGGGCCAGCTCAAGCCCAAGATCGCGATCCCGATGCATCACCGCGACAGCCCCTACCTGATCCAGCAGTTCAGCGCCGGCATGCGCACGAAAATGCTCGACTCGGACACCCTGACGGTCAGCAAAGACGCCCTGCCGCTTCCCACCGAGATCGACGTGCTGCGCCCGCGCGGCGCGATGAATTATCGATAAACGTATTATGCGAGAATGTAATTGTGCACGTGTTCGTGCGCGCTCACGTGGCACGGCTCGTCTTGAGCTTCTTTCCCAGAGCGACCAGAAACATCACGCTCTTGCCGGCAGCATCGGGGGAGAAAAACTCGGTCACCTCGTCGTCATAAAAAGTAAGCCCCGAGGCGCCCAGCCGTTGCGCGTACGCGGCTAAATAGATTTTGCCGCCCATGATGGCCGCTTCGAGCTGCGCGGCGCGGTAGCCGCGGTTGCCAAAGCGCGCCAACACCTTTCCTAAATCCGTTAAAAAATAAACGTTGACGCTGCAATCCGCCGGGATGTCCTGATCCAATCCCAGGTGGCCTGCCTCCCCGCGAAAATTTCCTGCCCTGAGCAACTCGAGAGCGCGCTTGTCGCGGCGAAAAACGTAGGAGCCCGGAGCCAGACCTTCGACTGCGTGGACGATCAGATAAATCTCGTTCACAGGCGAGCCTGCCGCAGCGAGGAAATCCGCGTCGATCCCGCGCGTAGCCCGATCGAGCACGGTCGAGAGTTGCGCGAACGCAATCGGCTCGCGCGAAAACTCCCGGGTCGAGCCGCGCCGCATAATCACGTCTTCGATCGTATCGAGAGAGCCCTTGTCGTCGCTCGAAGGTTGCAGCGCGAAAATCCCTTTGCGGTTATGGTTATCCTTTACCCCTTCGCCTTTTGACTTTTCGATGCCCTCTCGCCACGCCCTAACCTCCGATTCATTTTCCAACGACGAGGCCTCGTGCATTGCGCGCATCGCCGGATAATCGACTTCGCTCTTCGACAGCGGCTCGGTTGCCAATGTCAGAGATTCCACGGAAGGAGGCGCTTCGATGTTCCCGGTCGGGAGACGTCCCAGCGCCACCAGCGAAAGCGGCGCCTCGCGCCGATTGTCCAACGCGAATAGTTCACTCACCTTCGCATCGATGAAACCGAGAATGAGCTTCGATGGGATGCGCCGTGCCGCCGCCGCTGCCAACAGATTTGCCAGGATCGTGCCGTTGTCCCAGTAGCAATGCCGGTACGCGCGCGCCTGATACTTCCACGCGTTGCGCCAAAAGGTGGAAGCGCTGACAATCACGCAGGACGCCTGGGAAACCGCGGGCTCTCCGCCGCTGGCATGAACCAGAACCGAGCGATAATTCCCTGCTCGCAGACAACGCAGCGAGAAATCCTGGGGGCTGAATTGATAAACTCCGGCGGCAAGATCTTCCAGATCACCGCAAACGACGTAGAGATCGACATGATACAGCGCGCCGGTGCAAGCCGCCGCGCGAAAGAGCATTGCGCCGCCCGGATAGTTCCGCCGCCGGGTAATGCCGGCGGACAGAAACAAAATTTCGGCGAGGAATTGGCACGTGAGAGTCGCGCCGGGCTTCAAAGGCGTCCCGGCTATCGCCGAGAGCGCCGGCACGCCCGAACTGGATAAATCCTCGGGCAGCGGTACCGGCGCTAGATCGGAGTAAATTTTGAGCGGGAGCGGCCGGTTCTCCCAGTCGAGGTAGTGCCGATTGAGTCGAACGCTTTGGGACGAGTGCTTCGTTCCGTTATGATATTTCCAAGACGCTTCGATCTCCCGATTTTTCATCCGTGCCTCGTCGGTTCCACGTTCATTAATATCACCCGGCTGGCTTCGCCACTAGGCTCGGGTTATCCGTCGCGATCGCGCGTTTTTAATTTTTTGCGCGCCTCGTTAGAATTGCACCCGAGCCTCCATGAAAAAGCTTCTCGTCTTCCAGCACGTCGCGCACGAGATTCTCGGCACCCTCAATCCGCTGCTGAAGCGCGCGGGCTTTCGCATCCGCTACGTGAATTTCGCGCGCCATCCGGATGGCGCGCCCTGTCTGGACGGGTACGACGGCCTCGTGGTGCTCGGCGGGCCGATGAGCGTCAACGACGCCGATCGGCTGGCGCACTTGACGACGGAAATGAAGACCATCGAAGAGGCGATGAAGCGAAACCTGCCGGTGCTGGGGATTTGCCTCGGCGCGCAGCTGATCGCCAAAACGCTGGGCGCCCGGATTTACCGCAACCCCGAAAAAGAAATCGGCTGGTACGACGTGTCGCCCACCGATCACGCCGCCGAGGATCCGCTTCTCGGGGAGCTGCGACCCGGCGAGAAAATTTTTCAGTGGCACGGCGAGACGTTCGATATTCCCCGCAGCGGGCTTCACCTCGCCTTCTCGCCGCTCTGCTCCAATCAGGCGTTTCGCTACGGCGGCAACGTTTACGGTTTTCAGTTTCACCTCGAGGTCGACGAGCGCATGATCCAGCGCTGGCTGCGGGTGAGCGAGAACCGCGAGGAGATCGCCGCGCTGGGCGGCAAGATCGATCCCCAACGAATCCACGCCGACACGCCCGGGCATATCCCGCGCTTGCATCAATTGAGCGAGCAGGTGTTCGGCGAGTTCATAAAATTGTTCGGCGCCGAGAAGAAATTCCTGCGCCTGCCGTCGCGTTGATCGAACGCGCCGAGCCGGCTTGAAAAATTCCCCTCCCTCGGATACCTTCTGCCGACGTTTTCGGCGCGACAACTATGGAATGGTGGATCTGGATTCTGGCCGGGTTGGTGCTGGTCTTGGCCGAAGTGGTCACGCCGGGGGGCTTTTACTTTATTTTTTTCGGCGCCGGCGCGGTCGGCGTCGGCATTCTGGCAGGTCTCCAGCTCGCCGGCCCCGTGTGGCTTCAGTTTATCCTGTTCTCGGCGCTTTCGGTCGGCGCTCTCTGGCTGTTTCGCGAAAAGCTGTTGCGTCTGACCCAGACCGCGCCGCGCGAGCCCATCGACAATCTGGTCGGCGAGACCGCCGTGGCCGTGGACGAGATCTCGATCAACGCCGTCGGCAAAGCGGAGCTCCGCGGCGCGTCCTGGAGCGCGCGCAACGTGGGCGATCAGCCGCTCGCGCGCGGCGAGCGCTGCAAAGTCGAACGGGTGGAAGGTTTGATGATTTTTGTCCGGCGCGAGCAGGCCTGAAACGGAGAAATTTATGGGTGGATTCATCGTCGTCATCGCCTTCGCCCTGCTGATCATCATCATCGTCGCCAAGACCGCGGTCGTGGTGCCGCAGCAAAGCGCCTACGTGGTCGAGCGCCTGGGCAAATACAGCGGCACCCTGGGCGCCGGCTTTCACATCCTGGTGCCGTTTCTCGACGTGATCCGCTACCGCCACTCGCTCAAGGAACAGGCGATCGATATTCCGCCGCAAATCTGCATCACCCGCGACAACGTGCAGGTGTCGGTCGACGGCGTGCTCTACATGAAGGTGCTCAATCCCGAGCGCGCCTCCTACGGCATCGCCGACTACGTCTTCGGCATCACCCAGCTGGCGCAGACCACGCTGCGCAGCGAGCTCGGCAAGATCGAGCTCGACCGGACTTTCGAAGAGCGCACCAACATCAACACCCAGGTCGTCAGCGAGCTCGACAAGGCCTCCGAGCCCTGGGGCATCAAAGTCATGCGCTACGAAATCAAGAACATCACGCCGCCGCAGGACATTCTTGCCGCCATGGAAAAGCAGATGCGCGCCGAGCGCGAGAAGCGCGCGCTGATCCTCACCTCGGAAGGCCAGCGCGATGCCGCGATCAACAACGCGGAGGGCGAGAAACAGCAGGCGATCAAGGCTTCGGAAGGAAAAAAACAGCAGCAGATCAACGAAGCCGAAGGCCACGCCGCGGCGATCCTGGCGATCGCCGATGCGACGGCGAGCGGCCTCCGCAAAGTCGCCGACGCGATTCAGCAGCCGGGCGGCTTCGAGGCGGTGCAGCTCCGCGTCGCGGAAAATTATCTGGTGGAATTCGGCAAGCTCGCCCAGGAAGGCAATACTTTGATTCTGCCGGCGACGTTGAGCGACGTCGGCTCGATGATCGCGCTCGCCATGAACGTCATCAAGCAGCAGCGTCCTCCCGCCGACGGCGCCGCCCGAAGTTAACAGCCGATCTTTCCCTGCGCGGGAATTCTGTATTCTCTCACGTGCGGGAAGCGCACCGCCAACAGCGCCACGATGGAAAGAATCGCGAGCGCGCTCGCGGTGGCGGCGAATTCCGTGCCCAGCGCCGTGGCAAGAGCGCCGAGTTGAAACTGGCCCAGCTGCGGCCCGCTGTTGGTGAAGATGCTGTTGATCGACGACATGCGCCCGCGCAGATCGTCCGGCGTGCTCAGCTGATTGATCGTCGCGCGCAGAATCGCGCTGATGGTGTCGCCGATGCCGGAGCCGATGAGCAAGGCGATCGATAGCCAGAACCAGCGCGACTGCGCGAAGCAAAGCAGACAGGCGCCGTAGACCGTCACGCCGAAGAGAATCCATCGTCCCGCCCGCCGCTTGGGTCCCCACAGACTGAAACCCACCGCGCCGATCAGCGCGCCCGCCGCGCTCGCGGCGTAGAGCAGACCCAGCCCCTGCGGCCCAACGGCGAGGATATCGCGCGCGTAGATCGGAAAAAGCGCGCGCACCGTGCCAAAAATATTCGCGCCGAAATCCATCATCAGAAACGGAAAGATGACCGCGTGGCCCCAGACGAAGCGAAAGCCGGCGCTGAGCGAATCGAGGGTGATCGTGCGCCAGCCGCCGCGCTCGGGCAACTGCGCGCGAATCAGCAGCAAGGCGCCGAACATGATCAGCCACGAGCACGCGTCCACCGCGTAGCAGAGCGCCGGACCGGCGGCGGCCAGAGCCACGCCGGCGATCGAGGGGCCGGCGATAGTGGCGATCTGGCGCTGGGTGCTGAAGATCGCCAGCGCGCGCGCCAGGTCTTGCGCGGGCACGAGGTTGGTGACCATCGCCTGGCGCGACGGCGACTCAAGGGAGCTGAAAAGCGCCAGAAGCACGGTGACGCCGTAGAGCTTCAGCGGCGTCACGTGCCCCGACAAAGTGATCAGAGCGAGCGATCCTGAAACGAAAAACAAACTCGCCTGGGTGATCATCATCAGCTTGCGCCGGTTCATGGCGTCGGCGAGCAGGCCGCCGAAAAGCAGAATGATCATCTGCGGCACGGCGCGCGCCAGACCGAGCAAACCGATCTGGAGCGGCGAATCGGTCAGCTCGTAAATCTGCCACGCCATCGCCACCTGGGTGAATTGACTGCCGATGCTCGAAAGGATCAGGCCGCTCCAGAAGATGCGAAAATCCCGATGGCGGAGCGGCGAGAGAAGCTGACCGCGCTGTGAAACGTCGGTGAACATCGTCGGCGAATCGAAAATATCAAATCACCCGGAGTCGCGCACCCCGGGAGCGGGTTTTCATTTCTGGCAGCTCGGGCAATAGAACGCGCTCCGGTTGCCGATCGCCACGCGCCTGATCGCGCTCGAGCACACCCGGCAGCGCTCGCCGGCGCGGTCGTAGACGCGCAGATGATTTTGAAACTCGCCGGATTTGTCATCGGCGTCGCGGTAATCCGAAAACGAGGTGCCGCACCAGCGGATCGCGTCGCGGAGCAGCTCGGGAATCAAGGCGGCGAGGCGCTCGACCCGGGCGCGGGTCAGGCGATGCGCGCGCACGGTCGGTTTGATGCCCGCGAGCGCGAGAATCTCGTTCGCGTAAATATTGCCCAGGCCGGCGATGATCTGCTGATCGAGGAGCAGATCGCGGATGCGCCGCGCCGAGGCGCGGGTGAAACGAAACAGGTACGCGCCGCTCAGCGCCGGATCGAAAGGATCGAGGCCGATGCGGCGAAGCTGCGGCAGCTCGCGCAACGCCGTCCGTTTCGCCACGAGCGACAGACCGAAGCGGCGCGGATCGTGATAACGCAGCTCGCGCCCGTCGTCGAGCTCGACGATGATGTGGTCGTGTTTTTGGCGAGCCGCCGCGGCGCCGACGCAGATCAGCTTCCCCGACATGCCGAGATGAAAAATCCAGGCGCCGGCGCCGGAGAGATCGAAGACGATGTACTTCGCAATCCGCGAGATCGCCTCGATGCGCTTGCCCGCGAGCGCGCGCAGCGCTTTCACGTCCACCGGCTCGCGCAGGCGCGGCTCGAGCACGCGCACCCGGCGGATGGTGCGGTTCAACAGATGCGGCCGCAGGCTGCGGCACACGGTCTCGACTTCGGGCAGCTCGGGCATAGCTCAGAGCGGGTCGCCGGCCGCCGCGGCACGGAATATTTCCCCGGCTTCGTCGGACTGCGCGAGGCGAATGAATTCATCGACGCTGAGCGTCTCGCCGCGCCGGCGCGGATCGATGCCGCGGGCGCCGAGAAAATTTTCTATAACGCCGCGCCCGAGCGGAAAGGCGGCCGCGAGCGCATTGCCGAGGGTTTTCCGCCGCTGCGCGAAGGCGGCGCGGACCAGGCGGCGGAAAAGCGCCAGGCGCGCGCTCTCGATGCGCGGCGCCGGAAACAGATCGAGCCGGAGCACCGTGGAGCGCACTTTGGGGCGCGGAAAAAAAGCTTCCGGCGAAACCGCGATCCGGCCGGCGATGCGGCCGTGAATCTGACAGAGGATCGAGAGCGCGCCGTAATCTTTGGCGCCCGGCCCGCTGGCGATCCGATCCGCAACTTCTTTTTGCACCATGAAGACCAGCGACGAGAAAAGCTCGCGCTGCGCGAAAATCCGAAACAGCACCTCGGTGGCGATGCTGTAGGGCAGATTGCCGGCCAGCTTGATCTTTTTGCCGGCGAAAATTTCCGCCAGCGGCGCTTGCAGAATGTCGCCGTGAATCAAATGCAGGCGCGGATCGGCGCCGAGCGCGCCCGCGCGCAAACGCTCGACCAGCAGCAGATCGATTTCCACCGCCCACACCTTTGCGGCCCGCTCGAGCAGGCGGCGGGTGAGAAATCCCAGGCCGGGACCGATCTCGAGAACCTCGTCCCCCGGCGAGAGATCGAGCAGCCGGACAATCGAGTCGAGCACGCGCTCATGGACCAGAAAATTCTGCCCGCGGCTTTTGCGCGGCCGGAAATCCGATTCGCGCAGCAACGCGCGCGCTTCCTGGTAGAGAGTCGCCATGGGCATTCGTCGCGCAGCAGGATCAAAACACGTCCGCAAAAAACTCGCAACGCCCGCGCGACGCGGCGGCGAACGATCGGATCGCCGCGGCAGCGGAAACCGCGAAAGTGCGGCGGCGCGCGCCATCTTGACACGATCACGGTCCGTGATTAGCCAATCGATCAGCAGGCGGGAGAAATCGAGCGATGATTCTTGGGATCGACGCCCTGGCCGCCGCAGGACTGGGAGTCCTCGCGCTGATTTTGGCGCCAACCCTGGTGGTTGCCGTTCTCCAGGGGGTCGCCTGGAGCGTCCGCGCCGCGCTGGCGCTGGAGCGAGCGAGATCGTCGTTTGCGGCCCGCGGTGGAAAGGGATGCGGGCGTTATTTTGCTGCGCGATTCCGCAGGGCGCGCCGTCGGCTCCCGCGCGCTTCGATGCGGAGGTATTTTATGGCTCGGATTACTGTGGAAGATTGTCTGCAGAAAATTCCCAATCGTTTTCAGTTGACGCTGCTTGCCGCCAAACGCGCGAAACAGCTCTTTGCCGGGTCGAAACCCCTGTTGGAGACCGACAATCGCGAAGTGGTCACCGCGCTGCGGGAAATCGCCGCGGGCAAAGTGCGCCAGGCTCGGCGGGAAAACGCGCCGTGAGCTGAGCAGGGTCAACCCGCGGCGCCGGTTGCTCGCGGCGTCAGCTCGGCCTCGAATCACGGCCGCCGCGAGCTGCGCTTTCCGCTGTCGCTCTGCGGCGCCGAGGAACTCGATCCTCGCGGCGGCCGCGCGGGATCAGAAGGAATCACAGGGTCAAATCGGCGTCGGCGTTGAGCTGAAAATCATCGCGCCGGCCTCGTTGCAGCGCGTGATAGCCGGCCAGCGCAATCATCGCGCCGTTGTCCGTGCAGAACTTCGGCGCGGGATAGAAAACCTCGATCGCCGCGCCGTCGGCTTTTTCTTTCATGCTGGCGCGCAGGCGGCTGTTGGCGGCCACGCCGCCCGAGAGCACGATGCGCGGCACGCCGTGATGGGTCGCGGCGCGCAGCGCCGGCTCCACCAGCATGTCCACCACCGCCTCCTGAAAACTCGCGGCGATGTCCGCCCGGCGGCGCTCGATCTCCCGCGGGTCATGATTTTTGAGAGAGTGCCAGACCGCGGTCTTGATGCCGCTGAAGCTGAATTCGTAGCCGTTCCGGGCAAAGCGCGCGCGCGGAAAACGAATCGCTCTGGCGTCGCCGCCCTTTGCCAGTTGATCGATGATGCGCCCGCCGGGATAGCCGAGACCCATCATCTTGGCGACTTTGTCGAAGGCTTCGCCGGCCGCGTCGTCGCGCGTGCCGCCGAGAAATCGATACTCGCCGACGCCGTCCACGCGATAGAGTAAAGTGTGGCCGCCCGACGCGAGCAGGGCGATGTACGGAAACGCCACCTCGTGCTCGAGATGAATCGCCAGCAGATGCGCCTCCAGATGATTGACGCCGACGTAGGGGATGCCCGAGCGAAACGAAATGCCCTTGACCAGCGAAAGCCCGACCAGCAGGGAACCCACGAGGCCGGGACCATAAGTCACGGCCATGCCGTCGAGATCGGCGAGCTTCACGCCGGCTTTCTGCAGCGCGCCGTCGACGATCGGCAAGATGTTTTGAATATGCTGGCGCGACGCCAGCTCCGGCACCACGCCGCCGAACGGACCGTGCACCTGGTCCTGGGAGGAGACCACGTTGGCAAGAATCGTTCGCCCGTCGCGCAAAACGGCCGCGGCAGTATCGTCGCAGGAAGTTTCTACGCCGAGGATCAGCATCGAAGAGTAACTACTTGGTCACCGATTGGGTATCGGCTTGCAAACGGGCAAGGCCGTCGGTCGCAGCGCGATTGCCGGAATTGAAGCGCAGCGCCTGGGTGTAGCTCGCTTCGGCGCGCTGGGTCTGCCCGAGGGCGCGATAATTGTCGCCGCGCAGCGCCTGCACCTCGGCCAGCCAGAAAGGCTCCGAGCGCAGCCGCGACTCGGCGATGTCGAGAAAATTGAGCGACTCGCGGTAGCGGCCGAGGCGGTAATGCGCCTTGGCGAGATAAAAATAGCCGTAGGGATTGCTGGAATCGATGACGATGGTTCGTTCCAGGCGCGAGAGCGCCTTGGCCGGATCGCCGGCTTCGAGCAGCTTGGCGCCTTCGTCGGTGAGTCTGAGCGAAGCCGCGCGCTGGGGCGACACCCCGGGGGTAATCTTGGCGAGCAGCGAGCTATCGTCCGGCAACGGCGGCGCCGCGGGCACGCTCGATTCCGGCGCCGGCGCACTCTCCGCACGCGGCGCGCTCGGCGACGCGGGCGTCCTGGACTTGAGATCCTGCTCGCGAATCCTGTCTTCCTGGGGCAGCGGCTTGCGCGCGATTTCAGCCGGCGGCGCCGGCGCTGGGGGCGGCGGAGGCGGAACTCGCGGCGCGGGCAGCGCGCTTTCGCGCGGCGGCGGCAGCGGCCGGCGATAGGTTTGCGCCGGCGCACAGGCGCAGGCGCCCAGAGCCAACAGGCTCGCGCCCAAAGAAAGCCGGCGAAAAACTCGATTCATGATCCGAAGATCTTAGAGCGCGTCGGCCGGCGCGCGCGTTTGCACGGCCGCGGGCTGACAGGGAACGATTCCGCCGTCCGCGCCGGGCGCGCAATTGTTGCCGGGAATTTCCTCGCCGGGCGCCGGCGCCGGCGGCACGAAATCGGTGACCGGCATGCCGGCCGTAGCGTTTTTCATGAAGTCGGTCCAGATCGGCAGCGCCGCTTCCGCGCCCGAGAGATTGAGCTTGCTCGGGCCGTCGAAACCGACCCAGACCACCGCCAGCAGATCCGGCGTGTAGCCGACGAACCAGGCGTCCTTGTAATCGTTGGTCGTGCCCGTCTTCCCGGCCGCCGGGCGGGTGAATCCCCAGCGGCGCGCCGCCGCGGCGGTGCCGCGATCGAGCACCCCTTTGAGCAGCTCGTTCATCATGTAGGCGAGCTGCGGGCTGATCACCTGCTCGTTGCGCACGTCGCGCTTTTCCAGCAATTGGGAGTTGGTGTCCATCACATTTCTGACCGCGAGCGGGCGCGAGCGCACGCCGCCGTTGGCCAGAGTCGAAAACGCCACCGCCACTTCCAGCGGCGTTACTTCAGCCGCGCCGAGCGCGAGCGCCGGCACCGCCGGCAGCGGGCTTTGAATGCCCAACTTTTGCGCGACTTCGCGCACGCGCCGGATACCCACATCCTGGGCCACCCGGCCGGTGGCGGAATTGAGCGAGTTTTCCAGCGCGCGGCGAAAGGTCACCGCGCCGAAGTACTCGTTGTTGTAGTTGCTCGGCTGCCAGTCGCGGCCGTCGTAGCTCCAGGTGAACTGGCTGTCGTTGATGATCGTGTCGGGCGTGTACTTGACGCCGCTCTGGCCGCCGTACATCAGCGCGGCGAGATAAACGAACGGCTTGAACACCGAGCCCGGCTGGCGGCGCGCCTGAAACACCCGGTTGAACTGCGACTTCGCGTAATTGCGCCCGCCCACCATCGCCTTGATCTCGCCCGTCTGCGGGCGCAAAACCACGATCGCCCCTTCCAGGCTGTCGTCGCCCTGGCGGCGCAGCGCCGGATGGGCCGCTTCGAGCTTCTTCAACCCCTCGACCAGCGCGCGCTCGGCCAGGCGCTGAAGATGCAGATCGAGGCTGCTGAAAATGCGCAGCCCTTCCTTGGTGAGCACCGCGTTGGAATAATTTTCCTCGAGCTCGCGGCGCAGGTAATCCACGTAGAACGGCGCGTCGTTGGTCACCTTGACCAGCGCGCGCTGCGGCAGCTTCTCGCGCAGCGCCGCATCGTACTGGCGCCGCGTGATGATCCGGTCGTCGAGCAGTTTCGCCAGCACGACGTTGCGCCGCCGGGTCGCGGCTTCGGCGCTGCGATAGGGCGAGAGCCGGTTCGGCGCGGGGATCAGTCCGGCAAGCAGGGCCGTTTCACCGACGGTCAGATCGGAGAGCGGCTTGGAAAAATAAAACTGCGCCGCTTCCCAGACGCCGAAAATCCCCTGGGAGCCGCGCTGGCCGAGATAGATTTCGTTCAGATAATTTTCCAGGATCGTGTCCTTGGAATATTTTCGCTCGGCGATCAGCGCCATGATCGCTTCGGGAATTTTGCGGCTGATCGTGCGCTCGTCGGTCAAAAAGAAATTTTTCACCAGCTGCTGGGTGAGCGTGCTGCCGCCCTGCTGATACCTGAGACTGCGCAGGTTGACCCACATGGCGCGCAGGATGCCGATCGGATCGATGCCGTGGTGGCTGTAAAAGCGCTCGTCCTCCATCGCCAGGATCGCTTTGACGAGCAGCGGCGGCACTTCGGCGAGCTTGACGACTTTTCGCTCCTGCCAGATGCGCTCGTACAGGCCGGTCACGAGCTCGGGCTCCAATTCCAGGGAAAACATCTCCTTGCCGGTGGCGATATTCTCGATGCGGCGCACGAAGGAGCCCTGCAGCCAGATGCGCACCGGCACGCCTTTGGAATGCTCGGCGGGAAAATCGAAGTCATGCAGATAAATTTCGACGCTGTTGTCGGCTTTCAGGATGCGGTATTCGCCCTTGGCTTTCGGCTCCCCGGCGCTTTCGAAATAGCCAAGCCGGCGCAGTTTTTCGGCCAGATCCTCGAGGCGCACCCCGGCGCCGACGTAGAGAAGATAGCTGTCCGAATAGATCTTCGAGGGAAAAACCCACTTTCGTCCCTCGAATTTTTCCGTGACGGTGTCTTCCAGGCGCTTCAAATACCACGCGCCGAAGACCAGGCCGGTGGAAGTGACAACCAGGAGAAGGACCAACGATACGCTGAAAAAACGCAGCTTAGAGGTAACCAAAATCGCGCCTCGGAAGTGAATAGATTGTCGCGCAGACCGGAGCCAAAAGCAACAAAACGGGGCCGCGCCGCAGCGCCGCCCCGTCGCCGGCTCGCAAGGGAATCGCCGCGCGCGTCAGCGCTGCGGCTTGAGCGCGAGAAAAATCGTGCTGTCGCCGCGCCGCACCAGAAATAGCACGCCCCGGCCTTTGCGCGCGCCCGAGATCGCTTTTTTGTAATCCTCGAGATTGCGCACGGCCTTGCGGTCGACTTCCAGGATCACGTCGCCGCGCCGGATGCCGGCCTCGTCCGCGGCGCTGCCCGCTTCGACGGCGGTCACGACCACGCCTTCGGATTTTTCCAGGCCGAGGCTTTCGGCCATCTGCGGCGTCAGCCGCTGCACAGTGAGACCGAGCTCGCCTTTTTCCGGGGCCGCGGCCACCACTTCCTCTTCTTTGAGCTCGCCCACCGAGACGTTGAGAACGATCTCCTTTTTGTCGCGCAGAACTTTCATGCGCACGCGCTTGTCGACGGGGGTGCGCGCCACGATGATCGGCAGATCGCCCGAGTCTTTGACTTCCTTGCCGTCGAATTCGACGATCACGTCGCCGACCTTGACACCGGCTTTGTCCGCCGGCCCGTCTTTGGAAACATTGGCCACGAGCGCGCCGTAGCTTTTTTCCATGCCCAGGCTCTCGCCGATTTCCGGCGTGACTTTCTGGATCAGCACGCCGAGATAGCCGCGGGTGACCTTTCCTTTGCCGCGAAGCTGCGGCAAAAGCTCTTTGACGAGATTGATAGGAATCGCGAAACCGATGCCGATGTTGCCGCCGGAGCGGCTGAAGATGGCGGTGTTGATGCCGATCACTTCGCCGCGCAGATTGATCAGCGGCCCGCCCGAGTTGCCCGGATTGATCGACGCGTCGGTCTGAATGAAATTGTCGTACGGCCCCTGGCCGATGTGGCGCCCCTTGGCGCTGACGATGCCGGAAGTCACCGTGCTGTCGAGGCCGAAAGGATTGCCGATGGCCACGACCCATTCGCCGACTTCCAGCTTGTCGGAATCGCCCAGGCCGGCGAACGGCAAGCGGTTGGCGGCATTGATCTTGATCACCGCGATATCGGTCTTGGAATCGCGGCCGACGACTTTCGCTTCGTACTCCTGATCGTCGGAGAGCTTGACGACGATCTTGGAGGCGTTTTCAACGACGTGATTGTTGGTGAGGATCGAGCCGTCCGAATCGATGAGGAAACCCGAGCCGAGGCTCCGCTGGCGCTGCGGGCCGCGCGGCACCGGACCGCCGAAAAAGCGCCGCCAGAAATCATTGAACGGATCTTCTTCGCCGAAGGGGCTGCCGAACTCCTGTTGCGCCCCGCGCCCTTCGCTCACCTGGGTGGTAGAAATGTTCACCACGATCGGCTTCATCTTTTTCGCCAGGTTGACGAAGTCCGGCAAACCGGCGGCCGTTCTGACTTCCGGCGCGGTGCCGGCATCGCCCATGAAGTTCGCGCGGCTCGGCGCCAGCCAGTCCAGGCTGCCGCTGATGCCGAGGCCCACGGCGAGAGAAACAATCGCCGTCAGGACCAGCCCCTTGAAGCTCACGCCGCCGCTCCAGATGTCGTTCCACTTCATCGAAAACTCCTATCGCTTCTTCACCGCTTCGACGTACTTCATGCGCAGGTCGAAGAGAATATCTTCCATCAGACGATTTTCGTTGAGATCGAGGTTGCCGCGCGTTTTGTCCTTGAGCATCGCGAGAATATCGATCATCTGCTTGGCCATCGGCACGTCGGGCTCGACTTTGCCGCTGATCGGGTTGCCGATCTCGCCCAGATGCATCAGCGCCTGAGTGCTCAGGCTGATGACGAACGTGGAGAAATTCAGCTCGGGCAGGGCCTCCTGCTCGGCTGCGCGGCTGCGCGCCGCGCCCTCGTCTTTTTTCTCAGCCGGGCCCTGCGCCGCAGCGGTTTCTTCCGGCGCATCCTGACGCGCTGCGCCGGTCTCGGGTGAAAACCGCCGCCGATCCTGAACCGTGAAACCCTTTCCTTCGCTCTGCTTCTGTTCCTCGCTGGCCATTTCGACTCCTGAATCGACGCGAAAAAAAGCCTGGGAACCGGGCGGCGCAAAGAGCCGCGGGATTCTCAGGCGTCGCCTTGCGTGTCAAGATCCTAATGTGCGCCCAGGGGGGGCACAACCTTTCCACGCCTCTCCGTTAAGTCAATGTTTTTAGGCAATTTTCGCCGGCTATTCTAGGGTGAAACTGTAATCCCTGACTGGCCCCTTGTCAAGGTAACGACCTCGGGCAGGCGGGCGAGAACGGCGATGACTTCCTCAGGCTCCAGCCCGTTGAGACAGGCGCGGTGCGGACAACTCTTCATGATGGCGTCGGAGCACGGCGAGCATCCGAGGCGGCGAGTGAGAACCTGCGCTCTTTCTCCGCGCGGCGCCCACTCCGCGGGATTGGAAGGGCCGAACAGAACGACCGCGCGGGCTCCTGCGGCCGCGGCCAGATGCGAGAGGCCGCTGTCGTTGCCGACATAGATCTGGCTTCGGCGCATGAGCGCGGCGATCTGCGCCAGATTCAAGCCGCGCGCCGGGATGCAAGCTTGGAGCAATCGCTCGACGCCGCCGCGTTCCTCTTCCACCGGACCGACGATCGCGATTGTGGCGCCGCCGAATTCGCCGCCCCACCATTGGGCGATTTTCAGAAACGACGTCTCCGGCCAATTTTTTTCCCGCGCGCCGCTTCCCGGCGCGACGGCGAGCACCGGCCGGTGCGAAATATCGTGGCGCGCAAAAAATTCTTCGCACCAGGCTTCGGCCTCGGCAGTCGTTTCGATCCGCGGCAGCGGATCGCCGCGCGCGATTTCGCCCAGGCAGCCGAGATAGTAATCCGCGCGGTGCTGCGGCGATCCCGGGCCGAAGGGAAAAATGCGCGCCCGCCCCGGCGCTGCGGCACGAAGCCGGCGGACGAAATTCGTTTGAGCGCTGGCGAGCCAGGAATAAACCGCGGCGTAATTCGCGAAAAACCGCTCGACGTCCGCGTGTGAATCTCGTTCCTCGACAAAAAGCATGCGGATCTCGCGGCGCTCGAGCGAATACGCCTTCACTCCCGGCGGCGCCAGGGCGGCAAATTCACTGCGCGCGAAGAGATCCACCTCGCCAGCGCGAGCCAGCGACCGGAGAGCCGGGAGAAAACAGATAAAGTCGCCGAGCGCGCCGGGAAAAATCGCGCAAAACCGCGGCTGCGGCACAGCGGAACTGGCGTGAGCGACTGGTTTCATTGACTTTAACGAGGCGAAACTATAGCATCCAGGGAGCGGCAGTTCTAACTTCACGCCTCTCACGAAAGACGAGTAAAACAGTGAGCAACTCGAATGGCGCCCGATCCGTTCTGGATCTCATCGGCTCCACTCCGGTCGTCAAATTGAAATCCCTGCCGGGGAAAAATGACGCCGAAGTGTGGGCCAAAATGGAGTCCTTCAATCCCGGCGGGTCGGTCAAAGATCGCATCTGCCTCAATATGGTGGAAACCGCGGAGCGCCAGGGGAAGCTCAAACCGGGCATGACCATCGTCGAGCCGACCAGCGGCAACACCGGCATCGGCCTTGCGCTGATCGCAGCGGTGAAAGGCTATCGGCTGATCCTGACGATGCCCGACACCATGAGCGAAGAGCGCCGCAGCCTGCTGTGCGCTTACGGCGCGCGCTTGATTCTCACGCCCGACACGAAGGGCATGGGCGGCGCGATTCACAAAGCCGAGGAGCTGATCGAGCAGCACGGCGATTATTTCATGCCGCAGCAATTCAACAATCCGGCCAATCCGGAAGTTCACCGCAAAACCACCGCGGTCGAGCTGCTCAAGCAATTCAAGCGCATCGACGCCTTCGTCGCCGGCGTCGGCACCGGCGGAACCATTACCGGAGTGGGCGAAGTGTTGAAAGAAAAAATGAAAGGCGCGCGCGTCTGCGCGGTCGAGCCCGCGGCTTCGCCGGTGATCTCGGGCGGCGAGCCCGGCTATCACAAAATCCAGGGCATCGGCGCGGGCTTCGTGCCGGCGGTTTTGAATCGCCAGATCCTCGACGAGGTCATCAAAGTCAGCGACGAAGAGGCGACTCAGCACGCGCGCCGCCTCGCCGCCGAAGAGGGGTTGCTGGTGGGCATTTCTTCGGGCGCTGCCTGCTGCGCCGCGCTGAAAGTCGCCAGAAGCCTCGGCAAGGGCCACGTCGTGGTCACCATCTTCGCCGACAAGGGCGAGCATTATCTCAGCACGGATCTTTTCAGCGACAAACGATGGACGCAAAATTCGAACGCCTGACCCGGCTTTTGCGCGAGCACGATAATTTGCTCGTGGCGTTTTCCGCCGGCGTCGATTCGACCTTTCTTCTGAAAGCGGCGCACCTGGCGCTCGGCGCCAAGGCCGTCGCCCTGACCGCGTCTTCGCCGACCGCCCCGCCCGGAGAGCTGGACGAAGCGAAAAATTTCACCGCGAGTCTCGGCTGCCGACACATCGTGCTTGAATCCCACGAGCTGACGAATCCTTCCTTTGCGGCCAATCCGGTGAACCGCTGCTTTTTCTGCAAAGACGAGCTTTTTCGCATCTGCCGCGCCGAAGCCGACAAGCTCGGCATCGCAATCATCGCCGACGGCGCCAACCTGGACGACTTGAAGGATCACCGCCCGGGGATGAAAGCGGCGGAACAATGGGGCGTGCGCCATCTGCTGGTCGAAGCGGAGATGACCAAAGACGACATTCGCCGCTACAGCCGCGCCCTCGATCTGCCCACCTGGGACAAGCCTTCGAGCCCGTGTCTCTCTTCGCGGTTTCCCTACGGCACTTCGATCGATCTCGAACGGCTGCAGAAAGTGGGCGCCTGCGAAGTGTTCATGAAGTCGCTTCGCTTCCGCGAATTTCGCGTGCGCTTTCACGGCGACCTGGCGCGCATCGAAGTTGCGCCCGCGGAGCTCGACCGGTTTTTCGATCAATCGATTCGCGAAGCGATCGTCGAGCGCTTCAAGGCAATCGGCTTTAACTACGTGAGCCTCGATTTGCAGGGATTTCGCAGCGGCAGCCTGAACGAAGTGCTGCAGAAAAAAGCGGTCTAGACGATCCCGCCGCGCCGGAGCAGCGCTTCGGCAAACCACACGTCCTCCGGCACGGTGATTTTGATATTCGTGGTTTCGCCATCGACCACGAAAACCGCCTTGCCGAACCGCTCCACCACCATCGCGTCGTCGGTGCATTCGATTCCATCCTGCGCCGCTTGGGCGTGCGCGGCCGTGATCAAAGCGCGCGCGAAGACCTGCGGCGTCTGAATTTCCCAGAGCCGGTTTCGCTCCGGCGTGCTCTCGATCCAGCGCTCCGCTGAAACGATCTTGATCGTGTCCCGCGCCGGCAGACCCGGCACGGCGGCGCCGTGCGCGGCGGCCGCGTCAATGCAGCGCGCGATCAGGTCGGGCGACGCAAACGGCCGCGCGGCATCGTGGATCGCAACTAAATCGGCAGCCCCGGTAATTCTTTCCAGACCGCGGCGGGCCGATTCCTGGCGGGTCGCGCCGCCGGTTTGCAAAACCCACGGGCGGTCTTTCAACGCCGGATCGGCGCGCAGCAGCGCTTCACAGCGATCGAGATCGGCGACGCCGACCACCAGAACCACACCGGCGATCCGCGGCGAGGAAAAAATCCCATCGAGCGCCCGCAGAACGAGCGGGCGCCCGGCGACCTCAAGATAACTCTTCGACCGCGCGGCGCCCATGCGCCGTCCCTCGCCGGCGGCCAGCACGATGGCGGTTGCGAGATTCATGCGGGCAAAAACAAAAGAGCCGAGGGCGTGGCTCTCGGCTCTTCGGAAAGTTTCGGCGATTCGGTCTTTTTCAATGGGTAAAAATGTGGCGCAGCTCTTCCATGATCTTTTCTTCGGAGTGCGAGCGCGCGATCGAAAGCTCTTTGACCAGAAGATTGCGCGCCGTGTCGAGCATCTTGCGCTCGCCGAAGGACAGCTCCTTGTCGCCTTTGAGCACGAACAAATCGCGCAGCACCTTGGCGATTTCCAGGATCGAGCCGGTTTTGATTTTCTCGGTGTACTCGCGGTAGCGGCGGTTCCAGGTTTGCTGGTCGGTTTCGATTTTTTTCTGGCGCAGGACTTTGTAGACTTTGGTCACCATCGCGCGGTCGATGATTTTGCGCAGACCCACCGACTCCACGTTGTCGATGGGGATCATGATTTTCATGTCGGATTCGAGAATGCGCAGCATGTAGAATTTTTTCTCGGTGCCCGAGATCACGTGGGAACGGATCGCCTCGATCTCCCCCACGCCGTGCGCCGGATAAACGACCTTCTCGCCTACTTTGAACATAGCAATCCTCCTGAATCGAAACTTTCGCCGACCGGATCGAAGCTCGATGCGCGATCGATCGGATCGGTCAATAATAAAAGTCGAGAGGTGAGAGAGAAACGAGACGATGGGAAGGCGATAGGTCGAAGCGGCTGATTCCGTTTGGTATGTAAGCAAGACATTTCCGGCGCGCCGCCCTTTTTGTCCCCCGGCTGGGGAACCCGACAAAAAAATTAGCGGTCGATAGTGCTGACCGCTAGTAACTTGTTCCTAACTTTCTAGTTATACACCAGACATGCAGAGGGCGTCAAGCAAAGGCTCGCGAAAGGGGCGGGGTTTCAATGGTTTACATATGAAATATTCAGATGGGCATCCAGTGGGCGGGACGGAAAAACCTCAAGGCGAGGGTGACAATTCAAGCGTCATCGCAAAGGCGTCCTCGCCGTCGTCCGAATAATAGCCTTTGCGCACGCCGGTCATCACAAAGCCGAGAGATTCGTAAAGCTTCTGAGCCTCGATATTTGAGCGGCGGACTTCGAGCATAACATTAAGATTGGCCTGGCGCCTCGCGTGGTCGATCACCTGGCTCAAAAGCAGACGGGCAATGCCGCGCCGGCGAAAATCGACATGAACCGCGATATTGTGAATGTCCACCGCATCGGGCAGCGTCCAGAAAAGAATGTAGCCGACGATCCGGCCATCGATCTCCGCCAGGATCGAGCGCGCGCAGGCGACCTGCAGTTCCTGCAGGAAAAAGCCCGCGCTCCAGGGAAAGCGGAACGAGGTCCGCTCGATGACCATCACCTCGTCCAGGTCCGCGGTGGTCATCGGACGAAAACTCACCGTCGCGCTCGAAACAAAAGAGCCACAGGCGGCAGTTTCCTCCTGTGGCTCGGGCGCGGTATCCGAGGATATTTTGCTTTCGACTTCGATCTTCGGGCTCCCTTACGCTTTCACCAGCAGCACTTCGAGAAGCTTGTTGTCGAAACGGTGGACGAATCCCTTGATCCGCTGGCGCAGCGGGATAACCGTGGTGAATTCCGGCGGAAACGCGCCGACGCTGGAGGAGATCTTCCGAACTTTCTCGTCCGTGCATTTTCCTTTGATAATGAACTGCCCGTCTTGCAGCGCCAGATCGTAATCGTAATCGGGCATCTCGTCCGGCAGCTCGGTGCGCCCAGCTATGCCGATGTCAGGCATCGAGCGCGGAAATTCCATGCGCACCAGATAGGACGCGCCGCAGTCTTCCACCGTGTAGGCGTTGCCGTAGCGCCGTTCGCGCTCGAGCTTGTCGGTGAATCCTTTCGAGTAGAAACCCTGGACCGGCACCGGCACTTCGCGGAGCACTCCCGCGTACTTGGCGAGAAGAAAATCGCCGGCGAGCCCCAGCGGAGCGCCATAAAAGGACGCCGGGAATTTCATTTCGCTTGCGGGCTTGGCGCCGAAGATGCCGTCTTTCAGTCGGAAAACCCCTTCGCCCACGGCAAAGAGCAGGCCGATCAAAATATACTTGTTGATGTCCTGGCTGAAAATGACCGCCGGGCCGTCGATCGCCGCGGCCGCGGCCATGCAAATCAGCGGGTACAAGACTGCGTTGTGGACGATGTTGAGCCCCGTGCTGCCGGCGGCGGTAAAGAGCGGCGTCTGCATGGCGGTCTCGAGACGCTTCTTGATACCGTGCGGCAACGCGCCGAGCGCGGGTTGGAGAAAAATAATCATCCACCGCGCCAGCCCTTTTATCGCAGCGCCGCTCCGGCCGTACTCCTTCGCGGCCTCCTCGTAGCCGATCGGCAGCTCGTTGGGGAAAGTCTTTTTCGGCCGCGGCTCTTTCTTGACCGGCGCGGCTTTCGGCGCGGCAGCGCCCGGCGGTGGCGGCGCGGGCGCCTTGGCAACCGGCGGCGGCGCCGGTTTGGCCGCGGCCGCAGGGGCGGCGGCGGGCACAGCAGGTTTTTCCGCCGGCGCGGCAGACGACATGGCAGCCGGAGCGGCCGCGCCGTCGCCTTGGCCTTTTCTGAAGCGCGACTGAAAATTCGCGCCGAAATCGGTTTCCGGATGAAGCGCGCGCGCCCGCGCGATCAGGACCTCCTCACTTTCGATGTTGTTCGGGTCGGTGACGCACACGTCGACCGGACAAACTGCCGCGCAGGCTTCGTAATCGTGAAAGCCGACGCACTCCGTGCACAGCAGCGGGTCGATTTTATAAACCGGATCACCCTGGCTGATTGCATTATTCGGACATTCGGGCTCGCAGGCCCCGCAGTTAATGCAGTCGCCGGTAATCATCGTTGCCATGTCGGGAAACTCCTCAGCGGTTTTTTTTAATTACGTGTTTCACTCAAAGTTGTCAATAATTTACGCGTGTTGAAAGTCGGCGGAAGTTCGTGTTACCTGTCCTAGCGAAGGCGGCGTACCCAAGTGGTTAAGGGAGAGGTCTGCAAAACCTCGATGCAGCGGTTCGAATCCGCTCGCCGCCTCCAAGTTTCCCTTCGCGGATTTCCCGATCAATCGGCCATGGAGCTCGATGCGCGGAGCGAAACCCGCTCGGCCGCAACATCTGCGTCATTTCCTGCCCAGCTGTTTTAGATAACCCGAAGCTTCCATTTCCTGAACAAAGCTGTTGTCCACAAAAGCTTTCGGGTCGGCGGCCGCAGCTTTGGGATTTTTCGGCGCCAGGTCGTCGAGCAAGGTCTTGATGCCCGCGGGATCGGCGTAGGGCACGTCCAGCAGGACCGCAGTGTAATTGCGGTATGTTCGCTCGAGCCCCTCGGGATCGGTGAGACGGGTGTACTTGCCGATGATCGCCTTGGCGCTTTCCTTGTCGGCTTTGATGACGTGAATCGCCTCGGCGATGGCGCGGTTGAACTTCGCGACCGTCGGCCGTTTCGTTTTGATGATCGCTTCGCGCGTCACCACGCCGTTGCCGTGGAGCGGAATCTTGAGCGCCGCCATGTTGACCAGATCGCGAAAGCCCAGGCGCTCCGCTTCCTTGATGAACGGCTCGTTCATGATCGTGAACTGCGAGATATTTTTGGAAATCGCCGCCAGCCGCTCGGGATTGCCGCCCGCCGGCACGATGCGCACGTCCTTTTCCGGATCGATGCCGAGTTTTTTGAGCGAGAGGCGCATGCCCATGTCGGAAATGCTGCCGAAGCGGTTGACCGAGCCGATTTTGCCGCGGAGCTGCTCGGGCTGGGTGATGCTCGGCGCGCTGATGATGTGATCGATGAAGGTGGGAATGATCGACAGCACCATCACGACGTCGGCGCCGCCGAGGCGCGGATTGACCACGTTGGGCGCGGATGTAACGACGATGTCGAGATCGCCGGCGACCAGCGCCTGCATCGCCGGCGGGCCGGCGCCGAAAAAAATCGATTCGATGGCGAGGCCCTGCTTGGCGAACAATCCCTTCTCCTGCGCTACCCAGAGCGGCGTGTGCGAAGCCGTCATCGCCGCCCAACCCACGCGCACGCGCTCCTGGGCCAAGCCGTTCTGAATCCCGAGCAGTAAAACCAGCGCCGCTATCGACGCGCCCACGGAAAGCCTCATCGCTCACCTCGAAAAAAGAAAGGTTCGGCTCACCACGGAGGCGCGGAGGACGCGGAGATCAAGATGAAGAATCCTGCGTGCTCTTCGCGTCTCCGCGGTGAATATTTTTTCATTTCACAATCGCATAACAGTACGAATCCCGCGGCTCGGGGCTCAGATTGGGATGCACCGACCAGCGCCGCAGAATGCCCTCGCGCTGCATGCCGACTTTTTCCATGACTCGGGCGGAGGCGACGTTATCGATATCGCAAACCGCCCAGATGCGGTAGATCTCCTTTTGCTTGAGCGCCCAGGCAACCAGCCCTTTGAGCGCTTCGGTCATGTAGCCGCGCCCCCAGAACGGGCGCGCCAGCACGTAGCCCAGCTCCCACTTTTCGCCGCCGACTCGGGCGATCATCATGCCGATCACCTGCTTGTCTTCGTTGCGCTCGATGATCCAGTGAAAGGCCTTGCCGACATCCCAGGCAAGCTGGCACATGCGCATGTACTCGCGCGTCTCTTCGAGATCCTTGTGGGCGCGCCAACTGACGTATCGGGTGACTTCGGGATCCTGAGCGTACTGGCGAAAAATCGCCTCGGCATCGCTCACTTTTGCTTTTCTCAGTCGCAGGCGTTCGGTTCTGAGAGTTTTCGGTGGGTTCACTCCGCGCAGTTCCAGTAACCCATGATCGCTGATTTATAAGGGCGCGGCGAAAAATATTCAAGGGCGAGGGATCGCCGCGCGATCGGCTTCTTCTGAATCCCGCCGGTTTATTTCCCGTCGATCTCTTTCAACGCCGCGCGCAGATAGCTTTGATCGACGAATTTGGCGGGATTGGGCGGCGTCTTTAATTGATTCTGTTCGGCGTAGATTTGCGCCACGACGCCGAGGCCGTCGAGGGTCACGTCGCCGACGGGACTCCACAGTCCTTTTTCGGTGTAGAACTCCCAGCCCTTGCGCGCATACTCGCGCTTGAGGCCCATTTCTTTGGCGAGCAAATCCACGGCCGCATCCTTGTTGGCGAAGATCCAGCGCGCCGCTGATGCGATCGCCTTCATAAAGCGGACCACGACCCCGCGATTCTTCTCCGCCCACGGCCGCATTACGGAATAGACCGAAAGCTGGTAGTGCGGAATCACGTCGATGAAGCGGCCGATGGTGTTGAATCCCTGCTCTTCGGCGACGAAATTCACCGGCAAAGAAAGCGGCGCGGCGGCGATCTGCCCGGAGGCCAACGCGGCCAGCGCCTGGGGCGTGCCGCCGACGTTGATCAGCTTGTAATCGCGCGGGTATTCGAGTCCCCTGGCTTTGAGCACGCGGCGCAGCGCGAACGCCGTGCCCGCCGTGAGACTGTTGGCGCCCAGGGTCGCGCCGCGGAGATCTTCATAGGTTTTGAAATTCTTGCCGCCCATCAGGGACTGGCTGAGGCCGTTGATGATGCCGCCGATGATCGCCATGTCGAGGCCGCGCTCGAAAGCCGCGATCGGCGCGTCGGCCGAGGCGCCGGAGACTTGCAGCGATCCGCCCGCCAGCGCCTGGGTGGAAACGTCGGAGCCGCGGATCAGGAGAATCTCCACTTCTAGGTTCTGCTGCCTGAAAAATCCCTGGCGCGAAGCCACCCACAGCGGGCCGAAGCCGAAGGTCTTGGCCACCACGCTGGCGCGAAGCCTCACCGGCTCCTGCGCTTCACCCGGGGCGGCGTGGAAAAGAAAATTTGCCAAGAGCGCGATTGCCGCAAGCCATCTTGCCATCGGAGTACTCCTGCGATCTGTCGAGCGCCGCCGGGTCAGGTGAGGATCTCTTCCCGGCGCCATTGCTCGATGGTCGCGCGATCGTACCCGAGCAGCTCGCTCAGAATCGAGTCGTTGTCGGCGCCGAAACGCTGCGGCAGCCGCAGCGGCTCTTCCCTGACGCCGCGGAAGAGAAACCCGCTCCGGGGAATCTCGAACGGACCGATCAGCGAATCGGCGAAGGGCGAAAAATAATTTCGCTGGCGGAGCTGCGGGTCATTCAAAAGGTCGGCGCCGGTCTGCACCACGCCGGCGGGCACTCCCGCGGATTGCAGCCGGGTCATCGCCTCTTCCGCCGTTCGCGCCCGAGTCCATTCCTGTACGATTTCGTCGAGGGCGGCGCGATTTTCCAGCCGCGCCGGCAAATCGACGAAGCGCCGATCGCTCACCAGTTCGCCCCGGCCGATCACGCGGCAAAGCGCCCGCCATTCGCCGTCGTCCCGCGCGGAGATCGCGCACCAGCGATCTTCGCCCTGGCAGCGGTAGCAGCCGTGCGGCGCGGCGAGATCGTAGTGATTGCCCTTCGGCTTGGGATCGTCGCCGTTGACCGACGTTTCCAGGTAGGTCGTGCCCAGCACCGCGGCGGTGCCTTCGATCTGGGCCAGATCGATGGTCACGCCCCTGCCGGTCCTGCGGCTGCTGAGCAGCGCGGCCACGAGCAGGGTCGGCCCCATGATGAAACCGAGATGATCGGGATAAACGCCCTGGCTGCCGATCGGCCGGTCCTGCTCGGGATGATTCCAGAGATAGGTGATGCCGGAGAACGCGGTCAGGTTGAATCCCCAGGTGCCGTAACTGCTCTTCGGCCCCTCGGTGCCGAAGCCCGGCAGCTTCACGATCACGAGCTTCGGATTGGCTTTGCGCAGCTCCTCATCGCTCAAGCCCAGCTTGTCGAGCACCCGGGGTCGAAAATTCTGCAGCACAGCGTCTGATTTTCCGGCCAATTCGCGGATCAGACGCGCGCCGGTCGGATGCTTGAGATTGACCGCCAGCGAGCGCACGCCGAGATTGCACTCGATAAAGCGCGGCGCGCCGTCCATGTCCTTGTGCTGGCCGTAGTGGCGAAAAGTATCGAGCCCGCCCTTTTTCGACTCGACTTTGATCACCTCCGCGCCGTAACTCGCCAGCAACCGCCCGGCGTACGGGCCCGCGTAGCCGGTGGTGAAAGCGAGAATCCGCACGCCTTTTAGAATCTCGTTGCTGCTCTGCACAGGATCACTCCAGGAAAAAGTAAAGGTAAAAAACCCGCCGCACGGGGTGAACCTCCCGTACTTTTGCCTTTTGCCTTAAATCACTTTCTCCGTTCGGAGCGCCGCCAACGCGCTCTCGCTCAACCCCAGCTCTCCGCCCAGCACCTGCTGATTGTGCTGTCCCAGAAGCGGCGCCGGCGCGGGCGCGCTGCGCGCGCCATCGACCAGAAAGCAGTTGCCCGCCTGCTGAAAAGATCCCAGCACCGGATGGCTCACCGCGCCGAAAAAGCCGCGCGCCTGGATGTGCGGATCTTTCATAAAATCCGACGGCGAGTTGACCGGCAGACCGGGAATGCCGTTTTTTTGAAACAGCTCGGCCAATTCTTCCTTGCGAAAGCGCGAGGTGAAGGAAGTGACCTGCGCGTTGATGTAATCGGCGTTCTGGCGGCGCAGGTTGCTGTTGATCCATTTGGGATCGTCCAGCGCCGGGTCGTGGTCCGGCCAGATCTTGAGCAAAAGCGGCCAGTGGGTCTGAGTGACAAACAGCGAAATCCAGCCGTTCTTGCACTGAAACAAGTTGGCCGGCGCGTTGTGCTGGTGCTGGCTGCCGGCGCGCTTCATCACCCGCTTTTCCGCCGAATAGTTGAACGCCACGTGCTCGTGCAGCGCCATGCTCGCTTGAATCGAGGTGTCGATCCACGCGCCGATGCCGCGGCTCTCGCGCTGCCAGAGCGCCAGCGTCACGCCGTAGCAGGCGAACAGGCTCGCGTAATAATAGGACTGCGTCTCCGGCGGATTGCACGGCGTCATCGCCGGATCGCCGCTGATGTAGAGCAAACCGCCCATGGCATTGCCGACGATATCCGGCGTCTTGTAATGCGCGTAGGGCCCGTCCTGGCCGAAACCGCTGATCGAAACCAGGATCAGATTCGGTTTGCGCTCGATCAACTGGTCATAGCCGAAGCCCAATGCCGCGAGTTTTCCCGGCGCGAAATCCTCCGCCACCACATCCGCGCCCTCGACCAGGTCGAGCAACAATCGCTTGCCGGCGGCTTGGGCGAGATCCAGCGTGACGCTGCGCTTGCCGGCGTTGAGATAGGCGAAGCGCAGGCTTCCTTCGCGATGGAAGTGTCCTTTGGCAAAGGGCGCCTCGGCGCGGGTCGGATCCCCTTCCGGCGGCTCGATTTTGGTGACTTCCATGCCCAGGTCGCGCAGCATCTTGCCGCAGAACGCGCCCATCGAAGAGGTCAGATCAAGAACGCGGTAACCGGCGAGCAGCCCGACGGCTTGTGCGGTGTCAGTCATCTGTGATCGCGTGTCGAACCCAGGATCGAGGAATCATCCCTTGTGGTTCCTGATAATGTGCTGCGCCAGGCGCCAGCGCAGCACCTCGGGCGTGCCCTCGGTGATGCGGATGCTGCGCACCTGGCGGTACCACCACTCGAGCGGCAGCTCGCGCATCAAGCCGAGGCCGCCGTGGACCTGGATCGAGCGGTCGACCACGCGGCTCGCCATCTCGGCGCACTGAATTTTGGTCATGTAAGAAAGCTGGCGCACATCCTCGCCGCGGTCGTGGCGCCAGGCGCACTCGTAAACCATCAACCGGCAGGCGTGCAGCTCCATCGCCGAGTCGGCGATCATGAACTGAATCGCCTGGCGATCGGACAGCGGCCGGCCGAAAGTCGTGCGCACTTTGGAATACGCGATCATCATGTCCAGCGCGCGCGAGGCGATGCCCACCGGACGCGCGCCGTGGCCGCGGATGCGGCCTTCCTGAATCCAGCCCTGGGCGATGGAAAAGCCCTCGCCTTCCTGGCCGATCCGATCGGCGGCGGGAACGCGCACGTTCTCGAAATGAATCTGTCCCGGCGTGTCGCCCATCATCGTCGGCCAGAGCCGCTCCAGAGTCACCCCCGGCGCTTTCATATCCACGATGAAGCAGCTCACGCCGCCGCGCGCGCCCTTCTGCGGATCGGTGACGGCAATCACCTGCGCATAATCGGCGTTTTTCGCTCCGGTAATGAATCGCTTGGTGCCGTTGATGACGTAATGCTCCCCATCGCGCACCGCGCGGGTTTTCATACCCGCCGGATCGCTCCCCGCGTCGGGCTCGGTCTGCGCGAAGCAGATGCGCTTTTCGCCGCGGATAACGGGAAACAAAAATCGCTGCTTCTGTTCCTCGTTGCAGTGAAACAGCACCGGCCGCACTTCGGGGCCGAAGATCGGCGCGTAGCGAAACGGGATCGCCACCGTGCGCGCGACCTCTTCCATGATCACGCAGCGGCTCATGAGATCGAGCCCCGCGCCGCCGTATTCCTGCGGCACGTCGAGCAGCCACAAGCCGATCGCTTTGGCTTTTTCCTGGAGCGGCTTGATATAGGGCTCCGGCATGTCCTCCCCTTCGGGGCGGCACTCGCGCTCGAGGGGGATCAACTCGCGATCGACGAACTTGCGGACGGTGTCTTTCAGAACCTGCAGCTCTTCAGGGAGATTGAAATCCACGAGAACACCTAAATTAATGGATCATTGATAACGGAAATGGATAACGAAAGAGGAAGACGCGCTTCACGTTACGCGCGTCTTCCCTTCGCAATTATCCATTTTTTACTTCGCGCCCCGACTGTACTCGCCCAGGCCCGGCCGATAAGTCTTCTTGTCGAGGAATTGCTCCATACCGGTCTCGCGGCCCTTTTCCGGATCGGTGAGGCGCAGCGCAGTGCCTTTGGCGCTCATGTAGTCTTCGGCCTGCGCATAATCCATGGTGCGGCAGTACTTGTAGACCTCCTTGGCCGCGCGCAGCACCTGGGGATTTTTCTTCATCAGCTTCTGCGCCAGGCTCACGGTCTCCTCGCGCAGCTTTTCTTTCGGCACGGCGTAGTTGATGAGCTTCATCTCGGCGGCCTTTTTGCCGTCGAACGGATCGCCGGTCATGATGTACCACATGGCGTCGCGGTACGAGAGCGCGTCGGCAAGCACGCGGCTCACCAGACCGCCGGGGAAAATGCCCCAGTTCACTTCGCTCAGACCGAAGGTCGCGTCCTCGGCGGCGATGGCGAAGTCGCAGGCGATCAGCGGCGTGAATGCGCCGCCGAAGCAGAAGCCGTTCACCATGGCGATGGTCGGCCGGGGAAAATAAAAAAGCCGGCGCCAGCGCCATTCCTGCGACGCCCAGCTCGCTCGGCGCCGCTCGAGCGGGTTGTTGTCCGTGCCGCGAAAATATTCGCGCAGATCCTGCCCCGCGCACCAGCTCGGCCCCGCCCCGGTCAGCACCAGCACCTGGGTCTCCTTATCCACTTCCAGCTCGGTGAGCGCATCGAGCATGTCGTAGTGAAGCTGCGGGTTCATCGCGTTTCTTTTTTCCGGCCGATTGAGAATGCACCAGGTGATGCCGTTCTCTTTTTCGACTTTGACGGTCTTGTATTCTTTCCACAACGTCGCTGCCACGATTCGATACCTCCTTGGCGAATTTGCGCTGAGCTTATGCAGCCGGTGCCGCGCTTGTCAAGCAAACTTGGCCGCCAGAGCGAAAAGCGCGAGCGCGCGGAGAAAAATGAGAATTGCCGATCGTGCGGCGCCATGGACGCCGCGCGATCGGCGCCCGCCGCGTGTGAAATTTGAATTTCCCGGGCGATCGTTCTACGCGGTGATTTTGCCGGCGAAATGCAGCGGACGCTGTCGCCACGGCGCGAAACCGGTAGAGCGGCGAATGCTGCGGCTTGCGCCGTCCCGGCGGATGACGTGGATCACAGCGCCGCCGAGCGCTCGCTCACCGTGAAGCTCTCCGCGCCGGCGGCCCATTTCGACTCGCGCAGCCAGCGCGTCATCTCCTCCGCGGGCTGCGGCCGGCTCAGAAAGTAGCCCTGCGCCTGGTCGCAGCCGAGGGCGGCGAGATCGTCCCACGCCGCCTGGTCCTCCACTCCCTCGGCGACCACGGAGATGCCGAGGTTCTTGCCCAGATCGATGATCGCGCGCACGATGCTCGCGCTGTCAGGGTCTTTGATCAGGTTGAAAATGAAGAGCTTGTCGATCTTGATCTCGCTCACGGGCAGATGTTTGAGATAGGCAAACGATGAATAGCCCGTGCCGAAGTCGTCGATCGCGAAGCGAATCGCCTGGCGGCTCAGGGCCAGGAGCACCTCGCGCGCCTTGGCCGGATCGGCCATCAGCGCGCTCTCGGTGATTTCCATGACCAGGCCGCCGGGCGCGATCTGCGCCTGGTTGACGATCGCCATGATGCGCTCGGGAAATGCCGGCTCGAGCAGATTGCGCGCGGAGAGGTTGAGCGACATCGAGACGTCGATGCCCTCGCGCCGCCAGGCCGCCGCCTGATCGACGGCGTGCTGCACGACCCACTCGGTCAGGTGCTGGATCGCGCCGGTTTTTTCCGCCAGGGGAATGAACTGATCCGGCATGATCATGCCGCGCTCCGCATGGCGCCAGCGCAGGAGCGCTTCCACGCCCACCGTGCGGCCGGTCCGGATACTCACCTTGGGCTGATAATGGAGAGAAAGCTCGTCGTGCTCGATCGCATGGCGCAGCTCGCCCATCAAGGTCAGGCGCTGCGGATCGTAGAGATCGATGGCCGCGCCGTAGAGCATGTAACCGGCGCTGGAGCGCTTCGCCGCGCGCATCGCCATGTCGGCGCGGCGCAGCAGATTTTCCGCATCGGCGGCGTGAAGCGGCGCCAGCGCGATGCCGATGCTCGCATGCACGTCGAGCGGCAGGCCGTCGATCAGAAACGGCGCCTTGAGCGCGGCGCGGATCGCGCGCGCGATTTCCGTGCTGGACTGAGCCACGCCGTTTTGCGCGACGATGATGCCGAATTCGTCGCTCTCCAGGCGCGCGATCAGGTCCGCCTGCGGCAGGGCCCGTTCGAGACGCGTTCCGAGCTGGCGCAGCACCTCGTCGCCGTTGCTGTAGCTGAGCGCATTGTTGATCTCCTCGAAGCCGTCCACGTTGACACGCAGCAGCGCAACCTCGGCCGGCCGCTTCTGCTCGTCCAATAGCTGGCGCAGCCGCTCCGTCAGACGGGCGCGGTTGGCCAAGCCGGTCAGGGGATCGTAGTCGGCGAGATATTTGAGCTGAGAGATGGTCTGCCAGAGCGCCACCGCCTGGCTGATCTGCCCGTGAATGAGCTTGGAAAAATGCGTCCACTCGGGGAGCAACTCGCGGGTCTCGGAAAAGAGCGTGATCACGCCGAGCGGCCGGCCGTCGAAATTGAGCGGCGCGGTGATGATTGTCCGGACCGAAGCGCGGGTCAGCAGCGCTTGAAAACGCGCGTCCGCGGCGGGCGCCGTGAACACGGTCGGCTCCTCCTTCAACATGATCTCGCGCAGCAGCTCCAGATCGCCGAAAAATTCGCCGAGCGCAGCCTCGCCCGCCGGCAGGAAACCGATCTGTCCGGAAAGTCTGAGCTGCGCCGACTCTTCGACCAGGTAGACCGCGCCGCGCGAAAATCCGATGACGGCCAGATAGTGCGCGAGGATTTCCGAGAGCAGACTGTGGATGCTCTGGCCCGGTTTGAGAGAATTCTCCGCCGCGCTCGCCAGCACCGAAATCTGCGCGCTCTGGGCGGCGCAGCGGCGCGCCAGATCGACGTTCAGACGGGCCTGGCGGTTGAGCTGGCGCATCAGACTTTCCTTGTGGCCGGCTTCGAAGCGCTCGTCGTCGGCCGCCGCCGACGGCGCCGGCTGATGCAGGCTCTTGAGCAGAATCTCCACCGCTTCCTTGCAATCGGGCGTGCGCTGGATCAGCGCGTTGGCGCCGCTCGCCGCCGCCAGACGGCGGTCCGCGGCGTCGTCGTAATTATTGGTCAAAAGCACGATCGGAATTTTGCTCAGCCGCTCGTGCTTGCGAATCGAGCGGCAAAGCTCGAAGCCGTCCACCCGCGGCATCAACACGTCGGAGATCACCGCATCCGGCAGGGTCGTCTCGGCTTTGCCGAGCGCTTCGGCGCCGTCCTTGGCCGTGGTCACACCGAAGCCGAGATTGGCGAGATAGGTGGCGAGCAGCTTTAACTGCTTGGGATCGTCGTCGACGGCCAGAATGACCCGCCCCTGTCCGGGCGCGGATTCGGAGGTCTGGCTCGCCGCCAGATGACCGCGCACCGTGCTCACGAGAAACGCCGGCTCCACCGGCTTGAAAAGATAGTCGGCGAAGGGCGCGAGCGGCAGCCTTTTCTCGTCGCCCGCGGCGATCAGACCGGTGAGCGCGAGGATCGGCACTTTGCCGGCGCCGGTCATCTCGTGCAGGCGCTCCACCAGATCGAAGCCGTCGAAATCGGGCAGCAGCAAATCCTGTAAAATAAGATCGGGCCGGTCGCGCGTCACCGCGTCGAGCGCCGCCTGCCCGCTGGCCGCTTCGATCACGGCGAAACCCTCGGTTTCGAGCGCCAGCCGCGCGAGCTTTCGCGAGATCGGATTGTCTTCGACAATGAGTATTTTCATGGATCGTAAAACCGCACCATTTTTTAACGTTCGAGATACTGCTCGATCATGTCCGGCAGGCTGCGCGTATCGATCGGCTTGGGGATGTAACCGTCGCAGCCGGCGGCGAGGATTCTTTCCCGATCGCCCTTCATCGCGTAGGCGGTCAGGCCGAGGATCTTGATGTTGCGCGTCGCCGGATCGGCCTTGAGCCGGCGAGTGAGCTCGAGACCGTCGATCCCGGGCAGCTGAATGTCCATCAAAATCAGCCGCGGCGCGGATTGTCCGATAACTTGCAGAGCCTGCTCGGCATCCGTCGCCGTGAGAACTTCGTGCCCCGCGCCGGCGAGCAGAATGCGCATCAGCTTCAAGTTCACCGGGTTGTCGTCGACGATCAAGATCGAGTTGTGTGCCATGTTGAGACCGTCCTCTTTCACTGCCAACCGCGCTCGCTTCTCCAGCTCTTTTCCAGTCTCCGCGCGCTAACGCGGGCGCGCCGCCCAGGCCGCGCCGAGCGCGCCGCCCCCGGCCGTTTCCTCCGCCGGCGCCGCGAAACGCGGCAGGATCGCGTAGAACGTGCTGCCGCGGCCGTACGCGCTGCGCGCGCCGACCCGCCCGCCCTGCGCCTCGACGATCCTCTTGGTCAGGGCTAGCCCCAACCCCGTGCCGGGATATTTTTTCGTGCTGGTCGAATCGAGCTGATGAAACTCGACGAACAGCCGCTCCATGTCCTCGGGCCGAATGCCGATGCCGTCGTCTTGCACTTCGATGCGCAAACACTCGCCCGGCTCCGCCACGGCGCGCACCGTGATCCGGCCGTGGTCATCGGTGAACTTGAGCGCGTTGGAAAGATAGTTGTACAAAACCTGCTTCAGCTTGCCGGGATCGAGCACCAGGTTCTCCACCGCCGGGTCGGTTTCCACCTCGATCGCGACATGCTTGCGCGCGGCGCTCGCGCTCACGATGTCGCGCACCTCGCCGACAAGCCGGCTAAGCATTACCGGCTCGGGATGAAAGGCAATCTTGCCGGTTTCCACCTTGGCCAGATCGAGGATGTCGTTGATCAGCCCGAGCAAATGCCTCGCGCTGCTCAGGATATCGCCGAGGTATTCCTTGTGATTCGAAGCCACCGCGCCGAGCTTGCCGTCGTGCATCAGCTCGGCGAAGCCGATGATGCCGTTGAGCGGCGTGCGCAGCTCGTGCGACATGTTGGCGAGAAACTCGCTTTTCATCCGGCTCGCGCGCTCCACCAGGCGATTTTTTTCCTCCAGCTCGTCATAAGCCGCGCGCAACTGCGCCGGGCTCGGCAGCGCCAGCGCTTTGGGAATCAGCGGCCAGAGGAGAATCGCCGTCACCACCGACACCGTCGCCGTGAGCCCCTTGACGACGCCGTCGAGCCAGTAGGCCGGCTGCCAGATCATCCAGATGCCGAGAATGTGGGTGGTGCCGCAGGCGATGATGAAGATCGCGAACAGCACGAAAATCCAGCCGAACGCCAGATCCTTGCGTTTGCGCACGAAGAACAGCAGCGCGATGGGAATCGAATAATACGCCGCCGCGATCAGCGCGTCGGAAACCACGTGCAAGAGCAGCAGCGACCGATCCCACAGCAGACAAACGCCGTGCGGCAAAAACTGCGACAATGCGCCCGGCTCCGAAGCTTGGGTCGCGGCGCCGGGGCTCGCCGCCGGCGCCGCCGCGGCCGGCGCCGAATGCGCCCGCAGCTCGCGCCCGCCGCGTAGCGGCGCCAGCAGTAGCGCCCACGCGCCGATCACGGCCAGCAGCCATTTCCCTTCCATGAAAGTGTCACCCGCCGAAGTCGATCGTGCCCGCTGTTGCCGCCGCCGTTGGCCTGCCTGGCCGCCCTCTTTCCGCCGGCCGCTTGCTGCCGGCGTCGAACAGCGCCGTTCGATACAAAATTTACCTATTGTCGAATCGGCGCAAACCATTCGCTCCTTTAATTTCCTCGCCAGGCGAAATCCGGATGTTGAGCCGAGTCGGCGCCCCGGTATAAATGCTCGCTTTGTGCGATTTTGCCGACGAAAAACGAGCACTTTTTGTGCCACGGCGACGCATTCTGGACTAAGGCGGAAGCGCCGAAAAAAACTTTTCTGGATTTCTCTTTTGCGGAAAAGCACGGCCGCAATTGCCAACCGTTGCCATGGCGCGCAGAGCGCACTCCCGAAGATCCGGTGCAAAAGCGAACGAAAACGGAAAGTCGGTTCCAATCGCGAGCGCGGCGCCGCGCCACCGCGAGCAGCGGACGAGTGAGTTTAGCGGGCAGCGGGGAACAGCGCGCGGAGCGGCGCTGCGTCACCCGGCCTGGATGTGCGGGAAGTTTACAGACCGACCGGCGTCAACGATCGTAAAGCTTCCTGATGAAGCCGCTCTGCTCGATTTCGCGCAGCAGGCTGTCGTCGACGAAGGATTTCGGGTCGGCGCTTTTGGCTTTGGGAATGTCTTTTTCGAGGAAACCGAGCACGGTTTCGACGCCGCGCAGCGACGGATAGGGAACGTTCTCGTAATATTTGGCGATCAGTAAATCCAAGGACCGCTCCAGGTTGCGCGTCTGCTCGGCGCCGAGGCGAAGTTTTTTCTTGACGATCTCGACGCTTTCTTTTTTGTTCTGCTTCACAAAGGCGATGCCTTCGACGTAACCGCGCAGAAATTTCAGCACCCGTTCGCGATTGTTCTTGATGTACTGGCGTGTGGTCGCCACCATCGTGTGCAGGTAGTAAATGTCGGTGTCTCCCATGTCGAGCAGCACCCGATAATTGCGGTCCTCCGCGACGAACATGGATGGAATCGTCAGCACCGCCCCGTCGACGCCGCCCTTGTCCAGGCTCGCGAGCATGTTGGGCGAGGAGCCGAGCTGCAAAATCTGCACGTCGCTGGGAGACATTTTCCAGCGCTGGAGCATCATCAGCAGCACGGAATGCGAGATCGCGCCGATGCGGGTCACGCCGACCCGCTTGTTTTTGAGCTCCGCCGGAGTTTTGATTTCCGGTTTGGTGACGAGCCGCTGCAGACCTTTGTTGACCACGCTGGCGATCATCACCGTATCGCCGCCGTGAAGCGCCGCGGCGACCAGCGAATCGCCCGCCGAGTTGACGATCTGGATGTCGTTGGCCAGAAGCGCGCTGATGCCCGCGGTGCCGCCCTGGCCGGTCACGATCACCTCGGCGTCGAGGCCGTTCTTGCGCAGAAGTCCCTTTTCTTCCGCAACCCACAGCGCGGCATGAAGCCCGCTCACCGAGCTGAGCCCGACGCGAATCCTGTCCTGCGCCGCCGCGCGCTGCGCACAAAGCCCGGCGACCAGTAGCGACCAACCAAGCAGCAAACGCGCAAGAATCGCCATGGGAGTTTTCCTTTTTGAATTTTTCCTTTTTATTTTTTGCTTTCTCTCAAATAGCTCGCATCGATGTACTTCGACGGCTGCGGCAGCGGCTCTTTTAAAATTCCCTGCTCCGCGGTGATTTTGATCACCGTGCGCACGCCTTCGACGTTCAGATCGGCGTTGCGGTCCCAGATGCGGTTTTTCCAGTTGTAGTCCGAAGCGTAGCGGCAATGCTCGACGCTGATCGCCATCTCTTTGGCCAGATAGCCGCACGCTGCATCGCGGTTGTCGTTCATCCAGCGCATGGTCGCGACCATCGCTCGCATGAAGCGCACCACCAGCGGGCGGCTTTTCTCCGCCCAGGCGCGCTTGACGATGTAGACGTTGAATTGAAAATTAGGCAGATCGTCGGCGAAATAACCGAGGATGTTGAAGCCCTGCTGCCTGGCCACGAGATCGAGCGGCACGCCCACCGGCGCCGAAGAAATCTGTCCCGAAGTCAGCGCCTGGTAGCGGTCCGAAGCGCCGCCGATGTTGAGCAATTTATAGTCGCGCGGATATTCCATGCCGTGGGCCTTCAGCACCAGCCGGAGAGCGAAGCCGGTACCCGAAGTCAACGTTTGCGTGCCGATGGTCGTGCCGCGCAGCTCGGCGTAGCTTTTGTATCCCTTGCCGCCGATCATACTGAGGCCGAGGCCGTTGATCAGCCCGCCGATCATCGTAATATCCGCGCCCTTCTCGTACGCGCTGATCAATGTGTCCACGGTCGCGTTGGCGACGTAGATCGAATCCGCGGTCAGCGCCTGAATCGTCAGCGGCGAGCCGCGCATCGTGACGATGGGCACTTCCAAGTTTTCCTTCTCGAAAAACCCCATCTTCGCCGCCACCCAGAGCGGCCCGTAGCTGAGCGTCTTGGAAGACTCGCCGATGGGAAAGCGGAATTTTTCCTGCGCCGCGCAAGGACTGGCGCATCCGATCACGGTGATCAATATCGCCGCGACGACCGGCGCAATTCTCAATCCTCGATCCTCCATCCTCAAACCCAACACTCCAATCGTCATCGAACCGGCCTGATCACGCACAGCGTATTGCGCCCGGTCCACATGGGCAGAAACACCGAATGCCGGTGCTTGCCGCCGGCGACGATCACCATGATGTCCTCGGGCTTCGACGACAGATGCACGACCAGGTCGGGAGTCACGTGCGGCGCATCCTTTAATAGTTCGTCATCGCTCTTGTGGCCCTTGCGCCGCGCCGGGATCTCGGAAAACTTGAGCGACGCGTGCTCCCAGAGGTAGTCCTTCACCTGCTTTTTGCTGATGCCGTCGCGGGCCATGATCTCGGCGTCTTCGATGCCGAGGGCGATGAGCGGCGTGCCGCCGCCGAAGCTGCCCACGTCGAGATGGCTCACGCCGTGGTGCATCCGGATCACCTCGGCGAGCGACGACAGCGCCTGCTCGCCGCGATTGCCGGCGGTATGGATCGGCAAGAAGCCGTTGATGCCGAACACGGTCACGGTGCTTTCTTGCGGCTTGAAACCGAACTCGACGTGATAGGGCTCCCAGGGACTTTTTTCCTGGTTCTCGCCGAAGCACAGGGTGTACTTGCCCGGCCAGCCGAAGGTCGAGCGATCGGTGTCGCCGGGATAGCCGCCGCCGACGGTGATGAGGATCAGGCGCATGGCGCGGCCGATGGTCGCGTTGGAGCGAAAGCCCGGACCGAACACGCCGGAGTCGCAGTTGACGTTGAGCTCTTGGCGAATCGGCCCGTTGAGCAGCAGCGCCGGGCCCACGTAACCGGTGGTCGCCTGCACGCCGTAGAGATTGAAGCGCGGCGCGCAGATCGCTTCGACGGCGGCGATGATCACCGGCAGATATTGCGGCAAACAGCCGGCCATCACCGCGTTGACGGCGATCTTTTCGATGGAGCACGGCGCCCACTTGGGCGGAATCACGCCGATCACTTCCTGCGGGTCGCGCCGGGTCGCGCCGAGCATGCGCTCGACCCGCTCCGGGGTCGGCGGCACGATGGGCAGGCCGTCGCTGAGCTTTTCTTTGAGGAACCAGTCGTTGACCGCTTCCCAGCTATCTTCCACTTCGATCAGGTCGGATGCCCAATTTGCCATGAAGAAAATTCTCCGAAAAAAATCCGGCGAGCGAATCTATCGCCCCAGCCGCTCCAGGGTCGCGACGTAATCGCGCACGCCGCGCGCCACGTCGTAGGCGGGCTCGTAGCCGAGGCTTCTCTGCGCGGCGGCAATGTCAAAGACGCAATAACTCTGCTTGCTGCGGCCGAGCTTGCTCGGACCGGGACCGAGCTCGATTTTGTGATTGGGAAAAAGTTGCGCGGCGGCATTCAAGAATTCCCGCGGCGTCGACGCTTTGCCCGTGCCGATGTTGAACGTCCACTCTCTGGGCGTCGGCGCCTTGAGCGCCAGATAAACCGCCCGGCCGACGTCGCCGACGTACACCGCGTCGTTCAGCTGGTCGCCGCCCTGCGGAATCACCCACTTCTCGCCGCTGCGCGCTTTCTCGATCAATTGCCCGTAAAACGACAGCGGCCCGTGGCGCGCTTCCTTGCCCGGGCCGTAGATCGACACGAAGCGCAGCGCGATGAATTCGATACCGTAGGTTTCGCGGTAGTAGCGGCCCAGCTCTTCGCAGCAGACTTTGAGCGAGCCGTAAAGATCCGCCGGCTGCTTGCGATAATCTTCGCGGACCGGCTTGCAGGCGGGCGGCGCGTAGTCGCCGTCGATCTCGCCATAGGCCGCCTTGGAGCTGGTAAACACCACGCGCTTGATGTTTTTCGCGCGCGCGACTTCGAGCACGTTGATCGTGCCGCCGGTGCCGACTTGAACCGCCAGGCGCGGGTTGGCTTCGGCGGGCTCGGGCATCAGCGCGGCGAGATGGGCGATGTGGGTGACTTGATGATCGTCCACGGCCTTTTCCAGCGCGGCCTGATCGCAAATATCGCCGATGACGATATCGACCCGGTCTTTGATGTCGCCCATCAAAGTCAGATCCATTCGGTTGTCCAGCAAGACCGGCCGCAAGCCGTCCTGCACCATCAGGCGCGCGGTCACCGCGCCGTTGACGCCGAGACCGCCGGTGATCAGCACTTTCATCTCGCGCTCCTTGGCTCCCAATAAAACATTTTCCTTCTATCCGGTTTGGCGCGCTTTTGTCCAGCGGAAGGAAGTGGTCCGCACGTGTCGAAATCCCGACGAACGCCGAAATACCGATTGCGCGAACGGTTTGTTTTTGAAATTGCTTCCGGCCCGCATGCGAGCGCGTTCCTTCATTGTTCGCCGGTCGCGCCGGATAAAATAGCGGTGCGGCAATCGATTGCAGGATACGCCGCGAATTCTGAACGCGCCGCGATCCTTCTCGTTTCGCCGATCACGACACCGGATGGCTGCTGGCACATGCGTTGCTCAATCCGCTTCGTGTAACTGCCGTTAGCCTCGGGTTTCCCGACCACGGCGAACCGCTCCGGCTTTTCCAATTTGCGCCTGGAGACCGACCCTAACGCTTCCGACAGATGGGAGGTCGAACATGTCCGCGACGATTGCCGGCATCGCCATTCCCGACAGCAAGATGGCGCAGGATCTCACCCGGATGATCCGCGACCGGGAACCGGACCTGCTCTTTCATCACTCCACGCGAGTGTATCTCTTCGGCGCCCTGACCGGCCGGCGCAGGGGGCTGAAATACGATCCCGAGCTGCTCTACGTCGGCGCGATGTTTCACGACATCGGATTGACTGGCGCGTACCGCGATTCGCAGCTCCGCTTCGAGGTCGACGGCGCCAATGCAGCGCGCGATTTCCTGCGCGGCTACGGCGTTGCGGAGGCGGCGATCGAAACGGTCTGGGACGCAATCGCGCTGCACACCACGCCGGGCATTCCCGAGCACAAAAAAGCCGAGGTCGCGCTGGTCACGGCCGGCGTGGAAATGGATGTTCTCGGCTTCGCCTACGATCAGTTCACGCCGCAACAGCGCGAGGCGGTCGTCAGCGCGCATCCGCGCGGAGCCGCTTTCAAGAAGAACATCATCGATGCCTTTTACCAGGGCATGAAGCACCGCCCGGAGAGCACGTTCGGCACCGTCAACGACGATGTGCTGGCTTTCAAAGATCCCGGCTTCCAGCGCACCGACTTTTGCCGGGTGATCCTCTCTTCGGCCTGGGAGCGCTGAGCCGACCGAGGGAAATTCAACGACGCCCCGTTCAATGGAATTTTTTCTTCCGTACCGGCCGCGGCGCAACTCGGTCTGAAGCGGCGCATAGCGAACGCGCAGGCGCTTTGTTAAGAAGAATAACGGGCGGCGCAACTCGAGGCCGCAATCGGCCGGGAATCTGCCGGAGCATTGTCGGCCCCATTCTGTAATTCGGTATTGCCATGACGGATCTCTTCGCGGCGCGCTCGCAGATGGCGATGTCGCTCGGCTTCCATATCATTTTCGCCGTGATCGGCATCGCCATGCCCGTGCTGATGGTGGTGGCCGAGCGGCGCTGGCAGCGCACCGGCGATGCGATTTTTCTGGAGCTGGCGCGCCGCTGGGCCAAGGGCACTGCGATTCTGTTCGCGGTCGGCGCGGTCTCCGGCACGGTGTTGAGCTTCGAGCTGGGCCTGCTCTGGCCCGGCTTCATGGCCGAGGCCGGCGCCATCATCGGCATGCCGTTTTCGCTCGAAGGCTTCGCCTTTTTCACCGAAGCGATTTTCCTCGGCATCTATCTCTACGGCTGGGAGCGCGTGTCGCGGCGCGCTCACCTCAGCGCGGGCGTGCTCGTGGCAATCAGCGGCGCCCTGTCCGGCATCTTCGTGGTGCTGGTCAACGCGTGGATGAACACGCCCACCGGTTTCGACCTGGAAAACGGCCGGCTGGTCCGCCTCGATCCCATCGCGGCGATGCTGACGCCGACCGCGTTCGCGCAGACCCTGCACATGACGCTGGCAGCTTACGCGGCCACGGGATTCGTCGTCGCGGGCATTCACGCGCTCGGATTGCTGGCCGATCCTTTGAACGGTTTTCATCGACGCGCCCTGGCGGTTGCGCTGCTGGTCGGCGCGCCGGCCGCGCTCCTGCAGCCGCTGTCGGGCGATCTCTGCGCGCGGGTCGTCGCGCGCACCCAGCCGGCCAAGCTCGCGGCCATGGAAAGCCATTTCAAAACCGAGCGCGGCGCTCCTCTGAAAATCGGCGGCTGGCCGAGCGGCGCTTCCGGCGAAACACGCTACGCGATCGAGATTCCGAAGGGGCTTTCGCTGCTGGCTTTCCATGATCCCGATGCCGAAGTGATCGGCCTCGATGCTTTTGCGCCCCGGGACCGGCCGCCGGTCGCCGTCGTGCACATCGCCTTTCAGATCATGGTGGCGCTGGGATTTTTCATGGCGGCGCTGGCCGCCTGGTCGCTGGCGCTCACCGCGCGGCGGCAGGAATTGAGCTCCCGCCGCTGGCTGCTGCGCGCTCTGGTGCTGGCCGCGCCGATGGGATTTCTGTGCATCGAAGCGGGCTGGGTGGTGACCGAAGTCGGCCGCCAACCCTGGGCGATCCACGGCGTCCTGAGAACGGCGGATGCCGTGACGCCCATGCCCGGCCTTGTCGTGCCGTTTACGCTCTTCACTCTGCTCTATTGCTTTCTCGGCTTCATCGTCAGCTGGCTGCTTTACCGCCAGGTGCTGAAAAGCCCGAGCGCGAAAGAGACCGATTTGGCCGTCGAGCCGTCGCACGGAGTGAGCGGATGAGCGAGCTTGCGACTCTGCCCAACGCGCTGGCCGCGCTGATCGTCGTGGCGCTCAACGGCTATGTGCTGCTCGGCGGCGCCGATTTCGGCGGCGGAGTCTGGGATCTTCTGGCCTCCGGGCCGCGCCGCGATCGCCAGCGCGTGCTCATCGCCGAAGCGATCGGCCCGATCTGGGAAGCGAACCACGTCTGGCTGATCATTGTCATCGTGCTGCTGTTCACCTGTTTTCCCGCCGCTTTTGCCGAGCTGGCGACGACTCTGCACATCCCGTTGAGCCTGATGCTCGTCGGCATCGTCCTGCGCGGCTCGGCCTTCGCGTTCCGCTCCCATCACGGCGAAGAGAACGGCGCGGCCCAGCTTCGCTGGGGACGGGTTTTCGCAATTGCCAGCCTGGTGACGCCGGTGCTGCTCGGCATCTGCCTGGGAGCGCTGGCGTCGGGCGCCGTCTCGCGCGCAGGCAAGGCGGGATTCGTCTCGGTGTTCGTCGCCCCCTGGCTCACGCCCTTTTGCTTCGGCACCGGCGCGCTCACCTTGGCGCATTTCGCTTTTCTCGCGGCCGTCTATCTCACGGTGGAAACGCGCGAGCCGGCGTTGCAGGAAGACTTCCGCCGAAAAGCGCTGGGCGCCGCCTTCGCCGTGTTTTTGGCAGCCGCGCTCACGCTGGTCTTGTCCCTGTTCAACGCGCCGCTGGTCGGTCGCGGGCTCACCGCGGCGCCCTGGGCGATTCCGCTCCACCTGGCGACCGGCGCGGCGGCCGTGACGGCGATCTGCGCGCTGTGGCAACGGCGCTACGCCGCGGCGCGCATCGCGGCCGCGGCGCAGGTATCGCTGATTCTCTGGGGCTGGGCGCTGGCGCAGTATCCGTATCTGGTCCCGCCGACGCTGACGATCGCCGGCGTGGCGGCGCCGCGCATCACTCTTACCCTGTCGCTCTGGACGCTGGCCGGCGGAACGCTGGTGCTGCTCCCCTCGCTGGTTTACCTGTTCAGGATTTTCAAGCGCTGACCGGCGCGATGCGCTCGCGAAATATTTACCTTCCACTGGGCCGGCTTTCTCGGCTCGAGGCTTCGACCCAAAAGCCGAGACGCGAGACTCCGAACCTAGACGCGCGGTTGACACTCCTTCGCGCCGCTTAGTAAAACCAAGATCGAGAAGGAGATCCTGAAGATGGCTAATCGATATACCTGGCAGCCGCCCGAGTTCGTCGATCGCAATCAGTGCATCAAAGATACCGAGGAAGTGCTCGGCATGCCCGATCTCGCGATCAAAAGCACCGAGGATATTTTTCGCATCAAGGTTCTGGGCATGGATTGGGACCTGGGCATGGTCGTGCACGAGCCGGTGGACGCCGGCCGCATTCCCGTCGGCGCCGACGGTAAGAAGGCCGGATTCTTCCTGCTGCACGGCGGCTCGAGCGACTTCAAAGGCATCGAGCGCCACGCCAAGATGCTCGCGCAGAAGTTCGGTTTTCGCGTGATCGCCGGAACTTTTCCCGGCCGCTTTTATTTTCCCGACCCGAGCCGCGACTGGCCCGACGATACGATTCACGCCGACGGCACCGTGCGCACGCCGATCTGGAAGCAAGGCGAGCCGATCACGCCGGATCAGTACGAAGTCGTTAAAGATCCCTCCAAGCGCAACCGCTACGGCACGCGCACCCTGGCGCGGGCGAAGCCGGACACCAATTTCTGGTATCGCATGGCGGCGTGGCCCGCGGCCTTCGAGGAAGGCATGATCGAAGCCTGCCGGCGCCATTTTCCGGTGAGCGAATTTTCCATCTACGGCCAGGGCCACTCCACCGGCGGACCGTTTGTCTGCATGCTGTCCCAGCGCATTCCCAACATGGCCGGCGTATGCGCCACCGAGAATTCACCGTTCGGTTATATCTGCCGCGAGCGCGACATCTGGGGCGGCGACATGGGCAAGATCAGCGGCTACGATAAACCCGAGAAAAAAGGCAAAGGCCGCTCCGATCCGTTCAACGAGCTCTACATCCGCACCTGGCGCGATCTCGCCCGCTATCTCGGCCCCGAATCGCTCGGCCAGGAAGGACCGGCGGCGCTGATGCGCTTGCCGGCGATCATGGAAGACATCTTCGATGCCTGGGACAAAGCCAAGAATCGGCCCCAGTTCAAAGCCGAATACATCGTCACCCACGCCATCACCGATTCGCTTGCCGAGGGCGCGCGGGTCAGCGCGGCGCGATTGAAGATGAACAAAGATGAAACCGACGCGCTGGTCGACCGCTTCGTCGGCTACACGCGCGAGCTCTCCGGCGCCGGCGTGAAGCCGGTGCCGCCGTTTCTCTTCGAGATTTCCAAAGACAGCCGCGACCACAGCCCGGAAGTTTACGCCGAGGCGATCCTGCCGGCGTTTCGCGCCATGAAGCCCGCGCCGAAAATCGGCATCACCCGCTTCGGCGCCGGCGTGCACAGTTTCTGGAAAGCCGAAAAGGATCTGCCGGCCGGCATCGTGCCGTCGGTGATCAAGTCGTGGAAAGAAGCGGTGACCGGCGGATTTTTTGCCGAGCGGGCCTAACCGAGGAGACGCCAATGAACATTGCTCTTTATTACGCCCCCGCCACCTGCGCGCTTGCGCCGTACGTCACGTTGACCGAAGCCGGCGCGGATTTCGAGGTCAGGCCGCTCGATTTCCGCCAGCGCCAGAACTTCACGCCCGAGTATCTGAAGATCAATCCCAAGCACAAAGTTCCCGCGCTGGTAGTCGACGGCAGGATCCTCACGGAAAACGTCGCCATTCATCAATGGGTGCATCAGAATTTTCCCCACGCGAAGATTCTGCCCGCCGATCCGTGGGACCAGCTGCAGGCGATCGCGCTGCACAGCTGGTGCGCCAGCGGCATTCATCCCTACCTCAGCCGGATCAACAACCCGGCCAAGGTCTGCGAAGCCGCCGGCGCCGCCGACAGCGTGGTCAGGATCGCGACGGAATTTCTCTTCGAGGCCTTCAAGATCGGCGACAATCTGCTCGCCGGGCGCGAGTACTTTTTCGATCACTTCACCGCTCCCGACGCGCATTTTTTCTGGTGCTGCCGGCGCGCCACCCAGTTGAAAGTGAACCTCTCGGGCTTTCCCCACGTCGCCGCGCATTTCCAGCGCATGCAGGAGCGCCCGAGCGTCAAGAAGCTCTTCGCCTACGAGAAGGCGCTGACTGACGGATCTGCCAAACCGGCATAACGGAGCGCGCGAGCCATCTTGGTCACGGAATCAAGAATCACGACGCCGCCCCGAATCCTTTCGGTAAGCAACCTGCCGGCAAGCGCAGCCGCGCCCATTCGCTCGATTTTTCGTCTTCGCGCTTTTCTGTGCCTCGTCCTCGTGGCCCTTGCGGCCGGCTGTGCGCGCCGCTTTCCCGAGCCCGAAGTCACGTCGATTAAAGCCGCGAGCCCGGCCGACCTCCAGAAATTACTGCTCGGGCGCAAGCCGGAGGTCGCGCAGTTCCGCTCGCGCGGGCCCTTCGCCGTCATCGAGCGCAAAGATCTGGAGATTGCGCTGTCTCGCGATCTCACCGTGGAAGCGGACCTGTACGTGTGCGCTGCGGCCGGCAAGGCGCCCGTGGTGATCATCCTGCACGGCCTGGACAATTCCAAAGAGGATCATGCCTTCCAGGCGATGCATTTGGCTTCCTGGGGCATGCATGGCCTCGCCATCGACTTGCCCAAACACGGTCCGTGGATCGCCAATGGAAAAATCCTGGCCAGGCTGGCCGACGCGATTCATCGAAACCCGCAGCTCGTCGACGGCCGCATCGACGCGGACAAGATCATTCTCGTGGGCCACTCCTTCGGCGCCACCGCCGTCGCCGCCGCGTTGGCCGAAAGTCCCGCCGTCCTCGGCGGCGTCTTGCTCGATCCCGCGGGCATCGGCCGGCAATTGCCCCAGTCGCTCAAGCGGATCGCCGTTCCGGTGATGGTGATCGGCGCGGACGAGGACATCTGGCCGACCCGCAATCGCGGGCAATTCTTTCGCTTCATTCCCGGGAAAATCGGGGAGATTTCGATCCGCGACACGGTCCACGAAGATGCTCAGTATCCGAGTCATTACACTCTGCGCGCGTTCGAGGACAACCCCGACGACACCGAGGAGGCGCAGATCACGTTTGTCAGCGCGCTGACCGCCGCCGCTTTCAGTCTTGCGACCACCGGCAAGCTGGACTATGCCTGGGCCGGCTTTGAAAACGGCGTCGACAAAGGCATCTTCTTCAACGCGAGGAGAAAATAACGGCGATGGGCTCGATCAAGTTGTCGGTGAAAGGATGGAATACGGCGGGAACGCGCCTGGCGCTTTTTCTCGTCATCGTTCTGCAAACCCAGGACCCAAAAGTCGTCTGGCCGCAGGAGCCGGCCACGGCGCCGCTCGACGGAGAATTCGCCAAGCAGGAAAAGATTTATAGCAGCCGCGGCGCCGAGGTTCCCGGCGGCTACGTCACCAATCGCGGTCTCTCGGATTACAAGGACCTTCTTACCTCCGACTTTTGCGCCAGGCTGAGCACCTTGGGCAGCGCGGATCGCTGGCTCGACATCGGCGCCGGCGAAGGACAGGCGCTGTTGGACTACTACGCGTTGGACGACGGCGCGACAGCGGCTGCAAAGTGCGTCCGCTCCTGGGCCCGGGCGCGGGTGGTCGCCATGTCGATCGAGGATCGCCGCACCGACAACTGGCGCCAGCAGGCGGCGATTTTCGGCGCCGACCGCCTGCGTTATGTCGCCGGCAAGCGCCTGCGTTACTACTCGCGCGAGGAGCTCGGGACATTCCAGATCATCACCGACGTCTTCGGCGGATTTTCCTACACCGAGGATTTGGCCGAATTCGTAAGCAAAGTGTTGAGCTTGCTCGAGACCGGCGGCGCCTTTTACACGATGGTGCAAAGCGTGCATCTGGAAAATGGCAAGGACAAGCCCCAATCGTGGTATCTGACCGAGCTGGTCGATGCCGCCGGCCGCGACGTGAAGGTCTGCTCCTGGCTCAAGCAGACCACCTGCGTGAATGTCACCTGCGAGTCGAAGAGCGACTGGGACCAGCCCACCGAGCTGATCAATATCCGCAAGGTCTGCAGCGCGGTTTCGGTTCCGCGCACGAAACTGGTGAAGTTCGAAGCGGGCAATCCGCCGGCGCGCAAATTTCAATTGGAGCGCTAGAGCGAAAAGGTCGCGACGATCCGGCGTCTCGCCCCGCGTCTTCGCTTAGATCACTTCACGATCGGCATCGCCCGCGAGCTCAGCGAGAATCGCCTGCGCCATTGCGGCCACCGTGGGTCGATCGAACAAAGCTTTGACTGATAACTCGACCTGAAACGCCGCGCCGACGCGCGCGAGAATCCTTGCCGCTCCCAGCGAGTGCCCGCCCAGAGCGAAGAAATTATCCTCGACTCCGACCCGCTCAAGCCCCAGCACTTCCGCCCAGATCGCGGCGAGATCCTTTTCCAGCGCCGTTCGCGGCGGCGTGTATGGATTTTCCAGCGCCGGGCGCAGATTGCCCGGATCCGGCAGCCGCTGGCGATCGATTTTCCCGCTCGCCGTCATCGGCAGCGCATCGAGAATCACGAACGCGGAGGGAATCATCGGACCTGGGAGCCGATCGGCGAGGGCGCGCCTGAGCGCGCCGGCCGCGGGGGACATCTGTCCCTCCGGCGCGACGTACGCGACGAGCTCGGCGTCGCCGGAGCGTTTTTCCCGGCTGACTACCACCGCCTCTTTGACGCCGTCGACTTTACGCAGCGCGGCTTCGATCTCGCCCACACCGACGCTGTTGCCTCTGATTTTGACCTGAAAATCTTTGCGCCCGTGATACTCGAGACAGCCGTCGGGCCGCAGGACGCCCAGGTCTCCGGTGAGATAAATGCGCGCGCCGGGATCGTGCGGATCGTTCAGAAACCTGGCCGCGGTAAGCTCCGGCCTGCGCCAATAGCCCGGCGAAAGAAAACGGCTTCGGACAGCGATTTCGCCGACGCGGTTCGGTTCCGAAAGTGCTTTTTGCTCGTCGAGCAAAAGTACTTCCTGGTGGCGGACCGGATAGCCCACCGGCACGAGGTCCCCGGCCACTTCCGTTGTCTTGCCGATAAAATATTGCCGGATGGTTCCGGTCTCGCCGGTCGATAGCGAATGCGCAAGAATGCAATCGGCGCCGAAACAGCGCCGGTAAATATCGACATCCTGTTTACCGACCGTCTCGCTCGCAAGATAAATCAGCCGGACCTGAGAGGACTTTTTCGAATCGGCCAGCGCGACGGCAAGCTCACGGAAAAGAGACGGAACGGAAAAATAGAGCGTGACTCGTTCCGTGATAATCCGCCTGGCCACCGGCTCCAATCCCTCCAGCCGCACGTCACCCAGCACGAGGGCCGCGCCATTGAGCAACGCGCCGAAGATGCATCGCACCGACGCGCTGAAGCTGCACGAATAGAGCAGCGCGAGGCGATCGTCGGCGCAAATGCGGTAGTCGTGGGTATGGGTGAAGATCTTGTGCAGGATATTGCGGTGATTCTGAATCACTCCTTTGGGCTCTCCCGTGGAGCCCGAGGTGTACATGACGTACGCCATATCCCAGGCGCTCGCAGTGGCGTCGATATCCGTGCCATCAAACTCGGCCAGCACTGTGTTAATGTCCAACGCCGGACGCTGAAGCGAATCCGTTGCCTGCAACAGGGGCAACACGGACGTCTCGGTGATAATCAGCGGCGCCCTGGAATCGTCGAGCATGAAGGAAAGACGCGCGGGCGGTTCGCTGACCTCCAGTGGCACATAGGCTTTGCCTGCCTTCAATATTCCGAGAATCGCGATGAGGGCGTTGATTTTACTTTGTGACAGCAGGGCAATCGGTTCATTGACGGAGCCGCGCTGCGCCAGGATCGCGCGGGCGACCCGGTTGGCGGCGCAATCGAGCTCGGCATAGGTCAGCCGGCCATCGCCCGCGATCACCGCGGGCCGGTCGCCGTGCAGCCGCACGATCTTTGCAAACCGTGCCGGAAGCGACGTTTCGACATCAGCCTCGGCGAACTCGACGGGACCGCCCGAAGGGTGAACGCATTGTTGCAAAATCCTTTCCTGCTCCGGCGGAAGCGAGGAGAGTTGTCGACCGCCGCTCGGCGGCCGCGAAGAAACCGCAGCCTCGCGCCGCCCGCTCGCTCGGATCGCGGCGAATGCGGAGGCATTCCGGGCCACCACGAACGAGCACTTGCCGGTGTTGGGATCGGGTGCGATGCGCGCCACCCGGCAAACGGCAAAAGTCGTGCGCGCCGCACCGACGCAATCCAGAAGTTTTTGAAATTCCTCTTGCACTCGATGATCGAGATTCTCCGCGCTGACATAATTCACTTGGGCTCGGTCCGGCGCGAGCGAAACGAACTGGACCTGCTCCAGACGGGGAACGTGAAAAAGCGCGAGAACGATTGCGGAGATTGCGCCCTCGCTGCCGTCGCGCAAAATCACCGGCAAAGCATCGGCGGTCCTCCCGGTGATCTCCCGGATGGTTTTTACGGGCGAAGCAAGATTGGGCGCGCCGCCAACAAGATCATCACCCAGCTCATAGCGGATCAAGGGCAATGTCGGATTGTAAAGATTCGTCAGCACGGCCCGGCCGCTGGCGCCGGTCGCGACTGGACGGTTGGCCGCATCGAGGATTTCGAGAATGTTCAGCTCGTCGAGGATGTTCATCGCCGTTTCGCCGGATTGTTTCCATGCGATGAACCTCGATTCCGATGCGCTGTAACAATCGATCAACTGCGCCGCCCACACCCGATCAATTTGTCTCTCCATCTCATCGGTGAGCTTCTCGCCGCTGACGAAGATCCGCTTGGGCGAGATACGCAGCCGGCCCTCGGCCGCCAGACGCGCTAATTCATGGATGCTGCCCGCATAGCCGTGCAGTTGATGGGGCTGAAATTCATTGAGCCGATCGACCACTGTTTCCGTCGGATCGAGGACCGAGAGAATGCATGGATCGTAGAGGTCCCGGGGCATGCGCACGGCCCCGGACACGCCGCTGTAATTGCCGTTCGGCAGCAGATAAAACGCCGCTTTTGTTTTGCCCTGGCCGTGGTTGACCGGCGCCGGCAGCCGGCGCGCCATGGCGCTCGATGCCAGATGCCAATCGCGCGAAGCGCAAACCGAAAGGCCCTGGATTCCCGACGAGCCTGAGGAATGACAAACGATAAACTCGTCGAGATAACTGCGCCGGGGATCGCCGACTTCGCTGACCCAGCGCTCGAGATCGTGCTTTTTAATTCGCGCGTCGGTCACCGCCCGATCGAAATTGTCCGCCACCCGCTTCTTGTCGATGAGCGGCAGATCCTCGAGGCGAAGCGCCGCGAGGTCATTCTCCTTGATGCCGGCGGCGGAATAAAGCTCCCGGTAAAAGGGCGAGCTGCTCCACACGCGGCAGAGCAGCGCAGAAAGCGCATCGCGCTGCCTGCGCAGCACCGCCGCGCGCCGTTGCGCCATTGCGTGATCGACGGTTACGGTTGAATCGGACATCGTCGCGATCTCTCTTCAGCCGGTGCGGCAAGCGACCAAAACCGACAACTCGTTAAGCAATAAAACCGTCTCTCTTTCAAGAGCGCCGCGCCTCGAGCGGCTCGCCGCGGCAAAGCCGGGTGCGCGCAAATTCACCAGCGCCGCCGCAAGCTCCCACAACTTCCGTATTGAATATCGCCGCGGAATTGTGAAATTCTGGCCGGGCAATGGAGGCGGCCGCCTATGAAACGAAGCACTGAACGGATTCTCACCACCCACGTCGGCAGCCTGCCGCGGCCGGCGGATTTGCGCGCTTTGTGGGCGAAGAAAAATCCCACGGCGGAAGACGAAGCGGCGCTGCAGGCGCGGCTGCGCGCGGCCATCGGCGAGGTCGTGCGCGCGCAGCAGGACGCGGGCATCGACATTCCCAACGACGGCGAGTTCGGCAAGCCGATGCGCGCCGCCACCGACCGCGGCGCCTGGGGCAATTATATTTTTGACCGCGTCTGCGGCTTCACGCCGACTTCGGCGGAAACCATCGCGCCCGACACGGCCAAACCCGGCGCGCCCATGCGCGTCGTCGGCCTGCGCTGGGAGCAGCGCGAGTTCGCCGAGTTTTACGCCGACACCGGCCTGGGCGCGCCCAGCACCCCGGCGCTCCGCCCGACCTGCACCGGCCCGGTCGCGTACACGGCGCAGCAGTTTCTGCGCGATCAGCTCGTCAACCTGAAGCTTGCCGCCAACGCCGCCGGCATCGACGAAGCCTTCGTCAGCGCCATCGCGCCGGGCAGCCTGGAGATGTTCTGCCGCGATCAGAACACCTTCTACCCGACCACGGAAAAATTTCTCGAAGCGATCGCCGATGCGCTGCGCGAAGAGTATCGCGCCATCGCCGACGCCGGCTTCATCCTCCAGCTCGACGACCCCGGACTCCCCGGCGCCTGGGACATGCTCGATCCCCGGCCGAGCGTGGAGGAATACCGCCGCTACGCATCACAGCGCGTGGAGATTTTGAATCACGCGCTCGCAGGCATTCCGGTCGAGCGCGTGCGCTATCACATCTGCTGGGGCAGCTGGCACGGCCCGCACACCACCGATTTTCCGCTGCGCGACATCGCCGCCGTGATGCTGCGGGTCAACGCTCAGGCTTATCTGGTCGAAGCCGGCAACGTGCGCCACGAGCATGAATACAAGGTCTGGCGCGATGTGAAGCTGCCGGCGGGAAAAATTCTGATTCCCGGTGTGGTCAGCCACTCCACCGATCTCGTCGAGCACCCGGAGCTGATCGCCGATCGCATCGTCCAGTTCGCCGACATCGTCGGCCGGGAAAACGTCATCGCCGGCACCGACTGCGGCCTCGGCGGCCGCGTCCATCCGCAAATCGCCTGGGCCAAGCTCCGCGCTTTGCGCGACGGCGCCGCGCTGGCGAGCAAAAAACTGTGGGGTTGAATCGAAAACTGCGCGACCATCATCGCGCCCGATAGGCTCGCGGACTATCTGCTGGCCTAAAAACTCGCCGCGGCTTTTTCCCGAGCGACGGGCGCTCCCAAGAGCGGTTCTTCTTCGCTTGCTGCCGCTGCGTCAAGGACTGCGGCGAAGCTCCCGCCCCGGGTTGCGAGCGCGGCGCAGTTTTTGGTTGACCCATGGAGCGAATTTGCTCTAGCGTGCGCGCTGGAGGTGAAATCCTATGCGCCGGCGCACTCTCTGGCTTGCCGTTTCATTGCTGATTCTCGGTCCGGTCCATCCATCCGCGGATGCCCGAATTGTTGTCGGTGTATCCACGGTCAACGTCGCGTTTCTGCCGATCTACGTGACTCAGGACATGAAATTTTTCAAAGACGAAGGGCTCGATGTCCTCGTGGTCATGTTCAACGCCGGCGCGACTAATCTGCAGGCGATGATCGGCGGCGACGTCCAGATCATGGCCGGGGGCGTGCCGGAGACGGTGCTGGCGCGGGCCGGCGGCGCCGACATAAAAAATTTCTGGGCGATTTCCAACGTGATGCCGTTTCAGATCTACGGCAGCCCGGCCCTGAAGTCGCTGAAAGAATCGAAGGGGAAAAAATTCGCCATCAGCCGTTTCGGCTCGCTCTCCGAGTTTCTCACCCGCTCGGCGCTGCGCCACGCGGGCGTCGATCCCAGGGACGTGACCCTGCTGCAGATCGGCGCGACGCCGGCGCGCTTTACCACGCTCGCCACCGGCGCCGTCGATGCGACGATTCTCTGGTTCCCGGTCACCGAGCGCGCCAGGGCGGCGGGCATGAACAAGCTCTTCGATCTGAAGGACCTCTATCCCAACTGGACCAACGTCGGTTTCATCGCCCGCGAAGGCTGGCTCGCGGAGGAAAAAGAGCAAACGACGCGATTTTTGCGCGCCTTTCAGCGCGGCGTCCGGCACACGCGCGAGCACCGCGACGACGGCATCCAGGCTTTGCGCAAATACGTCGGCCTCGACGCCAGAGAAGCCGCCGCCGGCTACGACGAGTACCGCAGCTCGTTCCCGCTCGACGGCCGAATCCTCGACGCCGGAATTACCGCGACAGTCGAGCAGGAAGCCGAGGCGGGAAGACTGAAAAACAAAATCTCCGCCGGCGATCTGATCGACCATTCGTTCATCGCGGCTTTCGGGCGCAAATAGCGGTTCGCGTACCGCGATCCTCGCGGGGCGCCGCGCATTCTTTGCGCGGCCGCGACGGCTTCGCGCGCATTCGCGCTGCGCCACGTATTTGCAAAACCGGCTAAAGAAACTTATTTTTTGGACATCGGTTGTCATCGAAAGGGATCATTCCAATCCGGCCAGCTTTTCCAGCGCAATTGTCCTTGCGTCTTCCAGCTCGCAGGGCTGCCCCCGAGTTCCGTGCGCTGCATGAAACCGCGCCGATGAACGCCGGGATCGACCGCCACCTCCGGGCCAGGGGCCCGGAGTGACCGGCCCGCGCGGCCTTCAACGAGCGCGGCAACGCCGGGTTTTCTTCGGCTGGTACATCGTCGCCGCGAGTGTCGTGACCAACACGCTGCTCTCCGCGGCTTTCTTCCAGGGCTTCGGCGTCCTCATTATTCCGATCGAGCACACCTTCGGCTGGGACCGCTGGGTGATTTCAGCGGCCATGTCGATGCGCCAACTGTTATCCTCCGTCCTCAGCCCCGGCGTCGGGCTGTTACTGGACCGCGTCAGCGCGCGAAAATTAATCTTCTGGAGCGCGCTTGTCTCCGGAATCGGCTTTATCGCTCTTGGTCTGACCACCGGTCTGATCACGTTCTTTCTTTTTTTTCTCGTCGTTTGTTTCGGCGCTTCGGGCGTGAGTCACGCGGTCACCTGGCCGGTGATCATCGCGCGCTGGTTTCGCCGCAACCGCGGCCTTGCCATCGGTCTTGCGGTCATGGGCCCGATCTTCGGCACGCCGCTGGTCATCCTGAACACCCAGATCGAAGAAGCTTACGGCTGGCGCGTCGTTCTGTTCGCGTATGGGATAATGGTGTTGATCGGCATCGCGCTGCTGAGCATGCTGGTGCGCGACCGGCCGGAGCCTTACGGTTTGCGGCCCGATGGCGATCCGCCCGAAGAAGCGACTGCGGTCGAATTTTCCACCAACCCGGAGCCGCGCAAAGCCGATGCCGGATTGCCGCTGCGCGCCGTGCTTCGCACCAAGGAGTTTTGGCTTTTCTTCGCCTATCTGGCGGGTACGTTCACCATCAATTCGGCGATCCAGGTGCACATGATTCCTTATTTCGAGCAGGACGTCGGTCTGACCGCGGCGTGGTCCGCGGTGGTCATGGCGATGGTCTACATCACCAGCGGCGTGGGGCGCATCGGCGGCGGCTACCTGCTCGACCGCATCGATTATCGCTACGTGCTCGCGGCGGTCGCCGCAACCATGGGACTCTCGCTTTTGTATCTTCAGGTTGTCGCGGTGAAATCGCTCTGGGCCACCGTGCCGTTCTCGCTGATGTTCGGCATCAGCCTCGGTTGCCTGGTGCCCATGCGCGCGGCGGTCGGCGCCATCATGTTCGGCACCCGGGCGATCGGCGGAGTTCTGGGACTGCTTCAGGGCGGGTCCATCGCCGCAGGCGTCGCCGGGCCTCTGGTGATGGGTGTGATCTTCGACACGAACGGCAACTACTCGGCCGCCATCTGGGGCCTGGTTGTCGTCGGCGCGTCGATGGTGCCGATCTCCCTGGCCATGGCTTCGCCCGCCGCGCTGGCGAAGCGCCTCGAGCGGTAACAAGGGATAAATTCCGGCCAGGCGGCGGCAGATGGCGATGAATTCCGCGGCCGCAGAAAGGTTTGCCGTCTATGCACACTGTAAGAGTCGCCTATCGCGACGATGACCGGACTCCGGTCATCTACTGCATCAAGGAAATGGGCGCGAAATATTATGGCATCGACGTCGAGGTTTTGCAGATCAAACCCTACCGCGAGTTCGAGGCTTCGCTGTTCAACGATTCGGCCGACGTGTTGATCGACCACGTGGAATTTCTCTACGCCGAAGCGGCCAGGGGCAGGAAAATTACATTCTTTTGCGCTCCGCGCATCGTCCGCGGTCTGGACTTGATGGTGCCGAAGCAGGTCGAAAGCGTAAACGAATTCATCGGCAAGAACATGGCGGTCAGGGATTCCGGCCGGCCCTATGCGATCACCCTCTGGCTGAGGATGATGGGATTGGAAGGCAAAGTGGGGGTTCCCATCTTCAAGGACGCGGAGGTGGGAAGATGGGGACAATGGAAAAAAGTCGCCAGCGGAGAATGCATCGCTTGTTTTATGGACCCGCTCTATCAAGCCGAGCCCCTGAAAGCCGGTTTGAAAATTCTCCCGGTCCCCGATCTGGCCGTGGTGAGCCACTACGCCCAGGCGTGCACGGCCGAGTTCGCGCGCAAGAATTCCGCCGCGCTAAAAAATTATATGAAGGCGGTGATTCACGGAATTTGCTGGATGAAACACCGCAAGCCGGAAGCCCTGAAAGTCGTCGCGGGAGAGCCCCTGCGGCGGATGAAAATCGGCGGCGCGGACGAAATGGAGCGACATTTCGACGCGATTGTCGGCAAATTGCAGATCAAACCGTATCCGACGCCGCAGGCGCTGGCGGCCACCTACGAAATCGCCTGCCGCGAATACGGCGCCCACGGGCTCAATCCGCTGGCGCTCTGGGATTTGCACTGGGTCAAAGAGCTCGACGACGAGGGATTCATCGATGCGCTGGTCCAATCCATGCCGGCGGCCTGAAAACTTTTACGGCGCGCTACCGCGTCGGCGAGCTCTCGTGGCTCGCGAGCTCGCTCATCAGCTCGGCTACGGAGGCGAGTTTTTCCAGCTCGCGCGCTTTGGCGATGATGTTATCCTGCCGCGCGGGCGGCACTTTCCCGCGCGCGCAGGCGCGGAATTTGGCCTCGGCTTCGGCCGGCGACATGCGATTCTTGGGGTGGCCTTTGGGAAAAATGGCCTCGACTTCGCGGCTTTCGCCGCTCCGCAAAATCAACTTCACCACGGCCGGGTAGCTGCCCGGCGTATACTTGTTCAAACGCGCGTCGGTGTTGATCGAGACTCGCGCCATCGCTTGTCTCATTTCGGGTTGCAGCCAGCGCCCGGGCGCAAATTGGGCTTCGGAAATCTCGCCGTCCGCAAGCGCCGCCGCGGCGAGATAGTAGAAGCTATGATCCGCGCTTTCGCGGCTCTCCGGGTAGCGCCGCTGCTCGTCCGCCGCCTGGCTCCTGACGACCGGGATGTCGGCCATCGCCACTTCGACCCGCTCGACTTGCCGCGCCGGATCCGCGATGCCGGCGCGCGCCTGGAGGATGCCGGCGACCAGGGTCTGCGCCGTGCCGATGCAGGGATAGGCTTTGATCGCCGCGGTCATGATTCGGTAGCGGTCGCCGATCGGCTGAGTGAGCAGTTCCAGCTCTGCTCCGGCGAGCATGCCGGTGCTGAGCCCGCGCGGATGCTCGATCACTTTTAACGGACCGGTCATGCCCTCGGCGGCGAACAACGAGCACAGCACCGCCTGGGATGCCACCATCGCATTGGCACTGGCCTTCGAATTCGCCAACTGGCCGGCGCGCACGACGGCGAGCGTGTTGCCATGCGTGGCTGAAAGCGCGGCCGCGTGAGCGAGCTGTTCCGCGTTCAATCCCATCAACCGCCCGGCAATCAAAGGAGCCGCCAGGGCCGATGCGGTCGTGTGGTCCCAGGTGCCGCGCGCAGGAATGCTGTCCTGGATGCGGCAATAAATCTCGTAGCCGACCGCGATGGCGGCGATCGCGCTCAGTCCGGAGGCGCGAAACTTTTCGCCGGCGGAAAACGCCACTGCGATATTGTCGCTCGGATGTCCCATCTGGCGCGGACCGATGTAGGCATCGTTCAAATCCTGAGCGCGAATCAAGATGCCGTTGAGCAGCACGGCCTGCGGCAAATTGACGCGCAGCGACGAGCCGATCACGGTGCAGTCCGGATGGCCGCCGAGTTGCTCGAATACGCGCGCCGCGCGCGCAAACGCCGGCTCCGCGCGCGCAGCCAGAGCGCAGCCGATGGAGTCGAGGATCAGCGCTTTGGTATGCTCGACGACCTCGGGTGGAATTGCTGCGTCGGCAACGCTGAGCGCGTTGCGGGCGATTTGTTGCACCAGGGTGGCTGATGGATCAGGGCCGGCCATAAATTACGAGCGAGCTTTACCTCGACCGCTCCTGCGGCGCAACACGCTCTCGGCTCGTTTCGGTCGAAGGGAGATCCGAGAACGCTTTCAGCGCCGGTCAAGATCGACCAGCGGATCGCCTTGAGCTCCGCCGTCGCCCTTTCGCCCCAGGGTCTTGCGCGTTGACGCGCCAAATAATACACACGACAAAAACCATTCACGGAGACCCGAATGAAAAACCAGTACGACGGCGGCACGGCCCTGGTCGAGGCGTTCCATCGGCTCGGAGTCGAATATATTTTGTCCTCGCCGGGCACCGAATGGGCGCCCGTCTGGGAAGCCATGGCCGACCAGATTCACCGCAAGAAGCCAGGCCCCAGGCTGCTCGACGTGTGGCACGAAACCCTGGCCGTCGATATGGCCGCGGGCTACACCCTGGCCACAGGTAAAATGCAGGGCGTGTTGCTGCACGCCGGCGCCGGCCTGCTGCAGGGCGCCATGGGCATCCACGGCGCCTTCGTCGCCGGCGTGCCGATGGTGGTGGTGTCCGGCGAGTCGATGACCTACGGCGAGCAGCCGGAGTTCGATCCGGGCGCCCAGTGGATGAACAACCTGAGCATCGTCGGCGGCACGAGCAGCCTCGTCGACACTGTCGTCAAGTATTCCTCGGTCGCCGGCAGCGTCTACACGCTCTACGAAAGCGTCATCCGCGCCGGCGAGCTGGCGCAGCGCCAACCGACCGGACCCGTGTACCTCTCGGTCTCGACCGAAACGCTGATGGCCCCCTGGACGCCGCCGGCCAATCCGCGCGCCGTGCCCGCCGCGCCGCGCGTGCTGACCGCGCCGGAGGACATCGAAAAGCTCGCCGCGCAGCTCGCCAGGGCGAAGCGTCCGGTGGTGCTCACCGAAGGCGCCGGCCAGGAAGTCGAAACCTGGGAGGCTTTGCTCGCGCTCTGTGAGAAATTCGCTTTGCCGGTGGTCGAGAAGCCCGGCGCGCTGTTTGCCAACTTTCCCAAAGATCATGCGCTCTATCAGGGCACCGAGATCAAACCGTTCTGGAACGACATGGATCTCGCGATCGTCGTGCGCGCGCGCGCGCCCTGGTATCCGCCGAGCAATCGTCCGCCGAAAGCCGTGATCGCCATGATCGACGAAGCGCCGCACAATTCGGCCATGGTGTACCAGAGCCATCAGGCCGACATGTATCTCGAAGGCAACGTGGCCCAGACGCTGCGCGATCTGGCCACCGCCGCTTCCGTCGATAAAGCGGCGGTGGAGGCCCGGCGCCAGGAGCTCGGCGCCGCCCACGACGCGATGATCGCAAAAAGGAATGCGGCGCAGGCCGCGGCGCGCAAGAAAACGCCGATCGATCCGGTGTGGCTGTGCGCGTCGCTCAACGCGGTGATGCCGCAGGACGCGATCTACATCGACGAGGTCACCACTCACACGGCGGCCCTGCGCCAGCACCTGGTGTGGAACCAACCGCAAAGCCTGTTCACCCGCCAGGGCGGTCTCGGCCAGGGGCTCGGGCTTTCGCTCGGGATCAAGCTCGGGAAGCCGCAACGGCAGGTAGTGACTCTGATTGGCGACGGCGCATTTCTCTATAACCCGGCCCTCGGCTGCCTCGGCGCGGCGCGCGATTACAAGCTGCCGACCCTGACGGTGGTCTTCAACAATAAGAAATATGCCGCCATGCAGAACATGCACCTCAAGATGTATCCGGACGGGATCGCGGCTGAAATGGATATCTACCACGGCACCCACATCAACGCGCCCGATTTTGTCAAGGTGGCCGAATGCGTCGGCGGCTACGGCGAGCAGGTGAGCGATCCGGAGAAAGTCCAGGACGCGCTGAGGCGCGGCCTGGAAGCCAACCGGAGCGGCCGGCCGGCGATCATCGACGTGATCGTCGCGTAGCCGAATCAAAAAATATTTTTCAGCTTCTGCCGGGCCGCGCAGTCAATGCACGGCGCCGGCTGGCGTTGGGAACAACAAGAAATATTTTGTAAAGCTCTTGTCAATGCCACGGCAACTCTGGAATTATGCCGGCCGCCTTGTTTAGGTGCGAGCCGCTGATGAATTTTCACGCGTTTCTCTATGCCGTTGTCGGCCGGCGCCACGAGCTCGAGCGCGGCATGGCGGGGAAAGATCCGGTATTGTTTCAGCGCATGTTGAAGGAGATCGGAGCTTACGCGCGGCTTTGCGACGAGGCCGGCTACGCCGGTCTCGGAATGCCGGAGCATCACTTGCAGATCGAAGGCTTCGAGGCCGGGCAGGAGCCCGGGCTGCTGGCGCTCTATATCGGCATGCAAACCAAAAAACTGCGGCTCGATCAGTTCGGTTACGTGCTGCCCACCCACAATCCGCTGCGCGTGGCGGAGCATGCCGCGACTCTCGATCACCTGCTCGGCGGCCGGTTGAACGTGGCGTTCGTGCGCGGCTATCAGGCGCGCTGGTTTCAAAACTTTGCCGCGCTGCCGGGCATCAAAGCCGTCGGCGCCTGGAATCAGCGCACCCGGGAAGATCAGACCAACCACGAGCTGTTCGAGGAGTGCGTCGATATCATCCTCACGGCCTGGCGCGAAGACACCTTCGCTTACCGCGGAAAATACTGGTCCTATCCCGCGGCAAGCCGGCTGCCCTACGATCATCCCGCCTACTACAGCTACGGCCGCGGCGTCGAGCGCGACGGCACGGTGAAAGAAATCGGCATCGCGCCGCGCCCGTTGCAGCAGCCGATTCCCCTGTACGGCGGCTTCACCAACAGTCTGCGCACGGTGCTGTACTGGGCGCGGGTCGGCGGCAAGCCGATCATCATGTCCGACAACATGGAATTCTGCGAGCTCTGCTGGAGCACTTATCGCGACGAGGCGGAGCGCTGCGGCCGCCGTGTGGCCGAGGGAGAGGAAGCAGCCTGGGGCGGCTATCTTGTTTTGGCGGATTCCAAAAGCGCGGCCGAAGCCTGGGCGGAGGATTGCCTGTGGTACTGGAAAACCTGGTACGCGCCCTACGGCCGCGGCATCCCGCCTTTGCTGGTGGGGGACGTGGATACGATTTGCCGCAAGCTCGAGGCGGTCGCGCGCCACGTCAAATCGAACGAGGTATTTTTGCAGTTCGGCCAGGGAATTTTGGAGCCCGACAAATGTCTCAAGACGCTGGAGCTGTTCGCGGAAAAAGTGATGCCCCGTTTCCGCGATTAGCTCGTCCGCTGCCGATGGAAAGCATCGCGCACAGAAGGAATCGCCATGTTTGATGCCGTGAGCCCGCGCCCGCTCGGCGCGCCGCCGATTTTATCGCCCCTGCTCAAACCGTCCGCGGCTTTCACTCCTTTTCTCCGCGAGGACATCGAGCAATCGATTTCCGCGCGCTTCGAGCAGATCGCGCGCCGCAATCCCGATCGTCCGGCGGTGAAGACGGCGCGGCACGACTGGACCTACGACGAGTTGAATCGCCGGGCGAATCGCGTCGCCCATGCGCTTTTGCAGCGCATCGGCGCCGGCCGATCCCCGGTCGGTATCCTGATCGAGCAGAGCGCGCCGCTGATCGCCGCCTACCTGGGAGCGCTGAAAGCGGGGAAAATCGCCGTGGTGCTCGATCCCTCCCAGCCGGCTTCGCGGCTCGCCGAGTTCATGGCGCAAGCCCAACCGGCTTGCCTCGTCACCCAAGCCGACCAGTTCGCTCAGGCAGTGGAGCTCGCCGGCGCGGCATGCCCGGTCGCGAGCCTCGACCAGCTCGGCGCCGAGCTCTCGGACAGAGATCCCGGCCTGCCCGACGCGCCGGGCGAGCCCGCGATGATTCTCTACACCTCCGGCTCGACGGGAAAGCCCAAGGGAGTGATTTGCGATCACCGCCTCTGGGTTCACAACGCGAGAAACTACGCCAACACTTTTTTTATCTCCTGCGAAGACCGCGTGACGTTGCTCTCGCTGGGTACTTCCCAGGCGGTGAAAAATATCTGCATGGCGCTGTTGAACGGCGCGGCGCTTTTCCCCTTCGAAGTGCGGCAAAAGGGTCTGGATGAATTCCTGGCGCTGCTCGAGCGCGAAAAAATCACCATCACCGTTCTGGGCGCGTCGCTCTTCCGGTCGCTTGCCGACGTGCTGCCGAAGCCCGAACAGCTGACTCACCTGCGCCTGATTCGGCTGGGCAGCGAACCGGTGCAAAAATCCGATCTGGAGCTTTACAAAAAGCATTTTCCGCCCACCTGTCTGCTGGTGAACGGGCTGGCCTCCGGCGAAACCGCTACCACTCGATTCTACGCCCTGGACCGCTCGAGCGAGACTGCGGCGAGCATCGTGCCCGTGGGTTATTCCACGGAGGACAAAACTATTTTGCTGCTCGATGACAACGGCAAGGAAGTCGCGCCGGGACAGGTGGGCGAGATCGTCGTGCAAAGCGAGTATCTCGCGCTCGGCTATTGGCGCAACGCCGAGCTGACCGAAACGGTTTTTCGCCGGGGCGAAACGCCGGGCGCAGCGCGCCGCTATTTTACCGGCGACCTCGGCCGCATGGACGAGGACGGCTGTCTCACCTGTCTGGGGCGAAAAAATGCGCGGGTCAAAATCCGCGGCTACGGCGTCGATCTGATCGAAGTGGAAATGGCGATCGCGCATCTCGAGCCGGTGAAAGAAGCCGTGGTCATGGCGCACCAGAACAGCGCCGGCTACGCCTACCTGGTCGCTTACGTGGTCCCGCTCACCCTGCCGGGCCCGAGCAACCAGGCGCTGCGTCAGGCGCTGGAGGAGAAGCTGCCGGATTACATGATTCCCACGACCTTCGTGATTCTCGGCGCGCTGCCGCGGACCACTTCCGGCAAAATCGACCGCCAGGCACTGCCGGCGCCGGGGCGCGCCTACCGCGATTCGAGCCGCCCGGCGATCCTTCCGCGCAATCAAATCGAAACCACGATGGCGCAGATCTGGAGCGAAGTGCTGGGTCAGGAAACGGTGGACGTGCACGAGCATTTCTACGATCTGGGCGGCGAGTCCTTGCAGGCGCTGCGCATCATGGCAAAGGTGCGCCGGACCTTCAACGTCGATGTCGATCTCCAGTCGCTGATCGACGCTCCGACCGTGGCCGAGATGGCGCTGCAAATCGCCAGGCTCATGGCAACGAAAGCCGATGGGCATGCACCCGATCGGCCGAACGAGCCCCGGACCGCAACTGACGATGAGCGCAAGCCGCGCGATCTTGTCTGGCGCGGCATCAACCGGACCTCGGCAATATTTTTTGTCCTCTGGCCGCTATCGCTGTGATACCGCAGCGGCGCTAAACCGACCGCACGATGAAATTATCGCTCGCCAAACTTTCCTGCCGGACCCCGGGCATTCGATGGGCGGGCAAAGCGCTGCCGCCCGCCTGGTTCTTTCGCTGGGCGAGTTTAACGTCGAGCCTTGCCGCCCGTTCGGGACTCGCCCGGCAATCGCGGCTCCAATATTTTCGCACCGCATTGGCCTCGTGCTATGACACGGCGCGGCTGGAGGAGCTGGGGAAAAGGCACCTGATCTATCGCAAGTGGAGCAACACCGTGCTTTGGGCCTGGCCCGCCTGGGCCGAGCGGCACGACGAGATCGTGGCGGTCGAAGGCGAGGAGCACCTCCGGGCGGCGCTGGCCGAAGGACGCGGCGCACTTCTCCTGTCGGGACATTTTTACGGCTTCGAGCGCGTGGTCGCGCCCGCCCTGGCGCAGCGCGGCTACCGCATGAACCGCACCGGTTTCGGCTGGCGCGGCGACGACATCGCGGAGCGCTGGGGCAAAGGAAGCTACGCCCGCTGGAAGCACATTCATTACGGCGACGACCGCCGCCAGCGCCTCCAGGCGCTCGCGAACATCGAGCGCGCGCTCGGCCGCAACGAAGTCGTCCATGTGTCGGTGCGCGGTTTCTCTCAAGGCGAGCCGGAGTTCGAGATCCCGTTTTTCTACGGCAAATTTTTTCTCGACGGCGCGCTGATCGAGGTGCTCGAATATCTCGAGGCGCCGGTCTTGCCATGCTTCGCCGTGGCGGATGAGCGCGGCCGTTTCGTGATCCGTTTGTATCCGCCGCTGGCGCCGAGAAAAGCGCAGATCATGTCCGGCTTCGGCCGCCTCTACGCGAATTACCTGCGCGACCATCCCGAGTTCGCGCAAATCTGGAAAAACGTCGCGCAGAAACGGAAGGAGTGGTGACTCTGGCGGCGGCACAGGCGCGACAAAAATTTGTCCAAGCTGTTGACCATCGTCCTGTTTGGCTTCTCCCGCGACCAAGCAGTCTGCCAATCACCCGACTATCGAGAGAAACGATTATATTGGCCCCGCGACGCGAGCCCGGCGCGGTCGGAGACTCGCGCTCAACGGTACTCCGATACGGTCCTTCGGCGACGAGGTCCGTGCTTCCCATGAGGGCCGGCTATAATCGTGCCATGGCCACCATCGCGGAAATTGAAAAGCTCGCAGAGGACTTGTCCGAGAACGACGGGGTCGTTTTGGCAGCTCGCCTGCTTGGGTCGCTTCCGCCGCTCCTCCACGATGAGGACGAAGGCATAGCCGAGGCGCTCCGGCGCGATGCTGACCTCGAAGCGAATTCATGCGGCGGTCTCACACTGGAGCCGCCAGATCAACGGATTCACCACCGCTGAACCTGATGCGCCTTGTTGCGGAGCATTGGGCGTGGATTACGCTAAAGTCAGCCGAAGCCTTTAAGTAGGCAGAGCAGGTCGAGTAGTATGCGCATCGCAAGACCTAGCCTACATTTCTTCTTACCTTCCGACCCCAAAAAAGGTGACCAGGGATCCGCTAAACACCTAACCCAGGTTTCGTCTTGCAACTTTTCGTTCTGCATAGTAATAACTACCGATTACATTGAAATTTATAAGCGTGCTTTTCTTTAAGTCGGAATAAGACCGCAGGCGATTGCGCCTCCTGTCTCTTCCACGAAAGAAAGGCCCTCTTGACCGAGAGGTCGTAGCCCTGCCTCTCAGAAAAGGAGTTGTTTATGTCCGTTTCCTCCGCCAAGGAAACCCTCCCTCTTACCGTTGATAACATCGGCTTCATGCTCGACCGACTCGGGCGTGACTGTGCACCCCTTCAATATGTCAGGGAACTGACCCAAAACAGCATCGAAGCGATAACGCGAACTCGTCGTCAAGCAGGTGAAATTCGTTGGGATGTCGACTGGAATCGTTTCGATCTTGTTGGAGACGGCGTATTCAAACTCTCGATTGCTGACAACGGTGATGGCATGACCGGACCAGAAATGGTCCGGTACATAAATCAGCTGTCGTCGTCAATTAGTCCACAGTCACATCACGGTAATTTCGGAGTCGGTGCCAAAATTGCTGCTGCAACGCGCAATCATGCGGGCTTAATCTACCTGTCTTGGAAAAACGGGGAAGGCGCGATGATTCACCTTTGGCGCGACCCCGAAACTGGACAGTATGGATTACGGCAGTTTGAGCATCCGGATGGGACCTTTGCACATTGGTTGCCCATTGAGGCGTCAGTAAAACCCGAGCCAATTCAAGAACACGGGACGATGGTAGTCTTGCTCGGCAATACCGAAGACGAAGTTACGATGAGTCCTCCGGTAGGAGCAGCGAGCCCTTCTAGATGGATCGCTAAATACCTAAACACCCGATACTATGAGTTTCCCTCAGCCATATCGATCCGGGCTCGAGAGGGCTGGGAAAACCCTCGTAGCGACGCAGATCGCAACCTTCTTCGGAAATTGACAGGTCAGCGAAGTTATCTTGAATCTCATAGTGAGAGCTCCGGAGAGGTTAAGCTATTAGCCGGGACGGCCAAATGGTGGATTCTTAAAGATGAGCAAGCCATCAGCCAGAATTCAGGCTTTATCAATTCAAGCGGACATGTGGGGGCCTTATATCGAAACGAGCTCTACGAGGTCGAGACAGCGCGAAGCGGTGTTGCTCGGTTACAGCAATTTGGCGTGATCTTCGGCTACAATCGAGTCGTCGTTTATGTTCAGCCAAAACCCATACAGGAAGACGAACTAACCACGAACACGGCACGGACTCATTTGCTTATCAGAGGTGAGCCTCTACCCTGGATAGATTGGGCTGCGGAATTTCGTGAGAAGTTACCAAAAGAGATTCGAGAATTCGTTGAAAAGACCGCGGCGGCATCAACAGGACATGATCACCGGGATTCAATTCGTGAACGCCTGAAACAAATTAGCGATCTATTCAGGCTGAGTCGCTATCGTCCCACTCCCGTTGGAGAATTTTTTATTGACGACGACGCTCCGAAACGCGGCGGTAAACCGTTGATCGAAGAACTAGCGAGTCGTCGCAAACGAAAGGGAAATGCCGGTAAAGAGGGTGGGCGCGCTGGCGATGTTTATGCTACCTTCGCCACGACTGCTGGAACAGCTGCGAGCAAAACGAAGGCCGATCCGTACCCACGGGTAATCTGGGTTAGGGCCAGCGAGGGGACAAGGGACGCCGGATTCCTAGAAGATCGCGCGGCCACCTACTTGCCGGACCAAAACTTAATACAGATCAACGGTGATTTTCGCGTATTCACAGACATGGTAGACAGATATTGCCGATTTTATAGTGACTTCCCTGGGGCACGGCCCGCGATCGAAGATGCCGTACGTGAATGGTTTGAACAGACCCTAGTGGAAGCAGTCCTTGGGGTGCAGTCATTAGAGGGCGCAAGACAGTGGACTGATGAAGACACAGCAAAAGCTCTTTCCGAAGAAGCTCTTACCACAGCGGTGATGCCAAGATATCATCTAGATTTCGCAATCAAGCGAGCGTTAGGGACGAAGCTGGGCTCACTAAAACAGAAGACAGCGTAGAGTATGGATCGACATCAAAGAGAGCGATAGCGTTAGGTGTGCGTTAGATGCAAGGAGTCGCGCCTCAGCTTGGGATCAGACATTTCCCACAATGCACGAGCTGGCGTCATCAACGAAAATGATCGATTGAAATCCGCTGCGACGCTCCTCCGCTTGTTCATCGAACACCCCTTCGGGGCTGTTCATCCCTTTTCTCGGTGTTTGTCAAACGCGGGCTAGAGGAAACCAAATGGGTCTGGCTTTGCGACATCTCGTACCTAAAAGCAGGAAGTGAGAATCGAACCGATCATCACGCGGGCACAGGCTTCCCGCGGAAAATAATTTTTTTCTTTTCTCCCGTTGAATCAACTCGTCAGCATTCGATGGTCTGAGCCCCGCGCCCCGGTTTTCGATCGGTCGGTGTCGGATTTTTGGTTCGCACCAGTCACCCATCGGGATCGAGGCTTGTCGCAATCGGGATGCTCATTTCATAAACAGCCGGTGCACCGCCTGGGCTGCTTCCAACAGGCGGTGATCCTGGTTTCGGTGGCCGATCAGTTGAATGCCGACCGGCAGTCCCGACGGACCGGTGAACACGGGCAAGGTGACGCAGGGCGTATAAGTCCACGTCGATAAAATATTGAACGAAGTGTCGCCGGTGCTCTTGAGCCCCGCGGGCGCTTCGCCGGGTGCGCTCGGCGTGAGCAGCTGGTCGATGTCTTTCATCGCGCCGGCGAGATCTCTGCGGCACTCTTCGAGCGCGGCTTCGGCCTCGCGGTATTGCTCGTAGGAAACCTTGAGCCAGCCCGAAAGCTTTTCGCGCTGGAACTCGCTCAAGAGGTTCCAGTGATGACTCCGCTCCCAGGCGAGGCCGCGGGAGAATTCGTAGTCGTTGATACGCCGGCCAATGGTTTCGAACTGCTCGAAGGATTTTCCGAGAGTGAAATCGGCGACCTTCGCGCCGGCCCCGGCCAGCGCGCTCGCGGCCTGCTCGAGTAAATTCTTCGTGTAATCCTCCGCGCGGTCCCAGAACATCGTGCGGCAAAAGCCGATCCTGAGATCTTTCACCGCAACGGCGGCCAGAGGCTTCGCGGCGAATCCCGTCAGCGCGGCGCGAAACAGCGCGAGGTCGTCGACCGCGCGCGCGAACAGCCCCACGGTGTCGTAGGACGCGGTGTTCTGCTTTATGCCCTGGGTGCTGAATTCTCCGTAGCTCGGCTTGTAGCCGACGCAGCCGCAGAACGCCGCCGGCCGGATCACCGAGCCCACCGTCTGGGTGCCGAAGGCGAGCGGCACCATGAAATCGGCGACCGCGGCGGCCGAGCCGCTGGAGGAACCGCCGGGGGTGTGCGCGGGATTGTGCGGATTGGTCGTGTTGCCCAGGGGCGTTCGGCTGGCGAACTCGGTGGTCACCGTTTTGCCGAGAAGCACGCCGCCCGCCGCGCGGCTGAGCGCCACGCAGGCGGCGTCCGCCCTGGGCCGGTTGCCTTGGTAAATCGGCGAGCCGTACTCCGTCGGCAAGTCCGCCGTGTCCATGATGTCCTTGGCCGCAAACGGCACGCCGTGGAGCGGGCCGCGGCGCGCGCTCTTGTCGCATTCGCGCGCCTGCGCCAGAGCGAAATCGCGGTCCAGGTGAACCCACGCTTTGACCTGCGCTTCGCGCGCATCGATGCGCTCGAGACAGGAGCGCACCAGCGCTTCCGCCGTGAGCTTGCCTTCACGGATGCCCGCCGCCGCTTCGCTCGCCGATAACCGGAATAAATCTGCCATGGAATTTCTCCTTCGGAAGTGTAAAAGCGAAATCAAACAGACCTCGGCGCGAAGCCGAGGGCTTTTGTCGACGTCGACTCGAAGACGACTTTCTCTTTTCCGTCATTTCCCCGCAAGCCGCGATCCAGGCGATACTTCTGAGCTTCACCGCAACAAACCTGGATGCCGGCCTGCGCCAGCATGACGAACGTTCTCTTCGCCCGAAGCATATCCTGAGGCATCTCGAAGGGCGAGAGATTGCATCCATCCCCGAAAGGCGACGTTCAAAAACTCACCACCTTACGGCCGGTCCAGCTCAGGCATCGTGAAAGTTGGCGACTTCAAATTGCCGTGGCTGTATCAGGTCTCGGCGATCATCCAGCCCGGATCTCACTCGCAGCTCTTGAACTTCGACTCGCGACAGCGCTGCGCCAGCGCCTGGGCCGCTGCGATCTGCGCGGCGGTCATTTTTGCGGCGAGCCGATCGCGCTTTTTTTTCGCCCGATCGCCGGTCTCGCCGCTCGCGGCCGCGGCGGCGTTCAACCAGACATACGCGCGCACGAAGTCTTGCTCCACGCCCCGGCCCCGCGCATACAGCACGCCGAGATTCATCTGGGCAAATTCATTTTCCTGGGCCGCGGCGAGCCGATACCATTTCACGGCTTGCTGATCATCGCGCGCCACGCCCTGACCGTTCTCGTACGCGAGACCGAGACGGTACTCTGCCGGCGCATATCCCTGCGCCGCGGCGACGCGATACCACTTGACCGCCTCCTGAAAATCCTGCGCCACGCCTTTGCCCTCGGCATACATCCAACCCACCTTGGTCTGCGCCCATTCGTCTTCCCGCGACGCCGCGATGCGGTACCATTTCAAGGCTTCCTGATAATCCTGCGCCACGCCCTGTCCCTTTTCATAGGCCTCGCCCAGGCTGTACTGGGCCGGGGTGTTTCCCTGCGCCGCCGCCCGCCGGTACCATTTCACCGCTTCCTCGTAATCCCGCGCTACGCCCTTCCCCTCGGCATACATCGACCCCACGCGGCGCTGCGCCCATTGATGGCCCTGCTCGGCGAGCTGGCGAAAAAGTTTCATCGCTGCGGGATAATCGCCGCGCTCGTACGCCGCACTGGCGTCATCGAACACGGTCGATGCCGCGAAGCTGCCGTTAACGAAGACAAGAAAAATGGCGAAGAAGAGCAAAGTAATTTTCATGGCGCCCCGGCAATGGCAGAATCCGCGCTTGCGCCGCCGCTCCGGCGACTCTCGTTTCAAGCCCGCTCCTAGGGTTCGATTTGAAAACGCCGGGTGGGGGGATAGCCCGCCGTGAACTCCAGCAGCTTCATGCGCAGCACCGAGGTTTCGCTGCAAGTCTTCTGCATGTGAATCAGCTCCGTCGGTCTCTTCCAGTCGCTCTTCGACTCGCAGGTGACTTGCGCGCAGGAGGCTTTTTTCAGCCAGGAGCACACCTTCTCGGGCCGGCCGATCGCATCCTCGAGCTCGGTCAGGTAAAGAATGCCGAGCTTGTCTTGGGCATGGGCCAGGTGCACCCCCGGCACCAGCGTGAAGAAGCTGCCGCCGACCTCCAGCAAGCTCAGCGCCTTCTCGACGAACAGAGACAGGTGCTCGGTATAGGAAAAACCGCCGAACACATCGGTGATCAGGCTGAACTTTCCGAGTTCATCGGAAGAATAGTCGCGCAGGCGCTTGCCGAAGAGATAGCGCAGGCGCTCGCCGCCGAGACTCTTAGCCTGCGCGCGCCACCGATCCGTGCGCCGGTCCTCGATCGACAGGGCCACCGCGCGCGCTCTGGCGCCCGAGCTCACGCACTTTTGCGCGCTATCGGAAGCGTAATAGTCCAGGATCGCCTGCCCCTCGCCCGCGCCGACGTCGAGCCAGCGGTCCGCGCTGCCGAGTCTGGCGAGCGCGTCGCAGAATCCCGTCGGCAGGGACTGGGCGTAGCCCGAGAGGCCGCGGTCGATGACGTAGCCCCGGGGAACCGCGGCGCCCCGGCTGCGGTAGATCTTTTCCTGCTTGAGAAATTCCTGGTCGATCTTGGGCGGAGGAATTTCCTGGGCCGCGGCGGCTTTCAACCCGAGCAACTGGGCGAGGATGAGCGCCACACCGGCCGCGCTGGCTGCAGTGGTATTCCATTGTCGTAGCGGTCCTTCGAGCGAGCGCATGACGATGACTCTTTCTCCGGGTTGAGGGAAATCTCGAACCGCAATTTCGACGCTAGTCCATGGCGCCAAAAGCCGCAAGCCCGAGGCGCCGAGTGTCCGGCATCGACGAGCGCGCCCTCAGCTTGCCGGAAATTTCGCGTCTTCGTCGCATGCGCGGCGCGGCGGTATCCATCAATCCGCGGCGTTTCATCGTTTAGGGATCCAATTGGAAACGGCGGTTCGGCGGAGCCCCGGCCATGTACTCCACCAGATTCGTGCGCCGCACCGCGACGCCGGAGCAGAGTTTGCGCACCTCTATCAATTGCGTGGGCTCGTCCCAGCCGATCTTCGATGCGCAGGCGGTTTTTGCGCAGGCGGTCTGCCGGAGCCAGGAGCACACCTTGACCGGACGGCTCGCGCCGTCCACCAGCTCGGTTTTGTACCAGGTGCCGAGCTTATCCGTGCCGTCGTCCAGGTGCACCGCCGGCAACACCGTGTAAAAGGCGCCGCCGACCTCGAGCAGGCCCAGCACCTTTTCCACAAAGCGCGACAGATTTTCCGTATAGGTGAAACCGCCGTACACGTCGGTGATGAGCTGGAATTTGCCGAGAGCCTCGGACGAATACTGGCTCAAACGTTTGCCGGCGAGATATTGAATCCGCTCGGCGCCGAGGCTCGCCGCCTGCTGTTGCCATTGGTCCGTGCGCCGATCTTCGATGGAAATCGCCACGGCGCGCGCCTTCGAGCCGGCGCCGGCGCACTTCGCAGCCGCCGCATCGCCGGGCGCGTAGTACTCGAGGATCGCCTGCCCTTCGCCCGCGCCGATGTCGAGCCAGCGGTCCGCGCTGCCGAGCCGGCCGAGCGCCGCGCAAAAATTTCCGGGGAGAACCTCCGCGTACGCCGCCAGGCCGCGGTTGGCGGTGTAACTCCGGGCGCCGCGCCGGCGATAGATTTTTTCCTGCTTGGCGAATTGCTCGTCGAGCCGCGGCGGAGGAAGCTCCTGGGAAAGCCCGGCTTCCATGCCGAGCGCCTGCGCAACCAGGACGATCCCCAGCGCCAGGCGCGCCGCCGCGCAATGCCGCGCTTTATTTTTCGATTTGACCGAGCTCATGGCGATCCCTTTCTGCCTGCGAATCGGCGTAGCGCGCGCTACTCCGCTCGCGCTGCGGGCTCCCGCGCAAGACGCGAACCGGCGCAGCGCGCGAGCGCCTCGGATTTCTTCGCTTCGCATCGAGATTCCTGGATACAGCTTCCCGAGCTTCGGTCAACCCGCGCGGCTCCCACGGCGCCACCGCGCATTTGTCGCGCGGTCGGCGCGCTCGCCCCTCGAGCGGCGCCGCGGTTGAAGCTCAGCGCGCTTTGGCGCACACTGGGCCGGGTTCGTGGCCTGTTTCGCACGCACCCGTCGTTCCAGCCGATGCGCCGCGACGAAGTTCTGGAATCGCTCCGGGATCTATCGCGTCCTATTTTTGCCGTGCCCGCTCAACTCATCGCTCTCGCCGCCGCGCTCTCCTACGCCATCTCCGGCATCGCAGCCAAACGCGGGCTGCGCTATTCGACCCCGATTACGGTGACTCTGGTCTCGGTGGCGATTCACGCGGCGGCGCTGTGGATCGCGCTTTTGATTTTTCGCGGCGTGCCGGCCTTGCCGGGATACGTGCTGTTTCTTTTCGTGCTGAGCGGACTCATCCAGCCGGTCCTGCGTTTTCTCACCTACGCGGGCATTCACTACGTCGGCGCCGCCGCGGGAACGACGCTGCGCGGCTCCCATCCGCTGTTCAGCACGGCGCTGGCGATTCTGTTTCTGGGCGAAGCGCTGAATCCGCCGATCGTGCTCGGCACGATGGCGATCGTCGCCGGCGTGGCGCTGATTTCGTGGCAGGGAAACCAAAGACAGGAAAATTTTCGCTGGTGGCACCTCGGCTATCCGTTGAGCGCCGCTCTTCTCGCCGGCATCTCCCATCCGCTGCGGCGCTACACCTTGAATCTTGCGAACGAGCCGCTCTACCTCGCCGCGGTGATCGGCGTCGTGGCGCTGCCGTGGCTCGCCGGCGCCACGCTCTTGCCGGGGCAAAAGCAAAAACCGGTGTGGGACCGCCGCGCTCTGCTGCCGTTTCTGATTGCGGGAAGCTTTGAAACCCTGGGAATTCTCCTGGTGATCGTCGCGCTCAGCGTCGGCCACGTCGTGATCGTCTCGCCGATCGTCGCCACCAGCCCCTTGTGGATCGTCTGCGGCAGCTGGCTTTTTCTCCGCGACCTCGAGCGCCTCACCCTGCGCACGATTCTCGGCGCGGTCTGCGTGGTCGGGGGCACCATCGCGATTTCAATCGTTCGATGACGGCTGCGCGATCGCCGCGCCGCTCCGTCTGAAAGCAGCCCCGGCTTGGCGAGCGTTTGCCGTCTCGAAGAAGCGCGCGATCTCGGCCTGGCCGAACCCTATCCGAGTTTGACATCACCGGCGTTTTCCTACATGGATTAGACCGTTCGCGGCTACAAATCTGAGGCGTGTTTGCGAATATCGATTGAAGTCATCAAGCGGCGCCACGGAGAACTGAAATGAAGCGAAACCAAACTTTGTCGGGCTCCATCGGGTCGGCGAGCTTTATCGGGACTCTCCTCCTGGCGCTCGTCCTCTGCCTGGCGTCCGCCGCCAGGCTCTTCGCGGCTCAAGCCGAGTCCCTCGATCAGCTCTACGAGAAGGCCAAGAAGGAAGGAAAGATCACGCTCTATGCGCCGTTGTCGCCGCGGACGATGGAGGTGCTTCCGCCCGCGTTCATGAAGCGCTTTCCCGGCATCACGGTCGATCATATCGACGCCACCAGCGACAAGCTGATCGCGCGCGTGCTCGCCGAGCAGAAAGGCGGGCGGGTGATCGCCGACGTCATCAGCGGCGCGCTGACCTATCTGCCGCAGATCCTGGATCTGAAAATCGTCGAGCACGTCGCGATTCCCGAGGCGGCGGCGTATCCGCCCCAGCTGAAGGGCGATCTCTGGGTCGCCACCGACACGCAATTTTATATCGCCGGCTGGAACACGAACCTCGTCAAGAAAGGCGAAGAGCCGAAAGCCTACGAGGACCTCGCCAACCCGAAGTGGAAAGACGGCATCATGGGCGAGCCGCGCGATTACCAGCTCCTGGTCGGCTTTGCCAAACGAAAATACCATAGCGACGAGAAGGCGATCGAGCTGTTCAAAAAAATCGCCGCCAACAACGTGGAATTTCATCGCGGCCATTCGCAGCTGACCGAGTTTCTCATGGCCGGCCAGCGCGCGATTTGCTTCACCTGCTACTCGCATCATTTTCCCGTGCGCATGAAAAAAGGCGCGCCGATCCAGCCGCTCATGGTCGAAGGCGTGGGCGAAGTCGGCGGCTCCGCGATGGTCATGAAAGGCGCGCCGCATCCCAACGCCGCGCTCCTCTGGGTGCGCTGGGCGGTCAGCGAAGAAGGCCAGAAGGTTTACGCGCAGGCGGGCGAGACTCCCGCGCATCCCAAAGTGGAGCCCCTGGAAAAGATCCGGCCCGCGACGCCGTACATGCTGACCATCGACGACGTGAGAGAATTTCCGAAGTACGAAAAAATCTGGAAGGAAATTTTCCAGATCCGCTAAGACTCGAGCCGCCTACTCCCGCGGGTCGATCCACTAATTGCCCGGCGCCGCGCCGGCATCGGAGTCACCGGCCTTCGGATTTTCTCCCGCAAAGGCGCAAGAGCGCAAAGCTCGGAGCAAGCCAGCGATCGGTTCCTTTATCCGCGCTTGGCGCCTTTGCGCCTTGGCCGGAGATAGCCTCCGATCCCCCTTCTGTTCGACTCCTGAGCGCATCGTTTCACAGGCCGCAAATATTCCGTTGACAGCATCTCCATCCCCAAAGTAGCATCCCCGCTGCCGAAGAGTTGACCGTCACAGAGCCTGCTGCCGCTTTCCGTGTCCTGACTTTAAAGTTGGAGGATGCCCATGACGCCTTCTTTCAACAGGATCCGATCCCGCGTGATCGTTGCCCTCGCCGCGCTCGTCGTGCCGCTCTCCGTGCCCGCGCACGCCCAGACGGCGCGCAAGGTGAAGATGACCTTGCCGGTGGTGGCGCTGACGACGGCGCCCGTGTATCTCGCCGAAGCCAGGGGCTACTTCGCCCAGGAAGGCCTCAGCGTCGATCTGACGGTGACCGGCGGCGGCGGACCCGACATCAAAGCGCTGATCGCCGGCGACGTCGACTTCACCTACACGGCGAGCGATCAGGTCATCCTTCCCTGGCAGGAAGGCAAGCGCCTGACGATCGTGATGGGCGTGATTCCGCGCGCGCTGATCAACTGGGCGATGCACAAAGAGGTGGCGCAGGCCAGGGGCATCACCGAGAAATCGCCGCTCGCCGACAAGCTGAAAGCGCTTCGCGGGCTCACCATCGGCAGCACCCAGCCCGGCTCGCTCACCGCCAATCTCGCCGCCTACACGCTGCGCAAAGCCGGGCTGGTGCCGCAGCAGGATGCCCACGTCATTCCGGTCGGCAGCGGACTCACCTGGCTTGCGGCCCTCGAGCAGCGCAAGGTGGACGCCGCGCTGATGTCGCCGCCGCTTCCCGATACCGCGGTGGCGCGCGGCTACGCCATCCTGCTGATCGACAATGCGCGCGGCGAAGACCCGGCGCTCGCGGAATTCCTGCAGCAGGTTTTCGTCACCCGGCCCGACGTGATCCAGAAAGATCCGGAGCTCGTGCGCAAGCTGGTGCGCGCGCTGGTCCGCGCCAATCAGTGGGCGCTCGGCGCCAAGCCCGAGGAAATCGCCGACGCGCTCCAGCCGTCGATGGGCGCGACCCCGCGCGACGCGCTGATGGCCGGCATCAAGGCCACGGTGCCGGCCTACAGCCGCGACGGGCGCATCACGGAGCGCGCGTTGAAAGCGGCCGCCGATGTCATGGAGGTAGCGGGAATTTTGAAAAAACGCCCGGCCCTCGCCGACGTCGCGACCAACGAATTCCTGCCGAAGTGAGAGAAACCGAACGGAGATTCGCTGAATCCCGCCGCGGGGCTAGCCGCCGCGCAATGTTTGCATCAAAGCATCAAACATTTTATGCTTTGATGCATGCGTACCACGATTACCCTGGAAGACGATGTCGCCGCGTCACTCAAGCGCCTGGGCAAGCGGCGCGGAGTCAAGTTAAAAGCGCTGGTCAACGAAGCCCTGCGGGAAGGCATCAAGCGCATGATGGAACCGGCCAAGAAGCGCGGCCGATATCGCACCCGCGCGGTCGACCTTGGCCCCTGCCGGGCGGTCAGCGTGGACAATGTCGCCGAAGTTCTTGCCGTCGCCGAGGGCGAATCCTTTAAATGATTCTGGTCGACGCGAACCTTCTCGTTTACGCTCACGTTGGCTCCTTCCAGCAGCACGAACGCGCGCGCGCCTGGCTGGACGAGCAACTCAACGGCAGCGCGCCGGTCGGCCTGCCGTGGAACAGTTTGTTGGCGTTTCTTCGCATTGTCACCAATCCTCGGATCTTTCAAAAGCCTGCGGTCATGACCGAAGCCTGGAAACAGGTTGAAGAGTGGCTTGACTGCGAGCCCAGCTGGATTCCCGAGCCTACGGAACGGCACCGCGAGCTACTAGCGTCGCTCCTGGCCGGTTCAGGAATGCAGGCGAACCTGGTTCCAGACGCTCATGTTGCAGCCCTGGCCATCGAGCACGGGTTAATACTGTGCTCGACCGACGGCGACTTCGCTCGCTTTCGAAACCTGCGCTGGCAAAATCCGCTTGCAGCGTGATCGAGCAGCCCATGCTCGAGGCGCTATTCGACGCGCCAGAGAAAGAGCAAGCCTTGGGATATAAGCAATCTTGTGTCTGACCTCTATTCCCGTCGCCGAGCTTTGCCCTTCTCCTGATTGGTTCTCAGCCTCAGTGTGTCCGAACGCCGGTGTGCTGTCGCAGAAGCCAGGCGTTGAAGGTTGCTGTCGCGATTGCGCGCTCATTTTCACGTTTTCGCAATTACGAAAACGTGATAAGGGAGCCGCGTGGAAGAAGGCAGCTACAGGCAATCGCGCCTTTGCCGCCTGCTCGGCAATCCGGTCGCGTTCGCCGTCGTCGAGCTGCTTGCCCAGAACAAGGAGCTCAACCCGAGCGAGATCGCCCGCGCCGTCGGCAGAAGCGTGCCGCGCGTGAGCAACGTGCTCGGTGCCCTGCGCCTGGCCGACGTGGTGCGCTACGACAGCGACGGCAAGCGCAATTTTTATCGGCTCAAACACCCCGGTGAAATCCGCCGACTCCTCGCCGCGCTCTCGCGCGCCGTGAAGGCCGCCTGCCTCGCCGACCGCTAGCAACGCTCGCCTGCCGGCGCTTTCATGTTTTTCGGAATTACCCAAACATGGAAGTTTCCCCCCGGGGAAATAAAATCACGGAGGAAAAAGCTGCCGCCGGCCTGAAATAAACGTCATCCCGCCTTCGCCGGATCTTTCTCTTTTCAAATGTCCGGAACGACGGACCGGAGCACCTTTCTTAGTGGACTTTTCTTTTGTCCTGGAGTAATCGGGCTTTCATGCGGATGCGAAAAGAATCACGATCGGATCCCGAGCCGGCGCGGTGGCGCGCCGCGAACCGCCGACTCCGCCTCATCGCTCTCGCGGCGATTTTTCTCGCCGCCGGGGCCGCGCGTGCGGCCGATCAGGTAACCACGACCTATCAATCCGTGACCATCGGCAGCTCGACGCCGCTGTGGATCGCCAGGGACGCCGGGTTTTTCGAGCGCCAGGGACTCGACGTGAAGATCGTGTTCGTCGAGGGCAGCCCGCGCACCATGCAGACGCTCATCGCCGGCGAGGCGCAGATCGTCGAATCCACCGGTCCGGCAACGCTCAACGCCCGCGCCGCCGGATCGCCGGTGGTCATCGTCGCCGGTTACATCAACGTGATGCCCTACTATCTGATCGCCGACGGCTCGATCAATTCGCCGGCGGATTTGAAAGGCAAAGTGGGCGCCAATCATATGCCCGGCACCGCGGCCGACACGGTGATGCGCATCGGCCTGAAAGCCCTCGGGCTCGATCCCGATCGCGATGTATCGCTCCGCCCGATCGGCAACACGCCCATGCGTTTGCAGGCGATGGCGGCGGGCGCCGCCAATTTCATGGTCGCTCAAGATCTCGAGCTGCAGCAGGCCAAGCGCCTCGGCTACAAAGTTCTGGTGGATTACGTCGCCAACAAAACTCCCTTCCCGATGGGCGGCGCCGTGACCACCGAGCGCTACGTGAAAGAGAAGCGCGACGTCGTGCTGCGCTACGTGAAAGCCATGGCTCAGGCGCTGCATTATCTAAAAACGAACCGGGAAGGCTCGCTGGCGATCATCTCGCGCTACGCCCGTTTCCAGAATCGCGAGGTGATGGGAGCCGCTTTCGACGCCGCCCGGCGCCTGTACGCCGAGACTCCCTCGCCGCCGACCGAAGGATTCGATCTCGTGGCCAGAGAACTCGCCCAGCGCAATCCCAAGCTGCGCGACATCGACACGAAATCCGGGATGGATTTGCGGTTTGTCAGAGAGCTCGAGCAAAGCGGCTTTCTGAAAAGCCTGAAGGGGAATTAGTCCGGCGAACAGCCAAACCCGAAGGTCGAAACGTCAAGATTCAAGACCTGCCCCAAGCCGATGCTACTGTGCAAACGCGTGGCCTGAATACGGATCGAACGGCTTTCTTGATGGGGGAACGGATGAGGCGCTCTGCGAAGATTGTCAAGAAATGAAAGTCTGACCCTGCGCTTCGCCGGCCTGGAAGGAAATCACAGCCGATGATTCTAATGGCGTACGGAATAAGCACGTCGCGCGCTGATGCGAAATTGCGCTGGATGAACAAAACCAAGAGCCAGGAACATTCCGGCACAGCGAGGTTCCCATGCCGCCGACCGAAGGATTGCCAGAGATCTCGATCAAAGCGCTTTTTTGGAAAGTCTGAAGGGGAATTAGTTCGGGCCAAGAGAGCAGCCTCTAGGGTCAGACTTTTATATCGTAACTATCTTGCTCAACCGCTCGATCTCTCTGCGAAGCTCCTCCTCCTCATCGATCCGCGCCGCAAGCCTCCCCAACAACGTCCCCACCGTGGCCGGATCCCGGCCGAAGTATTTCGCTACCTCGCCCAGCCTGTATCCCGCCCTCCGCACCAGCACATACCCGATCATCGTGCGCGCCCTCGACACCGCCCAGCTCCGATCCGCGCTCTTTAACTCTCCGGCCCCGATCCCCAACTTCGCACCAAGCGCTTTGATAACCGGCTCCAACGCTCTGCGCTTTGCCGCTCTCGGCTCGTCCTGTTTACGCAGCTTTTCGCCAAACCCCTCGGAGCCCAAGAACCTCTGGTCCTCGACCTCGTAGTAGCCGTAGCGCTTTCGGTATCGGCTGAGCCGTTCGAGATAGGCCTGGTAGTCGGCATGGTTAAGAAAAGTCTTTTGTCGCTGGTTGCCCCGGGCAATGACGTGATAGAGCAGGCCGGG
>Ga0070741_10000315_pt1 | contig 184157 bp, 151 predicted proteins | sample Coa_R1_4_FD_66440 | JGI IMG/M metagenome (GOLD analysis project Ga0070741, IMG submission 66440) | Surface soil microbial communities from Centralia Pennsylvania, which are recovering from an underground coalmine fire - Coalmine... | ecosystem: Environmental > Terrestrial > Soil >... | reverse complement strand
TTGCTGCCCGTTTGCACCGAAGCTGACCACCGACTTGCCCGAGGGTGCGTACACGTTCGCAAAGACGTTCGCAATGCTGTGAATATCAAAGCCCCCCGTATCCGCCAAGCTCAGCGTCACTATCGCGTTCGCAGCCCCGGCGAACCTATAGGTGTCCACCTGAGCCGCTGCCGTAATTGACCCCGACATGATGTCACCGCATGACATCAGCCCCGTCACAACAGGTATAGCGGTAATAGTGACCGAAGCTGGCGCGCTCGTTGCGATGCCATTGTTGACAGTCAGGGAAGCAGTGTAGCCCCCTGCCACATCCGCTGTGAATGTCGGTTTCGCGGCAGCTGGATCAGAGAGCTTCGCGCTGCTTCCAGCCGGAGTAGTAAGCGTCCATAAGAACGTGAGTGGGAGACCAGAAGGATCAGACGATCCGCTGCCGTCCAGTTGAACGGTTTGACCAACGTTAACGGTCTGGTTAGCGCCGGCATTCGCAATCGGGCCGGTCCTAACGTGCACTTGCGCAGGCTGGCTGACTGCTCCGTGATCATCTGTAACTACGAGCTGAAAGGTAAATGTGCTTCCTTGCGAGATAACAACGGTTGGCTTAACCGCGCTTGGGTCTGAGATGGACAGAGGGATTCCGCTTGGCACGGAGCCGACATAACTCCAGGAATATTGGACGATGGTGCCATTAGGATCAAACGAACCGCTCCCATCCAGTTGCGCAGTTTGCCCGATGCTCACAACCTGATCCGGCCCGGCATTCGCGACCGGACCTGATCCTGTCTGGAACTGATACGAGAGGTCGGACGGGTTGAAAGGAAGAAGACGATTTTGCCGGATCACCATCGTGTTTGTACTTGTCGCCGTGCCACCGGCCGGCACATCTCCAAAACTGAGGTTACCCATGATGACCAGAGTGTCCGGAGAAGAACTTGTCACAGTCGCGGTTACCGTAATGGCAGCGGCGCCGGTGTTTTGAATAGTTACGGTGTAGGTGTAATCGAACTGGGTCCGCGAGAAACGCGTGCTTGAGACCAGATTTCTGCTCGCTACCTGGAACTGTTGTGCTGACAGCGGCCCTACCCAGGCAACGGCCAGCAACACTATCAGCCAACCCATGCGCCGCCGGGCGCGCCGCCACAGAAGTAGCGCTCCGATTCCAGCGATAAACAGAAGACCGGCGCGCGGTTCAGGTACCGTTGATGGCGGCGTGAACGGAACGGTATTGCCGGTTTCAAGGACCGCAATCAGATTTCCCGCGGAATCGAACTGATTGATGGTGAACGGCTGCGAGCCGGGCATGCCCGAACCAAGCCACTTAAACTGCACCTGGAATGTAGCCGCAAGTGATGGGTCGTTGACCAGCGCCAGACCATCATACGCTCCGTTATCGGGAAGGTTCAGGTCAGGCTGAAGCACGATTGCATTCCAATCGGAGCTGGCGGCCGGCTGCGGATTCTGGAGATTGCTGAAGGTGTGATAGTCGAAGAAGATCGTGAAGCTTTGGTTTACCGTGAAGGTCGTCCCGCTCACAAAGTAGTCGTACTGCCACAAATTCTGCGCCGGATTGATATCGACGGCCTGGTATTGAATTGTTGCCGGCAGCGCCGGGCTGGCGCAGATACTCAGAAGCAAACCTGCGCTCAAAGCGATCGATGATAATCGGGAACTGCACATCACATGCCTCCTCGTAACTCAGTTGCAGCGACTCATTTCTCTGGTATTAACGTGAATTGCTTGCCTAATGGCAAGCGCTATGGAGATCGTCCGCCGTGTAGTGCTTGTTCAGGACAACCACCTTGGTACCGCTGCTGCTGACGGTCTGCAGGTCACTGCCATGAAATTTTTGCCCGATTCTCGCGGAGTAATTCACTGCGTCCATCACGGCGTACCGCTCGTGGGTGATCAGTGCCCCCGCGACGCCAAGCAGCATCACGTTGCGAATGGCGTGAGATCCAATTGGCCTCACCGCAAGGCAGCTTCCGGATGGCTTATGAGCCTGTTGCTCTACACTGGATTGTCGTTGTGCTGGCTGCTGAGCGAAGCTGGCCGGCGCAGCGAGTATCAGCAAAGCTACCAGCGCAAGCGAAGATTTCAGGCTTGCGCGTCTGGCGAATATCCGGTTCATTTGGAACCTCCTCTTCTTCTTCAATTCCGGGAGTCGATGATGGCATCCGTTTTAGAGGCTTTATGAACCGCGATCAACACTTCGGGCGTTAACCGAAGCCAATTAACGTGTTAAGTGCCAGTCCTTGGAGGTTAAGCGCGGGTGCAAACCACGCTACTGCGGCAGATCGACCTTCCAGATATTCGCCAGCTCGTCCATGAGCGTCATCGCCAATCGGTCTCCGCCCACGGCCAGCGTGCCGCCGGACCAGGGATAAGCTTGAACTCCGTGCCGGTGCAGGATCGCAACCGGAGCACCTTGCGGGGTCTTGCTCTCCGGGTCAAGTGGCTGCCTGTATAAACAGCGAAAGCCGTCTCGGGTGCTCCAGTAGTAGACGGCATCGCCATCGGGAGCCCAGTGTAGCGATAGATTCCACGCCTCCTGGCAGATCGGTATCGCTCTGTTCGATCCGTCCAGCGGGGCCAGAAAGCCCGTCACGTTTTCCCCCTGCCCGCTCGCTATCACGTATGAGATCCACCGGCGATCCGATGAAAATCTGGCCATAAAGGGCGGCTGCGCCAGATAAAGTAGCGGTATTTTTCCGGGCTCGCCAATCCGGAGCTGGAAGAGACTGTTATCGCGCGCGCAGAGCAGGAATTCTCCATCTCTGGACCAGTCATGGAGCACGGGGCAGCCCGTCGTTAAGACGCGATCCGTCTTTTCTGCAATATTCCGAAGCAGTACCGAGCCTTTGGAGCCTTGGTCGCGCACAAACACGATCCGGCTGCCTGTATAATCCAGGAACAGCGGACTTTGCAAGGAGGGCGATGCATGGAGCAATTGCTCGGCGCCACTCCGTAAATCCTTCAGACAAATATCAGGAGATCCAGCGCGCTCCGTGATAAACGCTAAGACGTTTCCGTCTCCCGATAGCGCCGGCCAAGTGCCGTAATAGCCCGGCCGCAAGGAGTCGTCGTGAGTCAACTGTTGCAGCGGCGCCGAACCGGTCAGGTCAAATCCCCAGATGTTAGTGCGGCGCTGTTCCGGTGCAAATAAGATTGCCAATCGCCCGCCCGACTCGCGGGCGATTCGCGCCCCTGTCGTGCCGATCGCGGAAGGAACCACCCGGATCTGGCCGGTTGTTCCGGACGCGCCCAACTCGACCTCGAAGAGAAAACTCGTGTCGCGCTGGCGCGCCCCGAAGAGCAGGCGGCCTTCGATCCAGTCCTGGGGACACATGGATGCGGCTGGCAGGTTTCGCGCCTGCAACTGCCGCTGAATACCGAGCGGGCGCGCCGGCTCGTTCCTGGGCTCTGTCGCTTTTGCTATCCAGAGGTCGTAGTTGTGTCCGGCGGCATCTACCGCTGCGAAAACGGTTTCGCGTCCATCGGGAGACCACACCGGGCACTGGGCATCGGCCGTGCCGTAATCCAACTGCTCCGGGACGCCCCCGCCCGAAGGAATAGTAAAGGCGTGACCGACCTGATCCGTTGCCGTGCCGGTAAATGCGATCCATTTGCCGTCGGGCGAGAATCTGGGCATATACCCGCCTTTGGCTACCAACTTCGGCTTCCCGCCCTCCGCAGGTATCGACCAGATACCTTCCTCTTTCCGCCACGACCGGAACACCACGTGTTTTCCATCCGGAGAAATATCCGGCGTGATATCGTGCGCGGGATCATCGGTTAGCTGGCGCGGGGCTTTTCCGCGCTGCTGAATCCAAATGTCCGAATTTCCGTGTGGACCCCGGTCGGAACTGTACACGAGCACCGATCCGTCCTTTGAAACGGCTGGCTGGGCGGTCCACCCGGTATCGAACGTGATCTGAACGGGAACAGCCGTAGGCGCTGAATGGGAACGCCAATTGCCGAACAACGCAAATAGCAGAACAAAGAGCGCGGCTGCGCATCCCGCAAGGGCGTAGTAAGCTTTGCGCCAGGCGGGCCTTTGCCGCTGGGGAAAAATCGACGAAAATGTCGCCCCATAGTGTCCCACCGGAATGTGAATGCGGATTGGGTCGCCCGAACCGGAGCCCGAGTAATATTCAGCCAGTTTGCGGCGAACTGCGTTTACTTCAACTCGCACCAGGGTGTGGCGTCTGGGGTCGTAATCAAGGCGGCCAAAGACTTCCCTGGCTAAAACGATTTCCTTAAGCGTGTCCGCTTTGCCCGCTAAGGATTCGGCAACAATCCTACGCAATAGAAGCTGATGCCGGGCTGAAGAGCGGAAGGATTCACTTGCAACGAGCCTCTCCAGTTGCTCTTGGACTGCTTTCGCGAAGGATTCAGTACTTGGAGAGCCGCCCACTCCGTCAGTGGAGTGTAGCAGAATTGCGCGATGTTTGGGGGCTCCGCTTAGCCAAACGGAACGGCCTGTTTCGCCTCGTGACTCCGCTGAATTGCCTCAATGAGCCGCATGGTCTGAAGCACATCTTCGCCTGAAGTCTCAGGTTCGCCGCCGCTCGTGACTGCATCCATCAGCGAACTCATCGGCCCGACAAACGCATCCGGAAACCAACGCCCTTGAAGCTCCATACGCATGACTCCGTCCGGCACAAGGCGCCGGTGAGAGAACGCAAACACATCCGAGCGCCCGGCAGGATAATTCAGCAATAGTCCAATGATGCCTTCACAACGCCCTTCGGTACCTTCGATCAGAAGCTTCGCTTCGAGATCGTCCGGCGCGGCGGCGCTGTGATGATTCACCATCAGAAGCGCGCGTAAATTCCCGGGATACTCGAACAGCATGTAATTGCGCGTCGGCCCCGAATAACTGCATCCCGGAAAATGCGCAAGCGTCGCGTAAACGCTTTTCGGGTTGCCGAGCCAAAATCGCAGCGTGTCCACGTGATGAATGCTGTGATAGTAAAGCTCAGGATAGGGATGCGCCCGCAGCCACGGCCAGGAGTCCCACGGAGTCCGGACATGCAGTTGAATGCTGCATTCGAGGATCTCGCCTAGCAATCCCCGGCGCAGCACATCCGCCGCGGCCCGTACGCTCGGACTCCACCTCATCTGCTGATTCACCGCCAGTTTCCGGCCCTTCTCGCGCGCGACGTTCACCAGAGCCTCTGCCTCCCGAACCGTTTCGGCCATCGGTTTCTGAATCAGCACGTGCTTGCCGGCTTCGATTGCAATCGAGCCCAGTTCCAGATTGTGACGCGCCGGAACCGCGATATCGACAATTTCGATTTCGGGATTCTGCGCCAGTTCCTGAATCGATGCGTAAACGTGCGGGATATCGAACCGTGCGGCGGTGCGTTGGGCGGCGTCTTTGTCAATATCAGCAATTGCAAGCACACGAAAACCGGCTTTCCGATAGGCAGGCAGATGCCCTTGATTCACAATCTGCCCGGCGCCTACGATGCCGATTCCGTAATCGGCCTTCACGGGAAGCTTCGGAACGTAATCGAGATCGAGCAGCGGCGGCATAGTCGGTTAAGATTCGGAGTTGCGGGTCACAGTGCCCTTTCGAGGATACATTCGCGCGCTTAAAGGAACCGTCAGACGGCAAAAAGACGCGCTGCTTCCGAGCCCGGAAGTTCGCGAATACGAGCAGTGGAGGGAGCAGCATTTGGCCGTCCGGCAAAGCCGGTATCCGGAACTGCCGGAACCCGGACTGCTTTCGATCCTGACGCCCGTATGGAACGGAAGCCCCGTGAATTATCTGCGGGCGCTCGCCGGTTGCATTGCGCCACAGAACCCCAACGGCGCGTGCGAGTGGGTAATCTTTGACAACGGATGCACAAACGCGCGGCTGACCGGCTATTTGCAGTCGCTGCAAGAGCGGAGCTGGATCAAGCTGATCCATTCGCCAAAAAACATCGGCATCGCAAACGGTCTGCGGCAATGCCTGGAGCAGGCGAGCGGACGATACGTACTGCCGGTCGATGGAGACGATCTCCTCTACCCGGACGCGCTGCGAGTAGTAGCGGCCTGGATCAAGCGGGCCGGATCTCCGGCTCTGCTTTATACGGACGAAGACAAGGTCATCGGCAGGCGTTACTATCAGCCGTATTTCAAACCGGATTGGGACCCGGTGCTGTTCCTGAATTCCGCGTATATTGCGCACCTGGGGGTCATCGATCGCGTGAAGGCGCTGGAGCTGCGGGCCTATAGCGATCCCGCCGCCGAGGGCAGCGCCGATTGGGATCTCTTCATGCGCTTCTTTCTCGCCGGTTACGCGCCGGTCCACATTCCCGAAGTGGTCTACAGTTGGCGCGTGCACGGGCAATCGACGGCCGACGACGCCGCGAGCAAGCCGTACATCCATGCATCGCAAAAAGCCGTTTTGCAGAGATTTCTGGATGGGCGAGGCTACGCACCGCAATATGAAATTGAATACAGCCCGCTGCTGGGCGGCGCCGCGCACTGGCACTTTACAACACGCGCCAAACAACTGCCGGACGAGTTCGTCTCGTTTATCGGCGAAGATGTCCGGCCCGACAGAACGGATTGGGCCTCGGAGGCTCTCTCCATTTTCGAATTGCATCCGGACACGGTCATGGTCGGCGGCCGCATCCGCAATTCACGAGGGATCATAACGGAAGCGGGCCGGCACTTTGGATTCGGCGGCGCTTGCGGCTGTCCCAATCGCGGCCGCAGAGCGGATGACCCGGGCTATTTCGCGCAGATGTGGAAACAGCGTTCCGTCAGCGCCGTGTTGACACAATTTGCGGTGATTCGGAGCGAATTTCTGGCCGAAGTCCAACGCACTCTCCCGAACGGTGCTTCGGCCGCGTTTCTGGGTGCTTGGGCCGGTGCGCTCGCATTCCGTCAGGGCAAGCGCGTGGTCTATTCGCCGTTCCTCAGCGGCGTGTCCGACCTCGATTGGGAGACGCTGATCAGCGATTCGGAAAAGCAATTGTTCCTGGAGAAGAACGCCAGCATCATTCCCGACCGGCGCTTTTATCCGGTCGGCTTCTCGTTGACGCGGCCGTTTGGACTGGGAGATCCCGCGTGCCGCGCAAGCTAGGCCAGCACTTCCTAGTGCGCGATGCAATCCTCGAACGCTTAGCCGAAGCTGCTTGCGGCCAGCACACGCCACGTGCCATCGAGATTGGTCCCGGACGCGGCGCCCTCACGCGCCATCTTCTCCCTCGCACGGATGAACTGCACGCGATCGAACTCGACACCTCGCTCGCCAACCACCTCCGCGCCAAATATGCCGCTGAACCGAAGCTCCACATTCACATCGCCGATGTACTGGCAACCGACTTGAGCCAATGGGGACCGGCGGTAGTGGCCGGCAATTTGCCGTACTACATCACCTCGCCGATTATTGAGAAGTTTTTGAACGGCACATTTCCAGTTGGGGTCTTTCTCGTCCAATGGGAAGTCAGCGAGCGCCTGAGGGCCCGTCCCGGTACGCGCGATTACGGCTATCTCAGCGTCGCCGTTCAGTTGATTTGCGAAGTCGAACTGATCTGCAAAGTGCCGCCGAGCGCCTTTTCGCCGCCTCCGAAAGTAGATTCGGGAGCCGTGCGATTGCGAAGGCGAAGCGAAATACCGTCGAATTTACCGGAACTGCTAAAGTTCGTAAGCCGCTGTTTTACACAGAAGCGCAAAACCCTGCGAAATAACCTCCGCCCGTTTTATGGTGAAAAGGTAGATGCGCTGCCCGAAGCAGGACTGCGGGCCGAACAACTGACCATTGATCAGTTCATCAGCCTGCATGCGCGGCTACAGACTGTACACTGAAACTTCATGATCCGGGCTCGGTTTGCCCCGTCACCCACGGGCTATTTGCACATTGGAAGCGCGCGGACGTTTATTTTCAATTGGCTCTTCGTGCGCAAGCATCACGGCAAGATGGTGTTGCGCATCGACGATACGGATGTCGACCGCAACACCGAAGCCTCGCTCCAATCCATTTACGATGGCTTGAACTGGCTCGCGCTTGGTTGGGACGAGTTCTACCGTCAATCCGAACGTCTCGAGCTGCACCGCAAGCTCGCCCACGGCTTACTGGCGAAGGGGCTCGCCTATCGCGATTTCACTCCGGCCGCCGCGGACCTCGACGACCGGCCTCATGGAGAAGGCCCCTGGCTCTGCAATCCGGAGATGCGCGCGCTTTCGAAAGAAGAGAGCGACCGCCGCGCCGCTGCGGGCGAGCCGTTCGTGATTCGCTACCGAGTGCAGCGCGAACCCCCGCGCGAAGTCGCATTCACCGATGGAGTGTACGGCCCGCAATCGAAGCTCACAGCCGATATCGAAGACTTCGCGTTGCTGCGCAGCAACGGCATGCCGACCTACCATCTCGCGTCCTGCGCAGACGACATCGACCTCAAAATTTCGCACGTGATCCGCGGCCAGGATCATCTTTCCAACACCTTCAAACACATTCTCATCTTCCAGGCGGCGGGCGCGCCGCTTCCGCGTTTCGTGCATCTGCCATTATTGATTGCTCCAGACGGATCGAAGTTGTCGAAACGCAAACATGGTCCGGTGGTCAGCGTGACGACCTACCGGGACGCGGGCTTTCTCTCAATCGCGTACATCAACTTTCTGTGCCTGCTCGGCTGGTCCCCCAAGGACAACCGCGAGCACATGACGCTCTACGAATTGGAGAATGCGTTCAGCTTCGAAGGCGTCCATCGCAGCAATGCGGTTGTGAATTTCAGTGACCAGGACACCATTGACCCGAAAGCCTTATGGCTGAACTCGCAGCATCTGCGGTCCGTGCCGGTGGAAACGCTCGCGCCGCTCGTGCGCAAAACGCTCGAAGAACACGGACTCTCGCCGTATGGCGATGATGTGTTTTTCCGGCACGTGGTCGATACCATCCGGACCCGGTTTTCCACTTTGCTCGATTTCCCCAGTAAAGGTTGCGCTTACTTCAGCGATGATTTCCCCATCGAGCCCGCCGCGCTCGAAAAGCTGAATGCGCCCGGCGCCCGCCAACTGCTGCGCGAACTCGCTGAACGGCTCCACGCCAATCCCGTTTTCACGGAAACGAGCGTCGAAGCCGATCTGCGCCAGCTTGCGCAGGAGCGCGGCGTAAAAGCAGGACTCTTAATCAACGCAAGCCGTGCCGCTCTGACGGGCCAGCCAGTGGGCCCCAGCGCGTTCGCCGTATTCGCCTGCATTGGGCGTGACCGCGTCATTCAGCGGCTTCGGAAGGTCTAGCCGGTGCCCAAAATCATTGCCGGATTGGGCGGTTTGCTGAGCGACCCCGCCTGCTGCATTATCAAAGACGGCCGCCTCGCTTCGGCGGTCGAGCAGGCCAAAGTCTCGCGGCTCGACCGTCCGGGCGGATTCCCCGAAGAAGCGTTTCGCGCGGCGCTCGAAGTGGCCTCCCTTGCGCCGGAGCAGATCGATTGCGTAGCGCTCGCGCGGCCTTTTGCGGCCGGCCCGGAATCGGCGGCGCAGCTTGAATTTCGCGCCCGCTTTCCGCGCAGCGAGATCGTTGTAGTCGAACACCATCACGCGCACGCGGCTTCGGCGTACTACTCTTCGGGATTCGGCTCGGCCTCCGTGCTCAGTGCAGATCGTGCCGGAGATTTTCGCTCCGCGGTCCTGTTCGAAGGAACGCAAAACCGCCTCACGCCGGTGCGCGAGCTCTATTTCCCCGATTCCCTCGGCGATCTGTTTAACCGCGTAACCGGGCTGCTCGGTTTCACGCCGCGTGCCGACGAACACAAAGTGCAGTGGATGTCAACCTCGGGCGAGCCCAGATTTCTGCCCCTGTTTCGCGAGATATTGCATCGCGGCAGCTCTGGCTGGCCCCAGATCGATCGCAATTACTTCGATGCGGACCGCCTGATGCACGGCGGATTCAGCGCGCGCTTCTACCGTGAATTGGGAGTGCAGCCGGGCGAAGCGCTTTCCGCAACCATGAAAGCCGATATCGCGGCGAGCCTGCAAAACGCGATAGATGAATGCGTGGCCGGCATGTTCGGACGGGCTGATCGTGTCTGCCTGGCGGGCGGGCTCGCCATGAACGCGCTGCTGGTCCATTCGCTCGAAACCCGTTTCGTCCATGTGTTTGTGCAACCCGCGGCCGGAAACGCGGGCACCGCGCTGGGCGCCGCCCTTTTCTGCTGGCACAATTTCTACGGCGAACAGCAGCGCGTGCCCTTCGAAACACTCTGCCTGGGCCCGGCGTATGCGCCCGGCCAGATCAAGCCCGTGATCGAGAATTGCAAGCTGCGCTTCCGATTCCTCGCGACGGAAAGCGACCTGATTCAACAGGCAATCAGCGCCTTGGCGGATCAAAAGATCATCGCCTGGATGCAGGGCCGCATGGAATTCGGTCCGCGCGCGCTGGGCAACCGCAGCATTTTAGCCTCTCCCCTGAATCCCTATTCGACCGAGAACCTGAACGTCTATATCAAGCACCGCGAGAGCTTCCGCAAGTTTGCCGCATCGGTTCCGGAAGAAGTGGCAAACCATTATTTCGAAACCGGACCCAACGCGGCCTATCTGGCCACCGTAGGCAAGATCCGCCCGCAACACCGCGAGCTGTTTGCAGCGGCCGTCATGGGGGAAGACCTGATCCGTGTCCACACCGTACGGAAGCATCAGAACCCGCTGTATCACGCCTTGCTAATGGCGGCGGGCGAAGCAACCGGCCTCCCGGTGCTGTATAACACCAGTTTCAACTTGTTTGGAGATCCCCTCGTTTGTACGCCCCGCGATGCCGTCCGCAGCTTCTACTCGTCCGGCATCGACGCGTTGTTCGTTGGGAATTTTTACTTAGAGAAGTAGCCACAGTTGGACGCAGATACACACACAGATAAAAGTCCTTGTCTTAAAATCCGTGTGCATCGGTGTCCATCCGTGGCTCAAATGGAATTCGGGTAATGTCCTACTTCCGAATACTCACTGGTGCGTCCAGCTTGAAATTCAGCACGGTCTCGGAGGGAATCGTTACCTGTTGTCCGTGCGTCGCCAGTTGATAACCAGCGCCCGCGCCGCCGCCCGCCAGCGAACCGATCGCAGCTCCTTTTCCGCCTCCGGCAATCGCGCCGATCACCGCGCCCGCGGCAGCGCCAATCCCGCTGCGAATGGCGGTCTGCTTGCCACGGCCTTTGCCCTGCTCCTCATAGGCGCTGGTCGTGATGGGATAGCTGCGGCCGTGATAGTCAATGCTCGAAGCACGCACTTCTAAAAGGCTGCTGCCTTGAATACGGCCCGCGCCTTTCGCTTCGCTGAGTAGCACAGTCACCGGAGTTCCGGCGGGCAAAATCACTTCACCGTCGTGTTCCACAGGAGCGGCCAGAGAAGCGCGGAACGTCTGGCCCGACGTATTTTTGGCCGAGTTGATGGAATCGATCATTCGGACGGAAAGCTCTGCACCGGCCGGAATGGTCACCCGAGTATGTTCGCGGCGCGCTGGTTGTTCCGGCGCAGGGGCCGCCGCCGCTGGCGCGGGGGCCGGGCTCTGAGCAGCCGCCTGTTGTGGAGGCGGCGTCGACGCTGGCGGCTCGGGTTGCTGCTGCGGTTGCGCGTTGCCGGCATTGGGCAAGTTCGACGCAAGCGACGGGTCCACCTTGATCTGGTCCGTTACGGACTTCACTCCCGGCGTAGCGTTCGCGATTTTCATGGCCTGCAGCTCGACATCGGGGCTCGCGACAGAGCCGCCCAGCGTCACCACTCCGTCCTTCACAGCCACGGTCACGTTGGCCGGCTTTGTGGTGGCGTCGGAGTAGAGCTTCGATTGAATTTCGTTCGTTAAGGTCTGATCGTTTGCGGACTTGCCGCCGCCACATCCGGCGGTTATGCCCACCGCAATAAGGGCAGCGGCAAAAAACACTCCTCGCATGCGCTTCATTTTCTCCTCCTGGTTGGTTAGACGAACCTGTTTGTATAAAATCTCAAGCCGAAGGACTACTTTACTAATAGGGTATGCTTCCGAGCGCGCTCAGGGCGAAACACTTTAACGGCTATCCTCCGGAAGCGAAACAACTTATCATCTCCCATCTCGCCCTTCTACAGCAACTTCCGTTGAGCCTGGTACCGCTTTTGTTGCGGGAGGCGATTGAGTACGACTGGAAATTTCCAGCCGAGCGGCGGGCACTGGATCACCAGCTCGCCTATCTGGCTGGACTCTCTGCCGAGCAACTTCGGCAGCTCACTACGCGCTTTGCGGAACTCCGGTTGCCCCACAATTTCGAAGAACTGGACTGGGTCAACCATCCGCAGCAGTTTTCCGAACAACTCACGGCGCATCTTTGGGCTTCGCGGCAGATCGATGCGTTCCGGCGCGCAGCGATCGAATTCGGCCAAAAGACCGACGCGGCCGCGGCGCCCGAGATGCCGCCCGTCCCCCGGCTCGCTATCGCTGTGATCGGTAAGGGAGTCGACGAATACCCACGTCCACTGTTTCGAAAGCTTCGCCCCTGGGGCGTTTATTTTAAGCAGGTCAATCCTGAAGGCGGCAAAAAGATCATCCTCGATGCCGTCGTAGAACGCGCCGCGGCTCACCCGGTTCCGTTCGGCCACTGGTATGTCGATGGCGACATAGCCGACCCCCTCCCTTCGCCTGGCGTAACCTGCCTGTCCTATCGAGCCCTGGATCGGGTCCGCGCCGCGATCCTGGCTGAAATGCAACGGGCCATTCAATCCGGCAAAGGACCGGAAGCCCTGCGAACCTTGCTCGCTCAGATGCGCCCAAGCGATATCGGCCTGAATGATGCCGGCGCAGAGGGCATCTTGAACCGTTTTCGGCTCAGCGTGCTCACCGAAGGATCGGGCACACAACTCTTCAGCACAACATTCGTGCAGTGGTCCGCGCGCGAAGCCTTCCGGCGCGCGCAACCGGTTACGCTGCTGGCGTGTTTTGCGCCGCGCCAGCGTAACCGCCCCATGAACGAACTGATTGCGAACCCGGAAGCTAAGCCGGAACTCGATCCGATGGGATCTCTAATCGACGCCGACATGGGCGCCTACTACATCTGGCTCTCGCAGCAACGGCTCTCCGGCTCGGAGCGATCCGCATTTCTGGTCTGGTTCGAAAATCACAGCGAAGCGCTGGCGATCGGCCCGGCGCTGCCAAGAGGAACCGAAAGCCCCACGCCTATTGGAATGCAACAACTCCTGCAGCAACTTTGATTCATGGTCCATCTGTGGCTAACCCTTTTTTCACTGCTCTTTCATGCTCACCACAAACTGCTTAATCTCGTTCCGCTCCTCTTCCGTCTGCTTCGCGTCCTGATGGTGGAGACGTTCGAAAATTGCAAGCTCCTCCCGGGCGCGCTCCGCCTCGCCGGTCCGCCGGTACACCTGCGCCAGATGATAATGCGCGGTCGTGAGACTCGGCTGAAGCGCAATCACCCGCTCAAACTCCCGCGCGGCGTCCTGGTTGGCTTGCCGGTCTGCGTATAAAATTCCTAACTGCAGATGCGCATCGGCGAATTTCGGATCGAGCGCGATGGCTTTTCGCAGCAACGGCTCGGCCCGGTTCGGGTCCGGCACGCTCATCGCGTAGTAATACAGGGCGCGTGCATTCTTCGGCTGCAATTGAGCAAAACGGCTTAAACGTTTTCTGACTTCCTCCGCGCCACTTGCAGACACTTGCGAAATGCCGCTATACGTTCTTCCGAGGAACAAATAGGGCCAGCTTTGCGCAGGCGCGAGGTCCGAAGCCGTGCACAGCGCTTTGACGGCCTCTTCGTAATGCCCGCGTAAGTAGTCCGCGATCCCCAGTCCTAAGTTCAGCTTCACAGATTTCGGGTAAAGCTGCGCGCCGCGCGCAAACACCTGAATCGCCGGATCGAACGTCTGATGTACAAGCAGTTCGGTTCCCAGGTCGAATATCCGCTCTTCGCTGGGCTCCATTTGCGCCGCGCGCTGATATTCGCGCAGCGCGGCAACGTAATCTTGCGAAGCCTCCTCGACATCAGCTAACAAGCTATGCAGTTCGGCTGTATCTTTTCGCGCCAGCATGGCCTGAAGCTGTTCGCGCGCTTTTGCATAATTCCGCGTTTCGTACCAGGCCAGCGCCAGATCGTAGCCTACAACGTAATTCGAGGGCTGAAGGCTCGCGGCCTTTTGCATGTATGGAATGCCGGCAAGCAGCTTTCCGGCATGCAGATAGTATTCGCCGAGGCGGTAATTCGTCTCAAAATCGTCCGAAGGAGCCGGACGAGGACGTCCCGCGAGCCCGCCCGCCCCACATAAGACCAGGATTGCGAATATACAACCGCGCTTCACCGGTACAACTTCAATGCTAATTCGTTATTACCGCCCGGAAGCCCCTCTTTTTTTATATAGGCGGTAAAAACTCATGCGGCTTGGTGTTCGCGCTTCAGGTAATAGCCGGAGCGGTGTATTTTGACTGTCCGCTCCGGTTCTACATCCTGCGCCCGCCAGTAGTGCGTTACCAGGGTTTTGCGCGTACGGCTGAGATCTTTAATCGGCGTACCGCCGTGCAAGAGTTGCCCGTGCCAAAGGAACACGTCCCCGGCCTTGCCCAAGAACGCGCGGCGCTCGGCGCCGGTGCGCTGCAACTGTTCCTGGAGGTAAGCGCGGCAGGCATCCATTTCCGGCTCCACTGCGTGAATGCCTCCGTGCGAAAACCGATACGGCGGAATTTTGTGAGTCCCCGGATAATAGACGAGCGGACCGGCTTCCGGATGCACATCCTCCAGGCAGATGGAACTCACCACCATTTTGTTTTCCACCGGAGGCGGCATGTACCAGGAATCGAAATGGTCGGGCTGCTGGCTGCCCCACAGGAAGTTGAGCGAGTTGCACACCACCGGCGCTCCGTCCAGCAACTCGGAAAGCACGCGCGTCAGCCGCTCATTCAAGGCGAGATTCCGGACTTCGGGCTCCTGAAGAAACAGATCGTTGATCTTGATCGGGCCCTGGAATGCTTCTTTCGGCGCGCTCCGGCCGCGGAATCGTTTCCCCGTATGCTCGCCATGGAGCACGTCGACGGTCGCGTTGCCCAACGAATCGGGATTGGCAATGATCCTTTCTACAACCTTGTTCACGGCCTGGACCTCGGCTCCAGAAAAAAAGCCGGATAAGACCAGAAATCCGTTTTCATTCCAGAATTGCTTCTGCTCGGGAGTTAGCCCCGATTTCGGTTTCCAGAACTGCACTTGGATATAGTACCAGCGGTTACAATTGGGATGACATGGCAGAGCAAGCAGTAACGGCCAATGCGAAGAAGGCCGACCGGCAGGCCGCGCACCCCCGGAAAGAGCGTCCACGGAACAGCATCGCGGAATGGGCGGTGACCATCCTGCTTCTACTGTTTGGAACCACCACGCTGGTGCAGGCGTTCGTGATTCCCACCGGCTCTATGGAAGACACGCTCCTCATTGGCGACCATCTTCTGGTGGACAAAATGGCCTATGCGCCGGCCGGGCCGGTTAGCAAATACATACTGCCTTACGAAGAGCCGAAGCACGGCGACATTATTGTTTTCCGCTATCCGGGCGATATCTCCCAGACCTTTGTCAAGCGGGTGATCGGAGTGCCGGGGGACCATCTCAAAATGGTGGACCGCATCGTGTACCGCAACGGCGTGCGGCTGAATGAGCCGTATGTGTATCACAAATTTCCGTACGACCCGCAGCGCGATAATTTTCCGGGCGAGCCCACGCCGTTTGCCGAAGGGCTACAAGCCGAACTGCAACGAGACATGCTGGAGCATCATGTGGTGAACGGCGAAGTGGTGGTGCCACCGAACGAGTATTTCGCGATGGGCGATAACCGCGATAATTCGCTCGACAGCCGCTATTGGGGATTTGTTCCGCGCGACTACATCATCGGAAAGCCGCTGCTGATTTATTGGTCGTACCGGGCGTCCACGGAAGACCTGGCTGGCACGACGGTGGGTTCCATGTTCAGCCACTTTGAGGATCTGGCCGAGCACTTTTTCACGCGTACCCGCTGGAACCGCACGTTCCGCATTATTCGCGGCTTTCCCGATTCGCGGCTGCCGGATCATTCTCTGCCTCTGAATCCGGGTTCGCCGAATCCATAGGCCCATGCCCAACCACCGCTACGGCCTGATTATGGCCGGTGGGCGCGGAACCCGTTTCTGGCCGCGCAGCCGGAAACGCAATGCCAAACAGGTGCTTCGCTTTTTCGGAGAGCGCAGCCTCATTCAACAGACGGCCGATCGTTTGGCGCCCGTGATTCCGCCGGAAAATTTGTGGGTGATCACGAATGATTTGCTGCAGGCAGAGATCCGCAAGCAACTGCCGCAAGTGCCGAAGCAGCAGATTCTGGCAGAGCCGTCGCAGCGCAACACCGCGCCGTGCATCGCGCTCGCCGCCCATATTCTGCACGAACTTGATCCGGACGCAGTCATGGGCGTATTTCCCGCCGATCATCTGATTTTGAAAGAAGCGCGGTTCCGCAATTTCGTTAAAGCCGCGTTCCGCGCGGCTGAAAACGGCAGCACGGTAGTGTTGGGCATTCAGCCCCGCTGGCCCGAGACCGGTTACGGCTACATCGAGTTTCCGAAGAACGTAAGGCCCGGTAAAGCGGAACCGGTGCCCGTGGCGAGTTTCCGAGAAAAACCAGATGAAAAGACCGCCCGCCGCTTCGTAGACCGCGGCAATTTCTTCTGGAACGCGGGCATGTTCTTCTGGAAAGCGTCCACGGTGCTCGATCTGATGCGGCATCATCAGCCGAAGATCGCGACGCTGCTGGCCGGCCTCCCCGCGTATCGCAGCAAAACCTTCGTCAGCAGATTGGGCGAAGTCTACCCGTTGTGCGACAACATCTCCGTCGATTACGCCGTGATGGAGAAGGCCGGCAGCATCTCCGGCATCGCAGTAGACGATATCGGGTGGAACGACGTGGGGAGCTGGGAGGCCGTGTACGAGCTGGCGCGCAAAGACGGCAGCGGCAATGCGTCGAAAGGCGAGCTGTTCGCAGAGAGCAGCCGGGACAATTACGTGGACGCAAGCAAGCCAGTGGCGCTGGTCGGCGTAGAGCGTCTCATTGTTGTGGATACGCCGGATGCGCTGCTGATTGCGAGCCGCGACAAAGCTCAGGATGTCAGCAAGATCGTCAAAATGCTCGACGCCCACGAACGCGAGACATTGATATAGCAGGACGTCGCCACGGGTGTAGAGTCAAGGGATATTCCCAGGGATGTGGAATCCAATGGCAGAAAACGACCAGCCTATAGATACTGACGCTACTCCGGTAATCAGCGATGCTGCCGGAGGGCAAAAGGAAGGTCTCAGCCTGCCTTTTCCGATTGTTGGCATCGGCGCGTCCGCGGGAGGGCTCGAAGCCTACATCGAACTGTTTCGAAACCTGCCTTCCGACACGGGCATGGCATTTGTCGTCATCTCCCATCTTCCACCCGATCAAAGAAGCCATCTGCCGGAAATCATCGCGCGCCACACGCAGATGCGGACCAGCACCATACAAAGCGGCATTCGTCCCGAACCGGACAGTATCTACTTTCTTCCGTCCAATGCGCGCGCTGCGTTGAAATCCGGCGTGTTCGAACTGGAAACGCGTATTGCGGACGGCCCGTTCCGGCCCATCGATTTCTTCTTCAACGCGCTCGCCGGCGAGCAGAAGAACCTCGCGGTGGGAATCGTGCTCTCCGGGATGGACTCGGACGGAGCGCTTGGGCTAAAGGCCATCAAAGGAGAGGCGGGAATCGCGATTGTGCAGGCGCCCGAATCGGCGCGCTTTCCGGAGATGCCGCGCAGCAGCATTTCGGCGGACCACGTCGATATGGTGCTGCCTCCGGATCAGATTGCGCATCAGCTTGCGGAGCTCGCCAAGCGATACCGCAATCCGGACCTGTATCAACTCGAAGAAGGGCAGCCGACGCGCGACGACGAACTCTTTTTCGGACGGATTCTCCGGCACTTGAAGGGCGTCTCGGGCGTCGACTTCCAACTCTATAAACCGACCACGATCCGAAGACGCGTCGCCCGCCGCATGTTGATGCATCGCATCGATCGGCTGGCCGATTACGCCGAATTGCTGCAGCTCAATCCCATGGAAGCTCGGGATCTACAAGAGGATATTCTCATCGGCGTTACACGATTCTTCCGCGACCCGGAAGTCTTCGAGGCGCTCAAGCAGCAAGTCTTTCCAGAGATTTTCGGCGATCGCCCTCCCGAACAACAAGTGCGCATGTGGGTGGCGGGCTGCTCCTCCGGTGAGGAAGTCTACTCGCTGGCAATCTGCCTGCTGGAGTATTTCGCGGGGAAGCCAATTGAGCCTTCCATTCAGATTTTCGGCACGGATGCAAGCGAACAGAACATCCAGAGGGCGCGGGCAGGTATTTACTCGGAAACCATTGCGGCCGAGGTTTCGCCCGAGCGGCTGCGGCGCTTCTTCCTGAAGACCGAAAAGGGGTATCAGGTCGCCAAGCGCATTCGCGACCTCTGCATCTTTGCGCGGCAGAACCTTTGTAACGATCCGCCCTTCTCGCGGCTGGATCTGGTCAGTTGCCGGAACGTGTTGATCTACTTCGGCTCGCACCTGCAGCGTCAGCTCATCCCGACTTTCCATTATGCGCTGCGCCCCAACGGGTTCCTGCTGCTTGGCGCCTCGGAAACAATTCGCGATTTCGCGGACTTCTTCACGTTAACGGACCGTAAGCACAAAATTTATTCAAAAGTAGGCGCGACTTCCCCGCGAGCGCTGGTGGATATAGCGCCGCATGTCTACATTTCCGATCTCGCCATCGACATGCCCACTTTGCGGGCGAACGAGAATCTGTCCGATCTCGAAATTCAGCGCACGGCGGACCGGATTGTGCTTGCCCGTTACGGTCCCCCCGGTGTGGTGGTGGACGAGCGTATGGAGATCATTCAATCGCGTGGCCACACCAGCCCGTTTCTCGAAATGGCGCAAGGCTCCGCTTCGCTGCAGTTGCCGCGCATGCTGCGGGAGAGCATTGCATCGCAAGTGGTTCCCGCCGTCAAGCGGGCCATCGAGCAGGATTTGCCGGTCCAGGTCGAGCGCCTGCAAGTTCAGGAGCGGGAACAAACCTTGGAAGCGACCCTGGAAGTGCTGCCCATGCATACCACCGGGTCGCGGTCGAAGTGCTACCTGGTTTTGTTCGTTCCCAGACAGGTTCGTTTGCATATTTCGAAGCCGCAAATCGACATTCTGGCGGCAGAGATTGAAGGAGCCGACAAGGAGCAGGCCATTGCTCAACTGCAGAGCGATCTCTCTTCCAGCAGACTGTATCTGCAAACGCTGCTCGAAGAACGCGATGCCAAGAATCAGGAGCTGGTCTCGGCCAACGAAGAGATCCAGTCCGCCAACGAGGAACTACAAAGCACTAACGAGGAACTGGAGACCACCAAAGAGGAGCTGCAGAGCTCGAACGAAGAACTGCAAACCGTTAATGACGAGCTGCAGAACCGCAATACGGTACTGACGCAAACCACCAACGATCTTTCAAACCTGCTCAACAGCGTGAACCTGCCGGTCCTGATGCTGAGCGAGGATCTCAGTATCCGGCATTTCACGCCTCAGGCGCAGCGCCTGATGAACGTACGCACGAGCGATATCGGGCGTCCGTTTGGAGATATCCGCCTCAACCTGAACATCGAAGACCTGAAGCCCCTCTTCACGGAGGTGCTGGATACGCTGGGTGCGCGCGAGCTCGAGGTGCAGGATCGCGACGGCCATTGGTATCTGTTGCGCGTCCGGCCATACCGGACGGCCGATAACAAGATCGAGGGCCTTGTCGTCGTGCTGGTGGATATCGACCAGCTTCGCCGCAGCCAGCAGGAATTGCGGGAGGCGCGCGATTTCGCGACCTCCGTGATCGAGAGCATTCCACTCCCGCTGGTGGTAGTCAATTCCGATTTCCGCATTCACACCTTCAATGAGGCTTTCGCCGCGCTTGCGTCTTCGAACAGCAACGCGCTCGCAGAAAGATTTTTGCCCGATCTGGCCGCGAGTCTCTGGAAGATGGAGCCACCCCTGCGCTCGCTTCTGGAAGGATTGCGCAACGAGAAGGCCGGCGGAAGCTTCGAATTTGAATACAAAGCGGCAGACCAAAGCGCAAAGATCTTTCTGGTTCGCGGACGTCCACTGCATCCGGATGGACGGCAATTCCTGCTGGTTACCTTTGAAGACATCACCGCACACCGGGAAGTGGAGCGTCTGCTGAATGCGGAACGCGAGCGGCTCGCCAGCCAGGTGGAATCGACAACCAAGGAGCTGGACCGGAGCAGAGGGGAGTTACAGGCGCTCACCGGCAGTTTGCTCACCTCGCAGGAAGAAGAACGCCGGCGCGTGGCTCGCGAATTGCATGACGATCTGAGCCAACGGCTGGCAGCCATCGGCATGCAGGGAGACGCGATATCGCAGACGATGGCGCAAGATCCTGCCGCCGCCCGGAGTGAACTGGAACGCATCCTCAAGGCCCTGGGAGATCTGGCGGAAGACGTACGGCTTCTTTCGCATCGCCTGCACCCCGCCATGCTCGACGATTTGGGACTGGCTGCTGCCTTACGCTCACTCACCGAGGAATTCGGCGAGCGTGAAGCAATGATTACCACGTTCTACAGTGATCAAGTACCTGAAACGATACCCAGAGAAGTTGCCACCGGTCTATATCGCATTGCGCAAGAGGCTTTGCGCAACGTCGCCAAACACGCCGGACAGACACACATCAAGGTGCAATTGAAAGGTGTTCCAGGCGGACTGGAACTCCAGGTGGCGGATGCTGGAAAAGGATTTGATATGGAACAGATACGGCCCGGCCTAGGTCTGATTAGCATGAGAGAACGGGCCCACCTGATCGGCGCCACAATTCAAGTGCAGTCCGCGGTGCACGAAGGCACGAAAGTTTCCGTGTACGTGCCATTGCAGCCTGCCGTCTAGAGCCGGGAGAACTGGTGGCGGAGCACGACATTTTTGTCATAGGCGCTTCGGCGGGCGGTGTGGAGGCGCTGCAGGAGCTAACGAGCCAACTGCCCTCCAGCTTTCCGGGATCGCTGCTCGTGGTCATGCACCTTCTGCCGCGAACGCGAAGTTTCCTGCCGGAGATCTTGGGGCGCTCGGGCTCGTTGCCGGCCGAGCAAGCCACGGATGGCGGGCGATTACAGCACGGCCATATCTATGTCGCGCCTCCGGATCACCATTTGTTGGTCGAGCGCGACCATATGCACTTGAACCGCGGCCCCAAAGAACAGCATCACAGACCTTGTATCAACGTAACGCTCCGGTCGGCGGCCCTCGCATATAGCGAACGGGTCACCGGCATTCTGCTCACCGGCGAACTAGACGACGGAACGGCGGGATTATGGGAGGTGAAGCGGCGCGGCGGAATCGCGATTGTGCAAAATCCGGAAAGCGCCCCGTTTCCTTCGATGCCGCTGAGCGCCTTACGCGAGGTGGAGGCCGATTACATTGTAGACGTGAGCGAGATGGGAGCGCTTCTGATGCGGCTGGCTAACGGGCAGGAGGGACGCAGGAGCGTCCCGATGGAGGTGGCCATGGAAGAACGGCGGCTTACCGATCTGACGTGTCCCGATTGCCGGGGGACCATTTGGGAAGTGTGGCGCGGCAAAAATCGCGAATACCGCTGCCGCGTGGGCCACACGTATTCGCCGAAGGCGATGTTTGCGGAGCACTTTGCCGCGCAGGAAAAAGCGCTCTACGCCGCGATGGTGGCCTTGGAAGAAGGAGCGTCGCTCGCCAACCGTCTGGCGGATAATTTCGAACTTCCGGAAAACGAGCACCTGCGCGCCGAAGCCCAGGAGCGGGAAAAGCAGGCGGCGCTGATTCGCAAAATTCTGGAAGAGCGGTCGTCGTTTAGTTTGGACTAGGCGCCATCGCGTTTCGCGTTGCGAAAAATCTTCGTCAACGCAGCAATCGCCCGGTCCACATCCGATTCCGTCAGAATGTACGGCGGCAGGAAGCGCAACACGGTGTCGTGCGTACAGTTAAAAAGCAGCCCCTGCTGAATGCCGTCCAGCACAAGTTGCTTGCATGGGAAATCGAGTTCCATGCCAATCATCAGACCGGGCCCGCGAACCTCGCGAATGAACGAAAACGAACGCATCAGCTCCGTCAGCTTCATCCGGAAATAGCCGCCGACGCTGTTGATGGAGGGTAGTAGCTCATCGAGGATGTCGAAGAACTCGAGCGCCACGCGGCAGGCGAGCGGACCTCCGCCATACGTTGTGCCGTGCATGCCCGGCTTAATGGATGCCGCCGCTTTCTCGTTTCCGATGATGACACCCAGTGGAATGCCGCAGGCCATGGGTTTCGCGGCAATCACGATGTCCGGCAGCAACACAGGATCGAGCAGTTGATACGCGAAGTAGGTGCCCGGACGTCCGACTCCGCATTGAATTTCGTCGAACACCAGCAGCGCGTTCTGTTTGTCGGCCAGTTCGCGAGCCTTGCGCGCGAACGGCTCGGAAATCGGAAGAATGCCGCCTTCCCCTTGCACGAATTCCAGCAGAATGCCTGCCGTCTTCTCCGTCACTGCCGCTTCGAGTGCCTCTATATCGTTTCGCGGAACAAACTTCACGCCTGGAAGAAGCGGTTCGAAATCTTTTCGGTACTTGGGCTGGCCGGTCACCGACAGAGAGCCGAAGGTGCGTCCGTGAAAGGAATTTTCGAGCGAAACGATTTCGTGCTTTTCCGCGGAAATCGAATTGCCGTGGGCGCGAATCATCTTCAACGCGCCTTCCATGGCCTCGGTGCCCGAGTTACAGAAAAAGCTGCGGCTCAAGCCGCTGATTTTGGCGAGGCGCTCAGCGAGCCGGCCCTGATACTCGTGATAGTAGAGGTTGGAACTGTGCAGCAGCAGCCCCGCTTGCTGCCGGATTACTTTCGTGATGCGCGGATGCGCGTAGCCGAGCGAGTTCACTCCGATGCCGCTGATCAGATCGAGGTAGCGATTGCCTTCGAGATCGTAGACGTAGCAGCCTTTACCGCGATGCAGGACCAGCGGGTAGCGCGCATAGTTTTGCAGCAGATATTGTTGCTCGAGACCCATGATCTCTTCGAGCGAGGAGGTCATTTCGGGTGCGGTGGGAAGCGCAGTCGCCATAGTTTCATCATACGGAGTGTCGTGCTTACAGACAGTGGCCGCAAAAATTGTCTGTTTGGTCTTCGCTAGACGCCGCCCGCGGTACGCTTACAGCGCCCGCGCCAATAAGGATTGTGGCCCGTTACGCTCTTACATGCAGGCTGTTGTGAATCGCGTAGAGAGCCAGCTCTAACCGGTCCGACACGCCCAGTTTGTCGAAAATATTGTGCAGATGATTCTTCACGGTCTGTTCCGTGATGAACATCTTCTCGGCGATCTCTTTATTCTTGTATCCCTGCGCGATCAGCACGATGATCTCGCGTTCGCGCTGGCTGAGTTGCGCGCGCTCGCGAGGCGGTTTGCCGTTTGTATGCGCTGGCGGCGTTTCGCCCGGCGTAGCGAACTGCCGGATCACCGCGGCCGTCGTGTTCGAATCCAGCCAGATCTCGCCCTCGTGGACCTTATGGATGCTTTTTTCGATCAGCCCTGGCGAAGCATCCTTCATCAGAATGCCGGAACAGCCCAGTTTCATGGCCTCCACGAATTCATCTTTGTTTTCGCCCGAGGCAAATAACAGCACCTTCGATCGGGGGGCCCGCGCCTGAATGCTTCGGATCACTGTCAGCCCGTCGATCCGCGGCAATCTCAAATCCATCAGCACAACGTCCGGATCTAAATGGACCGTCTTATCGATGGCCTCCATCCCATCCGTCGCTTCGCCTACCAGCTCAATTCCCGAACGCCCGCTCAGAATGCTTCGCAAGCCTTCCAGGACGATCGGGTGCCCATCAGCAATAAGAACACGAATCGATACTGTTGACATCCAACTCTCCCCCGGAGCGCAGCGCTCCCAGTACGAAGGTACCGAGGGGCCTAAAACTCCAATACTATAACCAAAATACCTTGACTCGGGACTATAGTGTTTCGCAACATGAAATCTTCTAAGATTTCCTTGCAAGTTTAAGCCCGCTTAGCCTGGAGAATCCCTCCAAAGTACTATTCGGCAGATAGGGGCTGTTTCTACAGTTTTTTTCGCGCGGATCTAAGTGATTATCCCCTCTCCTCAGGCTAGGCCATCTTCCTCCCTCCCCTACAATGGTCAGCATGGCTAAGCTGTCGATCCGAGATCTGGATTTAAAGGATAAAACCGTCTTTATACGAGTGGACTTTAACGTCCCGTTGGCAGCCGATGGCAAGGAAATCACCAGCGATAAGCGCATTCGCGCCTCCCTCCCCACCATCCAATACGCAATTGAACACTGTGCGGCCGTCATTCTGGCCAGCCATTTGGGCCGCCCGAAAGGGAAACCGAGCCCCACAATGAGCCTGGCTCCGGTCGCCACACGCCTCGGCGAATTGCTCGGAAAAACCGTGGCGATGGCCCCGGATTGCGTCGGTCCCGAAACTGCCGCCATGCGGCCCAAGCCTGGCGAAGTCCTGCTGCTCGAAAACCTGCGTTTTCACCCCGAAGAAGAAGCCAACGATCCGGAATTCTCGAAACAACTGGCATCCCTGGCCGATTTATATGTAAATGATGCCTTCGGATCGGCCCACCGGGCGCACGCATCCACGGTTGGGATGGTGTCGTACCTGCCCCTCGCTGCGGCCGGGCTATTGATGGACAAAGAGCTCGAATGGCTCACCCGAGTCACCCGCAACCCCGAGCGTCCCTGTGTCGCCCTCCTTGGCGGAGCGAAAGTCTCCGACAAAATCGAAGTCATTCAAAACCTGATGACCGTGGTCGATAAGCTCCTGATCGGCGGCGCCATGGCCTATACTTTTCTGCGCGCGCGGAACGAACCCACCGGAAAATCACTGGTCGAAGAGGACAAGCTCGATCTCGCCCGGCAATTGCTGGCGACCGCCGGGAGCAAACTGGTTCTGCCGTTGGATCATGTCGTCGTTCACCAGGTGAAAGCCGGCGCGGAATACGAAGTTGTCGATCATATCGGACCCGACCAGATTGCGGTCGATATAGGCCCACGCACAGTACAGGAATACTCGCGGATTCTCGGCGGGGCCAAGACCGTCATCTGGAACGGTCCTATGGGGATCTTCGAAATGCCGCCTTTCGACCGCGGTACCGTAGCGCTCGCCGAAGCCATCGCGAATTCCGGCGCAGTCTCCGTTATCGGCGGAGGCGATTCGGAAAAAGCCATCAAGAGCGCCGGAGTCGCCGACAAGATCACCCATATCTCCACGGGAGGCGGGGCGTCGCTCGAATTTCTGGGCGGGATTGATCTACCCGGCGTTGCGGCGCTGACCGACAAAGCCGCGGCAGCTACGTAATTTCACCCGCTCACCGTCTTCCCATTGCACAACCCCTTCACCAGGGACCCCAATTCCAGAAACCCGCTCAAATCCGCGGGTTTTGAAAAAAACACGGCGTTGTACGTCTTCGCCATGGCGCGGTCGCGCTCGCTGTCGGAAGAGGTCATAATCACAATCGGGATCGATTCGCAGCACGGATGCTGTCGCAACCGGCGCACGATTTGATCGCCTTCCTGGCGCGGTAAATTCAGGTCTAAAAGCGCGATATCGGGAGCCGGCTCGTCTTCGCCAAAGCGCTCCACCACACGGAGGGCCTCGTCGCCATCCTCCACCAGCCGCAGGGCGAACGAGATCTGGTGCTCCTTGAGTGCCATCTCCACCAGATAAACGTCGGCACGGTTATCTTCGGCGAGGAACACACGCACGGTCCGGGTCTGCTCTGTCATGCCGCTAAACTAGTCTACTCTGCTGAGCCATGGCTCCAGGAACCTCGCCACCGCGGCTGTACACGCTTCCGGCTGGTCGGTCATCAGGATGTGGCCCGCGTCCGGAATCGCGCAAAGCTCCGCGCGCGGAATCCGCGCTGCGATCACTTTGCCGTTCGCCACCGGAATGAGGCAGTCCTGTTCTCCATGCAATACCAGTGTTGGAACCTCCAATCGGGGCAGCCAGCGGTAGGAATTCCAGAGCAGGATACCCGCAAACTGGTTCAGAAAGCCTTTAGATGTCCAGCGGCATTGCATTCGAATCTGAAAATCTTCTTCAATCCGCGCTCGCGGGGTGCCATCGGCGTATAGTAATGGAATAAGAGCGTTTTCGCGCTCTGTTCGGCTCGCGCGGGTCCACGGGACTGGGCGCGGCAGCCGGCGCAGATCCGGCCAGCGCGCAAACAAGCCGCTGTAGCTTGTGCAAGCGAGCATGAGGCTTTCCACCCGGTCGGGGTTGCGAAAAGCCAGTTCCTGCGCAATCATGCCGCCCATCGATGCTCCCAATATGTGCGCTTTGGTAACGCCCGCAGCATCAAGGACGGCAGCGGCATCCCGCGCCATCTGGGCGATCGAATAAGGCCCGCGCGGAACATCGCTTCGGCCCATCCCCCGGTTGTCGAACATGATGGCGCGGAAATGGGGGACAATCGCCGGAATGACGCGATACCACATCTCATGCGTGAAGCTTAAGCCCATGATCAGAAGCACCGGAGGACCGCTTCCCTGCTCCGTCCAGAACAGGCGCGCACCCTCATTTACGACGAACGGCACCGGCTCATGCCCCCGCATCCGTGAGATCTTTCGTGGCACGGTTACCATAAGAAGACCCCCGAGAATATTTGGTTAGGACGGGTATTTCCTGTTGCTGAAACTGAAGCGTGTAGAGATTCAAGGTTTCAAGTCCTTTTACGACAGGACGGAGATGAAATTCAACGGTTCCGGCATCGCTGCGGTTGTCGGACCGAACGGTTGCGGCAAATCGAACCTGAGCGACGCGATTAGCTGGGTCCTCGGGGAACAATCCGCAAAGAGCCTGCGTGGCGCGCGCATGGAAGATGTCATCTTTGCCGGAACTCGCGAGCGCAAACCGTTGGGATTGGCTTCCGTCACCATGACCCTGATTCCGGCCCACCCCGCTCACCAGCCATTGAACGGGGACGGTTCCCACCATCACCACCACGACACGCCTCCCGGAGCGGAGCGGACCGCCGAGCAATCCGGCGAAGTCACCATCACCCGCCGCTTGTATCGCTCCGGCGAGAGCGAATACCTCATCAATGGGAAGCTGGCTCGTTTGCGCGACATTCAGGATCTATTTCTTGGGACGGGCCTGGGGCCGGAAAGCTACGCCATCATCGAACAGGGCCGCATCGGCCAGATCCTCAGCAACCGCCCGCAAGATAGACGCGCCGTCATCGAGGAAGCGGCGGGCATCACCAAATTTAAGACCCGCAAGCGTTTGGCGGAGGCCAAACTCGAAAGTGCCAAACAGAATCTGGCCCGCGTCTTCGACATTCTCGAAGAAGTTAGTCGCCAGGTCAATTCGCTCAAGCGGCAGGCCTCCAAAACCAGGCGCTATGCCGAGCTGAAGGGCGAAGCCGCCAAATACCTGCGCCAATTACTAGCCGCCCGGTTCCGCATTCTGGAGCGCCAAACGGCCAAGCTCGTCATCGATCTGAACCTTGCCTCTGCTGCTTTGCAACAGGCCCAGCAGACCATCGCCGAGCACGAGGCCGCGCAGTCCGCCCTGCTCGAAACCTCCTATGCCACCGAGCGCGATCTGACCACCGCGCGAAAGCTGCTCGCCGATCTCAACGTAGAAGCCGAGCGCGCCCGCGGCCGTCTCGAATATCAGCTCAAGCAAATCGAGCAGATCGAGCAGCGGCTCCAGGCCGGCCACAACGAAGCCCAGTCGCTCGCCGAACGCGAACGCGAGCGCACCGCCGAATTGGAGCATCAAAGCGCCGATCTCGGAACCCTGAACGAGCAATGCTCCGCTGCTGAACAGAACCTGACGGAAAAGGCCGCCGAGCGCCAGCAGGTTCAAAACCAGGTAGCCGAGCAGGAGCGTGGTCTGGAAGCGACGCGCCAGCGCGGCTTGCGGTTGCTGGGGGAATCTTCCATCCTGCAGAGCCGTATCACTCATTCCGAAGCGCATCTCGCCTCCGCGGACCGCGATACCGCGCGCGCTCATGCCGAACAAGAACAGTCCGAGACCGATTTGAACCGTATTCAGCAGTCCCGCACACAGCTATCCGACCGGATCACCGCGCGCCAAGCCGAATTGAACTCCACGACCGATCAGCGCAGGGCGGTCGAGCAGGAACTGCAAGCGAAGCGCGCGGCCTTGAACGAGACGCGGCAGCGGCTCGACCAGGCGCGCAGCGAGTTCTCGCGCATTAAAGCGCGCAAAGATTCGGTTGCGGATGTCATCCAGCACCGCAGCTACACCACCGAAGCCGTCAAACGCCTGTTCACCACCGTCGAGCGGGGAAAGGCCGAGAACTTTCAACCGGTCGGCGTGCTGGCCGATTTCCTGGAAGTCAACCCGCAGCTCGAAAAAGCCATCGAAGAGTTTCTTCACGAAGAACTCGAATATGTGGTGGTGCGCAACTGGGAAGATGCCGGCCGCGGACTCGAACTCATGCGCAGCGATCTGAACGGCCGCGCCACGTTCTTGGTGGAAGTCGACGAAGCGAACACCGCGCCCGAGCTTCCCACACCGCAAGCAGAGCCGGGCCAGCTCTCCAAGTTGACCGATTCGCTCACGCTCACCAACGGGCTTGCGCATTTCCCGGTGAAACTGCTGCCTCGGATTGCCAACTGCTTTGTTATAAGCGAGCGGGCGGTGGCGCAGGAACTCGCGCCGCGCTTTCCGTATTGCTGGTTCCTCACAGCCGACGGCGTAAGCTACCACGGCAACGCGGTAAGCGGCGGCAAGAAAACCGGAGGCGGTCCGCTCGCCCTCAAACGTGAGCACCGGGAACTCGTGCAGTTTGAAGAGGTGAAGCAGGAGGAGCTTGCCGCGGTTCAAAAGCAGCTCACGGATCTGGAACACTCCATCGCCTCGCTCACGGAACACCTGGAGCAGCTACGCACCCGTCAACAGGCCCAGGAAAAAGAAGTTCTGGCGCTCGATCATGAGAGCCGCAAACTGGCCGAAGAGGCCCAGCGCGTCCAATCGAAGCTCGCACACGCCAAGTCGGAGCTCGATCGCATTGACAAAGAGCGCTCCTCGCTCGAACAGAACCTCCAGCGCGACCGGGCAAGTCTCGAAGAGATCGAGCAAACGCGCGCCGAAGAAGAAGAGACTCTCGAATCCGAACGCCAGCAATTGACGGCACTCCAATCCGAATCGGCCCGGGCCGCCGAAGAGCATGCCACGCTCCGCGCAAAGCTGGCGAGTTTGGAAGAGCGCCGCCGCTCCATCCAGGCCAGCCGGCAACGCCTGGAATCGCAAATCCGCGAATTCGCCAATCGCCGCGCTCAACTCGAGCGCGAAGCCGAACAACTGTCCACGGAACGCACACAATTTCTCGCCAGCAACACGGAACTGGAGGCCAAGACCGCGGAGCTGCGTGTCTCCATCGCCGACACGGAGCAGGAAGTCAACCGGCTCGCCAAACACGAACTCGAATTACGGAACCAGCTTGCCGCGAGCGAAGAAGAGCTCAAGCGGCTGCGAACCGAAGCCCAGGAGCACCAGCAGCGCCGGACAGATCTGCAGGTTGCGCTCGCGCGCGCCGAATCCGATCTCAAGCACCTGGAAGAGACCGGACAAAAGGAACTCGAAACCACGCTCCAGCAGCTTGCCGAAGAGATGGAAACCGTTCCGGAGGAATGGGCTCTTCAGGAGATCGAGACCAAATACAACGATCTCCGCCGGTCCATTGAAGCGCTCGGCCCCGTAAATCCAAATGCTCTCGAAGAATTCGAGGAAGCCCAGCAGCGCTTCGAATTTCTGAACGCGCAGCGGCAGGATCTTCTCGATTCCATTCGCGACACCGAAAAGGCCATCCACGAAATCGATAATGAATCGCGCAAGCGGTTCGGAGAAGCCTTCCGCGAAATCAACGAGAACTTCCGCGAGATGTTCAAAGTTCTTTTCGGCGGCGGTATTGGCGAAATGCGCCTGACCGACGAGGAAAATCTGGCCGAATCCGGTATCGACATCGTGGCCTCGCCTCCCGGAAAGCGGCTGCAAAGCGTGCTCTTGCTCTCCGGCGGCGAAAAGTCGCTAACGGCCATGGCCCTTTTGATGGCCATCTTCCAATACACGCCGAGCCCGTTCTGTATTCTCGACGAAGTCGATGCCCCTCTCGATGAACCGAACATCGAGCGCCTTACGCGCCTGCTGAAAGAAATGGCGGCGCAGACGCAATTCATCGTGATTACGCATTCCAAACGCACCATGGAATCCGCGCAGTCGCTCTATGGCGTCACCATGCAGGAGCCCGGAGTTTCAAAGCTCGTTTCGGTGAAGTTCAAACCCGCGCCCGGCGACCAGTTACGCCTGGAGCCTCTCGCCGAAGAAAATCCCGAACCCGTCCCGGCGTGATGACGCTCTTCCCGCCGCTTACTTACGTGCGCGGTTCCAATTGATTACAGAACCCCGACCGTGAGGGAGGGGTCCTATTGTCTGTGCGACAAATCCCGAATCCAAATATCCTTGAACTCCATATTGCCCCGCCCCCCGGCGTGGAGCTGTAGCGCAATGGCGCCGTCGGGCGCACCCGGCTTGGGATCGGTAAAATCCACCATCCACACGCCATTCAACCGCGACCGGTAGCGATTTCCAATCACTTCCACCAAATAATCGTTCCAATCGCCCATGCGCACAACGCCTTCATTTTCGGGAGCTGGCCAGACCACCCAGCCGCGCCCATCCTCCGCGTACACGCCGGCGGTGTGATGCATCATCGTGCAGTCGATCTCAAACTGCATGCCCTGGGTTACATCGGCGGTGCCGGGCTTGAACGCTGTGTGGAAAAACACGCCGCTATTCCCGTCTCCCACGCACTTGAAGCGCAGCGAAAGCTGAAAATCCTTGTACGGTTTATCCGTCTGCAAATAACCGTAGTCCTTCGTGACACCCTTTCCGTGGATCAAGCCGTTCTCGACAGTCCAACTCTCCTGGCCGATTTTCGTCCATCCACTCAGATCCTCGCCGTTAAAAAGCGAGACCCAGTCTTCACCCGGAAGCTTCGGTTTCTGCTGGGCAAACGCCGCAACCGCCATCGCGCAAAGCGCCGCCAACCACACACCTCTTCGTTTCATTCCATGAAAGATACCATTACATCGATGCAGAAACTTACGTTGTTGATGGCCATTACAGCGGGTAATCTGCTCGCGGCTCTTCCCGAAGCGCCTCTGAATCAGCAGGTAGAATCCATCGTGTCTCAGGTTTCCGCCGATCGAATCGCCGATATTCAGAAGAAGCTCGAAAGTTTCGGCACCCGCAACATCTATTCCTCCACAACCGACCCCGAACACGGCATCGGCGCCGCCCGTGAGTGGATTGCCGCTCAATTTCGCAGTTACAGCCCGAAGCTGCAGGTATCGTTTGATAAGCACCGGCTCGCCAAGCAAGGCCGCGCCTTCCGCAATGTCGAAATTTGGAATGTTGTAGCTACGCTTCCCGGAACCGATGAAGCCGATCACCATGTCCTGATCACCGGCCATTATGATTCACTGGATATGGTGTTCCGCAAAGGCCCCGACGGCCGGCGCGAACTCGATCCGGAAGCGACCGTCGCCGCGCCGGCGCCCGGCGTCACCGACGACGGCAGCGGCACCGCGGCGGTCATGGAACTGGCGCGCGTCATGAGCCAGTTCCAGTTCCGGAAGACTATTGTATTCATCGCCTTCGCCGCCGAAGAATACGGATTGTTCGGCAGCGGCCTCTATGCGGAAGACGCCGCGGCCAAGCATGAACTGATCGATGGCGTGTTCAACAACGACGTCATTGGCAGCGACGTTACCGGCAACGGCGAGACCACGAATCGCTACGTCAACGTTTACTCCGAAGAACCCATGGACTCCCCTTCTCGCGAACTCGCGCGCTACATGAAACACGCGGACGAACGCTATCAGCCTGGCTTCGATGTCCACCTGGTATTCCGGCACGACCGCTTCGGCCGCGGCGGCGATCACAGCCCGTTCAATGCCGAAGGATACCCGGCCGTCCGGGTCACCACGCCCATGGAGAACTTCTCAAATCAACACACGGCAACCGACACGTTCGCCAATACCGCTCCGGCTTATACCGCGCTGGTGGCCAAAGCGAATGCGTCGGCCGTGGCCTCGCTTGCTCTTGCACCGGAGACTCCCGTCATTCCGGCGCGGCCCGCTACCGGTGGCCGCGCCTTTGCTTCGCCATTGACGCGCGGCTCCGGTTATGACGCCGTGATGAAATGGGAGAGCCCGTCACCCGATCCCGACCGGCTCGGCTACGCCATCGTGATGCGCAAAACCACCGCACCCGATTGGCAAAACGAAATCTTCGTCGGCAACGTGGACGAATACACGCTGCACAACGTGAATATCGATGAAGTGGTGCTCGGAGTAAAATCAGTCGGAAAAGATGGCTGCGATAGCCCGGTGGCCGCGTATGTCGTGCCGCCGTACCACCAGCACAAAATCGAAACCTATTGATGCGTTCCCCGCGCGGCCTGCGCCAGCAAGATCGCTCCAATGGCGGTCAAACCCAGATGAATGTAGACCAGAAAGCGCGGCCCGTGCATCCGCCGGTTGATCGCTCGTCCGATAAAAATCGCAATCAACACCGCCGGTAATGACGCCAGATAGTAGCGAGTAACCGCTCGCGTCCACAGACCCGTCAGCCAATACCCGCCCATCACCACAATGCTCGCCGGGAAAAAGTATCCTTGCAGAGTCGCGCGAAAATGCCGGGGCGACCACCCGCGCAGCGCGCCGTAGATCACCAGCGGCGGCCCGTTCATTCCATAAGCGCCCCCAAGCACGCCCGCCCCGAACCCGAACAGCCAGGCCAGCCGGTCATTCTTGAGTCCAAATTGCTTTTTACTCAACAGTGAATACAGCGAGAAAGTGACGATTACGCACGCCAGAATCGCCTTCACTACCGGCTCGGCGACGCGCGTCAGCAGCACAAGTCCTAGCGGAATTCCCAGAAACGTGGAGAGCACGAGCCATCCCGCGCTGCGTGCGTGAACTTCGGACCAATCCTGCACCAACACCACGCCGGCCACGGTGATCGAAACAAGCGCCGCTACGGGGGCGGCCACCTGAACAGGAACGATCAGTGCGAGAAGCGGCACGGCCACGAGCGCCTCGCCAAAACCGAATACCGACCGAACCAGGGTGGCGACCAGCAGTACCGCCAATATCTCAAGAGTCATCCCGTCCACTATCAGAGCAGACTGGATATGGCCTTTAGAAAAAAAACAGCGCGTTCAAGGGAACGCGCTGTCGATCGGCCCTATTACGTCCCGAGGCAGTGACGACCTCCGAATTTCGCCCCTGCCGTCGAAGGACACCAATCTGTTTGCATTTTGCGTGCCGAATCGCAAACCGCCTCAAATGAACAGGAATGGGGAGGGCCATAGCACAAAGTGGATAATAGCCATTACAGACACTCACCTTTAGGGAAATGGAATGCCGCTAACAGTCTCATCGCATGTGGAAGATAACTTCGCCGTGCTCGAACTCGCGGGCTCGTTAACGCTCGGCCCTTCCTTGAACGCGCTCCGCGATTGCACCCGGGACCTCTTGAATGGCTCCAAAATCTCCGGGCTGATTTTGAACGTAGGAGGAATCACTATCGTTGACAGCGCCGGCCTTGGTGAGTTAACCGTTGTCTACACATTTACCAGCAAGCGAGGCGTCCCGCTCCGCTTGATTCACGTCACGTCCAATCTGCGCAAAATGCTGGAGATGACCCGGCTCGATGGCCTTCTTCCGATGGCGCCAGATCTCTCTACCGCGAAAAAAGAATTGGGCGCTCGTTAGCATCGCAGTATGGACATCTCCGGCAAGAATATCATCGGCTCCACATCTTCCGCTGAAGGGAAAGATACCTTTCGCGGTTTCAATCCAAGCGAGGGCAAAGCGCTGTGGCCTGCCTTCCACGAAGCAAGCGGCGCCGAAGTGGCGCGTGCCGCGGATCTCGCCGATCAAGCCGCGCTCGCCATGCGCGAACTCACCGCGGATCACGTGGTAGGTTTCCTGCTTGGCATGCGCGAAGAAATCGCCAACTTGGGCGATCAATTGATTGAACGCGCCGCGCAGGAAACTGGCCTCCCGCATGACCGCCTTAAAGGCGAGCGCGAACGTACGCTGAACCAGATCAAGCTCTTCGCCGATATCGTGAACGAAGGCTCGTGGGTCGACGCTCGCATCGATACCGCCCTTCCCGACCGCAAGCCGCTGCCGCGTCCAGACATTCGCCGCATGCTCCAGCCGATCGGCGCGGTCGCGGTGTTCGGCGCGAGCAATTTTCCCCTCGCCTTCTCTGTTGCCGGAGGCGACACCGTCTCGGCTTTTGCGACGCGCAACCCCGTTGTCGTAAAGGCGCACCCTGCGCACCCCGGCACTTCGGACCTCGTCGGCCGCGCCATCTCGCGCGCCGTGAAGGCATCTGGAATGCCGGAAGGCACATTCTCGATGCTGCATGGCGTTCGGCCTGAAACCAGCCTCGCGCTGGTGACTCATCCCAAAATCCGCGCAGTCGGCTTCACTGGGTCTCTGCGCGCCGGACGAGCGCTTTTCGATGCCGCCGCGCGCCGCCCGGACCCCATTCCGGTTTACGCCGAAATGGGCAGCGTAAATCCGGTGTTCGTGCTTCCCGGCGCCCTCGCTGCGAATTCGCGTGCTGTGGCGGAATCGCTCTCCCGCTCCGTGTTATTAGGCGTTGGACAGTTTTGCACCTGCCCGGGCCTGGTCTTCGGCATCGATGGCGACGGCTTCCGGGAATTTCAAAAGCACCTCACGGAACTGTTTGAGCAGGCCGCTCCGGCCACCATGCTCAATCCGGCCATTCTAAAAGGTTTTACGCAAAACTTCCAGGAAGCCGCGCAAATTTCCGGAGTGCAGAAGCAAATTTCCTCCCGCGCCGCCGTGGCGGAAAAAACCGAAGGACAACCCGGCTTGCTGACCACCACCTCCGAAACCTGGCTGAAGAACAAAACGCTTCACGAAGAGATCTTCGGTCCCGCCACGGTACTGGTACACTCCGGGTCGGCCGAGGAACTCTTGCAAATTGCCGCCGCTCTCGAAGGAACCTTAACAGCCACCATTTTGGGTACGGCCGAGGAACTCGCTCAACAGGGGGAATTAATAACCGTATTAAGCCGCAAAGCCGGACGGCTGATTTTTAATGGCTACCCAACCGGCGTGGAAGTCGGGTATGCGATGCATCACGGTGGGCCCTATCCGGCCACAACCGATCCGAAGTTCACATCCGTGGGCGCCACCGCCATCTATCGCTTCGCAGTTCCTGTTTGTTATCAAAATTTCCCGGAACATCTTCTACCACCCGAGTTACAAAACAGCAATCCGCGTAATATCTGGCGGACTGTTAACGGACAACTTACTCGCGATCGCGTGTAACTGCTCCGGCGCGAAACGGTCTATATGATTAGTGCCTGCACCAGTTGAAATTCCGGACGATGTAGACACTTGCGAAATTAAATGCGGTAAAAAGAAGATCACCGTTACCAACCTTCGTAAAGTATTCTGGCCGCAACTCGGGAAAACCAAGCGCGATCTTCTGCTTTATTACGCCGATGTTTCTCCGGTACTCTTACCTCACCTAAAACATCGCGCGATGGTGATGAAGCGTTATCCGAACGGAATTGAAGGCGAATTCTTTTTTATGAAGCGCACCCCGGCTTATCACCCGGAGTGGCTCGAAACCTGCTCCATTGCTCATAAATCCGGCAATGTGATCGATTTCCCCATGGCGCAGGATCTCGCGGCCCTGCTGTGGATCGTCAATCTCGGATGCATCGATTTGAATCCGTGGTATGCCCGCTGCGACGACATAGACCGTCCTGACTTTCTGCACTTCGATCTGGACCCGGTTCCACCCGCCGAATTTCAACAGACTCGCGAAGTCGCACTTCTGGTTCGAAGTTATCTCGCCGAGCGTGGTATCGAATGTTATCCGAAAACCAGCGGCTCTCGCGGCATTCATATCTACATCCCCATCCAGCGAAAACCATTGCAGAAAGAAGTCTGGCGCGTGGCCAAGCGAATCGCGTTCGAACTCGCTAAGCAGCATCCGGATGTGATTACCGCCGAATATCGCATTGCACTCCGTCCACCGGGAAGAGTGCTCGTCGATTACAACCAGAACGCTTGGGGAAGAACGCTCGCCTCTGTCTATTCCGTTCGCCCCCGTCCTGAAGCCACCGTCTCCACCCCCGTCACCTGGAACGAAATAGAAGCGGGCATCTCGATAACCAACTTGTCGATGGATTCCATTTGCCGCCGCATTGCGAAAGACGGCGATCTCTTCAAACCCGTGCTGCAAAGCCGTTCGCGGTATCCGCTCGAAAAATTGCAATGAGCCTGCCGCTGCCCGTTGATTACGCGCCGATGGAGGCCAACACGGCGCGCGAAATCCCAACCGGCCCGGAGTGGGAATACGAGCCGAAGTGGGACGGCTTCCGGTGCCTCAGCTTTCGCGATGGCAAGCACGTCGATATCGTCTCAAAGGCCGGGCAACCGCTCGCGCGTTACTTCCCGGAAATCCTGGAAGCTCTTCGCGAATTAGAGGCCACGAAATTCGTGCTGGATGGAGAACTGATCGTGACGCATCAGCGCACACTCGATTTCGACGCCCTGCTGCAGCGCATTCATCCCGCCGAGAGCCGCATCCGCAAGCTATCGCAAGAAACTCCCGCCACGCTGATCCTGTTCGATCTTCTGGTCAACGATCAGGGCTCGGACATTACCGGGGAAGTACTCGAAGAGCGCCGCGCCCAATTGGAATCGTTTGCGAAGAAGTATCTGGCGCACAACAACCGCATTCGTCTTTCTCCGCGCACGCGCGATTTTGAGACTGCAAAAGCCTGGTTCAAGCGTATGGCCGGACCGCTCGATGGCGTGATCGCCAAACGTGTGGACCGGCCCTATGCTTCGGGCGAACGCACGGCAATGCTGAAGATCAAGAATCTTCGGACCGCCGATTGTGTCGTGGGAGGCTTCCGCTATGGAACGAAAAATCGCCTGGTCGGTTCTTTACTGCTTGGTCTTTACGACGACGCTGGAAAACTCAATCACGTGGGTTTCACTTCCGGAATCCCCACTGCCGAAAAAGCGTCGCTGACCAAAAAACTGGAAGCGCTCATCCAGCCGCCCGGCTTTACCGGGAACGCGCCCGGAGGTCCCAGCCGCTGGAACACGGAGCGCAGCGGCGAATGGGAACCGCTCGCCCCTAAACTGGTGGCCGAAGTGCAATACGATCACTTCACCGGCCATCGCTTCCGCCACGGCACGAAGCTGCTCCGGTGGCGTCCCGACAAGCGCCCGGAAGAATGTACTGCAAACCAGGTAAAGCGCGAAAGCCAATCGCCCCTCACACTATTGGACTGAGCCCCCGCAATCTCCCCACGTAACCTCCCCTGTCTGCCGGCATCCCACCCAAAGGAGCCCATCATGAAAGCTGTTGTTTTCCATGGCGTCGGCGACATTCGCCTCGACGACGTAAAAGAACCGAAAATTCAGGAGGATACGGACGCGATCGTGCGGCTCACCGCGAGCGCCATCTGCGGCACGGACCTGCACATGGTCCGCGGAACCTTCAGCGGGATGAAGCCCGGCACCATTCTCGGTCATGAAGGCGTCGGCACTGTCGAAGAACTCGGCAAAGGCGTGCGAAACCTGAACGTGGGGGACCGTGTGGTCATCGGTTCCACCATCGCTTGCGGATACTGCTCTTACTGCAGGGCCGGATATTACTCGCAATGCGACAAAGCGAATCCGAACGGCGCGCAGGCCGGAACCGCGTTCTTTGGGGGCCCCAAAGAGACCGGCCCGTTCGATGGCCTCCAGGCCGAATACGCCCGCATTCCGTTTGCGAATGTCGGAGCGGTCAAGCTGCCTCCCGAAGTCACCGATCAGCAAGCGATCCTGATTTCCGACATTTTTCCCACCGGCTATTTCGGCGCGGAACTAGCCGAGATCAAGCCGGGCGATTCCGTTGCCGTGTTCGGTTGTGGACCGGTTGGACAATTTACCATCGCCAGTGCAAAGCTGATGGACGCCGGCCGTATCTTCGCCATCGATCACATTCCGTCGCGCCTCGCGATGGCCCGCCAGCAAGGCGCCGAAGTTATTAACTTCGAAGAAGAGGATCCGGTCCAGGTGATTCAGGAACTGACTGGAGGTATCGGAGTCGATCGAGTGATTGACGCAGTGGGCGTCGATGCCGAACGCCCGCACCACGGCCCTGCCGCCAAAGAAGCGGACGCGAAAGCCGGCGAGTACAAGAAAGAACTTTCCGAGATCGCCAAGAAGACGAACCCGAAGGACGGGAACTGGGTGCCCGGCGACGCTCCCTCGCAAGTTCTTGAGTGGGCTGTGAAATCGGTCGCAAAAGCCGGAACGGTTTCCATCATCGGCGTCTATCCGCAGACCGCCAAAACATTTCCCATCGGCGCGGCCATGAACCGGAATCTCACGGTCAACATGGGCAACTGCAACCACCGGAAATACATTCCGAAGCTGGTGGATATGGTGCGAAATCGGACTATCGATCCGACGCTCATCCTCACGCAGGTGGAACCGCTGACGGATGTCATCGAAGCCTACAAAGCCTTCGATAAGCGCGAACCCGGCTGGATCAAAGTGGAGCTGCTTCCGCGCAGCCGCGCCGCCCACGTATAAAAAAAAGCCCAGGCCATTTCGCCTGGGCTTCATTCCTAGCTATTGTTGTTTTACGCTCGGTGGCGCAGACGATCTTGTCGTCTGCGTTTCCATTACTGCTTCGGCGCGCTGGAGGGAGCAGCCGTATCGTTGGCAGTCTTGCTGCCCTTCTTGTGGTGCTTCTTAACTTTCTTCGTGCTCTGAGAGGTCGTGTTCTGCGTACCAGCCGAGTTCTGCGCCTTCTTGGCCACACTGGGGGCAGCCATCAGGAAAGGAACCGCGGCAACGGTCAACAGGGTAGATGTAAACAGCTTTTTCATTTTTTTCTCCTTCAACTCGTGGCGGATCTCCAAAAATAGGAGTTGACGCAAATCGCAGCGGCTATAAATGCTTGGTTGTTATTTTGCCGCTGCTGGTTTTCGTCCGGCTCCCGTCCCGCTCACGATCCCAGTTTGCCTTCTCGTGCGCCGTGCCGCCATCGCGCCTAATGGTGAAATTGAATCCCGTATTTACGGGATACCCCGCGCGAGTTCTTAATGAAACAATCGGCATGTGGCTCAGCCCGGTTCCATCACGCGTGCCCATCTCCAGCGTCTTTTGCTGATTGGCCTCGGCATCTCCGCAATCCTGCTCCTCTCGGCCGTAGTACTCGCCTGGCGCGCGGTTCATGACATCGATGAGAACACGCAGGCATTCGCCCGGGATCAGGAGCTCGCCAAATCCGCGATCGACGACATCGAGCGCCAGCAAGCCGATCTGAACAACCGCTGGGTCCAGCTTGCTCATCGAAAAGACCTGGTCCGGCGCGAGGAGATCCTCGACCAGCTCGAACAGAACCGTAAACAGATGAGCACTACGCTCGAATCCGCCTACGAGCGCGCCGAGCTGTTACGCGAAAGCATCTATGAAGCGGGCCATGGCTTGCTGCGCTGGACCGTTTGGCTGTTTGCCGCCTGCGTCGGGCTCTCCTTGCTCTGCGCCACCTGGGCCGTGCGGGGCTCCACCGCCTTGTTTCGCAAACTGGAGCAGCAAGCGGCGGAACTGACCGGAATGCAGTACCAGTTTCTGGAAACGCAGGAGAACGTCGCTCGCCGCTTCTCGCATGAACTCCACGATGAATTGGGACAGGTGCTCACCGCGATCAAAGCCAATCTGTCAGCCTTGCGTGACGACAACGGCAGCACGCGTGTAGACGATTGCATGCGCCTGGTGGACGAAGCCATCCGCGACGTCCGCGAGCTCTCTCAATTGCTCCGTCCCACCATCCTGGACGATTTTGGCCTGGATGCCGCACTCCGTTCTTTAACGGAGAATTTCGCCCAGCGCACCGGGATTGACGTGAAATATCGCAGTGAGATGAACGGCCGCCGCTTGCGCGATGAAGCGGAAACGCACCTGTTCCGCATTGCGCAAGAAGCGCTGACGAACGTCGCGCGTCATTCGCAGGCCACGGCTGTCTCGGTAGAGCTCGCCCCGCACGGCGACCAGGTAGCGTTAACCATCGGTGATAACGGGCGGGGCTTTGAGATAACGCGACGCGTGCCGGGGTCCGGACTTGGTCTCGCTGGCATGGAAACGAGAGCGCGCGGCTGCGGTGGTGAAATGAAGATGGAGACCGCTCCGGGGAAGGGGTTGAAGATCGAAGTCACGTGTCCGATCGGAACATAAAAATCTTGCTAGCCGACGATCACACCATCGTGCGCCAGGGACTCAAGCTGATTCTTTCGGCGCACTCGGATCTTGAGGTGGTCGGCGAAGCCGCGAACGGCCGCGAAGCCGTCGATCTCGCGCAGAAGCTGAAGCCCGATATCGTTTTGATGGATGTCGCCATGCCCGAATTGAACGGCATCGAAGCGACGCGCCGCATGGTGCAGGCGAACCAGCGCCTGCGAGTGCTTGTCTTGAGCATGCACAAGGAGGCGGTCTATGTGCGCGAGATCCTGCGTGCCGGCGCGCGCGGATACATTTTGAAAGACGCCATCGACACCGAGCTCGTCAATGCGGTGCGTTCGGTCGCGCGCGGCGACGGCTACATCAGCCCCGGCGTCTCCGGAGCGTTGCTGAGCGATTACCGCAAGGACGTAACCGATCCGCTCGACCTGCTTTCCAGCCGCGAGCGCGAAGTGCTGCAACTCATCGGCGAGGGCAAGACCAATAAGGAAATCGCAACCAAATTGAATTTAAGCGTCTATACGGTCGATTCCCACCGCGGCAAAGTGATGGAGAAGCTCAACCTGCACAGCACTGGCGAACTGGTCCGCTTCGCCGTGAAACACGGCCTGGTGGACTGAGTGCTTACCTGGTGGAGCGCGCCTCTGGCGCGCTATGCCGCCATTCGTGGCGGCATTTCGAACCGAAACCGGCAGCTATGCAACCAGCTATCCCGATGCCAAGCATCCACCAGGTTCCCGGTTCCGGCACTTGCTCCATCAATACAGGCGTTGTCCCATCGGCTGCGTAGAAGCTAAACTCCGGTGATAAATAGCCGTAACCTACACCCGCGCCAAACATGCTGGATCCGCCGCTACCGATCGTTCCAGATATCGAGTACACAAAGGTTTGCCCGAGCGTTACGGGAATCCTGATCTCCGTTCCCTGGCTTTCCACCGGCCACGTAGAACGGCTGAGGGGGTCCACCGAACAGTTGAGATTGGCGGCCACTCCGGTGCATGCAAAAGAAAACATCTCTCCGATACTGAATCCGAATGTGCCGTACGAGTTATTACCGTTGTCGCCGCTCCATCTGTATCCGGGGATAGTGACTGCGAGATAGCCGTCTCCCGCCCCAAGTGCAATCAGGCCTGTTGAAAATTGAAAATTGCCCGTTGCTCGCGCGAAACTAGAGGCCGCAATTGACGATATCGAAGGGGCGTGACTTGCCGTCTCCTCCGTGAAACTTGCCGAGACTGTTGAGAACGTCGCTGCGGGATTGGCTGGCAAAGACGTCGTAAGCCCAATGCTGGCGCTTGACGATCCCTGAATACCGTCGGTTACGGCGCAGCTACTCGGCCCTTGCATCCTGTAATCTTCGCTAACTCCAGTCGACAAGTCGTGATACCCGATCTCGCAAGAGAAGCTGCTGCTGATGGTTGCGGCGTACGACGACGTTGCAACCAATATCACAGTTGATAAGAAAACCGCTTTGTTCATGACCGGCAAACCGCATTGCAATCTACACGCCAGCATGTCTGAAATCGTAAAACGAACCCAAACCAGTTCGTTTCGCAAAATCCGCCCCCGCATCCCCGTCCGGAACCCAGTCACACCACACGCGAAATTATCTTTTCTGTGAGTACTCATGAACTTACCCCCTCCAAACGCTCCCATCCCGAACCGGCCTGCGCGACTCTGGACGCGGGAATGCCATGTCCGAACATCCCGAAGAAGATTTAGAACAAGAACGCCCCGGCCGCTCCACCGGACCCACTTCGCTCGCAGGGAAAGAAATCTCCAGTCAGAACGCGCTGAAGCACGGCTGCTGCTCCAATCGCCTCATCCTCGCTGACGAAAGCGAACAGGAATGGCGCGATCTGCTGCAAGGCTGGCTGGACGATTACCAGCCCGGCACGCAAACCGGCCGCTCGCTGGTCGCCAAAGCCGCCGAAGCCGAATGGTTTCTGTTACGTATGCTTCGGCGTCATAAAGAAGCCGAACAACGCTTAGCCGCCGAACAACCCGATACCTTTCTCTGGACCGATGAACAGCACAAACTGCTCGAACGCTTTCTGCGCTACCGCACCACCGCCGAGCGCTCTTTCACCCGCGCTTTGAACAATCTGGAGCGCCTGCGCAAAAACCGTATCCAGGAATCGGACCGCGAGGAACGCATCGCGCAGCGTATTCAAAGAGCCGAAGCAGCGGCCGCGGCCAAAACAGCCAAAGTGAAGCCCGAACCTGAACCGAAACCGGAAGAACCGAAGCGCATCTTCTGCGGCCAGAACGCGAAAAAAAACCAGCGTAAGATTCACGTTCTCGAACAGTGGGTGGAAGTCAGCGTCGAAGACGGCCACGCGGTTACGGTCCTGCTTCCCTCGAACGAAGAGCTCATGGAAATCGGCAAAGCCATGGACCCGCCGCCGGATTATGTGTACCGCCGTTTCCATTTCGTGGGCAGCATTCCCGCCGAGTATTACTGGACCACGCAGGATCCGGAACTCCGCGAGCGGGGCGGAGCGGGCGTGCAGCGTATGACGCCGGAAACCTGGGTCGCGGTGATCGAGCGCGAGAAACAGCGCGGCGACAGGCACATCGGCCCTTGCGGCGGAAATCTGCCCCGGCCCAAGGAGCGGGGCGAATGCGAATGCTCTGTCTGCCTGGAAAATACTCGGATACTTTCAGAGAGAACTCCCTGAAGCTGTCGATTTCTTCACCCCTTGTGCGACGTATTAGCAGACATATGTTCCGCCTGCACACCCGAGAGAATAAAACTAACCGCCTGGTCAGCATGCTGCTTCAGCATGCTCCGCTGCAATGGATTCTTTCCGCCGGGCCACACCGACTGCAAGCGCTGCGCAGCACAGTAATAAAAGCAACAGACACCCACGATATTGACCGCCGTGTGCCAGGAATCGAGCGCCCGAAAAATCTTCTGCTTGCGCCCGCGTTCCAAAATATTCGCGAGCACGTGATACAACGACGGGAACCCAATCTTCTCGTAATAAGCGCCGCGGTTCTGAATGGTCTCGAAGAACAGCATGGCCGGGGCGCCGGGCTGGTCGGAAGTGATCTCCAAAACGCGCCGCACCACCCCTTCCAGTGCCTGCGCCGGATCGCTGTGCGGGGCTGCGAACTGTTGAAAACTCAGCAACAGCGGCGCAAACACCTGCTCCAGCGCGGCTTCGTACAACTTCTCCTTGCTGCCGAAATAATGATAGATCATTCCCTTGGTTACCCCGGAGCGTTGCGCGATGTCCTCCGTGCGGGCCGCCTCCAGGCCATGCCGTGCAAATTCCTCTTCGGCGGCAGCCAGGACCGCAGCGCGAGTGGCCGCGCGATCGCGAGTACGCGCAGGTTTACCAGGACGAGGTCTCATTTTTTTCTCAATTCTACCCGCAAACAACTGACCAGTTGGTTAATTAAATCGCTGCGTCTTGTGAGCACCGGGAATCATCTCTCTCTGCAAGGGAACTTTCGAATGTTAGTTAACCGTAACAGAACCGCGACCGCAAGGGAGCGGCTTTTCAAGGGAGCAACTGCCTTCACGGCAATCCTCGCGTTCACTCTCCTCACCGTCTCCTGCGCCAAGAGCAACGCCGAGCGCGTGGCCGCCATGCCCGCGCTTCCCGTCTCCGTCGTCAATGTGCAGCCGCAATCGGTGCCGATTTATGGCGAATATGCCGCCCAAACCTTCGCGCGCGACGCGGCCGATATTCGCGGCCAAGTGGACGGCTATGTTCGGAAGCGCTTGTTCCAGACGGGACAGGACGTGAAAGCCGGAGAGCCGCTCTACATTCTCGACCTGCGGCCGTACCAGGCGGAAGTGCAAAAGGCCAAAGGCGACGTCGCGCAAAGTGAAGCCAATGTAGATTTCGCCAAGCGCCAGGTCGCGTTGCTGCAAGCGCAAGCCGACCTCGCGCAGGCACAGGCCAACGAATTGAAAGCCCAGCAGGATGTCGACCGCCTCACACCACTCGTCAGCCAGGATGCCGCCGCCAAGCAGGACCTCGATAACGCAGTCGCCGAACTGAAGGCCGCGAAAGCCAATGTGGCCGCGCGCCAGGCCAATGTAGAACAGACGCGCCTCTCGACGCGCATCCAGATTGAAACGTCCGCGGCGCAACTCGAAGCGAATCAAGCTCTACTCAAAACTGCACAGCTCAATCTCGAATACGCGACTGTCACCGCGCCTATCAGCGGTCGCGTCGGCGACAGCACCGTGCAGGTTGGGAGTCTTGTCACGAAGAACTCCGCGCAGCCGCTGACCACCATTGTTCCGCTCGACCCGATTTGGGTTCGTTTCAAAATCAGCGAAGCGGATTATTTGAAATCGCTCAAAGATCCGAAAGGCGAGGACCTGCGCCACGCGCACTTCCAGCTTCTGCTGGCCGATAACTCGGTGTTCCCGTACCAGGGGCGGTTTGAAAACGCAACCAACGAGGTGGATTCGAAAACCGGCACGCTCGAAATCCAGGTGACGTTCCCAAATCCCAAACACACGCTCTTACCCGGCCAATTCGGCCGCGTTCGACTGCGCCTTCGCGAGCGTGAAAACGCCCTTGTCATTCCGCAGCGCGCGGTCGAAGAGCTCCAGGGTCTGCAATCCGTCATGACCGTGGGCGCTGGCAATCATGCCGAAGCGCGCACCGTGGTTTTGGGAGATCGCGCCGGCGACAACTGGGTGGTCGAACAGGGATTGAAATCCGGCGACCGCGTGATTGTCGACGGCCTCATGCTGGTCCGGCCTGGCGCGCCTGTAAATCCGCATCCGTATACTCCAGCCGCAAATTGAGGATCACGCATGGCTAGATTTTTCATCAATCGTCCTGTCTTCGCGATCGTCATCGCGATTGTGATTGTGCTGCTGGGAGCGATCTCCATTCCGTTACTCCCGGTCGCCACCTATCCCGAAGTCGTGCCGCCAGTTGTCGAGATCACCGCGAATTATCGCGGCGGCAACGCGCTCGACCTCGAAAAAACCGTCGCGCAGCCCATCGAGCAGCAGTTAACTGGCCTCGACGGCATGCTCTACTTTTTCTCGCGCAGTTCGAATAATGGCGCTATCACCATGGACGTCACCTTCGAACTAGGGACAGATCCGGATCTCGCCACCGTCAAGGTGCAGAACAAAGTCAGCGTCGCGATGCCGCAATTGCCGCAGGAAGTGCAGCGCGAAGGCGTCACCGTGAAGAAGGTCTCCTCCGCGTTCCTGTTCGCGATTGCAATCTCAGCCCAGGATGGCCGCTACGACTCGCTGTTCCTGAACAATTTCGCCACCATCAACCTGGTGGATAAAATCGGCAGCCTGCCGGGCGTCGGCGACTGCCGGCTCGCAGCGCCCCAGAACTATGGCATGCGGCTCTGGGTGAACCCCGACAAAATGGCCGAGTTGGGCATCACCGCAACGGACGTCAACAACGCTGTCCAGCAGCAAAACCGGCAGAATCCGGCCGGCTCTATCGGCCAGCCGCCGGTTGCGCGCGGCGCCGAGTTTCAGTATCCGGTCAACGCGACCGGCCGGCTTCAGACGCCCGAACAGTTCGAAAACATCATTGTGCGCGCCGAGCCCGACGGGTCTCTACTCCGCATCCGCGATTTCGGGCACGTCACACTGGGCGCACAGGATTACGCCAACTTCAGCAATCTGAATGGACATCCGGCCGCCGTCGTCATCGTCTTTCTCTCTCCTGGAGCGAATGCGGTCCAAACCGGAAACCAGGTGCTCTCCTTTATGAAACAGGCGAGCCAGACGTTCCCCGCAGGCATCCGTTACGACATCAATTACGACGCAACGCGGTTTGTACGCACGTCCATCCGCGACGTCGTCTTCACGCTGCTCGAAGCGGTCGGGCTCGTGGTGTTGGTGGTCTTCATATTCCTGCAAAACTGGCGCGCCACGCTGATCCCTCTGCTGACGGTTCCCGTATCCATCGTCGGAACCTTTGCGCTCTTTCCGCTGCTCGGATTCAGCATCAACATGACCAGCATGTTCGGGTTGGTGCTGGCAATCGGCATGGTGGTGGATGACGCCATCGTGGTCGTCGAAGCAATTCAACACAATCTGGACCAAGGAATGACGCCGCGCGAAGCCACGCTGCGCGCCATGGATATGGTCTCCGGACCGGTAATCGCCATCGCCTGCATCCTGGCGGCGGTCTTCATTCCCGTTGCGTTTCTCGGCGGCATCAGCGGACAGATCTATCGCCAATTTGCCCTGACCATTGCGGCCTCCGTGCTGCTGTCGGCATTCAACGCCCTGTCTTTGAGCCCGGCACTTAGTGCGATGATTCTGCGCCCGCGAGCAGACAGCCGAGGACTCCTGGGCCGCTTCTTCGATCGTTTCAATCGCAGCTTCGATTGGACCACGCATCGCTATCTCTCCGGTATTCGCGTCCTGTTTCGCCGCGCGGCGTTGGCGCTGGTTGCGCTCGCAGGGGTTTATTTTCTGGCCGGTTGGCTCTTCAAAACGCTGCCTGCGGGCTTCCTGCCGGATGAAGATCAAGGCGTCTTTTTCGCCGCGCTTCGTTTGCCGGATGGCGCATCGATTCATCGCAACGAACACACGGCCAAGCACATTGAACAAATGCTTGGTGGAATGCCCGGCATCGATTACGTGACTACCTTCGGCGGCATGGATTTCGTAACACAGACCAACAATTCGAATGTGGCAACCATCTTCGCCACGCTCAAGCCTTGGGACGAGCGAACCTCGAAACAGACGCAGTTCGCCAGCCTGCTAGGGCGCGCGCAACAGGGTTTCTTTACGTTGAAGGACGGGTTTGCGTTCGGCTTCGGCCTACCTCCCATTCTGGGCCTCGGTACCTCCGGCGGATTCGAATTCATGCTGGAGGACCGGGCCAACGGTTCAATCGAAGATCTGTCTCGAACAGCGAACGAACTGCTGGCTGCGGCGAGCAAACGCCCGGAATTAGGAAATGTCGTGAGTACGTTTCGCGACAGCGTTCCCGAATATGAGCTCCACGTCGACACCGAGAAAGCGCAGACTCTCGGCATTCCGGTCAGCGACGTGTACGATTCGCTGCAAACGTTTTTGGGCGGTTTGTACGTGAACGACTTCAACCGTTTCGGCCGTACCTGGAAAGTGCTCATGCAGGCCGACAATGAGTTTCGCGATGACGCCAAGGACATCAATCGCTTCTACGTGCGCGGCACGGCCGGCGAGATGGTGCCGCTCGGAACGCTGGTGAGCGTAAAGCGCGTAGCCGGGCCTGAGGTCGTCTATCGCTACAACCGCTACCGCGCCATCGAAATTCTGGGACAAGCCGCGCCCGGCTATAGCTCCGGCGAAGCCGCGGCCGCCATGGAGCAGGTCGCCAAGCAATCTCTCCCGAAGGGTTACGGCTATGAATGGACCGGAACCGTCTATCAACAGAAACTGGCCGAAGGCAAGGAAGGCTACACGTTCGGCCTCGCCGCCGCGCTGGTATTCCTGTTCCTCGCGGCGCTGTATGAAAGCTGGTCGATTCCGTTCGCGGTGCTACTGGCAGTTCCCTTGGGAATCTTCGGCGCGCTGCTCGCGGTCTTTCTTCGCCACTACGATTACGATCTCTATACCCAGATCGGCATCGTGACGCTCATCGGGCTCGCTGCCAAGAACGCCATCCTGATCGTGGAATTCGCCAAACAGCGCCGTGAAGAAGGATTATCTTCCACCGAGGCCGCTGTCGAAGCCGCGCACTTGCGGCTACGGCCGATCCTGATGACTTCGTTCGCCTTCATCCTGGGCGTGGTCCCCATGGTACTGGCGACCGGAGCAGGCGCATCGTCCCGGCGCGCGCTCGGAACCGCGGTGTTCGGCGGCATGACGGCGGCTACCCTGCTCGGCATCTTTGCCGTACCGGTGTGCTTCGTGGTGGTGGCGCGTTTGATGGAGCGCCGCCGCGCGCCCTCGTCATCCGAAGAAGAAGAATTGTCCATTGCAGGAGTGTCGCAATGAAACGCCTGTATCTATTGCCCCTTGCTTCCATGTTTTTCACCTCCTGCGCCATCGGCCCCAATTACACCCGTCCGCAAGTACCCGTTCCGCCGCAATACCGCGGCGCGCAGCAACCGGCATCGGCGTCCTCGGTCGCCCAGGTAAAACCGTTCGATCTTTTCCACGATGCCGAACTGACCGAGCTGCTCAAAACCGCGCTTGCGCACAACGAAGACCTGCAAATCGCGGCTCAGCGCGTCCTCGAAGCGCGGGCGCAATATGGCATCGCGCGATCGAACCAGTTCCCGTCGCTCGATGCAACGGGCACGTTTGAAGCGGCTCGCTCTTCATCCGTTGGTTCGTATACCTTCGTTCCGTCGAACTTGAGTCTCGCAGCAAGCTATACCCAGGCCGGGTTTTCTCTGTCGTGGGAGCTCGATCTATGGGGCCGCTTGCGCCGGCTTACCGAGTCCGCCCGCGCGCAATATCTCGCTACCGAGGAAGCCCGTCACGGCGTGGAATCGACCGTGATAGCCGACGTGATGACGAATTATCTGAGTCTTCTGGAGCTCGACACCGAACTCGAAATTGCAAAGCAGACGCAGGAAGTGGCCCAGCGCGGCTTAAAACTAACCGAGATTCGACGCGCTCAGGGCGCAGCAACCGGACTCGACGTGCGTCAGGCGGAGGAATTGCTCTACAGTGCCACAACTCAGACCGCCGCGACACAGCGCGAAATCGGCAAAACAGAAGACGCATTGAGCCTATTGCTAGGACGTGATCCCGCCGCCGTGCCGCGCGACCGCCGGCTGAGCGATATTCCCGACACAGCGGAGATTCCGTCCGGCTTGCCATCTACTTTACTCGAGCGCCGGCCCGATATTCGTCAAGCGGAGGACACATTAATTTCCGCCAACGCGGAGATCGGCGCAGCCAAAGCGCTGTATTTCCCCCAAATTTCGCTCACCGGATTTCTGGGCGGCCAGAGCCGCTCGCTCAACGCGCTCTTCACGGGGCCAGCGCGTCTCTGGACCATTGCCCCGGCCGGCGATCTCTCCATCTTCAACGCCGGACGCTTGCGCAACAACGTCCGCTATACCGAGGCGAGACAACGCGAGATGATTGCGACGTACGAGAAAGCGATACAAAACGGGTTCCGCGAAGTCTCCGATGCCCTCATCGAGCACGAAAAAGATCGCGAGCAGCGCCAGCAGGAAGAACTATTCGTGAAAGCGCTGCGCGAAGCGGACCGTTTGTCTCAATTGCGCTACAAGGGCGGCCTCGACAGTTACCTCCAAGTACTAGACGCCGAGCGTAATTTATTTCAAGGAGAATTGACTCTCGCACGATTGCGACGCGACGAGTTGCTTTCGATGGTCGACCTTTATCGCGCCCTCGGTGGCGGCTGGCAGCAATAGCGCAACAGAACCCCGACCGTCAGGGAGGGGTCTTTACAACACATTTACACCCCGACAACACCCCGACCTTGCTTTGCCCAGCAAGATCGGAGCATGCGAAAAATCTCTTGGGTCACATTGGCCGCGCTGGGAATGACCGCCGCGCTGGCTTCCGCCGATCCGGTCAACAGCTACGTTCAGACGAACCTCACATCCGACCTCCCGGGAGTTGCGGGAAAGCAGGATACAAACTTAGTCAATCCATGGGGCATTGCAGCCGGCCCCACCACCCCGTTCTGGGTTGCGGATAACGGAACCGGGTTATCCACCATCTACAACGGATCGGGATCGGCGCTCTCCCTGGTGGTTACCGTACCGCCGCCGGCGGCCAGCACCGATACCGCCGCGCCCACGGGAATCGTCTTCAACGGCACTGCGAGCTTCGGCGGATCGCATTTTATCTTCGCGACCGAGGACGGCACGATCTCGAGTTGGACCAGCGGCACAAATGCTGTTCTCCAGGCAACCACGCCCAACGCAGTTTACAAAGGCTTGGCGATCGGCAGCAACGCAACGGGCAATCTGTTGTACGCAGCGAATTTCGCCTCCGGCAAAATTGACGTCTTCAACAGCAGTTTCAGCCCTGCCTCCGTTCCGGGTGGGTTTAACGATCCGAGTATCCCGGCCGGCTTTGCGCCGTTCGACATCAAGACCATCGATGGGCAACTTTATGTAACCTACGCGATGCAGGACGCCGACAAGCACGACGATGTCGCGGGACCCGGCAACGGCTTCGTTGATGTATTCGATACAAACGGGAATCTGGTGCGGCGTCTGGTGAGCGGCGGCGCGTTGAATTCGCCCTGGGGCCTCGCCGTTGCACCGTCAAGCTTTGGAGCCTTCGGAGGCGATCTGCTGGTGGGCAATTTCGGCGATGGCGCCATCCACGCGTTCGATCCGGCGACCGGCGTTCTGCTTGGCCAGCTCCACAACGCGGACGGCTCGCCTCTCGTCAACGACGGCCTGTGGGGCTTGGAGTTCGGCAACGGAGTGCAGGGATTGGATCCAAACACCCTGTACTTCACAGCGGGTATTCCGGGGCCGGACAGCGTGGAAGATCACGGCTTGTTTGGTTCTATTACGGCTACGCCGGAACCAGGATCGGTACTTCTCATGGCCACCGGACTATTTTCGCTACTGCTCGCGATGCGAAGGCTAAGAGCTGATAGCTGATCGCTTACAAATTTTTTCCGCGGGATTGTCGAACCCGGCAATCCCGCGCGACGTAAGATAAGGAGGCACGAAATGGCACAACTGAATCCTTATCTGAATTTCAATGGCCAATGCGAAGCGGCTTTTAAGTTCTACGAGCAGTGTTTCGGCGGCAAAGACCTCATGCTGATGAAGTTCGGCGAGTCGCCGATGGCGGGTGACACGCCGCCCGAATGGCGCGACAAAATCATGCACGCCCATCTGAATATCGGGCAATCTGCATTGCTGGGCTCCGATGCCCCGCCCGATCGTTTTCAGAAACCGCAGGGCTTTTATGTCTCCTACAGCCTCAACGATCCAGCCGAAGCAGAGCGCGTCTTCAAGACGCTGTCAGAGAATGGACAGGTGCAGATGCCTCTGCAGCAAACGTTCTGGGCAGTCCGGTTCGGCATGGTGGCGGACCGGTTCGGGATACAGTGGATGATCAACTGCGAGAAGGCAGCTTAAGGAGCAGATCGGACATGAGCGGAGTACGAGTTCTGGTTGGTACGCGCAAGGGCGCGTTTATTCTGACATCGGATGGCAAGCGCCAAAAATGGGATATCAGCGGCCCTCACTTCGGAGTCGGCGGTTGGGAAATTTATCACATGAAGGGCTCGCCGGTGAATCCCAACCGGATCTATGCGTCGCTATCGAGCGGCTGGTCCGGACAGGTAGTGCAGCGCTCCGACGATGGCGGCAAAACCTGGGAAACGGTCGGCAATCAATTTAACTACGATGGCGTGCCCGGCACTCATCAGTGGTACGACGGCACGCCGCATCCCTGGGCATTCAAGCGCGTGTGGCACTTGGAGCCGTCGCTCACCGACCCGGATACGGTCTACGCGGGCATTGAAGATGCCGCGCTGTTCCGTTCAACGGATGGCGGCAAGAACTGGGAAGAGATCTCTGGTTTGCGGAAACACGGCTCCGGGCCGCGCTGGCAGCCGGGCGCGGGCGGCATGTGCCTGCACACGATCATTCTCGATCCAAGCGACGCCAACCGGATGTACATCGCCATTTCCGCCGCGGGCGCTTTTCGCACCGACGATGGCGGCAAGAACTGGCAGCCGATTAACAAGGGTCTGAAATCAGACTTCCTGCCCGATCCCACCGCCGAGGTTGGCCATTGCGTCCACCACGTCGCGATGCATCGCTCGCGTCCGGGCACACTGTTCATGCAGAAGCACTGGCACATCATGCGGAGCGACAACGCCGGCGATTCCTGGCAGAAGGTCAGCGGGAACCTGCCAACGGATTTCGGATTCGTGATCGATGTCCACGCGCACGAGCCGGAAACGATCTATGTCGTGCCCATCAAGAGCGATTCGGAACACTATCCGCCGGACGGCCAATTGCGCGTTTACCGCAGCCGCACGGGCGGAAACGAGTGGGAGCCGCTCGCCAAAGGTCTGCCGCAGAGCAATTGTTACGTCAACGTGCTGCGCGACGCCATGGCGGTCGATTCGCTCGATTCGTGCGGCATCTACTTTGGCACCACGGGCGGACAAGTCTACGCATCGTCTGATGCGGGCGATAGCTGGATGCCGGTCGTGCATGATCTACCGGCCGTGCTTTCCGTAGAGGTGCAAACGTTGCAATGATCCGGGTAGTGCTGCCGGCACATTTGCGGACACTCGCGCAGGTCAACGGAGAGGTGAAGCTCGACGTGGAAGGCGAGGTCACGCAGCGCTCGGTGCTCAATGCATTGGAAGCGCGGTATCCGATGCTGTGCGGGACGATTCGCGATCACGCCACGCAGCAGCGCCGCGCGTTTGTGAGGTTCTTTGCCTGCGCAGAGGACCTCTCGCACGAATCGCCGGACGCGCGCTTGCCCGATGCGGTCGCGAACGGCACCGAACCGTTTCTGGTGATTGCAGCCATTGCGGGTGGTTAGCACAAATTCATCACCACTCCCTCGCGGTCGTGGCTCAGAACACCCTGCCGAGCCGCGACCTGGCGTGCAGGGCGCGCCCGCTTTAGCGCGCGAGGGAGCGGTTTCCACACTTAAGGCAAGCGCCAAGTGCCGATTGCCGCTTATTTCATTGTGACCTTCGCCATCTCCTGGATTGGCGCGGCGCTCATCGCCGCGACCGTCGGCGGCCTGTTCATGTTCCCGGCGATGCTACTCGGCCCGAGTTGTGCCGGCGTCATCATGACCGGCGTAACCTATGGCGGACCCGGTCTCCGCGATCTCTTCGCGCGTATGCGCAGGATTTTGATTCCGGCGCGCTGGTACACAATTCTGCTGCTGCCACCGGTATTGATCTGGTTCATACTCCTCGCGCTGGGCTATGCGCCAAATCGGTTCTACGTGGGCGTCGCGTTTGGCGTGATCGCCGGCTTTCTGGAGGAAATTGGCTGGACCGGCTTTGCGTTTCCGGAAATGCGCCGCCGCATGAAGCCGCTTCCGGCGGCGATTCTTCTGGGTGTGTTGTGGGGCTGCTGGCATATCCCGGTGATCAATCATCTCGGCGCCGTGACGCCCCATCGCAACTATTGGTGGCCCTTCTTTCTGGCGTTCACGGCGGCCACAACGGGACTGCGAATCCTGATCTGCTGGACGTACACCCACACTCGCAGCATCCCGCTCGCGCAGTTATTACATGCCAGTTCCACGGGCTCGCTGGTGGTGTTCAGCCCTCCGGCCGTGTCAGCGGGTCAAGAGGCTTTTTGGTACGCGTTGTACGCCGTCGGTTTGTGGATTGCCGCCGGATTCGTCTGCACTCACCTGGGCAGAACAACCAGCGAGAGTTGACTGTGCTCGCGCATCAGCACAATAGGAATGGGCTTTCCCGGCTGGTGCTGCATACGTATATAAGAGATGACGTCGCGCGGTTCCGCGACATGGTGATCTCCAATCGCGGTAATGACATCGCCCGCTCGCAAACCGGCCTTGTAACCGGCGGAGTCCTTATCCACAGAGCGAACCAGCACGCCGTCCTTCACGCCAAAGTATTTCGCCAACTGCGAATCGACCGGCTCGCATTCAATCCCGAGCACCGCGTTCTTCCACACCAGTAGAGGACTGGGAACATCCGTTATGGCCCAGTTACCGAAATCCGGTACAGGGAATCCAGGCGGAAGGTTCAACCCGGCTCCTTTCGGCGCGTCCGTGGTTACGGTGGTAGTCTGCACTTTGCCGTTGCGCCAGTACTGAATCTTGACTTTGCGCCCCGCCGGAGTTTCGGCCACCAGCCGCCCCAATTGCTGTGCACCCAGAATGTTCTCGCCGTTGTAAGTCAACAACACATCGCCGGGTTTGATTCCGGCTCGTTCCGCGGGACTCCCCTCCACCACGTGCACAACTTCCGCGCCCCGCGCATCTTCCATGTTGAGTTCTTTCGCGCGGTCCGAGTCGATATCCCGCAACCCGACCCCAAGGTGGCTCTTAGCCGATTCAAGGTGCGCGGCAATGCCGAGACGAGTCGGACAAAGCGCCTGGCCCGCCATGGAATGAACCGGCAGCAGCATGACTCCGCAGGCCAGGGTCAGCAACAGAGAAGACCGCATCTTAGTAAATGTCCAGCGAGGCATTCATCGCGCGCAGAATCTGGAAGCAGCGGTCGCGAACGTAATCGTCGTCCGGCTGCGCCTGAGCGATCTGCTGCAAGCTGTCCGCGAATTGCGGATTGAAGGTGAAGCGCTGATTCGCCGGGGCAAGCACGTCGATCGCCTCCGAGCGCACGCCCGGATTTTCATCGTGCTCCAGCACCCATTGCAAGCCAGCCCGAGTTTCAGGATCGCCTACAAACTGCCGCAAACCTTCGAGCGCTTTCATGCGCACCGCGGCATTCGGATCATGCTCCACGCTATACAACAGCGCGTCGCGAACATCCGTTCCCGGGTCGTTCTTCAGCATCTCCACCGAATCCACGCGAATGGCAGGATCTTCCGGATCGCGCGCAGCCTGGAGCAGCAGGCGCCGCACCGCATCGTCGCTCACGCGCCCGGTCACTTCCTGCTGCTGCACTTGGTCCAGAATGATCCGGACCCCATTGCTTGCCGGCTGGATATCTCGAATTCGCGCCGTCGTGGGCCCCAGCATACTCATGGCGTTCGTGCCGTTCAGTCCCACGCCGCCCGGCAGACCGTTCCGGTCAATCCAGCGGGCCGATAGAAAACCGATCGATACCAGGAGCGAAGCCAGCGCCAGTCGCGACGACCAGCGAGTGCCCGAGAATCCGAAAGATTCTATCCGCCCCAGCCAGGATCGAAAAAGATTTCGCTTGGGCTTTGTAACGGCAAGGGACGCTTTCAGGTCCTGACGGCACTGCGAAAGCAGATCCAAAGCAACGTCCTGGCGCTCCGCGTTCAAAGCGCTGTGCCACTGCTTCTCTCGACCCAAAGCCTGCTGGCAGAACGCACACGAACCCAGGTGCTTTTCAAGCGCGTCTTCTTCGCCGAATTCGAGCTCTCCGTACAAATACAGCGAGAGATTGGTTTGGACCTGCTGGCAATTCATACAAAATCCCCAAGAGCTGCACGCATCTTCTGAGTCGCCCGGAAGAGGCAGTTTTTCGCGGCTTCTTCGCTCACCCCAAGCGCTTCCCCGATCGCCTTCAGCTTCATGCCCTGGAAATGGCGCATTTCAAAAACGATACGCTCACGTGGCGTCAGGTGCCCAAGGACCTCCTGAATGCGCGAGCTGACCTCGTGACTCAACAACTGGCGTTGTGGATCGACATCCGCCCGGCGTTCCGGTAAGAACTGAAACCGGTCCACCTCGCCCGAAGCGGTTTCCATCGCCGAACCTTCTTCTTTGCGGACCTTGCGCTTCCGAATCTGATCAAGGCACAGGTTGGCGACGATCCGGTAAAGCCAGGTACTGAAGGCGCAATCGAAGCGGAACTTCGGGAGGTTGCGGTACACCCGGAGGAACGCCTCCTGGTACACATCCCGCGCATCCTCCTGCGAATGCAATAGATTCAGCGCCATCCGGAGGACGTTTTGGTCATAGGAGCGCACCAGTTGTTCGAATGCGTCTTCGTCGCCCCCCTGCGCCGCGCGGATCAGAGCGACTTCGTTTGTACGCTCGGGCGTCCCGCGCACCGCTATCGTTCCAAGAACTTCAACTTGGGGTTCCACCGGTTACATGGACGTGCGAAGGTGGGTTTTGTCACGAGTGCCGGAAGTTAGCTTGCTAACTCTATTTCTATCAGGCGCTTTGCCGGATCCAGAGAGGAAATACGGAAGCTGCGTACCTGGCCGGCCCGAACCACGTCCTGGCCGGAACCAGCGGCCCCGCCCTCTTTCCACTTGGCCGCCAGCATCGCACCTAGGGAAGAGACATCGGCGGGCTGGGCTTCATTTCGGCCGTGTTTCGTCTCACTTTTCGGCTGCAGCTTGCAGGTGGCAATCACGCCTTCACCCAGCTCCACTTTGGCCCGGTTCCCCTGAACCTCTACCAGCCGCCCGCTGACCGTTTCCCCGGTCCGGTGGTCGGAGATGTAATGATCGAGCGTAGTTGGCTCGAGTTGCTTCATCCCCAGCCGGATGCGCCGCCGTTCGCGGTCTAATTCCAAAACAGTAGCGCGTACGGTCTGCCCTTTCGCGAGTTTCTCTTTCGGATGGTCCAGCCGCTTTTCGTTCGTGATGTCGCCAATGTGGACCATGCCCTCAATTCCGTCGCCCAGTTCGACGAAAGCCCCGAACGGAGTCAGGTTTGTGACCGGCCCTTCCACTACGGAGCCGACCGGGAATCGCTCGGCGGCCGTGTCCCAGGGATCACCCAGGGCTTGTTTGTACCCAAGACCGATCCGCCGTTCCTCGGTATTGACTTGCAGCACCACTGCTTCCACGCGGTCGCCGATTTTCAGCAGATCGCCGGGTTTGCGCACACGCTTGTTCCACGACAGTTCGGAAAGGTGAATCAATCCATCCACGCCGGGCAGCAGTTCAACAAACGCCCCAAAATCCGTTAGCCGTGCCACTGTTCCGCTGACGCGATCGCCCACCTTGAACGTGCGTGCTGCCACCGTCCAGGGATCGTCCTGCAGTTGCTTCAGCCCCAGCGAGATCTTGTTCGCCGCGGGATCGATCTTCAGGATCTTGACATCCAGTTCATCGCCGGGTTTCACCAGATCGCTCGCTTTGCCCACGCGCGAATAGGACATATCGGCGACATGCAGCAGCCCATCGACGCCGCCCAGATCGACAAAAGCGCCGAAATCCATCACGGTGCGAACACGGCCATGCACCACCGCGCCCTCTTTGAGAGCCGAAAAAGCTTCCTGGCGGCGCCTCGCCTGCTCCTCTTCGAGCACGACGCGCCGGTCGACGACCACATCCTCTTTTTCTACATCCAGCTTCGTAATCCGGCACTGGATCTCCTGCCCGACCAGGTTCGTCATCTCGTCGGCATCGCGTGCGCCGCTACGGGACGCGGGCATGAAGGCGCGGACGCCGATATCCACGCGGAACCCGCCTTTCACCTGCTCCGCGACAACGCCCCCAATGTTCCGCTTCTGCTCAAAAGCCGCTTGGAGTCCGGTCCAATCTTTCGGACGCGTCACTTTGATGGTGGACAGTTCGTAGTAGCCTTCGCTATTTCGAGGACCGATGGAAACCGTCACTTGCGCACCGACATGCGGAGGATCGGGTTGGGTTTCTGCCCACTTGGAAGGCGCAAGCGAGCCCTCTATCTTCCGGCCAATATCCACCAAAATGGCCTCCGGACCCACGGACACAACCGTCCCCGCAACCGTTTCGCCGTGCGCAGCGTCGGCGGCGTGTTGTTGTTCGAAATTTGACAGAATTTCAGCGAAACTCGTGTCTTCCCGCGTACTGCTCTCGTCCGCGGCGATCGAGGGATCGGGGTTCAAATTACTCATGACTGCGAGGATGCCCTTATTCTGTCATAGAGTGGCAGAAAAACTCCCGGAGCAGAGTTCAGAGCGCTGGCTCACCTTGAAGCGCCACGATGTTGCGTGGCTCCTTTTCATTCTGATTCTGATCTTCACCGCGCCGGAGACGAGTTATCAGGCGCTGATCATCCTGCCGGTTCTGGGAGCGTTTCAGATTATCGAGCCGCGCTTGAAATTCTTCGCTTCCAAGCGCGGACAAGTGATTTCAGTCACCCTCAAGATGGTTCTGAGTTATCTGCTGGTGGGCTGGACGCACTCGATCAACAGCTACTATCACCCGATCTTCTTTATACCGATCGTCTCGGCTGCGTCGACTTTCGAGCTGCTGGGCGTGGTGGTGGTGACAGTCATCATCTGGGCGGCTTACTTTTCCTTTCTGCTTCCGATTTACATCGATTACCGCATCTATCCGCTCACATCCGAACAACTCGGTGTGATGTCAATTCAGGCGATTTTCTACGGAGTCGTGGCTTTCGCGGTTTACGAGCAGGCTCGCGCCAAGCGCGATGAAATGCAACGTACGCAAGAAGCTGCCCAACGCCTCGCCGAATCGAATAAGAGCCTGCGCGAAGCCCAGGCATCTCTGCGCCGGAGCGAACGGCTGGCGGCCCTGGGCCAGCTTACTGCCGGACTCGCTCACGAACTCAGAAACCCGTTAGGCACAATCAAGGCATCGGCGGAAATGCTAACCAAGGGCGGGCTGCAGGGCCGGCCCGAAGTCATGGCGGAAATGGCCGGATACATTACAAGCGAGGTGGATCGCATGAACGGCTTGGTGTCGCGATTTCTGGATTTCGCGCGTCCGCTCCGGGTGCGTCCCGTGAGGGCGGAGTTGCAGCCGGTCGTCGAAGATGTGATCCGGCAGCATGCCGAATTGGCGAAGAGCCGCTCGGTGGCGGTTTCGGAGCGAATCAGCCATCAGCCGTTCTCTTTCGAGTTCGATCCCGATCTGCTGAAGGTTGCGCTTTCGAATCTGGTGCAGAATGCCATTCAGGCGAGCGCGGCCGGGCAGAACGTCGAAATCCGGGCCGAGATGAGAGACGAAGATGTCATGATCTTTGTGAGCGATCACGGCCACGGAATCGACCAGCAACACTTGGAAAGCATTTTTAATCCGTTCTTCACGACGAAGGCGCAAGGCGTAGGCTTAGGACTGGCGATTGTCGCAAAGATTGTCGATGAGCACCGGGGGCACATGAACGTCTTTAGTGAAGTGAATAGCGGGACCCGTTTCGAAATGACTTTACCGAAGAAGCAGCAGCAATCCTGAATTCAATGGCGGCCGGCAGAATTCTCATCGTCGAAGACGAAGACAAGCTTCGTCGTGTGGTGCAACTGCATCTCGAATCAGCCGGTTTCGAGGTGGACGGCGCGCCTACCGCCGAACAGGCCATGCCTCTGGCCACCGTGGCCAACCTGATTATCACGGATCTGCGATTGCCCGGAATGGATGGCTTGCAGCTTATTCAGCAGTTGCAGGCGAGAGGCATACCGGCGGGCGTGATTGTTATCACCGCGCATGGTTCCGTCGAAACCGCGGTCGAGGCCATGAAGCTGGGCGCGGCGGATTTTCTGCAAAAGCCGTTTTCGCTCGATCATCTGGCGACAGTGGTTCAGAAGGCCATGGCCGTGCAGGCGCTGCGCGCCGAGAATCTGCGCCTGCGCGAGCAGCTCGATCAGCGCTATCAGTTCGACAACATCGTGGGCCGGAGCGCATCGATGCGCGAGATTTTCCATACCGTGGAGCGCGTCGCGCCCACACGCACCACCGTCTTGTTGGCCGGCGAAAGCGGAGTGGGAAAAGACATGATTGCGCGCGCCATCCATCAGCATTCGCCACGCAAGAACCATTCGTTCGTGAAAATCAATTGCACCGCGATCCCGGAGAACCTCATGGAGAGTGAGCTTTTCGGCTACGAGAAAGGCGCGTTTACGGGCGCAACCACCAGCAAGCCCGGGAAATTCGAGCAGGCGGATCAGGGGACGGTCTTTCTGGACGAGATTGGCGACGTGCCCGGCAATATTCAGGTGAAGCTGCTGCGGATTTTACAGGAGCGCCAGTTCGAACGGCTCGGCTCAAACGTCACGCGAAACGTAGATGTGCGGGTGATTGCCGCGACAAACGTCGATCTGCGCGCGGCTTTAGAAGAAGGCCGCTTCCGCGAGGATCTCTACTACCGGTTGAACGTAGTACCCATCAGCATCCCGCCTCTGCGCGAGCGCAAGGAAGACATTCCATTCCTCGCGATGCATTTCGTTCAGAAACTGTCGCGGGATCTGGGGACGCTGGCGAAAGAGATCAGCCCCGCGGCGATGGACAAACTTGTCGCGCACGCCTGGCCCGGCAACGTACGCGAATTGGAAAACACCATCGAGCGGAGTTTGGTCCTCGCGTCCAGTGAAGTGCTGCAACCGGCGGACATCCGTCTGGAACCACCCCGCAATTCGGTTGTGACTGCCTCGCAGCAGGCGCCATTATTGCCCGAAGGCGAAACCCTGGAGCACTGGGAACAGATGATGATCCGCGAAGCCCTACGCCGCGCAAACGGCAACAAAAGCCAGGCCGCGCGGATGCTCGGCCTAACCCGAAACGCCCTGCGCTACCGGTTATCTCAAATGGGCATGGAAAACGGCGCGCAGGATGAGAGCGAATCCGTCGCAGGGTAGGCACACCGCCGCTGCACGCGATGCCCGGGTGGTACCGTATACACATGAAACGCACAAATCTTGTGCTGGATGAGCATCTGCTCGCAGAGGCCACTCGCGTGTTGGCGGCTCGAACATATTCCGCAGCCGTGAATACCGCGCTCGAAGAAGTCATCCGCATACGAAAAATCCAGAACATACCGCAGTTTTTTGGATCGCGTATCTGGGAGGGAGACCTGTCTCAAATGCGCGAGGACCGGCCATCCCGCCGGCGCGGTAAAAGCGGTAGAAAATGATCCTGGTGGACACTTCGATATGGATTGAACTCCTGACCAGAAAACCGCGCCGCGCCATTCGGGAGCAAGATCTGCTAAGCTTCGCGACCTGCGGTCCTGTCGTTCAAGAAGTATTACAGGGCCTTAGACCAGATCCTCAGAGCGACGCATTTCGCATGGCATTGCTTGCAATTCCGGTGCTCAGCGATCCAATCCCGCTCAGTTTGTTCGTCTCCGCAGCGGAAATTTACCGGCAGGGCAGACAACGAGGCTTTACCATCAGGTCGTCCGTCGATTGTCTGATCGCCGCGATTGCTATCGATAATCGCGCGTCAGTATGGCATCGAGATCGAGACTTTGACGCCATCGCCCGATACACCGGGCTGGCCGTGGCACGATCCGGATCGATCTGATTTCAGAGACCGGGTGTCTTTGGGGCAGGGACGGAGGATAAACCGAAAGCCGCCTCTCTTTGCTGGCATGTCTCGAGGACGCGCCGCGTGGAAGCCACGGAGGCTGCATCCATGCGGTTTCGCCGCCCTTTCCGAAAAGCTGCTTCAACAAGTCACGACGGAGTGGCCGCGTATTCGCAAACGTCAATAGCGAAACGCGCTGTGTGGTCGTGAGTTCGTTATACTCTTGTCTCCAGGCCAGCATCTGATCCCGTCCGCCAAATCGATTACAGGAGAAACCGTGAAACCAAATCGCCGCATATTTTTCGGATTTGCCGCCGCGCTTCTGGCCTTGTTTCGCGCCAAAGCGCAGCCGGTACCGGCAAAGTCGAGCGCAAAAGAAATCGCTCGACACGCTTTAACAGGGCCACAGCAGGGTATGGAAGCAGTTCTGGTTGACGTGACATCTGCAGCGGGCGCCCCGTCCCATATCCACCGGCATCCCGGCTTTGTCCTCGGCTATGTTCTCGATGGCGCGTTGAAGTTCGCGATCAATAACGCGGCGCCTGAGATCGTACCTCGTGGCGGAACGTTCTTCGAGCCGGCTGGGGCAGTGCACTCGACTGGTGAGAGCGCTGAACCAGTCCAGCCAGTCCGATTTCTAGCATTTCTGGTCGTACCCAAGGGCAGCCCCATCGTTCTCCCCGCATGACCATGCCCAACGTGGATTTCGAGACGGCCTTCCTTCGCGCCGCGCTCGCTGCCGGCTTTTTCTCTGCGGTGGCTGACCGCTTCGGTCTTTGGGGCCCGCCCGGCACCCAGCACGCTGCGTGGGGGAATATGGCGCACTTTTTTCGATATGTCGCGATACTCAACCCGTGGTTTCCGGCCGCACTCATCCCCACTGTAGGATGGCTCGCGACATTCGCCGAGAGCGCATTGGGCTTGTTACTGCTTGTCGGATTTCAGACGCGGTGGGCCGCGCGCCTGAGCGGTTTGTTGCTGCTTGCATTCGCGTTCGGCATGACCGCAGGCACCAATATAAAAAGCGCGTTCGATGCGTCCGTCTTTGCTGCATCTGCCGGCGCCTTTCTGCTGGCCAAAGCATCGAGATTTCCCTGGAGCATCGATTCGATGCTGCAAACCAAATCCCATTCAGAAGCAAACAAGGGAATGACCTTGTAACGCCTTCGAACAAGCTGATCGGCAATTGATCAGCCCAAGATGATCTTACGGGCTTCTCCCTCTGGGTCATTTACCATTCGGCAATCGTTGTCCCAGAGCATGGTCTTATTCGTTTCGGGGTCGGACGGTTCCCAAGGGATGCCGGGTATGCTGGGCTTCCCATTCGCAGCGAAAGCCGCCCAGCAAGAAGCCATCTTCTTCGCAAGATTCTGGGCTTCGGGTGTGTTGCCCGTACCCTGTTCGCAGCGCTTCGTGTTATCGAAGCAGAATTGCAGTTCGGCAGTATGCCACGCGCCAGGCACGCCGTCGAGAATCGGAGTCTGCCAGGTGAAATAGTATGCGTAGGCGGGCGCGGCATGGAGGTCGTGCTTGAGCTTGGCCATCTTCACAACGTTGTTTCGCATGGACAGCCCATTGAGCCCAGGCCTGCCGGAACATATATAGGACAGCGTTTGTATCTTCTTCTCCGGGTACGCCTTCTTCAACGCAGCGATAATGGCACTGGCCTTTTCTTCGCCATATGTTTTGGCCAGATTTGCGTGCCACTGCTGTTCGGTGGGACGAGAAGACATCTGATTGCCTTCTTCGCTGACCGACCCGATTAGCATCGGCACATGCTTCGACACTTCCGGAGCGGCATCGAAGAACGACCTCATGTTAATCACTTTGCCATCCACGCAGGGTGACCAACCGACGCGAGGCGTTCCGGGAGCCCCGGGTCCCATACGTGCTCCGGGGGGATTGATCTTGGCGGCGGCAGCATTGCCCGCAGCGAACAGCTTGGACCATTCCATTTTCTGCAGTGACTGGATGTCGTTCGAGGCAAGCCCAAGGTCTTTCATCACTAAACGGGCGAGTTCCCTCTGCTGGTCGCGGGTGGGGATGTTGCCGCCCCCTCCGGATTGGGCGGAGGCTCGATGGAACAGACCGGATGCGGAGGTCATACCCATCAAAGTCGTCACCTTCGATCCACCGCCAGACTGGCCGTAGATCATCACCCGATCGGGATCGCCCCCGAAGTTCTCGATATTGTCACGGACCCACCGCAGCGCCGCGACCAGGTCCGTCATGCCCACATTGGCGGAGTCCTCGTACGCCGCCCCGCCAATTTCGGATACATCGAAGAAGCCCAGAATGTTCAGACGGTGATTCACCGACACCTGCACGACATCGTGGTGCCGCGCCATCTGGGCGCCATCCTGCGAGGGCAGCTCATACGAAGAACCAAAGCTGAACCCGCCGCCATGCAGGTACAACATCACTGGTCGCTTGCCGCTCAGGCTGGGCGTCCAAATGTTCAGCTTCAGCATGTCCTCGCTTTGCCATCCGTCATCCCAGTCGAAAAGAAAGGTCTGCTCGATGCTCGTCCATGGGTGCAAGGTTTGCGGGCAGTTGGCTCCGTAGACCAGCGCTGGATACTCGTCGCTCCAGGGCGCGGGCGGTTTCGCAGGAAGCCAGCGGTTTTCGCCGGCGGTTGTCTGGCCGTACGGCACGCCTTTGAACGTGAAGACTCCGTCAACCAGGAATCCTCGCACCCTGCCATACTGCGTTTTCGCGACGGCGGAACGCGGGGTGGAGCAGTTTCCGGGTTCCTGGTGCGCTCCGGTTTTTATGCTGTCCGAGGCCAAAGCGAACGGTGCGCCCGCGGCGCCCAGGCTTGCGGTTGCTCCCAGAAGCAGCGCATGTCGACGGCTGAGAATCGTAGGATCGAACGGCTTAGGCATGGATGTATGGTCGCTGTCTTATGCAGGTTGATGTGCCCCGCTGTCCGGCGTGCACGAGTGACTGCGGGCTGTCAACCACGGTTGCTGAATACTGTATCGCAGTCCTTGTCCACACCTGACGTTCCGAACAGTTACAATGGCAGCCCATTCAACAGGCCGCAGTACCTTCATATTCCTTGATGCTTGAAGTATCACGCTTCAGTCCTTGGCAGTCTGGATATCGGACAACTTTCGGTGGGTCCCGAAATTGACGCATGACACGCTCCCAGAGCACTCCGTTTGAAATTCTCCTGCATAAATTGTAAGATGCATATGTGGCACCGCCACAGGAGGACTGCATGCGCGAATCGAAACTCGACCTCTTACAAGGCACCCTGGACCTAATGGTGCTACAGACGCTTGCTGCGATGGGCTCGCTGCACGGATACGGCATTGCCCGGCGCATTGAGCAGGTAAGCGGCAACCAAGTCCTGCTAAACCAGGGAACCATTTATGCATCCTTGGTGCGCTTGCAGCAGCGCGGATGGATCGCCGCCAAATGGGGCACCTCGGACAACAATCGCAAAGCGAAGTTCTACTCCATTACCAAAGCCGGACGGAAGCAGCTTGCGCAAGATGCGGCTTACTGGCGGCGGCTGTCGGGCGTCATGGGGCGGGTCCTGGGCATGCAGGGGGAAGGGAGCGAGCAATGACCGGGTTCTTGCTGGAGGCGTTCAATCGGGTTCGTTCCTTCTTCCATAAACGGCCTCTCGATCATGACTTCGATGTGGAGATGGCTTCACACCTCGAAATGGCGGTCGAAGAGAATCTTCGGCGCGGCCTGTCCCCGGCGGAGGCGCGCCGGCAGGCATTGGTTCAATTCGGCGGGGTGCAGCAGGCGCTTGAGCAACATCGCGAGTCTCGCGGGCTGCCTTGGCTCGACGTGCTCATGCAGGATCTGCGCTTTACGTTTCGCACCATGCGGCGCGACCGCGGATTTGCGGCTATCGCCGTCCTGATTCTCGCGCTCGGCATTGGCGCGAATATCGCCGTCTTCAGCGTGGTGAACACCATTCTGCTGCGCCCCCTTCCGTTTCGCGATCCGCAGCAGCTTGTGCGCATTGTAGAGAAAAATCCCAAAGCCGGTGAATCCACCAAAACCTATACGGCGGATGCCACTGAGGACTTCCAAAAACAAAACCGCTCTTTTCAATCTGTAAGCGGCTACTTCGCCTTTACTGCACCGGACAATTTCAAACTGATCGGAAATAGCCAGCCGCTTCCTGTTACCGGCATCCTGGTCGCGGAGCACTTCTTCCAGACGCTTGGCGTCAACCCGTTCTTGGGACGACTCTTCAGGCCGGAAGAATTCGTGAAACACGCCGCTCCTGCGACGCTCCTAAGTTATCCGTTCTGGGAGCGGCAGCTCGGCGGGAATCGCAACATCATTGGACAGGCAATCAACCTGAATGGCACGCCTGTCACGGTCGTCGGCGTGCTACCGGAGACGTTCGATTTTGGCTCGGTCTTTTCGCCAGGAGCCAGGGTCGATCTCTTTACTCCGTACATCATGGATGATTTCCGTGACGACGGAAACGATCTCGCTCTCATTGGCCGCCTCAAAAAGGGAGTCACGCTGGCGCAAGCACAGCGCGAGGCGGATGAGATCTTCCCGCAGCTCTATTTCGAACACAAGCATCCGGAGTACGGGAAGGGCTACACCGGACAGCTTACCGGATTGAAAGAGTACATCAGCGGCAAACTGCGGCGCTCGTTGATTGTGCTGTGGTGCGCCGTGGGGTTGATTCTGCTGATCGTTTGCGTCAACCTCTCGAACCTGCTCCTGGCTCGGGCCGCGGCGCGCAGCAAGGAATTCGCCATGCGCGGCGCTTTGGGGGCGCAACGGGGGCGCCTCGTTCGCCAGTTGCTCACCGAAAGCCTGGTTCTGTCCGCAGCCGGTGCGGTGCTGGGGCTCGGGCTGGCCTTTGCCGTCATCTCGTACCTGGCCCATCAGGGATCGATTGCGTTGCCGTTACTAAGCAGCGTCCGAGTGGATGGAACCGCCCTGGCCTGGACGCTCTTAATCGCAGTGGGCGCAGCCGTGCTCTTCGGACTTGCTCCGGGATTCCGGATGTCGCGCGCCGATTTGCAGGAGGCGCTCAAGGACAGCGGCCACGGATCAACCCAAGGCAGAAAACACGACCGCCTGCGCTCGGCGCTAGTGATCGCGGAAGTGGCTCTAGCATGCGTTTTATTGGTCGGCGCGGGGCTGCTGTTGCGCAGCTTTTTGCGAGTCTTGGATGTCGACCTGGGCTTCGAGCCAAGCCATGCAGCCGCCATCAGCGTGGACTATAACGATGGTCGAAGTGCAGCCAAACGGGCATCGATCTGGCAGGAAGTGGTGCGCCGGGCCTCGATGATCCCTGGCGTCGAGGCAGCGGGCATGACCGACAATCTGCCGATGAGCCGCAATCGGAGTTGGGGCATCAAGGCCAAGGGCGGGGACTACGACGGCGGAAAATTTCAGGCCATCTTCGTCTACATCATTTCCCCGGGGTACCTCAAGGCGATGGGAATGCGCTTAATCGAGGGCCGCGACATCGGTTGGGAAGACCTTTTCGATAACCGGAATGTGGTGATCATCAACGAAACGGTCGCGCGCAAGCTGTGGCCGGGGCAGGATCCGATCGGGCGCATAGCCATCGCGGGCGGCCAGGAGACCCGTGTGATCGGCGTCATTGCCGATGTTCGCGAGACCAATGCGGAAGAGAATGCCGGATGGCAGATGTACCTGCCCGCGACAAAGCAGTTCGGGCCGGAAGGATCGGAACTCGTGCTCCGTTCGAAACTGCCTCCCGCTACCCTCGCACCAACCGTGATGCGGATGCTGCGCCAGATCAATCCTGGGCAGCCCGCGACGGAGTTCAAGCCCATCCGGAATCTGGTGGACCATGCGACCTCGCCGCGGCGCTTCTTTGTGCTACTGGTTGGAATCTTTGCCGGGCTGGGATTGTTGCTGGCTTCGCTCGGGATTTATGGAGTGATCTCGTACTCCGTCACACGGCAAACCCAGGAGATCGGCATCCGCATGGCGCTTGGCGCTACCCAGTCGCGAGTCTTGTTTGGCGTGATCGGGAAGACTTTGCGCCTGGCATTCGTGGGCATTGCCGTTGGGACCGTAGTCTCCATAGGAGTTGCCCGTCTGATTGCTTCTCTTTTGTTTGGAACGTCGCCAACCGATCCGTTTACATTTCTTGGGATGCTGGTGCTATTGGGGACTGTCGCGCTGCTTGCCGGCTATATTCCGGCGCATCGGGCTTCGCGAATTGATCCAATGCTCGCGTTACGGACAAACTGAAGATCACCGCAACCAATCTTCTAACTGAATCTTCGCTTCCGTGCCGGCATCGCGGTACTTCACAATTACCGGCGTATATAGCGAAATGCCCCATTCCTTGCCCGGCCCGGAACTAACCGCGCGCGAACCCGCCACCACCACAGCTTCTTCCGGAATGATCAGCGGCGTTTCGTCCGTTGCTCGATGGACCATACCGCGCACCAGATCGTACACCGGAGTCGAGCGGTTCAGAATCGTTCCGCTGCCGAGCACGGCGCGCCGCTTCACAATGGTTCCCTCATACACACCGCAATTTCCGCCAACCAAAACCTCATCTTCGATAATGACCGGCATGGCCCCCACTGGCTCCAGCACGCCGCCGATCTGCGAAGCCGCCGAAATGTGACAATTACGGCCGATCTGAGCGCAGCTCCCGATGAGCGCGTGCGAATCGACCATCGTGCCGTCCGCGATATACGTGCCCACGTTGATATACATCGGCGGCATGCACGTGACGCCGCGCCCCACATAGCAGCCGTCGCGGATGCTCGATCCGCCGGGCACGATACGCACGCCGTCGGCCAGAGAGAATCGCTTTAACGGATACGTATCTTTATCGAACGCTTGCGGCGCGAGACTCACCATTCCGCCTATGCGGAATCCGAGTAGGATTCCCTTCTTGACCCAACTGTTCACGCGCCAGCCCGTGCTCGATGCTGGATCGGGCTCGGCCGAACGAATCGCCCCACTGTTCAGCAGATCCCGAAATGCTTCAAAGAGCTGCCGGTCCTCGGGAGAATATGCAGAAGGTTTTTGTTCAAATAGCCGTTCGATCGACTCCTGAAGCCGCTCGACCCTCAAACGCGGGCTCCCGCAAGCAATCCGAGTTGCTCCAACACGGCTTCAATTTTGCGCTGCGATGCTTCTTGCGGCGGCACGAGCGGCAGCCGCCAAACCGGTTCCAGCAGGCCCATGCGCGCCATCGCAAACTTCACCGGTCCCGGACTCGTTTCGACAAAATTAATCTCCATCAGCGCTTGGTATTTGCGCTGCATCTTCCGGGCCTTGTTAAAATCGCCGTCGAGCGCGGCATGAGTCAATGCAGTAAATTCCGCCGGAATTTCGTTTGCGATCACCGAGATCACGCCGCGCCCGCCCAACGCAACCAGCGGCAGTGTCACGGCATCGTCACCCGAGAGCACGATGAACGATTCCGGCACGCGCCCCAAAATGCTCGCCATCTGCGAAATGCTTCCGGACGCTTCTTTGATCCCGATGATGTTCTTAATTTCCGCCAGCTTCGCCACCGTAGCGGGTTCGACATTAACCGCCGTGCGCGGCTGCACGCTGTAGACCACAATCGGAAGCGAAGTCGATTCCGCAATCGCGCGATAGTGCTGGAACAATCCTTCCTGGGTCGGTTTGTTGTAATACGGCGTCACCGACAAAATCCCGGAAACGTGCATCTCTTCCAACTCCCGGATCATTTCGATTACTTTGCGCGTATCGTAGCCGCCCGCTCCCGCGAGCACGGGCACACGTCCGCGCGCCTCCTCCACCGTGATCTCCACCACGCGCAAGTGTTCCTCATGCGTGAGCGTCGGGCTTTCGCCAGTCGTGCCGCAAGGACAGAGAAAATCGATCCCGGCCTCAATTTGCCGGTTCACCAGCGCTCGCAACGTTCGTTCGTCAATCGATAAATCGGATCGAAACGGCGTTACCAAAGCCGTGCCGCAACCTGTGAACATATGCCTCCTTTGTGCGTTTATGCACTACGCCCCGCTCCGAACAGAACCTCGTCGAAGCTATAGACGCCCTTGCGGTCCTGAATCCATCTTGCTGCTTTCAGCGCCCCTCGCGCAAACCCTTCGCGGCTGCGCGCCGTATGCCGCAGCGTAATCGTATCCGCCGCTGAATCGAAGCCGATCTCGTGCGTTCCCGGATGCTTCCCTGCCCGGTTCGAACTCACATCGATCTTGCGTGGATATCCCGCCTGCTCCATCGTCCGCACAAGCTGAAGCAATGTTCCCGAGGGCGCATCTTTCTTTGCGTCATGGTGAATCTCCCAGGCCCAGGCGCCGTATTCAGATTCATCGCGCAACAGCTCGGCCGCCAAGCCTGCCAGTTTGCGAAACACCGCCACGCCCACGGAAAAGTTCGGGCTCCAGACCAGCCCGGTTCCCGCCTGCTCTACCGCCAGCGTCACGTCGCGCAATTGAGCAAACCAGCCCGTCGTCCCGGTCACCGCCGGAATTTTCGCTTCCGCTAATCGCTTCAGATTGGCCGGAGCAGCTTCCGGCGTCGTGAACTCGATCGCAATATCCACGCCGGCAAAATTAACTCCATCTTTATCTCTCGTGACCCGCAGAGCGACTTCAAAGCCGTATTCCGGCGCAAGCTGCTCCACCATGCGGCCCATCTTGCCGTAACCAACCAGCGCCAGTTTTCTAGATCCGCTCTCCACTGCTCTCAATCGAATACCGCCGGATCAAGCTCTGTAAAAAATTCGTTGTGCAGCACGCCCACCACGTCATGCAGATCCTGCTCGGAAACTACAAATCCCAGGTTTAGCAAAGACGCTCCCTGCGAAATCATCCGGATATTTTTTTCTTGCAACACCTGAAACGCGCGCCCCGCAATGCCCGGCGTGTGCCGGATATTTTCTCCCACCAGGCACACGATCGCCTGCCCGTCTTCCATGCTGACATCCGCGAACTGTTCCAACTCCTCGCACACCGCCGCCAGATTCTCCCGGTTATCGATGGTCAGCGAAACGCTCACTTCCGATGTGGACACCATATCGACGCTGGTCTCGTAGCGGTCGAATACCTCGAAAATCCGCCGTAAGAATCCATAGGCCATCAGCATGCGCGTCGAGCGCACATTTAAGATCGTGATGTTCCGCTTGCACGAAATCGATTTCACCGGATTCTTGCACGGCACGGCCTCCGCGGTAATGCGCGTTCCTCCCGCTTCCGGACGCCGCGAATTCAAAATGAGCACGGGAATATTTTTCTCTACAGCAGGCAGCACGGTGGAAGGATGCAACACTTTCGCGCCGAAGTAGGCCATCTCCGCCGCTTCCGCGAACGAAATGCTCTTCACGCGATGTCCGCCCGTTATGATGCGCGGGTCGGCCGTCAACATGCCATCCACATCGGTCCAGATTTGGATCTCTTCCGCCCCGATCCCCGCGCCCACAATCGCCGCCGTGTAGTCGGAACCGCCGCGCCCGAGCGTAGTGGTCTGTCCGTCGCGCGTCGATCCGATAAATCCGCCCATCACCACAACCGCTGTCTCCGCTGCCGGCCGCACGCGCTGGCGCAGCAGATCATACGTCTCTTCGAGCAGCGGTTGCGCCTGGGTAAACCGGTCATCGGTAATCATCACGCGCCGCGAGTCCACATGTTGCGTCCGTATGCCCGCCGACCGGAACGCAAAGCTGACCACCAGGCTCGACAGCCGCTCCCCCAGGCTCGCAATGGCATCCATCGAGCGCGGCGACAATTCGCCCACCACGGACAAGCCTTTCACCAGTTCGTCCAACCATTCGAAATGCGTGCGCACATAACGATCCAACTCTGCTGCCGCGCTGCCCGCCAGCGCCAGACCGTGCGTCAGGTGATGCGCCCGCAGCTCGTCCACAATCGTGAGCGCCTGTTCCCGCCGGCCCGCCGCTGCTTCGCGCGCCGCTTCCAGCAGTTTGTTGGTCGTCTTGCCCATCGCCGAAACCACCACCACCGGCTGCCGCTTCACGTACGTCTGCACAATTTGCGCAACGCGCGCCACGGCTTCCTGCGATTCGACGGAAGTTCCGCCGAATTTCATCACGATCATCGGCGCTAATCGAGAAAGCCTTCGGACGCCATTAATTCCGCGTTCAGCACGGCCGCGCCGGCCGCTCCGCGGATCGTATTGTGGCCGCAGCCGACAAATTTGATATCGAGCACGGGACACTCCCGCACACGGCCCACAAACACACTCATGCCGTTTTCGCGCCCGGCATCGCGCCTCGGCTGCGGCCGGTCCTGCTGCTGCAAATAAATCACCGGACGCGCCGGCGCGCTCGGCAGATTGCGCTCTTGCGGTACGCCCCGAAAACTCTCCATGGCGTCGCGCACGTCCTCCGGCCGCGGCTTCGAAGAGAATTCTACTGAAGTCGCCACCATGTGCCCGTCCGTCACCGCCACGCGATGACACTGCGCGCTCACCCGCGCATGCAACGGCGCGGCTTTGCCATTCGCAATCTCGCCCAGGATCTTTTGCGTCTCCTGCTGCATCTTCTCTTCTTCGCTGCCGATGTATGGGATCACGTTCGCCAGAATGTCCATCGACGCCACGCCCGGATATCCAGCGCCCGAAACCGCCTGCATCGTCGCCGCCATCACGCGCTTGATTCCAAACTGCACCAGCGGCGCAAGCGACATCGTCAGCACTACCGTCGAGCAGTTCGGGTTTGTCACGATCATTCCCTTCCAGCCGCGATTCCGCTGCTGCGCGTGAATCAGCGCCAAATGCCCTGGATTGATCTCCGGCACCACCAGCGGCACGTCCGGCTCCATCCGGTGATTGCGCGAATTCGAAACCACAATATGACCCGCTTGCGCGAACTCGCGCTCGATCTCGGTCGCCACAGAGGCATCCATCGCCGAAAACACCAGCCGCGGCGCATTCGCTGGCCTCGAATCCGACACCACGATCTCCGCGGGCTCACCAGGCATTTCGCCATCCAGCCGCCACGCCGTCGCCTCGCGCAACTTCTTTCCAGCCGACCGGTCGCTCGCCCCCAGCCACGTCAACTTGAACCAGGGATGCCCTTGCAAAAACCGGATGAAATGCTGGCCCACCATGCCGGTGCCGCCCAGTATGCCGACTTCAATCGCTTTCACTGCTTCGATCCAATCCTTAGTTAATTTGAGAGTTTGTCCACCAGCCGCTTATACAATTCCACGGCTTCCAACAGTTCCGATTTCGGGATTCGTTCCTCGCTCGTGTGCGCGACGTGAATAGATCCGGGCCCAATCAGAAACGGCTTTCCCCAGGCTCCGTGAAAAGCTGGGATATCGGTAGTGAAGGCCACTACCGTCGTTGCGAATCCATCCAGCGATCCTAACTGCACCGCCGGAATAAACAGAATCTCCTGCGCCTCGCAATCCGGAGCCGCCGCGCGTTGAATGCTCTCGCGCAGCTCCGAAACGTCGCCTACAACGCGGATAAAAATCTCCGCGCGCGCTTCATCCGGAATCACGTTCGGAGCACGACCGCCCTGAATCGTCCCGATGTTCAGCGTGCTGGGCCCCAGCGTGTCGCTCACCGGCAGCTTCACGCGCCGGATGCGCCCGAGTGAATCGAGCAGCTTCTCAATCGCCGATTCGCCTAACTCCGGATACGCCGAATGCGCCATGCGCCCGCGCGCCACAATCTCATACCGAAGCGCGCCTTTGGACCCCAGCGCCAGCTTGTTTTCCGTCGGCTCGCCGTTGATCAAAAAACGGCTCCCGCGCGGATTCTGCGCCGCCACCAGCGCTCCGGCGCTGTTGCGCTCTTCACCCACCACGAACAGCAGACCGAAATTCCGCTTGCCTGCCTTGAGGCGCTCTTCCGCGGCCGTGATCATCGCCGCGATGATGCCCTTCGTATCGCAGGCGCCGCGTCCCCAGATATGCTCCTCGTCTTCTCGCGCCGGAAGGAACGGCGGCACGGTATCCATGTGCGTCGAGAGCACCACCGCCGGATCACCAAAACGCCCAAACACGTTTACCCGGCCCGCCTCCACCGGCATCTTCTCCACTTCCCCCGCATGCCGCGCCGCGAGCTCGCTCAGCAAATGCCATAAAAACTCGCCGATTTCGCCCTCGTTCGGGGTTATCGATTCAATATCGATAAGGCGGCGCGTCAGTTCGAAAACATGCATGAGTAGATCCGCTCTGGATGCGCGCATGTGGAACCCTGGCCGCTACAGAACCCTGAGCGTGAGCGAGGGGTTAATCCGGACACCAGGCGCGATAGGGCAGGAAAATGCTTTAAAAGTAACAGCATAGCAGAGCCGCTATACCCGCCCGGCCCCGCTCGGTTATGATCGTCAGCGGGGAACCGCCCATCATGCCCGAGAGCGCCCGAGCGCTATCCGAATCGCCTGCTACGGACCCACACGCGCATAGCATCATCATTGAACCGGGCCTGCTGCCGCGAACCTGGTGGCTGCTGCGGCGCGCTGTGTTTGCGGCGTATGAGGACAACTGCTTCGGAATCGCAAAGGGCGCGGCGTACTCGTTTCTTTTATCGCTTTTTCCAGTACTAACTACGCTCACATCGCTGCTGTTTCAAGCGAAAGCGGAATCCATCGTGCACGTGATCGCCACCTTCCTTGCGCAAATCGTGCCGCCCGGCACCGAAGACCTGGTGCTCTCCCGGCTCCGGGAACACGCCGGCAAGCCGTACTCGCTGGGAATTGTGGCCATCGTGGTTTCGCTTTGGGCCGGATCGGGCGCCATGATCAGCCTCATGGAAGGCTTCCAGGCCGCCTACCGCATTCCCTCGGGACGCCCGTTCGTGAAGCAGCGCGCCATGGCGATCTTTCTGGTGTTTATTGCGGCCGTTCCCGCCGTTGTCGCCTCCGCCCTGATCCTTTTTGGGGATCGCGGAACCGCCGCCTTCATTCACTGGATCGGCATTCAGGATATCAATGGACCGGTCGAACTCGCCTGGCGCATTGCCCGCTACGTCGTGGCTTTCTGCACTACCACGCTCGTCACCGGTTTGCTGTATTATTTCGGTCCAAATTACCGGCCCGAGCCGGCGCACGTGCAGAGCACGGCGAATTCGCGGTTTTTGCGCGTCTGGCCCGGCGCCTTTCTGGCCACTACGGTTTGGCTCATCACCACCGCCGGCTTCGCCTGGTACGTGGCGCACATGGCGCACTACAACATCTTTTACGGCAGTCTGGGAACCGTCATCATTCTGCTGATCTGGTTGTATTTGCTCGCGTGCATTGCGCTGATCGGCTGCGAGTTCAATGCTGAACGCGAACGGATGCATTCGCTCGCGATGCTGCATTAAGGTACGCCGGCCGCTTTCGCCGTACTTTCCTGCCCGGCCCCGACTGCCCACACCCCTTCGAAATCCACAAAATACGTTCCCACTTGCAGGTCGGGAAATCGCTCTCGCAGATATTCCGCCGCGCGCTCCAACTCCTCGCGATGGTGCTCCCGTTCCCTGAGTGCATCGCCGTCAAAACGGGCCAGTCCCCCGTAACCGCCGCAATCGGAATGCACCATCAGGATTACGCGCTTTGTTTTATGCAGCCGTATCGATGTCCGAATCTGTCCCGTCACGAATTCCCGCTGGCTCTCCGGTTCGGGCGAGGCGAGGCACTTCGCGCCGCCCGCCACCCGGATCACATCCGGATTCTCAATTCCGCACCGCTTCAGAAATTTGTTGAACGCGAGCCGGAACCGGTTGTCAAAGCAACACACCACTGCGGCATCGCACTCATAATTCGCGCGCTGCGCCTCGAAGTGAAATACCTTTTTCATCTTGTTCTATTCTCGCTTGTCCCTTGGCCAGCTACAGAACCCTGAGCGTGAGCGAGGCATCGTAAAATGAGCCGTGGCCCCGCCCGGCCGAGTCTTTCTCCTGTCGCCCGCTAAGGCCGGCGGCCCGCGTTATGACATGCTGTTGCGCGAGCGGGCCGGCTTCGATCTCGCGGTAAAACTCCGGCAAGGCATCGCCACCATCGGTGAAGTCTACGCATTTATCAGCGGCTTGTACTTTCGCGGCAAAATGGCCTATGCGGAAGCCTTTCAAGCTGCACCGGGCGGCATTCCTCCCGCGCTGGTGATTGTGCCCGGCGCCGGACTCGTTCCACCCGAAACACCCGTCACGATCGAGCAGCTTCAAACCATCGCCACCATCCCGGTCGACGAAAGCAATCCCGATTATCGCGACGCGCTGCTGTCCGCCGCGAAGCTCCTCGACCAGCACGCCGGTCCCGCCTGCCTCTATGTGCTGCTCGGCAGCGTGGCCAGCGGTAAATATACAATTCCGCTTCTTGAAATCTTCGGCGAACGCCTCCTGTTTCCGGCGGATTTCGTGGGCCGTGGCGATATGAGCCGCGGCGGGCTCATGCTCCGTTGTGCGCGATCGGGAACCGAGTTGTCTTACATTCCGGTAGCTGGAGCCGTGCGGCATGGCGTGCGTCCCCCCAAGTTGGAGCGATGGCGGAGGCCGTAATCTTTGTCGGTCTGCCCGGCTCCGGCAAGACGACGTACTTCGAGAAGCATTTCGCCGCAACTCACGCGCACGTCAGCCGCGATGTGCAGCGCACACCGCAGCAGGAAACCGCCCTGCTTCGCGATTGCCTCGATCGCGGTAAATCGTTCGTTTTGGATAACACCAACACCACCCGTGCGGCGCGCGCTCCTTATATACAGCAGGCAGAAGCAGCCGGCTTCCGCCTGCGCGCTTATTTCTTTGATACACCCGTGAGAACCGCCATCGGACGCAACAATCACCGGACAGACAAAAAGCCCATTCCCGTTCCCGCCATCCTGCGCGCCGCCAAATATCTCGAACCCCCTTCATTGGAGGAAGGCTTCGATGAAGTGCGAATCATCGCCGACGAGCACGCCGCTTGAGTAGCCCAATTCCGGTCAACCCGCAAGCGAGTAACAGAAGCGAGCCGGGCTCCGGCGTTAGCGTGGCCGCATAGCCGTGTGTGTGCCCGCTGGAATCGATATAACTCCCTACCAGTTCGTCGCTATCGTTGATACCGGTAACCGTAAGTGCCCCGGGTCCCAGGCCGGATAATTCGACTGTCGTGAGGATGTTATCGGTAACCACGAAGCCGGGCCCGCCTGCTGGTCCACCGCCGTTCCATATCCCAATGACCTGCCCGGAATTGTTGATGCCGGAAGCCTGCGCCCCCAGAGTGCCCGCAAATCCAAAATTTGTCGCCTGGTTCTGCACGCTGGAAAGCTGATACACAAACGAGGTCGTCGACTCCGGGCCTCGGTTGACAGCCACAACTTGTCCAAGGTTATTAATTCCGACCGCGAAAGCAGCAACATCGCCACTCCCAAACGGGAGAGTTTGAGTCGTCCCATTGCTGTATACAAACGCGAAAAGGCAATCATTACACGTCGGTGGAGTATTAATCACAACTGTCCCGGCAATCTGCCCTGTATCGTTAATCGAGGGATGATTGACCGAAGGAGCGCTCCCGAAATCGGTAAAAAGAGGTCCGGGAAGACTGATCTGTACAAAGGCGCCATTTTGCTCCACAAAGAGGCTGGTGCCGGATCTCCCCACGATCTGTCCAATATTATTGATGCCGGACGCAATGGTAGCGCCGTACGGTGCATCGATCGTGCTGAAGACACCGCCGGAATCGAGAAACCCGTGCTCCGCGCCGGCGCTGTCGATATAACGTCCGACGATCTGGCCCGCATTATTGATGCCGATTGCCTGAGTCGACGTGCTCCCCGGCACATCAATCGAAATGAATTTGAGCGTGATAGTCGGCCCGATCACTGGCTCGGCTCGGACCTCTGTCGCGCTCCATACCCCTGATAGCAAGCAACTTAACAATGCGACCCGCTTCATATTCCTCCTCCGGAAAGTGGCCTCATCATACGGTGATCCTTGCGGCCGTTCAATCCTTACTTTCGTACCAACCGTACTGCGGTCAGGCGAGCGCCGGTTTCCACCTTTCCGTTCCTATTACTCGCCGTCGTATTGGTCCTACAGAACCCTAACGCGAGGGGCCCCTCTGGCCTAAATCTCCGGCATTTATGCCTCCCACCTCTCACCGTTGGTCGCCATGAAGCTGCGCGATGTTGCCTGATGGATATCGAGTAACGCTTTCGAATGTCCGAGCCTTCGAAACGGAGCCGGGAGCGTGAGCGACCTTGACCTTATTTCCCCCACGCTAGAATGCTGATCGATGGCACGCTCCCTCGGCTCCCGCGCGCTCGCTGCAATCTGCGCGGTGCTGATCGTACTGCTTGCCGCTCTCGCCGTTGTTCAGTACCGCTGGTCGGCCCGCGTAGCCGCCGCTGACGCCCAGCGTGAAAAGGAACATCTCGATTCATCCGCCGCGCTGTTTGCCGCCAACTTTAACGGCCTCATCGAGCAGACGCTTCTGTTTCTCCAGAACGATGCGCGCGCTGCCCTCGAATCCGGCAAAACGCTCACCGGCGTTCCGAAAATGATTGCCGGCTTGTATTACCTCCAGATCCCGGCGCACGGCGCGCCCCAAGCGCAGCGCCTCACATCGGATGGGCGCTTTGTCGCGGTTCCCTTGCCGGAGTGGATCGCGGCCTCACGCTGCGACTCGTCTGCCGTGGAGCGCCCTCCTGCCCTGGTGACGCCCATTCTCAACGAAATCACCGAAGGCCGTATCGTGAAAAGAACATTCAATTGGCGGCCGAGCCGGTGCTTCGTCGCATCCTTCAATACGGACTATCTCCGCAATGCGCTCTTCCCACAGCTCATTCAACAGAGTTTCGGCCCAACCGCAGTGCGCGATTACGATTTCGCCGTGGTCTCTCGCAATCGCCCCAGTGACGCGTTTTACGGCAAACCCGCACACGCCGACCTGCGCCGGCCCTTTTTCTCGCTCGCGCCGAAACCGCTGAAACCGCCCCTGCCCGATAATCCGAAATCGAAGACAGCGGTCTTTTTTGTGCGCCAAATCACCGTGAACAGGGGCAAAGGACAAATGGCGGATCTGTTGGGCCCGGGTATTTGGGAACTGGACGTAGCGCACAAGAACATGCCCCTCGCGGCCGCCTTTGAACAGCGGCGCCGCCGCGACCTCTTACTCAGTGCCGGCGTGGAATTGCTGCTGATCGCCGCCATCGTCTTTCTCGTGATTGGAGCGCGGCGCATGCAGAAGCTCGCCGACCGCAAGATGCAATTCGTAGCAGGCGTTTCGCACGAGCTCCGCACGCCGGTGTCGGCCATCGCGATGCTTTCGCGCAATCAGGCGGACGGCCTGGTCACCGGCCCCGAGAGGGTGAAGCAGTATGGCGAATTGATCCATCAGCAGAGCCGCCGCCTGAACGAAATGGTGGAGCAGGCCTTGCAATATGCCGGAATTCACTCCGGGCTGCGGCGCGCGGCGAAAAATGAACTCGATGTGCGGCGTATTCTCGAACAAGCCGTGGATGCCCGCCGTGAAGAACTCGCGCGCAGCGGCTTTGCAGTCGAGATGGCCATCGCAGACCATTTGCCGCCCGTGCGCGGCGACGAACAATTGCTCCGCATGGCCTTCGACAACCTCTTGAGCAATGCGCAAAAGCATGCCGAACTGGGCCGCTGGATTCGCATCACAGCGGAGTACGACGCATCCGAAAAAGAGATTCGCATCAGTGTGGAAGATCGCGGCGCCGGTATCGATCCGGCGGATCAGGCGGAAATCTTCGAACCGTTCTCACGTGGAAGACAAGCAATCGAGGCGCAGATCCCCGGCTCCGGCCTCGGATTAAGTCTCGTGCGCAGCGCCGCCGAGCTTCATCGCGGCACTATCACGCTCGTGAGTGAACGCGGCCGTGGAAGCACCTTCACGCTGCATTTGCCCGTATGAGCCGCATTCTGTTCGTGGAAGACGAGGCGGCGTTTGCGGTGGGAACCATCGACCGGCTCACTGCGGAAGGATATGAAGTCGAGTGGGCGCAGACCGGAGCCGCCGGCTACGAACGGGCCCTCGAGCGGCCGTTCGATTTGATTGTGCTTGATGTCATGCTGCCCGGCAAGAACGGATTCGATATCTGCCGCGATCTGCGCCGCGAAGGTGTAAACGCGCCGGTCCTGATGCTGACCGCGCGCGGCGAGGTGGTGGACCGCGTCGTCGGGCTGAAGCTCGGAGCCGACGATTACGTCCAAAAGAACTGCGAGCCGGTAGAACTGATGGCGCGTATCGAGGCCTTGCTGCGGCGCTCGCGCGGCAGCGCCGTTACCGCGGGCCAAATTGGCGACCTGCGCATCGACCTGCAAAAGCACGAAGCGACCCGCGCCGGCAAGGCTCTGACGTTATCGCCCGTGGAGTTCCGGCTTTTGGCCTATCTCATGGAACGGCGTGGCTCGATTGTGCGCCGCGAGGAACTGCTCAAACATGTCTGGGGACTGAATGGCGATACCCTCAGCCGTACCGTCGACGTGCACATCGCCGCGCTTCGAAAGAAAATCGAGCCCGATTCGCGCTACCCCCGCTACCTACTCACCATCAAAGGCGCCGGCTACAAGCTCGCAACAGAACCCCGAGCGTAAGCGAGGGGCTTTTCCCCCTTCCTTCACCAAACTGCAAAATTCTTTTTCTCGCCCGCAATCACCAACTTAACCCGTTCCCGCACCCCTCGCCCGAACTTCCATCCCGCATCCTGGTCGCGAAAAGGAAATTCATGCTCGAACACGCGGAATATCGGGAGATCCACGCCGGATGGATGGCCGAATTCGAACCGGAAGGATATCAGGAAAACCGTCTCGTCGAAATCCTGATCCAGAACGATTGGACCCTCAAACTGGCCCAACGAAACTTGATGCAGGCCGAAGAAGCGCTCTGGGAGGGCTGGACGCCGGAGCGGCAGCAGGATTTCGATGTCCGGCTGCGTTCCAAAGCCACCGCAGAACGCTCTTTTTATCGCGCTTGGAGTGCGCTGCGCAGCTTACTGAAAGAGCTGGAGCGGCGCAACGTGCAAACCGTCCGCCTTCAGGGAAAACTCGAGAAACTACGAATCGAGATCGCGGAACAGAGGAAAGCGCTTGGCCTTCCGGAAGAGGATGAGCCGGTCTCCACCGAGCCGGCGTCTTTACATTCCTTACATACATTTTGCCCGCCGAACATGCCATCTGATGCATGCTCGAAGCATGAAGCTGGCGATGTTAAGCCTGTGCCTGCTCACCTGGCAGGCTTCCGCAAAAATTGCCTTTGAAGTAGTCTCCATCAAACCCGCGCAACCGGAATCCGGCGGGAAAATGCGCGTCGCGATGAACGCCGACGCCGGCATGCTGCGCTACATCAACGTTTCCCTGAAAGACTGTATCCGCGTAGCCTACCGGGTAAAAGATTTTCAGGTCGAAGGACCCGACTGGCTCAATAGCGCGCGTTTCGACATCGTGGCCAAGCTGCCGGCAGACGCGTCGAAGGACCAGATTCCGGACATGCTGCAGGACCTGCTCGCCGAACGTTTCAAGCTGGCCGTGCATCGCGACACCAAAGAGCATGCCATCTACGCGTTGATCGTAGGGAAGAACGGCCCGAAGCTGAAATCGGCGGACTCCACGCCGCCGGATAAACCCGTTAAATCCGGCAACGTCGAGAAGGGCGGAGCGCCGCCGCCTGGAGCCATGATGATGCGGTTCGATCCCTCCGGCATGCATTTGCACGCCCCCTCCGCGACGCTCGGGAACTTGGCTGACATGCTCTCACACTTTTCCGAACGCCCGGTCGTGGACATGACCGGCATTCAGGGGCACTACGATTTCGACCTGTCGTTTGCGCCCGAGACCATGCGCGGCATGCCGCCGCCTCCGCATCCGCCCGAGGCAGAGCCGGCAGAACCAGCCCCCTCTATGTTCGAGGCAGTGCAGCAATATGGTCTGAAACTGGAGCCGCGCAAGGGTCCGCTGGAGTTCGTCATGGTAGATCACATCGAACGGGTGCCAACCGAAAACTGAGTGGGGCTGTGGCGCACGCTTCAGCGTGCCGCCGCGGGCTTCAGCCCACGGTTCCGCCTATCTTGATCATAGGATTACAAACGAGTATAGTAGAAGACATGCCCCAGCCGAAACTGACGAAATTCGAGCTACAGATCATGGAGACACTCTGGAACCAGGGGATGGCTTCGATTCGCGAAATTCAGGAAAGTTTTCCGGAAAAGGACCGGCCCGCCTACACGACCGTCCAAACCACGGTTTATCGGTTGGAAGGCAAGAAGGCGGTCCGGCGCGTGAAAAAGATCAGCAACGCGCATATATTCGAAGCCGCCGTCTCCCGCAACGCGGCGCAGAGGCGGTTGGTGGACGACCTGCTCGCCCTCTTCGGGGGCCGTACGCAACCCGTGATGGCGCACCTGATCGAATCGGGCAAATTGACCTTGGAGGACGTAAAGGAAGCGGAAAAGACGTTGCGAAAGCTGGAAAAGGAGAAGCGGCCATGATTCCCGCCGAGTTGGGTTCGTTTTGCAATCATCTCTGGCAATCGACGGCGTTCGCGGCCCTCATCGCACTCCTAACACTCGCCCTGCGCAAGAACCGGGCCCACATACGATATCGGCTGTGGCTTCTGGCCTCCATCAAATTCCTGATTCCCTTTTCGCTACTCGTAGCAGCCGGCCGCCATCTCGGCCGCTCCGTGGGGCCCGCCGTGGCTCCGTTTCCCCAAATTTTCATCGAGCAAATCGGCCAGCCCTTTTCCTCCTCTTCCCAGCCGACCCCTCCGGCAACACCCAATCCCATCCCGTTCATCCTGCTCGGAGTCTGGCTCATTGGCTTCGTTTCGCTAATTTCCGTCTGGTGTCTTCGTTGGTACCGCCTCCGCTGTCAGCTATTGTGGGGCCGGCCTTTTCAGGCTGGCGCCGCCCTTCCGGGCGGCGTAACCGTCCTCACCTCTCGTACCCGCATCGAACCTGGCGTCTTCGGCATCTTCCGCCCGGTCCTGCTCCTACCCGAAGGCATCACAGACCACCTCACGCAAGCTCAACTCGAAGCCGTTCTTGCCCACGAACTGTGCCACATCCGCCGCCGCGACAATCTCGCCGCCGCTTTGCACATGGCCGTCGAAGCCCTGTTCTGGTTTCACCCCCTCGTCTGGTGGATCGGCGCGCGCCTGGTCGAAGAGCGCGAACGCGCCTGCGACGAAGAAGTGCTCCAGCTCGGCAGCAATCCCGCCACCTACGCCGAAAGCATTTTGAAAATCTGCCAGTTCTGCCTGGAGACTCCGCTCGCCTGTATGCCGGGCGTGACCGGCGCCGACCTCAAACAGCGCATCGTACGCATCATGACGAACAATGTCACCCGCAAACTCGACTTACGACGAAAGCTCTTGCTCGCCTGTTTCGCCATCGCCGCGGTCGCGACACCGTTGGCCTACGGCATCGTGAACGCGCCGCCGAAACTCGCGCAATCCCAAACCGATGCAACCGCTCCGCTGTCTTTCGAGGTCGCCTCGGTGAGGCCAAACAAATCCGGCAATAATGGTTCGCATTGGCGCGACCGTCCAGGAATGGTTACCACCGCAAACGTCAGCCTGAAAGACCTCATCCGAACGGCGTACGACGTCCGGGCCTATCAGATCTCGGGACCGGATTGGCTTGCATCCGCACGATATGACATCGCTGCGAAGGCCCCCGGTTCCGCCACCAGAGATCAGATTCACCAGATGCTGCGAACGCTGCTTGCGGAGCGTTTCGGATTGACGGTCCATCGTGAACAGAAAGTATTTCCCGTCTACGAACTGATAACCGCGAAGCATGGACCCAAACTGCAAGCGGTCCAAAACGATGGACATAATTCAATGAATTCGCGGAAGGGGGCCATCGCCGGCGAGAAGGTATCCATGGCGGGCCTTGCCGAAAGCCTCTCTCGCAGCTTGGACCGGCCGGTTCTGGACAAAACCGGATTCGCGGGCGTTTTCAATTTCACTCTGCAATGGTCGCCTGACGAGGCCGACGGCCCGTCTATATACACCGCGCTCGAGGAGCAGCTTGGGCTCAAGCTGATCTCGCGAAAAGACCCGATTGAACTCCTCGTCATCGACCGGGTCAACAGAACCCCCACGGAAAACTAATGGGATCGCGGCTCATCCTAATCCTGTGCCTGCTAGCTTCCACCCTCTACGCAGCCGACTACCGCGGCCAGGTCACCTTCCATAACCTCCCGGTCCCCGGCGCAACCGTGACAGCGACACGCGGTGATCAACAATTCTCCACCATCACCGACCCACAAGGCTCTTACGTCTTCCTGAATCTCGCCGACGGACCTTGGACCATCTCCATTGAGATGACCGGATTCTCCGCAATCCACCAGGACATAACGGTCGCTCCCAACACGCCGCCTGGGCACTGGGAACTCCGCGTACTGCCCCTCGACCAAATACAGGCGAAAGTCAGCCCTCCCATGCAATTGAGCATCCAGCCGCCCGAAAACAAACCAGAGAACAGCGCGACTACAGACGAGGGCTTTCTCATCAATGGCAGCGTGAACAATGGCGCAGCCTCCCCGTTTGCGCAATCCGCGGCCTTCGGCAACCGTCGCTTCACCAAAAGCGGCCTCTACAACGGAGGACTCGGACTCATTCTGGATAACTCCGCGCTGGATGCTGCGCCCTTTTCGCTGACTGGACAGCGCACGCCTAAGCCCACTTACAACGACCTCAACGGAATTCTCACCTTCGGCGGCCCTCTCCGAATCCCGCACTTACTCGAAAACGGTCCCAACGTATTTGCCACTTACGAGCGCACCCAGAACAGCAATGCCGCCACTACCTCCGGTTTAGTGCCAACGCTGGCGCAGCGTAGCGGAATCTTCGCCAGCCCCGTTCTCGATCCTCTGACGGGCGCTCCTTTCCCCGGCAATGTCATCCCGCAAGATCGAATCAGCCCGCAAGCGCGAGCCTTGCTGAACCTCTATCCGCTTCCGAACTTCCAAAGCAACGCGCGCTATAACTATCAGATTCCCATCATCACTCCGACCCATAAAGACGCCCTGCAATCGCGCGTGAACAAGTTCCTCAACAACCGCAGCCAGCTCTATGGCGGCTTCGCGTTTCAGAGTACGCGCCAGGACACCCCAAACCTGTTCGGATTTCTGGACACTACCGATAGCCTCGGCCTCAATACGAACGTGAATTGGTGGCATCGGTTGAGCCAGGAGTGGTTTGTGAACGTGGGCTTTCAGTTCAGCCGGCTCGCGACGCATCTCACGCCCTACTTCGAAAATCGCGAAAACGTTTCAGGCATAGCTGGCATTTCCGGCAACAATCAGTCCCCGATGAACTGGGGTCCGCCGGCGCTGACATTTTCGAGTGGCATCTCGGGTCTGAACGACGGCCTGCCCGAATTCAATCGCAATCAGACGAGCCGTGTTTCTTACTCGGCCGAATGGAACCACCGCGGCCACAACATAACACTCGGCGGCGATTTCCGCAGGCAGGAATTCAATTACCTCGCGCAGCAGGACCCGCGCGGCTCGTTTACCTTTACCGGCGCCGCTACTGGCAACGATTTTGCCGGCTTCTTACTCGGCATTCCAGACACCAGCTCCATCGCCTTCGGCAATGCCGATAAATATTTCCGCGAATCCGTATACGACGCTTACTTCACCGATGATTGGCGAGTCGGTCCGCAACTAACCATTAATGCGGGAATGCGTTGGGAGTACGGCGCGCCGATTACCGAACTATATGGTCGCCTGGTAAACCTGAATCTTACGTCTGGTTTTACCGCCGCGAATCCAGTTATCGGAAATGGACTGCTACGGCCCGATAAAAGCGGTTTTGAACCGCGGATTGGAATCGCCTGGCGGCCGGTCTCGGGCTCATCGCTCGTAGTACGCGCCGGGTATGGTATTTACCGTGACACTTCGGTCTATCAGAACATCGTGCTCGAACTGTCGCAGCAGCCGCCGCTCTCGAAGACGCTGAACGTCGCGAACAGTCCCGCGGATCCGCTCACACTGGCGAACGGCTTTCAGGCATCGCCGCTGAGTACGCCGAATACCTTCGCGGTGGACCCGAATTTCCGCGTCGGTTACGCGCAGGAATGGAACGCCAGCATACAGCGGGACCTTCCGGGCTCGCTGCAAATGACCGCCAGTTACCTGGGCATCAAAGGCACCCGTGGAGTGCAAGAGTTTCTGCCCAACACGTATGCGCCCGGCGCGGCGAATCCGTGTCCGGCTTGCCCCGCCGGATTCGTGTACCTCACCTCAAACGGCAATTCCAGCCGCGAGGCCGCCCAGCTTCAATTGCGGCGAAGGCTTCATAACGGACTCACGGCCATGCTCCAATACACGTTTTCGAAATCAATTGACGATGACGCGATGCTGGGCGGCCAGAGCGCCCAATCTCCCTCCCAAAATTCGAATGAGACGCAAACAACGGCAGCGGCCCCCACCGAAAGCAAGACGCCCCCGGCTACGATCGCACAGAACTGGCAAAATCTCAGCGCGGAGCGCAGCCTTTCCTTTTTCGATCAGCGCCATTTACTAACTCTGATGACCCAGTACACGATAAAGGGCTGGACTTTCGGAAGTTCGCTGACAGCCGGAACCGGCCTGCCGGAGACCCCCATTTACCTGACCCCTGTGCCCGGCACTGGCTTCACGGGAACCATCCGGCCCGAGTACCGAGGCGGCGCGTTTCCGAACCCGGCCGCTTACACGACGCCTTTGCCCGGTCAATGGGGAAACGCCGGGAGAAATTCGATCACCGGTCCCGCGCAGTTCGTTTTGAATACGTCGCTGGGAAGAACCTTCCGCTTGAAAGATCGCTGGCATCTCGATCTGCGCGCCGACGCAACGAATGTTTTGAATCATGTCAGCTTCACAAGCTGGAACACGACAGTGAACAACGCGCAATTCGGACTCCCCATCGCAGCGCAACCCATGCGCACCATGCAACTAGTAATGAGGCTCCGGTTCTAAAGCATGAAACCGCCGCAAACCCTTAACCACGCCAACAGAGCCGCGACCGTGAGGGAGCGGCCTTCCCATCTTCTCGCGCTCAGCGCTCTATTGGCCTTCTCTCTCCACGCCCAAACCCCCACCTTCACCACCGGCGCCCAACTCGTCGTTGAAACCGTATCCGTAACCGGCAAAAACGGCCAACCCATCGAAGGACTAACCGCCAAAGACTTCACCATCACCGAAAACGGCGTTCCGCAACAGATCCGCTTCTGCGAGTATCAAAAACTCGGCGAACAGCTTCGCGCTCCGCAAAACTTTCAACCGCATATTTACGACAAACTCGGCCGTACCCAAATCGCACCCGAACCGCCGGGCGACAGCCGTTACCGCGATCGCCGCCTGCTCGCGCTCTATCTCGACATGACCGCCATGCCGCCCGCCGACCAGTTCCGCGCCATCGAAGCAGCAGAAAAATTCGTTCGCACGCAAATGACGACGAACGACGTGATGGCCATCCTGCGCTACACCAGCGGCTCAGTCGACGTACTACAGGATTTCACCGATGATCGCGACCGCCTGCTGAGTATTCTGGAAACCCTCGCGGTCGGCGAGGGCCAGGGCTTGGACGAATCCGCCGATGACGCCAGCACGCCCGATACCGGAGCGGCCTTTGGGCAGGATGACAGCGAATTCAACATCTTCAACACAGACCGCCAGTTATCGGCATTGCAGACTGCGGCGCAAATGCTCGGCCGGTTACGCGAAAAGAAGCTGCTCATCTACTTCGCCAGTGGATTACGGCTCAATGGTCTGGATAACCAGGCGCAGTTGCAGGCCACCATTCAGGCGGCCATTCGATCGAACGTTGCATTCTGGCCCATTGACGCGCGCGGTCTGGTAGCCCAAGCCCCGCTGGGCGATGCCACCAAAGGGTCGCCCGGCAATCTCGGAATGTATACCGGGGCCGCGGCGCTCGCCGTCACCACGAACTTACAGCAATCGCAAGATACGTTGTATGCGCTCGCCAGCGACACCGGCGGCAAGGCCCTCCTCGATTACAACGATCTCGCCAAGGGCATCGTCCAGGCTCAGCAATCGATTTCCAGTTACTACGTTCTTGGCTACTACACAACCAATACAGCGCAAGACGGAAAATTCCGCCAGATCAAGATTTCGCTGAACAGCCCCTTATCGGCCAAACTGGATTATCGCCAAGGCTACTTCGCAGGCAAGGAATTTAGTAAGTTCACCGCGGCGGATAAGGAACGCCAGTTGGAAGAAGCGCTCATGCTGCCGGACCCGATCACCGACCTGACCATCGCCATGGAAATCGATTACTTCCAGTTGAACCGCGCCGAGTATTTTGTGCCGCTCGTGGTGAAGATTCCGGGACGCGAGCTGGCTCTGGCCAAGCGCGGCGGCGCGGAACGATCGCTCATCGACTTCATCGGCGAGGTCAAAGACGAATTCGGCACCACCATCACCAACGTGCGCGATAAAGTCGATGTCAAGCTGACCGATGAGACCGCCGCGCAACTGGCCAAGCGCCCCATCGAATACGACACCGGGTTCACTCTGCTGCCTGGCAAATACACAATTAAGTTTCTGGCGCGCGATGCCGAAACGGGCCGCATCGGAACCTATCAAACCACGTTTGTAATTCCCAATCTGAATAAGGAAGACCAGCGCATTCCTACTAGCTCTGTCGTATTGAGCAGTCAGCAGATAGATATGAAAGATGCGCTTTACAACGTGATGAAGAGCAAGGATCAGACCAAGGAAGAGGCTGTAAATCCGCTGCTCGTAGACGGAAAGAAGTTAATCCCAAGCGTCACGCGAGTATTTAACCGCCAGCGTGACCTCTATGTCTACTTACAAGCGTATGAGCCGGACAATGCGAGTGTCCAGCCGCTGGTCGCCTACGTGAGCTTTTACCGCGATCAGAAAAAGGCGTTTGAAACCGCAGCCATCGCCATCAAGGATGCTTGGAAGAACCGGCTGAAGACGATGCCTGTGCAATTCGATATCCCGCTGAGCGGACTGGCTCCCGGGACGTACGATTGCCAGGTAAGCCTGTTGGATCCTTCCGGGCAGAAGGCGGCGTTCTGGCAGACTCCGGTGGTGGTGCAATGAAGGAACAGAACAGAGCCGCGACCGCCAGGGAGCGGTTTTCAGCGCTTCCAAAAGTTGGGTCACGGCCAAACTCCAGTGGCTTTAGGATATGGAATGATCCGCGGCGGCTTCAAATCGGGCTCGCCCAACCAGATCTTCCGGCCGGGGAAGCGTTCGATCAGACGGCGATCCGATTCCGGATCCAGTTCCCGCGCCCAAATGATCTTCGCTTGGTCCAGGTTGGCGCGATTAAACACCCACTCGTTGTCCAGATCGTGCTCCGGATAGCGATAACGGACGAAAACTAAATCCTTTCCGCCCTGCTTTAGTAACTGGGCCCGGAGTTGCTCGCGCGGAAAGGGCCGCTGAAATTCGGAATCCCAAAGTCGGTTAACGCCGGAAAGCTGCGCCGGCAGCGCCGGCTGAATCCAGCGCCCGAACATCGGAATCAGGAGGCTAAGCGCGCAGACAATAGGCAGCGATCGCGACAGAAAGAGCCCGGCCGGACCGGTGTGGCGCAGGCGTTCAAAACAAAGTACGACCACGAGTAAGATCAGACACGCAACCGGCGCCGAATAATGCGGCTCATAGGCATGAAACGTCAGGTTGTCGAAGCCGACCACTATAAGCGAAGCGGCGACAATGCCCATGTTGGGTCGTCGCCAGATAAACGGAAGGAAAAGGAGAGGAATAGTAAGTGCAGGACCTAAATAAAATGTCCAAAAAGTGCGGAGTCTTCCGACGGTGGCCGCCGCCAGGCCGCGCAGCGATTTGCGCCGCGCATGCATGTCGAGCTGCTTTTGGTACTCCATGCGAATATCGCGCGGCATCGGAGTAGTAACGTAGTAGGCTTTCTCGAAGAAGTAACCTTGCACGGTTCCGTAGAGCTTGCGGCTCAACATATACGGCAGCTCGGTGGGTTTTCCGGTGACGCGGTAGTTGTAATACATCTCGAAGCCGCCGCCGAGAATCAGAACCGCCCCCATGGGGACAAGCACGCGGCGGAATGCGGCGCCGAACGGTATCGGACGCTTCACCAGGAACCAATAGAGGAGAGCTCCGGCGCTCACGAGCATTAGCAAGGCCCCTTCCGAGGGGCGGCTGTTCATCAGGATGACGATACCGACGGCCCAAAGCACCGCCTCGCGGATGGCCGCGTGTGCGCGTAGACGCGCCAGCGCTCCCAGCGCCAGCGTTCCGCCGATCGCCGGGACGCTGCCGCCGAAGTAGCTGTTCATCCAGTAACTGAGCACGCCATATTGAAAGATGGCGAGCAGCGCGCCAACCAGCGCCCAGACCGGAGATACCCATGCGCGGAGCATCCAGTAAAACAGCGCGGAGAGCACGCCCATGCTAAGAAACACTCCGAGCCAGGGAAGGTTAAAGAGCCAGTCGCCCAGAGCGAGCAGCAGTCCCTGGGCAGGCTCGTACTGCGAGTTGTATGTAGGTTCCGTCAGGATGTAAAGGGATTCGAAATGTTTCGGAGAAGGAGGTGGCGGATTCGTCAACCGGCCGGAAGCAAAGGTGTCTCCCTGCAGTAAGTAGGCGAATTCATCATGGACCGCAGGCATGGGCACGCCGTACACCGGCAGCAGCAGAGCGCGTAGCGCGAGCGGGAGGATCGCAACAACCAGAACGGGAGCAAGTCTCCGGCGGGCGATACGTCGCAGAATGTTTTCTATCCAGGAGAAGAACCGTCCACCCATGGCTGGGTAGACGAAGGCAATGACGATGCAAAGGATCGTTAAACCGATCTGGAGTAATAGAAGAGCAGTAAGAGGAGAGGAACCAGTTACTAATTTCACGTAAAGTTACTGTAACTTGCGGTAATAGGTGTAGGGGCGGTCGCTCTTTCGCGACTCGGGAGATCCTCCCGCCCGCTTCCAGCCGCTTATGTTCGCCCACTTTGGTACCGTGTCCGCAAAAACCCACTTTGCTCCGACGCTCCGAAAGGCGGCAAACACCCGCTGCTTTGCTTCGGAATTGCTGCGCCAGAACTCGTCTTGCTTGGGAAAAGCAAACGTTAGCGGACGCCCCCAAATCTTATCGTCATGCGTGGGTGTTTCCGGAACTACTGCCACGATGTGCGCGCGCTCCAAGCCCACGTGCGCCGCGGCCAGGTCGAACCCGATATAGGCGACGCGATCTCCGGGCTGTAAACCCGCGCGCCGCATCGTCTCGGCAACTTGCACGTTCTGGTAATCCAAAGGGGGTTTCTTTCCAATCGTCTCCAGGACGAGCCGTGGAGCCATCCCGCGGAAATCGCCGCCCATCAGGAACACGAGAGTCAAGACGGGTATTGCCCAGAGCGCCGTGCGCACAACACGCCGGGGTACATCTGTCCGCCAGTTCGCGGCAATCAGAGCAAAGCCGATAAGAGCATAACCTCCGGCCAGATAGCGGTAATCGGAAAAGACCAGCGTATAAGCCGCGGCATAAATCAAGCCGGGTACCCAGATAAACCAAGCCTGCGCAAAACGTTCCACTACTGTCCGCGCGCTGTAAATTAGGCCTAGCAAGAGCAGGATCAGCGCCGGGCACCTGAATGCGTATATAGAAAACTTTATGTTCGACCAAAGAATCATCAACTGCCTTGCTTTGTCGAGGCGAACCGGATAGCCGGCACACCACCAGGAGGGCTCAGTATGGACCGGGTGATAGCCGAAGACATGCTGGTCGAAGCTCAGCACGCGCGGATGCTGCAGCAATACGCGGATGGGATGTTGTATCTCGGGACCGGGCCAATGCGCGTTCTCCTTGTAGCCCTCTACGCTCATGCCCGTAACTTGCCAGGAGTAATTGAGCCGGCCGCTATCGCCCATCGTGAAACGCTGATTTGCGATCGAGAGAGCCGCGATGAACGGCGAAACTATTGCACCCGTAACCAGTGCGACCGTCAAAATGCGGTTGTTCAGCCAAGACCGAAGCAATACGGCCAGCACGATGAGAACCACGGGGATGACAATGGAAAACGCGGTCTTGGCAAGAAATCCGGCGCCGAGCATAAGGCCCAGGAAAATAAAGTCCCGAAGTTTGGAAACTCCGCGGCGCACGCGAATAAGAATGGCGGCAACTGCAATCAGCAACGCCATCACTAATGTATCGGCGTTGTTGAACCGCCATAGTTCGGTTAGACGAAGGCCCGCCCATAAAAGCACGCAATATGCTGTGACATCCACTAGCAGTGGCCGCGCGGGCGGCCCCTTCCAGCGCTCCCATTCGGCCGTGAGCCACTCCCAAGCAGCGAAGGCGGCCACAAACTCAAATAGATCGACTACATGGATGAGAGGCAGCTCCCACTGCATCGACGGATGGAAGATGCCCAAAGCGCCAGCCATCAGCCAGATATACAGCGGACTCCAATAGGGGTTGAGCGCATGCAGCCAGTCGCCGCGAAGCCATGCGCGGGCTACATCGACGTAAGCCGTGCCATCCGCGTCTATTGCATAACGCCCCACCCAAAGCTGGCAAATCACCAGCGCCAGGACGCATGCCCGGAAAATCGTGCGAAACTGACGTCGAGTGCTTTTCTCCCCAACTGCCGGAGGAGAGCTTACTTGATCCGCGACGGGCATCCTATCGCATTGTAAACTGTGTGTAGTTTACGATGAAAACAGTTTTACTCACCGGAGGATCCGGTTTCTTCGGAGGTTTATTAAAACAGCGCCTGCTCGATGACGGGTACCGGTGCGTAAACCTGGATTTATTACCGGATGAGGCGAAACATCCAAATCTGGTTTCGATCCAAGGAGATATTCGCGACCGGGCGCTTCTGGAGCGAATTTTTTCCGAGCATTCGTTCGATGGAATTCTCCATATTGCGGCAATTCTGGCGCATGGAGATATCGACGAGAAAGATTTGTGGACTTCCAACGTGGATGGCACGCGCAACTTAGCCGACATGGCGAAGAAATACAAAGTGCCTCGTCTGGTGTTCACGTCCTCCAATTGCTTGTGGGGTGAAGGAATGCCGCGGCCGATTACCGAAGAGGAACCGCCGAATCCCATCGAAGTCTACGGAAAATCGAAACTCGAAGGCGAAAAAGTTCTTCGGGAATATGCCGGAGATTTTCATTCGATCATCATCCGTTGTCCCACAATCATCGATTGCGGACGGCTCGGGCTGCTCGCCATTCTGTTCGAATTCATGCACGAGAACAAGAAAGTCTGGGTGGTCGGTTCCGGCGAAAACCGGTACCAGTTTATCTACGCAGGTGATCTTGCGGATGCGTGCATTCGCGCGCTGGATTACGACCGCTCGGATACATTCAACATCGGTTCCGACAACGTGAAGTCGCTCCGCGCGATTTACGAGTATGTGATCCGGCAGGCGGGAAGCCGCTCTCGCGTTGCATCGCTCCCCAAAGCGCCAACTCTGCTGGCGATGAGGATCGCCCATATCTTGCGCGTTTCTCCGCTGGGGCCGTATCACTATAAAATGATCGCGGAGAATTTTACCTTTGACACTTCGAAGATCAAACGCCTGCTGGGATGGCGTCCGACGCTGACCAATGAAGAGATGCTGTGGCGCGCATACCAATACTACGCAACCAACCGTCGGGACATCGAGAACCGGAGCGGCGTATCGGCCCACAAAAAAGGCGCCAAAATGGGCGTCATTCGCGTTTTGAAATGGGTCTCATGAAGTGAATCGGTACTTCGCGGTTTGCATTCTGGTTGCGGGCCTGGCGGCCAAAGCACAAAAACTGGCGCCGCCTGTGGAACTGACCGCGGAACAAGATCATCAGCGGATGATGGATCTGCTACACATGACTTCGCTCCGCCGGGGTGCCGATGGCAGAAATCCGCAGGCTCCGAACGCTGCTAATTACGACGAATCGAAGGCAAATCCGTATCCGAATCTGCCCGATCCGCTCGTTACGAACCACGGCCAAAAGATCACGACTGCCGAGCAGTGGTGGACAAAACGCAGGCCGGAAATTGTCGAATTGTTCGATCGCGAAGTGTATGGCCGCGTGCCCGCCAACACGCCCAAGGTGAATTGGGAAGTTGTCAGCACGGAGAACGGGATCAACAACGATGTACCCGTTGTCACGAAACATTTGATCGGTCACGTCGATAATTCCTCCTATCCACTGATCTCCGTCAACATCGAATTAACTCTGACGACACCGGCTCACGCCGCAGGGCCAGTGCCGGTTATTATGGAGTTCGGATTCGTCTGGCCGAAGAGCTTACCACGGCCCACCGAAACGGGCCCCTCATGGCAACAGCAAGTATTGGCCCATGGTTGGGGCTATGCGGTCCTTCTTCCGAACACAGTTCAGGCGGATAACGGCACGGGACTGACGAAAGGGATTATCGGCCTGATGAACAAGGGCCAGCCTCGCAAAGTGGACGATTGGGGAGCGTTGCGCGCGTGGGCCTGGGGCGCGAGCCGCGCGCTCGATTACTTCGAGACCGACCGGGCCGTCGATGCGAAGCAAGTGGGAATCGCAGGACATTCGCGTTATGGAAAGGCTGCGTTGATCACGATGGCATACGATCCGCGTTTTGCGATTGCGTACGTGAGTTCGTCGGGCGAAGGAGGCGCCAAGCTCAACCGCCGGAACTGGGGAGAACTCGTCGAAAATGTTGCGGCAACGAGCGAATATCACTGGATGGCGGGTAACTTCTTGAAATACGCCGGACCGCTCCATTGGAACGATCTGCCGGTCGATTCTCATGAACTGATTGCGCTGTGTGCTCCGCGCCCCGTATTCATCGGCGCTGGAGCGGCGAACAAAGGGGATGGATGGGTGGATGCCAAGGGAATGTTTATGGCGGAAGTTGCAGCCGGGCCGGTGTACCGGCTTCTGGGCAGGAAAGATTTAGGAACCAGCACTCTTCCGCCAATTGGAACTTCGCTGACCGGTGGCGATATTGCGTTCCGCCAGCATACCGAAGGACATACTCCCGCGCCCAACTGGCCTGTGTTCCTGACGTTCGCCAGCCGTTATTTGAACGGTCCGAGTTCGCAGTCTGTACGATAGCTGAATTCAAAAAAGTGCTTCAGTTCGTTCAAGTACCCGTATAATTGAGAGCGAAGCGAATCACTCGCTTCGCTGTCTTAACAGCGGATACCTACACAGGAGGCGAAGGATGTACACGAAACCTATTTTTTACGGTGTTTGTAGTATAGCTCTCTGCTGCGCACCGGCATTTGCTCAGGCCGGTGGCTCCGCAACGGCTGGAGCGAGTGCCGATCAGAAGTTTGTCGACATGGCCGCTCAAACCGATATGCTGGAAGCGCACCTGGGGCAGATGGCAGCGGATCAGGCTTCCGCGCAGGGCGTGAAAGATTACGCCCAGATGCTGGTAACCGACCACACTGCGGATTACAACAAACTAACTGCGGCCGCGACAAAGGCCGGAGAGACCGTTCCTAAGGGTCTCGATGCGGCGCATGACCGGATGATTAAGCCGTTCGAAAAGCTGAAAGGCGCGGCTTTCGATCATCGTTATATCCGGGAAATGGTGGCGGGACACGAAAAGGCCATTGCAGCTTTTAAGAAAGAACAGGCGGATGGACAGAGCGCCGATCTCAAGCAGTATGCGAGCGATGCTTTGCCCACTTTAGAAAAGCATCTGCAAGCTGCTCAGGATCTTGAAAAGAGCCCAGCCAAAAGCAAGTAATCGAGTCGCCAGATCTCAAGCTGCCGCTTTGGAGTTGAAGCTCCAAAGCGGCTTTTTTGTGGAGAGGAGACGAACTACTTGCGCGAAGAGGCGCGATCTAACGCGTGAATGAAGGGCTCAGCCGCTGCAGGGATGTGCTCCTTGCCTTGCGCGATCTGCTTGTTGCTGATGGCCGCACCATACAGCACCCGGTTGGCATCATCATCTTCCTTGACTACGGCACCGGTCAGATCCAGGCCACCGAAGATTCCGCGCTGCCGCGAATAGGTCAGCATTTCCGCGTGCATTTCGGCATCGGTCATCGCCGCAGCATCGCGACCCACCGGGCCTGCTGCCGCAGAAGCCGCGCCGCCCAACTCGAAATGATTGCTTAGCAGGTGTTCCATCCCGTTCTTGTTCATCACCAGCATGACGACATCGGTTTCGGCGCCGCCGATCAGAAGACCGAACTTGCCGCCCGCGATGGTAATGGCGCCCGGAGCGCTCCAGCCCACCCCGCTCGGCTTACGGCAGGTAAAGAAGCCTTTCCCGTACTCTGCGCCAACGATGAAACCGCCTTTCTTTAGACTTGGAATCACCACAACGCAACTCGCCTTGTCTAAAAGGGTTTGCGGAATGCTCTTGTCCCCGGCATTCATCAACTCATGGAGATCCTCGGTTGCGGCCTGTAGACGCGCATCCACGTCCTTTTTGGTATCGGCCGCGAAAATCGGGACCGACAACACTGTCGCCAGCAACACCCCCACAACAGATTTCATCTCACTCCTCCTACGACATTTGTCTATTTTGGTCACAAATGCGGCCTTCGAGGTCGCCCGACCGTAAGACGTTCTTAGAAGAAAAGATAGAACACCCAGGTTCACGCGAGAGGCAGTGAAATTTTGTTCACAATCGCTTTCGCTGTTTCTTTGGCCAGACGGACGCAATCGGGAATGCCAACCCCATCGAAGGCATTGTTCACCAAATGCAGGCCCGGGCGCTCCGCCAGCTTGGATGAGATCCGAAGGCATCTTTGCTTGTGACCCAATACGTACTGCGGCATCGATCGAGGCCACGCGTAGAAGGTGGAAAAAAGCGGCTTAGCAGTTATTCCCATTACGCGCCGATATTCGCCTTGCACTACGTCGAGCAACTCCTGTTCGGCAGCCGCAGCTAAGCGGATCGCCTCTTCTCCCACGATAAAGGCTCGAAGAGCAGCTAAAGTGGACGGCACACGTTCCGGCCACTTAGTCCCGACCCAAGTCGCTGCGGCTACGTCTCGCCGCTCCGACCGGGGAACCAGGAATCCAAATCCGTCCAGGGGATGGCCCAAGTTCGCTCTTTGGTAAACCGTGGTTGCCAGAACTACGGAAGAATACGGGATTCCGGCCAACTCGGTGGCGAGCGAAGGCGCACAGTTCTCCAGCAACTTCGCGGCCTGATGGGCCGGGCAAGCGAGGATGACATGATCGCACGCAAGCGCGTCTTGTCCGGCGTACACACGCCATTCTTTGCCGGAGCCCTCGACTTTGGTTACTTCCGCGTGGATAACCCGGATGGAGGACGCCATGGCGCGTGCGAGCGTGTCGGTCAGGGTCTGCATTCCATTGCGAAAGGACAGAAACAGACTTCCTTTCGCATTCGCTGCCCGGCGTTCCCGCCGAACACCGCGGATCAAGCTGCCGTATTCGCGTTCGTAGGCGAGGAACCGCGGCAGCACGCTTTCGGTGCTGAGGTTCACGGCATCCCCGCCATACACGCCCGAAAGGAGCGGCGCAGCCACATATTCGAGCACTTCCCGGCCGAAGTGCTCTTCCACGAACTGGCCCACGGAAACGTCTTCTGCCCGGATTTTGGGGGTTTGTAGCGTTTCGCGCACGAAGCGCAGCTTGGTTTCGGTGCTGAAAAGCTTCGAGGTAAGAACCGGTTTCCATTCGGAAGGAGCCATCATGACCATGGCTTTCGGCATGGGAAGCAGCTTGCCTTCGCGCACGATAAAGATGCGGCGCGCCGAATCGTTTGAGCCGATGATTTCGGAATCCAAACCATCCAGCTCGCGCGCGAGTTCCGTGACGGATGTTTTGGTCGCGATATAACTGTCCGGCCCAGCTTCGAGCCGGCAGCCTTCGATGAAATCGGTTTTGATTAAACCGCCCAGCCGGTTGGATTTTTCGATGAGTATAGGCCGGAGGCCGGCCTGGCTCAGGAAGTAGGCGGCGGCGAGGCCGGAAATTCCACCCCCGAGGATGACGACTCTATTTGTGGAACTCACGGACTATCTGGACCACCGCCTTTACGTTTTCAACCGGCGTTTCAGGCAGAATGCCGTGGCCCAGATTTACGATGTGGCCGGGCCGGGTACCGGTGCGGCGAAGCAAGTCAGTGACTTTGGTGCGCAACTCGGGTAAAGGAGCGAACAGCGCAACCGGATCGAGGTTGCCTTGAATCGCCGAGCGATAGCCAATATCCATCCAGGCTTGATCGATGTTGATGCGCCAATCGACGCCGATGACGTCCCCTCCGGCAGCGTGCAATTCGCGGAAGAAGCCTCCAGCGCCGGTTCCGAAATGAATGACGGGCACGCCGCCAGAACGGATCCGTTCGATGAGAGCGCGCGAATAGGGCTGGACATAGCGCACGTAATCTTCCGGGCTGAGCGCGCCGACCCAACTATCGAATACCTGAATCGCGCGAGCGCCGCCGCCGATCTGAATTCGCGCGAAGTCGCCGAGAACGTCGACGAGCTTGCCCATCATGCGGCGCCACATGGTCTCGTTGCCGAACATGAGTCGCTTGGTTTTGAGGAATGTCTTCGATGCCCCGCCCTCAATCATGTAGCTCGCTAACGTGAATGGAGCGCCAACAAAGCCGATCACCGGAACCCGGTTGCCCAACGCCCGCACGACCATTTGGATCGCCTCGCTGACGTAGCCGAGATCGTCGGTGCGCGCGGTGGATAGATCGTCAATATCTTCCGGTTCGGTGACGGGATTGTCAATGTAAGGGCCTTCGCCGCTGACGAACTCCAGCTTCAGGCCCATCGGCTCGACGGGCAGAAGCAGATCGGCAAAGATGATGGCGGCATCGACATCGAGTATTTCAACGGGCTGGATGGTGACGGTGGCGGCCAGTTCCGGATTTTTGCAGATCTCCAGGATGCCGTGCCTGGCGCGGATCTCGCGGTAAGGCCTCAAATAGCGCCCAGCCTGGCGCATGAACCAGACGGGGCGCACGTCCGTCGCGCGGCGGCGGCAGGCATCCAGGAACCGGCCGCTTACTTGAGCCATGCGCATGCCGCCCCCGGTTTGTCTTCGCACATCAGCACGCGAAAGTTTTTCGGCTTGTGCTGCCGGGTCCAAGCGCGGCCCAGAATGTAATAGGGCTTGGCCCAAATTTCACTGTCCAGTGTCTTCGGCGAGACGATGGAAACCGAAAGCATGCCTTCCGAAGGATAGCCGGTGCGGGGATCCATGATGTGACTATAGAGTTTACCTTCTGCCCAAAAGAACTTCTCGTAATTGCCGGAGGTGGAAATGGAATCGTTCTTCAAGTAGACTTCGGCGGCAGTCCGCTGTTCGTCTTTCGGATCGCGAACTCGAATGTACCAGCCACGTGGATCATCCGGTGGAGCGCCGATCCCGTAAATGCTTGAGCCGCCGCCCGAAATAAGCGCGCTCGTGACGCCATCGTTTCGCAGGATTTCCGCCATTTTGTCGACGGCGTAGCCCTTGCCGACGCCGCCCGGATCGAGATTGACTCCGTGCTTTTTCAAGCGCACCGTTAGGTGGGAAGCGTCCAGTTCGATGTTTTGGTATCCGACAGATTCAAGCGCGGCGCGGATCTCGGCGCGGTGCGGCAGATGGCCGGAATCCTTGTAGAAGCCCCACACTTTCATGAGCGGACCCACCGTGATGTCGAATGTGCCTTCGCTTTTACGGCTGTAATCGATACAGGTGGCCAGCAGATCGAATAATTCGCGAGATACTTTCACAGGCTTTGTGGCGGCGTATTCATTGGCCCGGCTGAGTTCGCTATCGGGGATGTAATTAGAAAGCATGCGGTCGAGCCGGTGGACTTCGTCGAACGCTTGGGCGATAGCGGCTTGGACTTGGCCCTGATTGGCGCTGTAGACGTCGATGCTGAAGGTGGTGCCCATAACGTCTTCGGAGTGCTCGATCTTTACCGGCGCCGCCTGTAAAGGCGGCGGCAGCCTGAAAGGCTGGCCCCACAGCAACAGACATAGGAGGAGTATGAATTTAGTCGCTTTGGTCACTTAGTCGCGGGGGCGGCCGCGCTTCACTCGCTTTAGGAGTTGATTGATGCGATCGGAGCTGCCGGCGGCGTCAGGTTCAAAGTGCAGTTCAGGGACGCGAAACAGATTCAGACGCTCGGCGATCTGACGCCGGAGGAAGTGGCGCGCGCCATCGAGTGCCTGGATGGTCTGTTGTTGTTGATTCACGTCATCGCTGAGATGCAGGCGTACTTGCGCGTGGCGCATGTCGGGCGACACAAGGACTTCCGTTACTACCGCTTCGCCAATTCGTGGATCCGAGAGCTCATAGGCGATCATCTCGCCAAGCTCTTCGCGCAGCGCTTCCGACACTCGCTCTGCTCGATGCGTATCCATTTCGAGCCTCCACTTTGAGTGTAAAGGCTGGGCCCCTCGCTCACGCTCAAGGTTCTGCTCCGAGGCTCAAATCCACTCGATGGCGGTGCCTGCGAGAGCGCCACCAAGAACACTTGCGGCGTGCGATTCCACGGCTTGCAGTACCTGTTCCGCGCGCACACGGTCGTTCGAGACAGTAACAGCAGCGACTACGGAGTTTTGCCAGGAGTCGAGATGATCGATCTCGGCGACGGAAACATTGAAGCGCTCCCGCAAACGGTCTTTCAAGCTCTTAACGACGTGCCGCTTCTCTTTCAAAGAGTGCGAATATTCGACGTGGATATCGAGCGTTAAAACACCGATTGCGGGCATGGATAAGGAGGCCGCTCCCTCACGGTCGCGGTTCTGTAAATAAGTTCTATTGGACGGCGACGGGCAGTTCGGGGGCGACACGCTCCATCGAGAATGCTTCGAATGTATCTCCGATCTGGATGTGGTTGAAGTTCGTGAGCGAGATACCGCACTCCAAACCGTTCTTGACTTCGCTGGCATCGTTCTTGAAGCGCTTCAGTGCTTCGATTCTGCCAGTATGCACGACTTCGCCGTCGCGCATCACGCGAATCTGGCTGTCGCGCCGGATAACCCCATCCGAGACATAACAGCCGGCGACAGTGCCCACTTTGCTGATCTTGAAGATCTCGCGAACTTCGGCGTGGCCCTGGATGGTTTCTTTGTAAACCGGTTCCAAAAGGCCCGTCATCGCACGCTGGATTTCGTCGATCAGCTCATAGATGATGCTGTGAAGGCGGATATCCACCTTCTGCTGTTCGGCAGTTGCGACCGCGTTGCGTTCCGGCCGGACGTTGAAGCCGACAATAATCGCCTCCGACGCCGACGCCAGCAAAACGTCGTCTTCCGTGATCGCGCCGACGCCCGTACGCAGGACACGCACGCGGATCTTTTCGTTCGACAACTGCTGCAGAGTATCGGACAGCACTTCGGCAGTACCGCCGACATCGGCCTTGATAATGAGGTTCAGATCTTTGAGCTCGCCTTCCTTGAACTGCTGGTTCAAAGAAGCCAGAGTGGCCACGCGAGCGCCTTTGGCCATCGCGGCATCGCGTGCCTTGGCCTCGCGATAGATAACGATCTGCTTGGCTTTGGAAGTGTCCGAAACAACCTGGAAGTTGTCGCCGACTTCGGGCAGGCTTTCGAGCCCGATGACCTCGACCGGCATGGATGGTTCGGCATCTTTCACCGGGTTCCCGCGATCGTCGAACATGGCGCGAACCTTACTGAAAAGCGCGCCGCAGATGAAGAAATCGCCCACGCGCAGCGTTCCGTTGCGCACCAGCATGGTGGCGACTGGCCCCCGGCCGCGGTCGAGTTTCGCTTCGAGCACGGTTCCAATCGCAGGCCGGTTCGGATTGGCCTTGAAATCCTGCAAATCCGCCATGAGCAGAATCATTTCGAGCAGCAGATCGAGATTCTGGCCGGTTTTCGCCGAGACAGGAACCATGACGGTATCGCCGCCCCAATCCTCAGCGAGAAGGCCGCGGTCGGCCAGTTGCTGCTTCACGCGCTCCGGCTGAGCATCCGGTTTGTCGATCTTATTGATGGCGACGAGCATGGGAACGCTCGCCGCGCGGGCGTGATCGATAGCTTCGAGCGTTTGCGGCATAACGCCGTCATCGGCCGAGACGACGAGGACCACAATATCGGTGACTTTCGCGCCGCGCGCACGCATTCTGGTGAACGCCTGGTGGCCCGGCGTATCGATGAAGACGATCTTGCGGCCGTTCTTTTCGATGTAGTAAGCGCCGATGTGCTGCGTGATACCGCCGGCTTCGCGGCCGGCGACGTCGGTCTGACGGATGGCATCGAGCAGCGAAGTCTTTCCGTGGTCGACGTGTCCCATGATCGTGACCACGGGCGCGCGCCGGACGAGATCCTTCGGATCCTCGGCCAGCTCGACTTCCTGCGTGCTCTCTTCTTCGTAGCTGACCTGATTGGTGGAAGCTCCGAAATCGCGAGCGAGTTCTTCGGCCAGCTTGACATCGAGCGTCTGGTTGATGGTGGCGTAAATCTTGCGGTCGAACAGCTTTTTAATGACGAGATTGGCTTTAACGCCGAGTTTTTCCGAGAGTTCCTTGACCGTGATGCCTTCGGCGACCGTGATCTCGCGGTCGATAGGCGGCGGCTCCACGACGGCGGGGCGCTTCGAGATACGTTCGCGGAGAACTCCTTCTTCGAGATCCTCTCGCTTGCGGCCGACCTGGCGCGCGCCTGGTTTTGGCTGATGACGGCGCTGTTGTTCGGTGGGCGGCGGCGCGGCGGGCTCGGGGCGCAACCCAGTCGGATGCATCGGGCGGACTCCCGGACGACCGCGGCCAGGCTGGCCGGGCGCGCCCGGAATGCCGGGACCACGCACGAGCGGCTGTCCGGGACGGATGGGACCGCGATACAGCGGCTGGCCGGGCGAGGGCGCGGGCCGCGCGGGAGTGCCCGGACGCGGCGCAGCCGGCGCGGCGGGCATAGGCCGGGGCTGCTGTTGCTGCTGCTTTAAGCGCTGGACCAGATCGGGGCGCGGGGGAACCACTGGCCGGGCGGCGGGCTGCCCGGCAAGCGGGCGTGTACCGGCAGGACGCGGCGCAATGGGCGCTCCGGGCGTCAAACCGGAGGCCGAACGAGACGGAGCTGGACGCGGCGGTATTGGCGCGCCGGGAACCGCGGATGGGGCCGAGGGTGGTGGCGGCGGCGTCGAAGGTCCAGGCGCCACGATATGAGTCGGAACCTGCGGAGCGCGCACTTGAACTGGGGGCTGCTGGGGAGGCGGTGTTTGCGGCGGACGCGGCGCGGGACGCTCGGGAACGGCAGGCGCGGGGCGAACCGGTACAGACGGACGCGCCGATTCCGGCAATGGCTGCCGCGGGCCGGACGGCGGCGCCACTGGAACGGACGGGGCTTGCCGCGGAGTGGGGGGCGGCAGCGGCCGCGCAGGGATCGCGATGTTTCGATGCAACGAACTCGGGCCCGAAGCCCCTGTCGTTCCGGCGGGCGCAAGCGGCGCGTGCACAGGACTGCCCGTCCCCAAAGGCGGCCGCAAGGGGCGGAACGAGGGCACTGGGCGCTCCGGCTCGCCTGGCACAGAGGCGCCGGCGGCTTGCGCCTGGACGGATTCCGTGTGGGCCTCCGGAGCGGCAGGCGTCTCGGGCGCGGGCGGAGCCGGAGCTGGATGAGCCGCAGGCGGATGCGCGGAGTGGGGCGTAGAACTTGGAAGCGGGATGCTGGGCGGCCGAAGCGGTACCTGAAGCGGAGGGCGAACCGCGCGCGGCGGTTCGGCTACCGGGGGCGGCGCCGCATGGGCATCGCGTTCGGCATGAGCCGCCGTGGTTTCGTGATGAGCGGGGCCTTCCTCCTCATGGGGGTGGCCGTTGGTGGCGCTTGTCAGTCCCTGCGGGGGCACAGCAGAACCGGTGAGACGCCGCTTCAATTCAATAGCGACATCTTCATCGATCGAGCTGGAATGCGTCTTTTTCTCGTGCACGCCCATTTCGGGCAGCAGATCGAGTATGACGCCAGGCTTCACTTCAAGTTCCCGCGCCAGCTCGTTGATTCGGATCTTCTTCATAGAACGGACTGCTATATAACTCCTTGCACCACCGCAATTTGCATCTGATTAATCAGTATTTTCAATGGTATCAGATTTAACCGTTTCCGGAGTTTCGCCGGAGGCCACGGCACTTCGCAGACTGGAAGGCGCGGCAGACAAACCTTCCACTCTGCCTAAGTCCACAAGTTCGCCTTCCTCCGCTTCATCAACCGGAGCAGGTTCATGGGTGGCGATATCATGCTCCAGTACACCGGTTTCAATATTGTCGAAAGCGGCCGGGCTATCTGTGTCATCGAATTCGCCGGCGGGAGCGTGAACCGCTTCGGCGTCGAGCACATCTTCAATTTCGCCCGCCTGCGCAGGCGCTTCTTCGTCTTCCGGAGCGCTCTCCTCCGCCTGGCCTTCGACGCCCGCAGCTTCGTACTGGCCGTAGAACGACATCACCGCCGACTGGATTTGAGACACGGTCTCTTCGCTGATCTCGGGAATGGCTTCCAATTCCTCGGGGGTCATGGAGCCCAAGCGTTCCACCGTACCGATGCCGGCCGCCACCAGTTTTTCGACGATCGCTTCTTCGAGACCGTGATCGATCAACACCGAGACCGGCGCGCCGGAGATGACCATATCGGCCATATTGGCTTCCAGTTCACGGCGTTTTTCTTCTTCGCTTTTGATATCAATCTTCCAGCCGATCAACTTAGCGGCCAGCCGGACATTCTGCCCGCGCTTGCCGATAGCGAGTGAAAGTTGCAAATCGTCGACCACCACCTCCATGTGCTTTTCGACCGGATCGAGGATGGTCACACGCGAAATTTTGGCCGGGCTGAGGGCTTTCGTCACGTACTGTACCGGGTCTTCGGAGTACTCGATAATATCGATTTTTTCTCCGCGCAACTCCCGGATGATAGACTGCACGCGCATGCCTTTCATTCCAACGCAAGCGCCGACGCTATCGACATCGCGGTCGCGGCTGAAGACCGCGATCTTGGTTCGCTCTCCGGCCTCGCGGGCGCACGCCTTAATGGAGACGGTATTGTCGTAGATCTCGGGCACTTCCTGCTCGAAGAGACGCATCACCAGTTCTGGCGCCGCGCGGGAGACAACCACGCCTGAACTCTTGCCGCCGCGCTCGACACCTTTGATGACGCAACGCACGCGATCGCCCATGCTGAAGCTCTCGACGCGGGACTGCTCCTTCTTCGGCAGACGCGCCTCGGTCTTGCCCATATCGAGGACGTAATCCTGACCCTCGATGCGTTTGACGGTGCAATTGACGAGTTCGCCCTGGCGTCCCTGGAATTCGGAGAAGACGCTGTCGCGTTCGGCTTCGCGCACTTTCTGAAGAATGACCTGCTTGGCGGTTTGCGCGGAGATGCGGCCCAGCGCCTCGGTGGGTTTGGGCTCGCGGATTTCCATGCCGAGTTCGGCGCTCTGGTCGATTTTGCGCGCGGCCTGGAGAGTCAACTGGCGAGCGGGATCTTCGACCGCATCGACCACTTGCTTGACGCTATAGATCTGAATGTTGCCACTGGTCTCGTCTAAATCGGCGACCAGATCCTCCTGCGAGCGGAAGTGCTTGCGGGCGGCCGCGAGCATAGCATCCTTGACCGCATCGAGGACGATCTGGGGATCGATACCCTTTTCCTTACTCAGCATCTCAATGGACTGATAGATAGAAGCCACGTGAAAACCTCTTCAAATGAAAACTGGATCTTAGTGCGCGTGAACGGCCGCGGGATTTACCACTCGAACTTCAGGTTCGCCTTTTGCACCCGGTCGAGCGGGACGGCCACCCGGTGTCCGGGGGACGTCTCGAGTTCGAGGGTAGCTCCGGAGATACTCGCCAGCTTTCCCTCCAGGCGGCCTTGACCTTCGATGGGCTGTTGAACGGTCAACCGGACCTTTTGCCCGAGGACGCGTTCGAAATCCCGCAATTTTGAGAGCTTGCGCTCTACTCCCAAGGAGCTGACCTCCAGCGTGTAACTATCGCCCGGAATGACGTCTTCCTGATCCAAAGACTGGCCCAGCCGGTTGGAGATGAGTTCGCAATCGGCGTGGGTTACGCCGCCCGGCTTATCAATATAGACGCGCAGCAGGCGGGCTTTCCCACCACCCCGGAGCTGGACTTCGGCGATTTCAATGCCGGTGCCCTGAGCCGCGCGCTCCCCGAGCGCGGTGATTCGCTGCAAGAGCCCATTTTTTTCGACGGCCGGCATAGTTCCACTAAAGCGCAACAAAAAAGTGGGCTCTTCGCCCACTTTCGGTTCGACGCTACACCTCTATTAGAGCATTTCGAGGGCGCTTCGCGCAAATGCTGTGGGCAGGGCTGGTGGTAATGCGAGTTTGCGGAACGAAGCCAGAGCAAGTGGCCAGCATACAGCGATCAGCGCTCAGCTTTTCTCCGTGACAGTCGGGGTTCTGTTTTGCGAGACGAAGCCAAAGGGAGCGATCAGCGTATAGCGATCAGCGCTCAGCTTTTGGCCCCCTCCTTGACAGTCGGGGTTCTGATTTTGCGGAACGAAGCCACGGTCTTTTGTAATTGGCGCATCATGAGCCGAGATTCGCACGCCGGTTTGCGGCGGGACGCAAAGACGGCTTGCAGGTTGTTGAGCGGATTGAGCAAAATTATTTTGAGACGCCATGTAACGAAGCCTGCGTTTCGCCGGATCTCCACCCCGCCAAGGGACTGGCGCCGCTCGAATGCGGGTAAAATGAACGTATGGGGCCGGATTTCTGGAAGGAGTGCCCTGTTGTCGAGACCGTTCCGGGACGACTCGGCGGCCGTCCGGTTGTGAAGGACTCGCGAGTGCTTGCTGACACGATTCTGGAAACAGAGGAGCTTGGCGGGACGGCGGAGGAGACCGCCTACAACTACGGACTGAAGCTCCAGGACGTGATTGACATTCGTTCCTACGCTCACCAGCGCAACCCAGCACTCACATCTTGAGGCGGTTCTTTTTGATCAGAACGTTCCGCGTCCGCTACGCCGTTTTCTGAAGGCGTGCGCCACAAGCGCGGTTTACGATCGGAGGCCGGCTTTCGCGAGTAAGTGCCGCAGCGCCCGTTCGCCGCCGGCGCCTCGCTGCACCCCCGCGATGTCGCCGTCGCGGTTGACCAAAACATACAAAGGATAGGCATTGGCGTCGCAAATGGCGGCCAGAGTTGTGTCCTGGGCCAGCGCGATCTTGGCAGCGCGCGGGGACTGTTCCAGATACTTCTTCACTTTGCGCCGCGGCTCTCCCATATTGACGGCCAGCACAATCAACCCGTCTTTTTCGAATTCTTTCAGCAGGTCTTCTACAACCGGCTGATCGCTCTTGCAGGGCGGGCACCAAGTCGCCCAGAACTCTATGAGCAGGACCTTTCCTTTGGCGGAATCATTCGTGATCCGTTCGCCGTCGAGCGTTTTCACAACGAAGTGAGGCATGGGCTGGCCCGGGTCTATGGCCAGTGCGCGGAATGCGGCGGCGAGCGGAGCGAGCAGAGCAAGAGCGCGGCGGCGGGTTAGTTCCATCGGCATGCCGGATATGTTATCCGGAAAAGGCAGGTTGTGGAATAACCCGGTGCTTGATCAGGAGATATTAGGCGCGGGAGGAGCCGGCCACGAGGCCGGCTCGTCGCCGGGACTGGCGACCCCACAGAGGCTGCACTGAAAATCGCTCAGAGCAGGCGCCAGTTCACCTCAATCATGGCCGCTACAGGGACAGGCTGGCTATCTATGATGCCGGGCGCGAATTTCCAGTGGCTAACCGCGTCGATCGCGCGCTGGTCCAATCCGAAGCCGAGGCCGCGGACAACTCGAACATCGTGGGCGAGTCCGTCGGTTCCGATGACGACGGAAAGAACAGTCGTGCCGGTGTATTTCGCGGCACGCGCTTCCTCGGTATACTGCGGCTCCGTTTTCGAAATCAGGTGAGGAGGGGTCCCGGTGTCCTTGATCTGATAGACGGTTGCGAAGCTGCCTGAATTGGCTGCGGGCGCTTGGGCAGCCAACGCCGTACGTATGGTTCTGGCGCGCTGCGCTGTTGCGCTTGCTTCCGCATCGTTGCCCTGCTGCTTTAGAAGCTGGGCATACAGTTCCAGCGTGGTGGCGGCTTCGGCGGAGTTCGGATCTTCGGCTGCGAGCGCACCCTGGTAAAGGGCGGCCGCTTCCTGGAGATTGTTCTGCCGCTGTTGCGCGATGGCCATCCAGAGCAGCGCCTGGGCCGATTTCGCCGGGTTAGCCTTTTGCGCGCTTTGGAAATCGTTCAGGGCAGACTCGTTCTGATTCTGAATCAACGCAATGAAGCCGAGATGCATATAGGCAATAGCGGCATCCGGCGTGTTCCCAAACAGCGAGAGCGCTTTGTTATAACTTGTGGCTGCTTCGGCGAACTTGAAGCGCTCGCTCTGCTGTTCACCGAGATGGATCAACTGCACTGCGGCGCTGGCGCTCGGCTGGCTGGACTCGCGAGCGGTACTGTTCCGGGCGTGCAGCGCAGCGAGCGGCGCGGCGATTGCGACCGAGAGCAATGCGGCGGCAAGGACGTTGGCCAGCCGAAGAGTGCCACGATTCCGCCGGGTATCCAGAACGGAGATCAGCCGTCCTTCGAGTTGAGAGAGGCGTGCCATAGCAACCGCGGCAGGCTCTATGAGCCCAGCCGGCTGAAACGAGCGAGCGATTTCCAACAAATGAGATGCGTATTCCGGGGCGGGCGCTCCCGCATTCAAGACCAGATCGTCGGCGGCCCGTTCGCGCTGCTTCAAGAACTCACGCCAGGCTGTCCAGGCGAGCGGATTCCACCAATAGAGACTCAAAACTGCACGCGCGAAGAGATGCAGGGCCGTGTCGCGGCGCTGGATGTGAGCCAGTTCGTGAAGGAGCACGATGCGGAGTCGGGACTCGTCCCAGGTCTGCGCTTCGGCCGGAAGGAAGATGGCCGCGCGGCGCAGGCTGAAGCTCATGGGCATACAGCCGTCCGCGATTGCGAGGATATCGACGCGGCGGCGGATTCCGATGGACCGTTTCAACGACGGAAAGGCGGCGAACGCCATGAGATGCGCTTTACGCCGCATGCGGCGAATGGCGAGCAATCCGAAACACATCTGCGCTGCGCTGAGAGCCACGCCGGCGAGATAGAGGAGCAGGATGATGGCAGTCCAATCCAAATGTGACCCGGGAAGTATGCCGCCGGTGAGTGGGTTTGGGCGAAGCGCGGACGTGGAAATGCTCCGGGCGGACGCAGACGCGGTCGTCTGAAAGATGAATTCCGGCGTGAGCAAGCGTGCCGTGCGGGGCAGTTCGAGAGCGGGCAGAGAAACGGAAAGCAGCGGCAACACGAGCAAGACGACAAACGCCGCGGTCCATACCAGATGAAGAAGCGCGGCAGAGCGCTTGCGCAGCAGCCACCTGGCGAGCCATGCAAGGCTCAGAACAACGACGCTCTTCAGGGCGACACCTGCGAACAGAATCGACATTTATTTGCCCTCCTTTTTGGCCTGTTCGATCATTTCGGCCATTCGATCCAATTCCTCCCGGCTCAGATGTTTCGCGGAGACATCGAGGAGCGCCGCCATCATTTGCTCCGGGGAGTTGACGAACAGCGTATGCAGCAGATGCCGGACCGCCGAGCGTTTGGCTTTGTCGCGCCCGACGGTAGGGGCAAAGACGTACTTCAGCCCTTCCGATTCGTGCTTTACGTGCCCTTTTTCCTCCAGAATGCGCAGCATGGCGCGTACCGCCGAATAGCTGGGCGCATCCTCCATTGCCTCCCTTACGTCCGAAGCGGAGGCCTTCCCGCGCTGATAAAGTATCTCCATAATCTGCCGTTCTCTCCTGCTTAATTGGGTCAGTGCCATATCGTCCAGGTGCTAAGGAATTAGCATCTGCTAAGAAATTAGCATGCGTGGGCGAAGCTGTCAAGAGGGTGCGCGAAGTAAATGTGGCGACCCCTCGCTCACGCTCAGGGTTCTGTCAAAGCCTAAAGACAACATCCGATTTTGCGCAGTAAGATTGTGAGACGGGCAGTGGGGCCCGGCGCATGGATGCCGAGCGTTGGCGGCGAGTGGAAGAGCTTTACCATGCGGCACAGGAGCGCCCCACGGAAGCACGCAGGGAATTTCTAGCAGAGGCGTGCGCGAATGATGCTGCACTCCGCGGAGAGTTGGAGTCGCTGCTGGCTCGCAGTGAATCGTCGGGGACGTTTCTGGAAAGGCCTGCCGTAGAAATGGCAGCTTTCGGGCGAAATGAGGTATCCACCAAGTCACGCCCGCCATGGTGGATATATGCGATCGCCTTAGCGTTTTTAGCTCGCGCGGTATTCACCACTTACTTCTGCTTTTTCGGGCCCGAATCGATGGGCATCGACGTACGGACAACAGCGACATACCCCATCGTCAGTAAAGTGGCTCCGGGCTCGCCCGCCGAAAAGGCAGGAATCAGGCCAGGCGATGTTCTGGTGCGGGCCAATGATCAAGCCATTCGAGACGTTAATTACTGGTACTGGTTTCTCTGCAATGTCGAGACCGGCCGTCCGTTCACGCTGGAAGCTGAGCGGGGTAAGCAACACATCCGTGCTGTCCTGCTATTAAAGCGACGCCCCGTTCAGTATTGGTCCACCGGCGAGGGCATGGTTCTTCTGCTTAACCTTTTTGGTCAATTTACGGCGCTCGCGGTTGCCTGCTTTCTGGCGTTCCTTCGCCCCAAACATGCGCTCGCCTGTACAGGCGCCCTGTTCCTGGCCGTCTATGCTACCGCAGTATTCCACCGGTATGACGGATACGATTCGGTGTGGCGCCAGTGGCCGGTTTGGTATCAGGGTCTGCTCTGGGCCACTCTTGTTCTGAATAGTGTTGGCTTGGGGATCTGGTTTACGTTCTTTGCGCTGTTCCCCCGGCCTTCGTTTCACAACCGATGGATTTGGGCCGCTGCCTGGACACCGATGGTAGCGTTAGCAATCATTTTTAATTACCAAGTCTGGCATTACATCTACGGCCCGGAAAACATGATTCCTTCGGCGTGGATAAGCGCCATCCTAGCGGCCTGCTGGATCGCTTATATTCCGGGTTCGTTCGCGATGCTCGCCGTAAAATACTGGCGCCTCCCGGACGAGACAGAGCGACGCCGGGTGCGGCTGTTTGTGGCTGCGCTCGCGCTTGTGGTTGTGCTGGCTGTGCCGGTGCTTGTGTATAGCCAGACGGATTACACGAACAGCCCCGGAGCCTGGCTGTTTCTGTCCGTCCCGATGCGCGCTCTGGCGACGCTCGCCGGCGTGACGTTTCCGCTCTGCTTCGGTTACGCCATTTTGCGCCATCGATTGTTCGACATTCGCGTCATTATCCGGCAGGGAATCCGATATGCGGCGGCCAAGCAGTTACTGTTACTCGCGGCTCCGGCGATCATTGCGGTGTTTGTTGCCGATCTCTACCTGCACCGGGACAGGCGCGTGGATCAGATCGTGCAGGATCGCGGGTGGATGTATGCGAGCCTCGCGGGGCTGGCCATTCTTGCGCATGTCCGCAGAAATCATTGGCTGGAGTCTTTGGACCGGCGCTTCTTTCGGGAACAATACAACGCACAGGACATACTTCACTCCACGCTGGAACAGGTGCGCGCCGCGACAAGCTTGGGTGATGTGGCTCCAAAGGTCGTCAAACAGATACATGCGGCTATGCACCCGACTTTCTGCGCGATACTGGAGCGCAGGCCGACGGATGCAACGTATTCGGTAATCAGCATCTTTCCGGATCGCTTTTCTCCACCGATTCTGCGTTCGCACAACAAGGTAGTCGAACTGACGAAGCTGGTTGCCAAACCGGTTCAGCTCTCGATGCAAGATGGCTGGCTTAGCCGGGAGCTTCCGGAGCAATCTTCCGGCATTGATTTACTCGCGCCGATTCGCAGGAGCGGGCTCGATGCGTTTATCGCACTGGGAAAGAAGCGATCCGAAGAGCCTTATACATCCGACGATGTGCGTCTGATCGAGGATCTTGCCATCGGCCTTGCCTTGTTACCTTCATCACCGCCTTCGATGGATCCGGCAAGCGAGATATCGAAAGAATGCCCAACTTGCGGCCAATGCTATGACGTGACCGACGAGTTCTGCCGGGGAGACGCTTCCAGGCTTGCGACAAATTCTTTTCCGCGCTGTTTGCTCGGCCGTTTCCGGCTGGAATTCCGGATCGGCCGCGGAGGGATGGGGCTGGTTTATGAGGCGACCGACTTACAGCTTCAACGAAAAGTGGCGGTGAAGCTTATCCTGGAGGATCTGATCAGAGATGCGGCGGCGCTGGATCGTTTTCGCCGGGAAGCGCATCTTCTTGCAAATTTCCAGCATGCGAACGCGGTCACGCTGTTCGACGCCGGCGTGACACCAGACGGGCGGCCTTTTCTGGTGATGGAACGCTTGACCGGCCGGACGCTTCGAGAGGAATTGAATGAAAAGACAAGACTGCCGCCCGGCGAAGTGCGCTCCATTGTGGGACAACTTTGTGCAGCCTTGTCCGCCGCGCACCGGCGTTCGCTGATCCATCGGGATTTGAAGCCGGAAAACATTTTCTTATGTGATGACAACCCGCACCGGCTGGTGAAGATACTTGATTTTGGTTTGGCCAAGCTGCTGATGGAGACGTCCGGCGCGGCGGCAAACACGCGCTTTTCGACCGTGGGCGGACAGATCGCCGGAACGCCGGCATATATGGCTCCCGAGCTGTTGCTGGGAGCCAAGCCGGAGCAGGGCCGGGACCTCTGGGCGCTGGCCATTATCACGTTTGAGATGTTAACGGGACAGCGGTCTTCGCTGGCGCGCAACGAAGAACTGGCCGGCGATCGGCGCGATTTCTTCAATTGGGCTCTGGCTCCTGAGCCGGATCAAAGGCCACAGAGCGCGGAGGCGTTTCTGCAGCGGTTTGAGCAGTGCTATGGGAATGAGTGAAGCAGCCGCTATTTTGGGAAGTTCAGTTCGCTGAGGAGGGCCTGGAAGCGCGGCTGGGAACGAAGCGGGTCCAAAATAGGATCCGTGTTCAGGAGCACCATGGCGGGCGCACGAGCATCGCGTGCTTTTTCGAGCCAATGCAGCGCCTGCTCTATGTCCTTGAGCCCAAGGTAGGCGATCGCAATCGCAGCCGGATAAACATGCTGGTTAGCTTCGAGCTGCCGGGCAAGCAAACGGGCCCTGGTGCGTTGCCCCGCCGCGAAATATGCATATGCGAGCATCGCGGTTGTATAGGGGTTTCGTTCATCCAGGCTACGGGCCCGTTCCAACTCTGTGATTCCTTCGGCGGTATGTCCAGCCACCGTGAGAAATGTTCCCAGGAGGTTGTGGCCGGAGGCGAAGTTCGGGTCGATTTCGACCGCTTTGCGGGCGTGAGAGATCGCGCTCTCGTAATGACGGCGCACTAATTCCAACTGACCTGGATCCCCTAAAAACAACAGTGACACGGGTTCCAGTTGTATCGCTTTGTCGAACTCCGCACCGGCCTCCTCGAAGCGTTTGCAAGCAATCAGAAGCCAGCCGTATTGCTCATGGGCTAACGCGTAGTTCGGATTCAGTTCAATCGCCCGGCGAAATTCTTTTTCCGCGGCAGCCCAATTCCAGTCGTACCAGTAATGCACCATTCCCAAAGTCGTATGGCCTTCGGCGAGGCTATCGTCGAGCTTTAAAGCCTGCTCGACGGCATTCCTGGCACGAATGGCAGACGCAGCACCGGGAAGGTAAAGCTCCGAATAGAGGACGTACGTATCCGCCAGCCCACAGTAGGGTTCGGCATAGGTGGGGTCTTTTGCAATCGCTTGTTCAAAGTACTGAATGGCCAGCCGAGCGCTGTCTTCGGTGAAACGGTACATTTCGTACCGGCCCCGGAGGTACAGTTGATAGGCGTCGGAACTCCGGGCCATGCGCGCTTGGATCTTCTTTTGCTCCCCGGGGGTCAGCGGCGCATGCAACTTCCCGGAAACCCCGTCAGTGATCTGGCGCTCCACGTCCGCCAAGTCGCTTAGCTTGCGGTCGTACCGCTCTCCCCAGATGTGCCTGTCGGTGCTGGTATCCACCAGTTCGGCGCTGAGCGAAAATTCGTCTCGGCGCAGGGCCATGCGCCCCACCAGGACGGCGTCCACTTTCAGGTTCTTTCCCGCCTGCTGTGGATCCACATCTTTGCCCTTATAGCGGAAGGCCGTGCTGCGCGATCGTACATTCACATGAGGCAGCAGTGAGATGTTATTGATGAGTTCCTCGGCAACGCCATCGGTCAGGTACTCGTTAGCCGGTTCGCCGGTCTCATTCACAAATGGCAAGACAGCGATGGACCGGATCGAGCTCTTTTGCATGCCCCAATAGCCCGTCGCAACCATCAAACAAACGATCGCAGCGGGAATGGCGGCCCGCCTCCAGCGCCTCCGAAGGACAAAACCGATTTTCCCCGCGGCGCCGGGAGCTTGGACGGCGAGACGCACTTCGGAGGTATGTTGAGGCCGCTTTGCCGGATCTTTATTCAGACACCGGTCGAGGAGCCGCCGGATATGGTTTGGCGTGCTTTTCGGAAGTGCGTTCCAATCCGGTTGCTTGGCGAGCACCGCGGCCAAGGTATCTGTTGCCGTCTCACCCTCAAATGCGCGCTTGCGGGTAAGCATTTCGAATAGCACACAGCCGAATGCCCAGATATCTGTGCGTTTATCTACCGTAAGTCCCCGGGCTTGCTCAGGACTCATGTACGCAACGGTCCCCAAAATCAGCCCAGGATGCGTTTGATAGCTCTCGGTAAGCGAGTCACCTCCGCCAGCGCTGCCGGGCGGCAGGCCGATTCGCTTTGCCAAGCCGAAATCAAGCACCTTCACGAGGCCCGAGGACGTGATCTTAATATTCGCCGGCTTGAGATCACGGTGCACGATTCCAAGTTCGTGGGCGGCTTCGAGCGCTGCGGCGATCTGCGCGGCTATGGCCAGAGCTTCTTGGACCGGAACCGGCCGCTGCCGGATCCGCTCCGATAACGTCAGACCTTCCACCAGTTCCAAGACCATGTAGTCCGAGCCCACATCGTATAGAGCGCAGACGTTTGGATGGTTCAGGGTGGAGATGAGCCGCGCTTCGCGAGCAAAGCCACTGAGGAATCGCTGGGCACAGACTTTTATCGCGACCGGGCGGTTCAGCCGGGTGTCGCGCCCGCGGTAGACGGTGCCCATGCCACCAACGCCGATGAGGGACTCGACGCGATAGGGGCCGAGTTGTGCTCCGGAGGGTAGACCTGCAGCGCTCACATCGTGGAACAAGCTGCCGGCAGCTTCACACGCGGGCCGTTCCAGCAGGTTGTCCGGCGCGAGATCCTGCAGCAATAAGGATTCCACTTCGCTATGAAGTTGCGCATCGCCCTCGCAGGCGGCCATCAGGAAGTTGTTGCGTTGCTCCGGACTCCGCTCTAACGCGGCGTGATAAATCCGCTCGATTTGCTGCCAGCGTTCGGGATTCATAGCCGGCTTGCCCCGACGGGCATTTCACAATGGTAGCGCGGCAGAGCGTCCGGCGAAAAAAGGGCGGCGCTGGGCCGCCCCGCTCTATTGTCCGCTTACCGTTATCGGGACATCGATGGCGATTGTTTCCGCAACGGTTGCCGCGCTTTTATTGGAAGCTTGTTTCACTTCGATCTGCGGGGGCAGATGGGTTGCGTATTCAAACGTGGTTCCACAATATGCCAAGTCGAGGGAGGCGACCGCCGCCTGATTCCCATGCCGCACGATGTGGAGGGCGCTACGCTCGCCGGTCAGCCTGCGCTTGCCGTGCGACATAATGATTGCCGCGGTTCCCGCCCCGCGCACGCGCAGGGTGAACGGATTCGATTGGGATTCCGACAGAAGCGTGTAGTGTCCGGGAGGCAGGGTAGCCAGCCCCCAATGGAGGGTGTATGGCAGTGTGAACGAGCCGGCGATCTGTTGGGCGTGAACGCCAGTAACTGAGAGTGTTGCGGACGAGATTGCGAGAAGAGTGGTGAGCAACCAGCTCCGGTTCTGTTTGCGATTCATATCTGACCTTCTTTTCTGGTGGACCCGGTGAAAGGGTCTCCACCGAAGTCAGCGAAATCGCGGGTCAAAAACTACAACACGCCGACAATTTTTTCTAAGCGCTTTGAAAGAATAGGAAATATAGGTATCCACACGTGCTGAAGTCTTGGAATCGCAGAACTTTCCTGGGCGGTCTGGGGGCGCTGGCGGCGTCGGCTGCCGGAACGCGCAAATCATTTGCTTCCGGACACTCGCCGAAGAGTACGGCCGGACTGTCCGGCTTCGGATCGACGGGAGACATTTACGGCGAACTGGGCGTAACCACGGTGATTAACGGCCAGGGGACCATGACCGTTCTGGGCGGTTCCCTGATGCGTCCGGAGGTGGAGGCCATTATGGCGGAGGGCGCGAAGCATTTCGTCAGCATTCCCGAACTGGAGGTTGCCGCCGGGAGTCGGATCGCCCAGATGCTGAAACTGCCGGAAGGATACACGGCTCTGGTCACGTCGGGAGCGGCCGGCGCATTGCAGTCGGGTTTGGCGGGCATACTCACCGGCGATAACCCGGAATTCATCAAGCAACTGCCGGATCTGACCGGAATGAAATCGGAAGTGATCATCCAAAAATCGCACCGGTACCCGTTCGATCATCAGTTGCGCGCCACGGGAGTCAAGCTGGTCGAGATTGAAACGCGCGACGATCTGCGGCAGGCCGTCAATTCGCGAACGGCCATGATGCACTTCACCAACTTCGCGAATGCAGACGGGCAGATCAAAGTCGATGAATGGGTGAAGCTGGCGAAACAGTACAAGATTCCCTGCTTCAACGACGCCGCTGCCGACACACCGCCGGTTTCTCATCTTTGGGATTACGCCAACATGGGGTACGACTTGATTGCGTTTAGCGGCGGCAAGGCGATCCGGGGTCCGCAATGCGCGGGTCTGCTGCTGGGACGGAAAGACCTGGTTGGTTATGCGCTGCTGAACAACAGCCCGTATGAAGATACGCTGGGGCGCGGCCAGAAGGTGGGCAAAGAAGAGATTGTCGGTATGGTGAAAGCGTTAGAGCTTTACCTGAACGAAGATCATGACGCGCTGGCGAAAGAGTGGGCGCGCCGGCTGGAAGCGGTTTCGAAGCAGATTACGGGGGTACCGGGCGTGAGTACGTCCATGTTTGAGCCCGATATTGCAAACCACGTTCCGACCATGCGGATTACGTGGGACAACAAGCGCATTCCGCTGACCTCGCGCGAGGCTTTTCAAATTCTGGCGAGTTCCAAGCCGTCCATTGTGCTGGGAGACACGGAAACCGGCCTGGAGATGACATCATTCATGCTGAAGCCGGGCGAAGAAAAGATCATTGCCGAGCGGCTGGCGGCGATGTTCCGCACTCACCGCGCTTAACGTGTGGGCTCACCCGGAAGCAGGTGAGCAGCAGCGCTGACCACCGATCCGACGGCCGCGCCCACGGCCTTCGCGGCCGTAATAATGGCCGGCTCCTGGCGAAGGTCGTTTTCCGCGCGAAACCAATCTACGTCCGGGCTACCGAAGGGGCGGCCGCGCTCTTCCCAATATTGATAAGCCAGAAGCTCGATTTCCTGATGCGAGGGTTCCTGCACGGGAATGGTTCTCCTTCATTCATTATGGGCGTGGGAAAGCTGATTCATTCGCGATATGCTCCGAGATGATGAACAGAAGAACGTTTTCCCGAAGTCTGGCCGGAGCAGCCGTGTCGGCAGGGACACTCGGCCGCGCGGCGGAAGGCGAATCCTCCGGAATTCCCTTCCAGTTTTCGATCATGCTCTGGACCGTATTCCGCAAGCTGCCGTTCGAGGAGCGGCTGGAGAAGGTGGTGGAGGCGGGATATAAAAACGTCGAACTGGTAGGCGAATACAAGAAGTGGTCGAGCCAGGATTTCGACCGGGCCATCGCCAAACAGAAAGAACTGGGAATCACGTTCGATACGACGGCCGGCCTGCGGCATGGGGTCGGGAACCCCGCCGACCGCGACGCTCTGCTGGCCGACGTCCGAAATGAACTACCGATCATGGAGCGGCTGGGGTGCCCGTCGGTGATCGTTATGTCGGGCAACGTGGTGCCGGGAATGCCGCGCGAGACACAGCATCAGAGCTGCATCGACGGACTGAAGCAGGCGGCCAAGCTGGTGGAACGCAAGCAGATCAACGGAAAGCCCGCGCGCTTGTTACTCGAAAACATCGATCCGGAAGAGAATCCGAAATATTACATGACGTCGGTGGCGGAAGGCTTCGAGATCATCCGGGCCGTGGATCATCCCCAAGTGAAATTGCTTTATGACTTCTATCACGAGCAGATCGCCGAAGGGAATCTGATCGAGAAACTGGAAAAGAATGTCGATTATACCGGGCTCGTCCATATCGCCGACGTGCCGGGCCGGCATCAACCCGGGACGGGCGAAATCCACTACGAGAACATCTACCGCAAGCTCGCGCAGCTTAAATACGACCGCCTCGTTGCGATGGAGTTCTACCCGACCGGCGACCCGATTGCGACGCTGCGCACCGCGCGCGAGCAGGCCACCAAGGCCGCGCTTCAGGTCTGACCTGCAAAAATAAAAAACATGCCAAAACACGTGATCTTGATCGCTAGCGGCGATCTGCGTCTTTCCGCGAATCGAGTCTGCTGGCCGGCTCAGCAGGAAGTGGAAAGGGCGATTACAAAGGCGGTAGAAGATTGTGGATTCAGCGTGAAGCGAGGTCATCCATTCGATGCGGCAAAGCAGCACGGCTTCATCGATTCCCAAAAGTACGGAATGGAAGTTTTCCGCCAGATTCCCGAAGATGCGCCGCTGATTGTGGCCGAGGCCGTGTGGCAATACAGCCATCACGTTCTTCCGGGCTTGATCACCCATAAAGGGCCCATCCTGACACTCGCAAACTGGAACGGGCAATGGCCGGGACTGGTCGGCATGCTGAATCTGAACGGCTCCCTGACGAAAGCGGGTGTGACGTACTCCACCTTGTGGTCCGAGAACTTCACAGATCAATACTTCCTTTCACGGCTGAAGACGTGGCTGAACGGAGAGACCGTGCAGCACGACACCAGCCATGTCCATCCACTGGACGGTCAGAAGCTGCCGGACCAGGCACAGTCTGAGGGAGTTTGGCTGGCGCGCCAACTAAAGCGCGACAAAGCGATTATGGGCATCTTCGACGAAGGATGCATGGGCATGTTCAATGCGATTGTGCCCGATCATCTTCTAAACCCGACGGGTATTTATAAGGAACGGCTAAGCCAGTCGGCGCTTTATGCCGCGATGCGCACCATTCCCGATGAGGAAGCACGCGCGGTTCGAAAGTGGCTCGACCAGAAGGGCCTGAAATTCAAGACCGGGCCGAACCCGGAGACGGATCTGACCGACGATCAGATTCTGGATCAGTGCCGGATGTACATTGCGGCGTTGCGGATTGCCGACGAGTTTGGCTGTTCGGTGATTGGGATTCAATATCAGCAAGGATTGAAAGATCTGGCCCCGGCGTCGGACTTGGCGGAGGGGTTGCTGAACAATTCGGACCGGCCTCCAGTGAAGTCGACGGACGGACGCGTGCTGTATGAAGGACAGCCGCTGCCGCACTTCAACGAAGTGGACGAGTGCGCTGGAGTGGATGCGCTGGTGACGAACCGGATTTGGAATGCGCTCGGTTTTTCGCCGGAGACGACACTTCATGATTTGCGGTACGGCGAGCCGTACAACGGCGAATTTGTGTGGGTTTTTGAGATTTCCGGGGCGGTGCCGCCGGCGCACAATGTAGACGGCTACAAAGGCTCGGTGAGCGAACGGCAGCCGCCGATGTATTTCCGGCTAGGCGGCGGGTCGCTGAAGGGCGTGAGCAAGCCTGGCGAGATCGTCTGGAGCCGCGTATTCATTGAAGACGGCAAGTTGAAAGCGGATTTGGGACGCGGACGCGCCGTTGCGCTCCCGCAGGAAGAGACCGAACGGCGCTGGCGAATCACAACGCCGCAGTGGCCGATCATGCATGCGGTGCTGTATGGCATTTCGCGCGACCAGATGATGGCGCGGCATAAAGCGAACCACATTCAGGTGGCGTATGCTCCGGATGCGGAAGGCGCGAAAAAGGCACTCGCCATGAAGGCGGCGTTTTTCCGGGAGGCAGGGCTGGAGGTGAGTATTTGCGGAACGGAGACGGGGCTGGAGTAATCAGCGGTATTGGGCCGATTCATTCGGCGCGGCCGGCAAGCAGAGTTTTGACCATCTCGCCGAGTTTCATAAAACTATCGTATTCGGACGGCTTGCGGAAATATCCGTCCGCGCCGAGGCTTTTCATCTGCTGCCGGTCTCGCGGGGAGTCGGAACTTGACACGATGATCACCAAAGCCGCCGCGCATCTGCGGCTGTGGCGCATATGCTTCAAGACCTCGTCACCCTCCTTTTTCGGCAGATTAATATCGAGAAGCACGAGCGCCGGACAGGGTACGCTCGCGTCGGCATCGGACCTGTCAAAAAACTGCACAGCCTGCTCGCCATCTTTTACTACGTGAACCACGACAGGGAGTTTGCTCGTCTCGATCGCTTCCTGGATCAGAAAAACATCGGATTCATTGTCCTCGACAACGAGCACATGAAATCGAATGCCGGCGGCGCTTTCATCAGACTGGGAGGGTGAAGCGAAAGATCGATCCTCGTCCGGGTTCGGACTCGACCCAGATCCGCCCATGATACCGATCCAAGATTCGCTGGCAGATGGCCAATCCAATGCCGGTGCCTGAATATTCATCGCTTGTATGCAGACGCTTGAAAAGCCCAAAAATGTTCTCCTTGTACTCGGGATCAATGCCGATACCGTTGTCGGCAACTGAAAAAACCCAGTATCCGTCCCGCCGCTCTGCCCCGACCTGCACGATGGGCCGGCGCTCCGGGCTGCGGTACTTTATAGCGTTCCCAACCAGGTTCTGAAAGACTTGCTGCAGATGCGCGCCACTCACCGCTAACGAGGGCAGCGGACCAGTTGTGATTTGAGCGCCGGTACCGGCAATCATGCCGGACAGGTTCGCAAGCACCGCTTTGAACACCTCGTTCGCGTCGACAGCCTCGACGGGTGCATCGGACCTGGACACCTGGGTATAGGCCAGGAGATCGCGCAGGAGGGCTTCCATGCGCGTTGCTCCGTTGTGCAGGAATTGCATAAACTTGAGCGCCTCGCCGTCGAGTTTGTGAGCATACCGTTTCGACAGAAGCTCGCTGTATATTTTGATGCTGCGCAATGGTTCCTGAAGATCGTGGCTCGCTGAAAAGGCGAACTGCTTCAGATCCTCGTTAGCGCGGCGAAGCTCGTCCTCGATGCGTTTTTGTTGGTCGATATCGGTACAAGTGCCAAACCATTTCACGATCCGGCCGCGAACATCGCGCACGGGGACTGCGCGCGCGACGAACCAGCGCCAGCAACGTTCCTGCCGGTCAAAAAAGCGGTATTCGACGTTGTACGGTTCTCCCGAATGAACTGCGGCGGACCAACTCTCACGGACTCTCTGGAGATCGTCGGGATGCAGGATGGATTCCCAGGTTGCAGCCTCGGAAAAGACACGGCTGAAACCGGTAAACTCGTACCAGCGCTCATTGTAGTAATCGACGCGCCCGTCGGGTCCCGCCGTCCAGACCATTTGCGGCATCGTATCCGCAAGTTGCCGGAAGCGGGCTTCGCTCTCGATCAACGCCGATCGGATGCGCTTGCTTTCCGTGATATCGCGGGCGATTTTGGAAGCGCCGATGATCACGCCTTGGGCATTCTTCACGGGTGAGATCGTCAGCGATATGTCGATCAGCGAGCCGTCTTTTCTATGGCGCACCGTTTCGAAGTGATCGACGCGTTCGCCCCTTCGAAGCCGGGCGAGAATGTCTGGCTCTTCGTCCTGCCGGTCATCCGGAATAATGAGGCTGGCGATTGTGCAGCCGATCGCCTCTTGGGCGGTGTAGCCGAAAAGCCGTTCCGCGCTCTTGTTCCAGCTCATAACCACGCCATTGAGGTCCTTGCTGATGATGGCGTCGTCGGATGAATCGACGATCGCGCTCAACAGGGGAGCCGTGCGGTCCGCGTGTTGACGGCTGGTCATCTCCGCGTCCTTGCGATCCGTAATATCGATCAGCACGTTAATGCCGCCAATAATATGGCTTTGGCGGTCGCGCAGCACAGCCGGAAAAGAGGTAAACCAGAAGCGCGTTCCGTCCGGCCGTTCAGCGATGCATTCAAGGCCGGCTGGCACTTCGCTGCCTTTCAATGCAAGCGCCATTGGGCATTGGTCATGCGGCAAAGGTGTGCCGTCGGCCAGGAAAATTTTCCTGGTGACGCACCATTTATCTCTGCCGAGTTCAGGCGTGCAGCCGGAAAGCTTCACGGCGGCGGGATTGAAATAGGTAAGCCGGCCCTCTGCATCGGTCATATAGATCGCGACGGGCAACGCGTCCAAAATCCCGCGAAACACGGTATCGGATGAATCTCCGCGGGATACAAAGGTTGTTGCCTCCACGCTCCCTCCGGTCAAACCGTACCTCCCATGCGCCCGTGTGGGCGTGTTTACGCGGCCGCGTGCAGCTTCGGCTGTAGGAACTCCCTGCCCCACAGGCAGCGAGTCCCGAAACCACTCTATCGATCTTCTCATGTGACATACATGACAATTGCAAGCTTTTGTACTACTACACCTCCATTTCTTTTCACGATGCAAAGATTGCTGTACCAGTACAGCTCAAGATAAAGCCTGAGAACATGGAGCGATGAAAATCCGTACAGCGGAATACCAGACTCCGAAGGATCGCGAGTATACGCAAACCCTCGTCAATTCTGCGCCTAGAGAGGCGGCCGCATTTTTTAACCTCAAACATGTTGCCGAACGCAAGGATGGCGCTATCCCCGCAAAATACCGGGAACTCCTGTCCGTGGCGGTTGCACTGACCACCCAATGCGCGTACTGCATCGAAGCACACATTGAGAACGCCGTGCGAGCAGGCGCAATTCGCGAAGAAATCGCCGAAACCGTTTTTGTTGCAGCTGCTCTCCGCGCAGGCGGGCGGTTGGGAATGGCCTTATGGCACAATGCGTCTTTTCGACGAAGCAAGCAACGCAAATCAATGAAGACCGGCTGATTGGCAACCTAATCTAAAACGCTTCCAAGAGGGAAACATTTGAGCTGTTACTATTTTTGACGATCGCCAAGTGACGACCATCATAAGAGGGGACTGCCCATTCAAGGCTGAGGTTCGGACCCGACAATACAGTGCTAACAGACCCATGCAAGCTAACCTTTAATAGTTCCGAATTCCCCCTCGCATCGCGCGCGTTGACCCACAGTGCCTTGGAATCTGCGCTCCAGTCAATGCCATACAGATCAGACCAATGGGGTACAGGAATAAAACGCTTCCAATCACTGTCAATCGCGGCAATCCGGAGCCCGAATTGATCGGTATTCGGACGCCCGCATTGCCAAGCGACATATTGACCGTCATGCGAAAAAGTGAAATTGGGGTTGTCCACCATTGCTCCGACGGCAGGCAACTCTTTATGTTCTCCGGTCTCCGGTTTAAACGAGGAGAATTTCAGACGAGTCTGGCCTTCAACAGCTTCGCTCTGAATATAAATACAGGCAGATCCAGGCGTTCTTGGGCATTCAACGTCCCATAGTTGAGGGACCTCCAATATAAACCTGGGCGGGCCGCCCGCGAGTGGAACCTGCATAATTTTCGAATTCTCAGTGGTTGCGCCCGGCTTCGCACGAGCAATATAGATTACAGTCTTCCCGTCGGGCGCCGTCCTGGGGGCATACAGGTCATCGCTACCCCCCACTAGCAGATCGGCCTGCGTGGCATCTATAGACTGTTTAAATACGTGAAATGGGCCGTTTCGATTTGAGTAAAAGATCACGGACTTACTGTCGGGAGTCCAATCCATTGCATAGTCCAGACGCTGATCCAGTGTGAGGCGGCGAAGCACACCCAGGGACTTTCCACCTGATTTCAGATCTGCTACGTAAATATCCGGTTGGGGATTGTGGCGCCGTAGCGCGAGGCGTTTGCCATCGGCACTGAGGCTGAGTTGTATTGCAATTCCCTTTCCGCTGGTGACCCTGATCGGAGAACCGGATACATGCGTTCGGGAAGAATCGAGCGCTATCGACCAAACGTTTGTGTCCTGCTGATTAGGCCGAGGCTCGCGGACCGAATAAAGCAGCAATCCATTTGGAAGCCAACCAACGGCTGCGCCACCACGAGGCACGCCTCGTGGCCCGGTATCTTGAACGCGCGTCGACGCGAGCCGAACTAAGTCGAAGACTTCTATGCTGGTTTCAGGGGCGCTCCGGAACGCGTAATATCTGGTTTTGGTTCTTGCGTACGCGAACTGCTTGCCATCGGGAGACCATGCCGGCCGGCTAAAGTTCTCTTCCACGGTGCGGATAATACGTCTCGCGCCACTTCCATCTGAACGCATGAGCCACAGTTCCTCCCCGGGCCAAGCGTACTTCACGAAGACGATTTGAGTGCCGTCAGGCGACAATGAAGCAGACTCGCCTTCCTCGCACAACATTTGTGGCGATCCACCCAGGATCGACAACTTCCATAAGCCCGGCGCGCCTTCACGGCTTTTCAAATTGGAGACGAGGAGATGAACCCCATCTGGAAACCAACTCTCGACCAGGGCCTCGAAGCGAGAGGAGACCGGCACCGGATGAGTCTCTCCGCCATCCACGTGCTTTACATAAAGCCCCGTCGGATCGGAGTAGGCCAACAGCTTTCCATCGGGTGACAGGGCGCTGCTGGTTACGGGAGTGTCATCAGGATTTGCTGTTAGAGGCGATTCTTTAAAAGTCGCTTGCCCCTTAGGGGCTTCTCCGCGACGAAGGCGGCCGGCAAAAGAATGCCACAGCATGATGCTGGCGGCCAAGACAGCAAGGGCGAGGCCTCCCGCCAGCAATTGAAAGCCGCGATACTCACGCAAGCGCTTCGACTGTTCCCGGCCCGACTCTTTCGGTTTGCTTCCAGCGTGTTCAGTTCTGGTGATGCACTCCGTTACCGCCGCTACAAACTGGTATCCCCTTCCAGCAACCGTCGCGATGTATCGGTGATCTTTCGGGCTGTCTCCCAGAATCTTGCGCACGGTAAAGATCGTCTGGGTTAAGTTTGCTTCTTCGACCACGCTGCCGGCCCAAACGCGGGATAACAACTCCTCTTTGTCAACCAGACGGCCCCGGTTCTCCACCAGTACGACCAACGCGTCTAGCGTTTTTCCCGCGATGGGAACCGGCTCGCCATCCCGCCGCAGAAGCCGGGCTTCCGGGTCCAGTTCAAAGCAACCGAAGATATAACGCGGCATGGCTTCCCCCGCTTAAGAGCACAACCTATAACTTTTGAGACCGTTTTGAGAACCTTTGATCCAAGGCACAGGAGTTTGATATGCGTTCTGCTTGATGATTCGGGGCATGATGCGCCCCCAAAAGTCCCTTGTTGCTGCCCTCACCTTCTGGCTTTCTCCGCCACCCATGGCTATCGGAAATGCTCAGTCCTTATTAGCTCTCCAGTCTAATCCAATATTGAAGGTATTTGTATACCCGTGTCCTGAGCTCTCGTATTCGGTTATTCAGAGCGCGGAAAGGGAGGCTGCACGGATACTTCGGTCCGCGCGCATCGAATTCAACTGGATCGAATGCAGCACGCGCATGCAGTCCGCCTCCTGCCGTTCGACACCAGCTCCAACGGACCTGATCATCCGCGTCCTTCCCAGGGCGCTACAACAGGCGAGCCCAAGTGCGCTGGGAATTGCAGGCTCCCCGGCCGGCTACGCGACAGCCTTCATCTTTTGTGACCGTATCTTAGCGCGGCGAACTCACACGCAGTTACTACCCGTCATGTTCGGACGCGTATTGGCTCATGAGATCACCCATTTGCTGTTGCCGAACGAAGATCACGCGGATTTCGGGCTGATGCGCGGCCAGTGGAGCACCGAGGACTTGCGTATCACGAGTCCCGCTTGCCAAGCTCTGTCTTCCCGGTGGGCTCAGTTCATGCACAGGGAAGCGCTCCGGAGATTGGAGACCGCAAATAGCGCCTTACAAAAGTGAGCGTCGCCTATTCGATGAAAAAAACAAGATGTAGTGCGACATCGATTCGTGCTTGACACAACGAAGATACATAGTGCAATATTTCCCACCCGTCAACTCCAAGGAGGTTTTATGAAACTCTATTTAACGCCGATGTTCTTGAAAGCCGTTGTTAGTACTCTGGCCGTTACCTTTGTAGTGCTGTCCAGCCATCCCGCGAGGGCCCAGTCCGAAGCTTCGGACGGCGACCGATCGCATAACGCCTGCTCGGATCGAACGCTGTTGGGCGATTACGGAGCCAAAATCGAGGGCACCCTCAGCGATCTCCCTGGTAAGCCGTCGTTAACCAGTGTGGTTTTCTTTCACTTTAACGGCGATAGAACGATGACGTCGAAACGTTACGCCGTTCTGGACGGTAAGCCTGTGGTACCTGATTGGACGGACGACCCTGGGCCCGCAACCTACGAACTCAAACCGGATTGCACTGGATCGGCTGATAGCGTGAATCCACCAATCAAATTTCACTTCGTCGTTGTCGACCATGGTCGGAAATTGTTCTTAGTCATCGATGGGGGTGCAACCACCGGGGTCGCGGAAAAAGTCGGTCGACAGGGGCATCCGCACGAGTGAGTCCCTTGCGCTCTGGAATCGGAGTCTCACTAAAGCGTTCTCTACGCGTGTCAGACAAAGGAGCTGAATCCTTGTACGAGTCGAATGCCATCGCGAGGCCAACCGGCAACAACTTACATTGACAGAATGCAAGGTCGCCCGGTGCTGGATCGAGCGGCAAGCCTGACGGCATAAACGTTCTTTTGTGCAATGGTGATCTTGAGTGGGAGCATTCTGCTTGTCCCAACCGCCCCGCCCAATTTCCCGTCGGCCACCATTGGTCGGACGCTCGACAAACGCCATAACATCGTGCTCGCCAGGCTCACGCCGCTAGCTCGTAATTTTTATTACAATGTTCACTGCCCAGGAGCTGCATAGTGTCACGCATCATGACAGGCGCCTTCGGCGTGTTGATTGTGCTGGCCGGAGGATCCGCTAATTTGCGCGGCGACGCGGCCGGACGACAAGCGCTTCTCACCGATCCGCGTTACCAGCAGATCGCCGAACTGGATCGCCAGGTCAGAGAGTGGCAAAGGAATCCCGCGATCCGGATCGGGGGGATGGATGGGCTCTACATTGCCGGACAACGCGGCAGAATGGAGCGTGTGCTGCGAGATAGTTTAAAGAGCGAAGCGGAAGCATGCGGCCATTGCCAGCCCGCGCAAGGTAAGTACGAAGAACTGCAAAAGTTGATGAACGAAGAGCTCAACGCCGCTCTTGGCATCGCCAGCGACGCCGGCGGCGGGCCGGGCTGGGCGTGGCTCCTGAAAGCTCTGCAGACCGGCGACTGGAACTCGCCCCCGCCGCTGACGGACGAACAACTGGAGCCATTCGAGGTGCAGCGCATCCTTCGGCGTGTCGAGCAGCACTGCGTGACCGTCTACAGCCCACAATTCCGCCTCGAACTGCTGGCGCCGACGGTGAAGAGAGACATAGAGCGCAATCCGCAGAAGTATTATGCATTCACCAAGGAGTGGAACGATCGCCTGTTTGCCTGCGAGGCGAAACTCGATGGCAAGCAGCTGTACGCGCAGCATCGTCTGGCGCTGGACCGCTGCCTTGCGGCGCACGATGCGGATAAGGTGCAGCATGCCATCGGTACGACGGCGAGCCAAATCCATGCAGAGGAAGCGGCCTTCAATCGCTGCATGAATGAGACCGACGCCGCGACGGCTGCTTGCACCGAGGGTGCGTTCGTAGCATATTGGATTAATCTTCGCCACGATCCAAACGTGAACACAGGTCCGATTGCGCCGTGCGCGCCGGTCACCGTGCCCTTGACGCGTCTGCGGGTGGACCTGCGCAGAGAGCGTCAGTTATTAACTCTCGAACACGTGCGCGCGTACGCCGCGGATCCGGCGAAGATGGCGGAGCTGGAGAAACAGTCGGCGGGTATCACCCCGGCGAGCCTCGAAATACGCACTTCGCTTGCTCCGCCGGTGGCTCCGTTTCCCGCGTTCGGGACACCCGTGAATTCCTTGGGAGTGCCAGTGGGCGCGAAGTTCGCAATCGCGCTCCTGGAACCGATCGATCTGTTGCACGTCGACGCGGCGCGGCGGTATCCCGCGCAGATGCTCGGGCCGGCGAATTTCCGAGGCCGTGTGTCGCTGTCGAAAGGGGTGGGGGTGCTGGTTCGCGCGTACCGGCAGGACACCACCAACCCGCGCATCATCATGATCGGGATCGAATCGGTTTCGGCGGTCATCGACTCGCGCCCGTATCCGCTGCCCGGGTTGCTCGAGTCCCCGGAACTGCAGACGATCAATGCGGGAGGCGGTGTGACCGCGGGCGATAAACAGACGGTGCTTCCCGCCGGAGCGACGCTCGAAGGCACGGTGTTGAGCACTCTCCGGCCTCGCCTGGACGACCCGGCGGACGCGAATTCACCACTGCTGCATGCGGCTCCGTTCCCTACGGAAGATCCGGCCTTTTTGAATGCGGAGCGCGGGCCGGAGACGTCCGGCGGTGCGCCGCGCCCAAAATACAGTTTGCTTCCAGGCGGGCTCAGTCCTCCGACATCTCTCCCGCTCCATGTGGTTGTGGCCGACCCGGTTGACCTTACGACCGACGATAACTCGCTTCGCTTCCGCGCGCAGACGGCCGCAGCAGTGCAATACCAGGGCGAAACTGTGCTGCCGGCGGGGACCGACGTGTTTCTGAAAGTCAGCCGCAAGGGGCAGAATGCTTTGTTTTACCAGGTGACGCTCACGGTCGTTAGCGCTTTGATCGGCGGCAAAGAGATTCCACTGCAAACGAGCCAACTCCCACGCAATGCCCGCATTCCACGGCAAGGTACGGTAGCCCGCGCCGCAACAGCGCGGCAACAACGGCTTCCTTTTGGCGTAGACACGCTTCCGCCAGGCACACGCCTGCAGTTTTCGATCCTCGCTCCGGGGAGGCAGTAACACATATGAAGCCCGCACCGTTCGAGCACGCAACATGCCGCGTCTAAAGATCCAGTCCTTACGGATCCTGGCAGTCGTCAGTTTGCTCTTCGCAGCCGGCGCGTCCGCTTCAACCGAGGACCGCGCGGCTCGATTCCGCCCTGCCAGTGCGGCAAACCAATGCCACCTCGTATAAACTCGATCCGGACCGCCGGTCCGGTTCGCACCCGCCGCCTGCGCCGGACGCCCCTCGTCCGGCGCTCTTCGGCTGCTGCTCCGCTGCTCTGCACTACAATTCAGCTTTTTTGTACGGACGCGCTGGTAAGCGTTCTGGGGCCCGATTTGCGAGGCAATCGGCGCCCCGCGGCGGCGCCATTACTCAGAACCGCTCCATTCGACTTTAAGTGCGGCCCGACCTCTGTGAGCAGGAACGATTGCAGGAAGTTCTTTTTTTCATAAAGAGCACTCAAGCGCACCCGCGCTGAAGCGCTTATGTTCTGAATGGTGTCGTCGCCCCGGCCTTCCGCCCACGCGCTCTCCCATAGCAATGCCAAGTGCCGGCAGCCGGCAGCCATCACCTCGACGGTGCGGCCGCCGAACTCGTCCCACAACATAGAAAGAATTTGCCCCTTGGGAGTCTCGCTTCGAAGGGCTGTATCGTAGAGATCGCAGATCTCTTTGGGATGAATCTTGTTAAAGGTGTCGGTCATGAGCTGCACGGTCGCGACAGCGGCGGCATGCCCGCCCTTAATAGGACTTGCATTGGAGTCCGAGTTTTTGAGCAGAGCTTGCAGCTTATTCTTCATGTCCTCGCCCTGCTGATCCCGGAACATAGTCTGTTCGTAGTCTTCATGGACGCCCTGGCTCAGATTCTCCACCTCGCTCTCGCCAGAATGTTGGCCGCGTGTATGTGTGATGGTTTTCGTCACCGGATGGTCCGGGTCGCCATGATGCAGGAAGGAAATGTGCAACGGCTGACACGCGTCGCCGACATAGTGAGCGAGGGTTCCCGCGGCCGCAATAAATTCATCGCGTTGGCCGTTACTTAAAAACTCGACCATGGCGTCATAGATCTGCCAGACACGGAACGGGAGCAGTCCCATCTCCGCAGCGGCATCCGTGGAGCCGTTCTTCGGAGGGAACTTGCGGGCATACTCGATCCAGACATCGGGCGTGATGTTGGCCGGGTCCTGACACATTTGGAGCAGCGTCGGACCACCGCCGGGAGGAGTCTGGTCCATATTGGCGAAGTGGTTGGGCGCTTCGGGATTCTGCCCGCGAGGGCCTCTGCTGCCGTCGCCCGAAGGCATTTTCCACACCAGGTCCGGGACATCGGCCAAAGGAACGAATGCGCCTTTGCTCAACCCGGATGTGTCGCTCACCGTAATCCCGGGGAGCGGGATGGTTATGTTTTCAAGGTTCGCCTGCATGAGCTTGCGCAGTTTGGAGCGATCCGATCCAACGATATTGCAACCCATGTTCGCAATGGTGAAATGTCCCACGGTCCCCAGTATTCAGGTAAAGAGAGGCCCCAATCGCGGACGAAATCCACTTCGAGCATCTGGCACACCGTGCTCAGCAAAGTTCCAAGCGCAAAAGGCTGGCGCGTCCGACCCGCCGAATCCGTAAACACGAACCCGCCCCACTGCAGGGCAATGGGCCGAAGCGGAATGCCGCGAAGGGGCTGACCGTTTTGGCCCTTTGGCGGCTCGAGCAGCCAGAGCGTTCCGGAATCGCCGTGTTGGGTGCGGAAGGGAACTTCCGATGTTCCGTCTGTTGCCGGCCGGGGGCCGATCAGGAGGTCCGTTACGTATTCGAAGCCGCCCATCGATTTATAGCGATAAAACAAAGCCATATGCGGCCGTACATCTCGCGCGAAGAGCAGCCGTAGGCGCGTACGTCGCAATTGATCAAATCGAGGGACAGGTTCTGCGTGGAAAAATCGGCAAGCGGGCCCGCGACGCCGATGCTATAGATTTGCGGAGTCCAACGGGTTTTGTCCTCGATCTCGATCAGGCCGATATCGGCGTTAAGCCACACATTGCTATCGGGCCAGCCTTCGTAGACTTCGCCGAATCGCACGCGCCCTATCTGATGAGCTGAAGTCACGCCGATGGGAATTTTCGTTCCTTCCAGGATCGAATAGAGTGTCTCGCCGGGTCCGCCGGCAACATGGCGATTCGTAACCGCATACGTGCTGTGGCCATCGGTTACTAGGCATCCGATGGAAGCAACATGCTCTTCGCCTTGGACGTCGGCGTAAACGGGATAGCCGCCGCCGATGAAATTCTTGGGGAGCCGCGGATGTGCCGGCCTTTCAGGCGCTTTCAGGTCGGGCGGTGCCTCAATAACGCATACCGGAACGATTTTCCCGTCCGGCATGCGCAGACGGTCTGGAAGGAAGTCGTGGCGCCTGAGCGTGGAGTCATCGAAATCGTCCGGATCGACCCATTTTTCAACGAAGGCAATGACGCACGGCCAGGAGTAGGAACGCACTTCGGTCGTCTGCAGGGTCTTCGGCCCGGTGCCCTTGCGTTTGATCTTGTCATGTGGCCACGAATCTTCCTTGCGTATCAGGTAGCGGCCCACGGCTGTTCCGATTACGCCTTTGCGCTCGGCGAGGTGTAAATGGTACAAATCGCGCGCTTTTAGCACGTCAAATAAGGAAAGGGCGTTGTAATCCGAGCTAATATTGAGCGGATCTTTTGTTAAATCGCTTGACGGACGGGGCACGCTGGCCTCCTTTCGCGGGTAGGGCGTCAGAGTAACACAGGTTTTCCGTAAATACTAGTACGTTGTGCGGGTATGTCGGTAGTATGTGGTTCTGGATCGCGGCGGTTTCCCGGACGGCTGTTGACAAGTGGCTTGGATCAGAATCTAAATACGCCAGCTGCGAAATTGAGAGATGCGATTCGGCCTTTGGGACCAGCCGCCCAGGGCAAGCTGAGCGCATTCCAACCGGTTGAATCGAAGCGTTTCCAGGTGTGGCCGTCATCTCGCGAAAGATCACTGCCGTTCGGTCCGACCGCGATCCATGCGCCGATTCTCTGCTCCCATTCGACAGAGGATCGATAACCCGAAGCCAACTCACTGGCCGAATGCCACGTCACGCCGCCATCGGAAGTCCACGCCGCCGTGCCCGCTCTTTGCGCGGGCTCTTGGAAATCTCCACCCACCGCAATTCCGTGCCGTTCATCGCGGAACGCAATCGAAAAAACACCCGCGCTTGGTTTGCCACCCGCTAAAGGCAATTTCGTGACACTCCAATGTCCCGATTTGCCTGATCGAAAGAGATGCGGCCCTCCCACTCCACCGGTTGCAAATAGGACCTTCGAGTTGGGAAGCACCGTCAGAGCCGAGTTGCTGGCGGCAAATACGCTTTCCCCATTCGGCGCAGCGGCAAGCTCCGGACTGTGATCGCGGCGCCAGTGCCGGCCCAGGTCATCGGAACGATAAAGGACAAAGCGGCCGCGAACCGGATCGCCCAAAATAAATCCCGCGGTGCCGCGAAACGTCAGAGCATCCCAGAAGCCATCTTTATCGGGATTCTGGAACAGCAGATGCCAGGTGGCGCATCCGTCGGTCGTTTCGTAGAGGCGTGATGCCGTACCGGGGCCGCTCGACATCACCATTGCGTGATTCGCATCCCAACCGAAAACAGCACGGAAGTCGAGATTCGCCGCTTCCGGCGGAACGGTGCATTGCTGCCACATATACCCGTCGTCTTCGCTCCGCAATACGGCGCCGTTCGTTCCGCTGGCCCAGATCACGCCAGTTCCCAGATTACGAACGCCGCGCAGACCAGCCGTGCTACCGGTTTCCGCAAGGTTCCATTGCCCGGACGCCGCCGCGGCAGTGAGCAGCAGCGCAAACGTGAATCTTCGTGACTCGGAAACAAAAACCGGCATTCAACATTTTCAAGCGTATACTGGCGGCTGGAAACCTCCAGGTCACTCCGGCAGCGAACTGAGAATCTAGGAGTGTGAACGATAAGCAAACCGTCGCACCAGAAAGCACGGCGGTGCGGGTCGCTTTATGGCGGGCCCTGCACGTCCAGATCGATCCGCCGCCGCACGTGCTTGAGGACGAAATTGGTCTCCAATTGGCGGCGCCGGAGGATGGCTGGCGCAGCAGGCCGGACATGGACCCGCAGGGCACCCGGCTTTTCCGCGCCTCCATCGTGGCGCGTGCCCGCTTCATCGAGGATCTGGTTGTAGAGCATGCTGAGCACGTCAGCCAATACGTGATCCTGGGAGCCGGCCTGGACACCTTCGCCCAACGCCGGCCGGAGATTGCGTCGAAAATGCGAGTATTCGAGGTTGACCAGCCGGCTCCGCAAGCCTGGAAGCGCCAGCGCCTGATCGAGCTCGGCTTCGGCATCCCGGAGTGGCTGCGGCTTGTGCCTGTGGATTTTGAGGCGGGCGACTCGTGGTGGGAGCAACTCAAGTTCGCCGGGTTTGCGGCCACGCAGCCGGCGGTCGTCGCCTCCACCGGCGTCAGCATGTACCTCACGAAAGACGCGATCGCGGCTACGCTGCGTCAAGTCGCAGCACTCGCCCCAGGCTCCACGCTGGCCATGACGTTCCTCCTGCCGGTTGAATTTGCAGAACCAGAGGAGCGTGCCGCGTTCGAGGCAGCGAAGAAAGGAGCACGAGCAAGCGGGACGCCCTTCCTCAGTTTTTTCACTCCGGCGGAGATGCTGGCGCTGGCTCGCGGTGCCGGCTTTCGAGAAGTCCAACATGTGCCCGCAGCCACCCTGACCGAGCGCTACTTCGCGGGCAGGGCCGATGGTCTCCAACCGGGAAGCTCGGAGGCACTGCTGGTTGCGAGTACCTAGTAGCGAAGCACGCCGCCATCATAATAAAAGTATGGAGCCGCTGCTGCTTCCCTTATTTCCGCTGTCGATCGTGCTGCTCCCGGGAACGCCGCTGCCGCTTCATATCTTTGAAGACCGGTACAAGGAAATGATGGCGGAGCTCATTCCAGCGCGCGGCGAATTTGGCGTTGTGCTGGCGAAAGACGACGGCATTGTCAATATTGGCTGCACCGCGGTGGTGGAACGCGTGATGCAGCGCTACGCGGATGGCAGGCTCGATTTGATCGCGGTGGGCCAGCGGCGTTTTCAGGTAATGTCGCTGGACGAAGAGAGATCGTTTCTGCGCGCTTCTGTCGAGTATTTCAACGACGAGGAGGCCGGCGAAGTCCCGCTCGAATTGCGCCGGAAAGCGATTGTTCAATACCAGCGGCTGCGCGAGGTCGAAAAGCCTAGCGTGATCATTGAGCCGAATTTGGAAGGACCGCAGTTGAGCTTTCAGCTCGCGCAGTTCGTGGCGGATGTGGACAAGCGGCAAACCATTCTGTCGCTGCGCTCCGAGGCCGAACGGCTCGGATTCCTGGTCAACATGCTGCCTGCCTACATCGAACAGCGGGAGCAGGTCGTACTGGCCAAGCGTGTTGCGCCTTTGAACGGCCATGTCAAGCATCTGGCCGGTCTTTGACGATGCGGGGCCGACGGTTGACGCCACAGCACCTGATCTTCGACGCCGACGATACGCTCTGGGAAAACAACATCTACTTCGAGGAAGCGTTCGAGCAGTTCTGCGGATATCTGGCGCACTCGTCGATGACGTCCACGCAGATTCGCGCCGTGCTGGATGAGATCGAGGCCGCCAATGCGAAAATACACGGCTATGGATCGCGCAACTTCGCCCGCAATCTGGAGATGTGTTTCCAGCATTTGGCCGAGCGCGACATCTCGGATAGCGATCTGAACGCCGTGCGCGATTTCGCCTACGCCATTCTGGAGAAACCGATCGAGCTTCTAAATGGCGTCGCCGAGACCCTCGCGCAACTCTCTGAGCGCCACGATTTGACCATCTTCACCAAAGGCGATCCCGAGGAGCAACGGTTGAAGATTGACCGTTCGGGACTGGGACAATATTTCCGGCATTCGGCCATTGTGAAAGAGAAGAATGCGCTCGCGTATCGCCAGCTTGTTGAGGAGCGGAGCTTTGCGATCGAGAGGACCTGGATGATCGGCAATTCGCCGAAATCGGACATCAATCCGGCCCTGGCCGTCGGATTGAATGCAGTGTATGTGCCGCACCCGCGGACCTGGCGGCTTGAGCATGAAGACGTGCCGGAAGCGCATCCCAAGCTGCTGCGCGTGGAGGCGATCACAGAGCTAATGAAGTATTTCTAACCGCTCCCTCGCGCTCGCGGCTCTGCCGGAGAAGTTTTACAGAACCACGCGCGTAAGCAAGTGGCCGGTTCTCACCGCAACGCGGACGCCGACGCCGACGCGAACGAAAGCACCGCCGACGGGAAGATTCCCAGGAACAGCACGCCCAGCGCGCTCGCCCAGATCGCGACGCGGAAGCTCGCCGACGGAGCCGGAAGCTGTTCCGTCGCGGGACTGGGTTCACGCATGTAAATCGCAACCACGATCTTGAGGTAATAGTACGCAGCAATCGCGCTATTCACGAGTCCCAGCACGGTCAGCCAGACGAGGTGAGAATTGAGCGCGGCCTGGAAAATATAAAACTTCGCGAAGAACCCCCCGGTGAGCGGCACTCCGATCAATGAAAAGACAAAGATGGCAAGCAGCGCCGCCGTCGCGGGCTCGCGCCGACCAAGGCCCGCCAAGTCGTCGATCTTTACATGGCGCTCGTTACGCGCGGCGATGTGGCTCACCACGGCGAAGGCTCCGATGTTCATCACCGCGTAAGCGGCCAGGTAGAACATAGCGGCCGCGACGCCGATTTGAGATGCGGCCGTGAGCGCAACCAGTACGTAGCCGGCATGCGCAATCGAGCTGTAGCCGAGCAACCGCTTCACGTTGCTCTGAACCAGCGCCGCAAAATTTCCGATGATCATGCTGGCCAGCGCGCAGCCCCAAACCAGCCAGAGCCACCGCCCGTTAATGGCGTGGAAGGAGGTCATAAAGACGCGGAAAAAGACCGCGAACGCAGCCGCTTTCGGGCCGGTGGACATGAACGCGCTCACCGGCGCAGCAGCGCCCTGATATACGTCAGGCGCCCACATCTGAAACGGCGCGATCGATACTTTAAATCCGAAGCCCACAAACATGAGTCCAGCGGCCAGACCGGCGAGGACCGTGGGCCGCTGGCCCTGATCGAGCACGCGCCGGATCTCTTCCAGGTTGGTTGAGCCGATCAGCCCGTACGTCCACGCAATGCCGTAGAGCAGGAAGGCCGTGGCAAAGGAGCCCAGCAGAAAATACTTCAGCGCCGATTCGTTGTTGCGGCGATCGTCGCGCAGGAATCCGGCCAGAACATAAGTCGCGATCGATGAAATTTCCAGCCCGATGAAGACCATGATGAGATCGCTGGAAGTCGCGAGGACGCATTGACCGACGAGCGAAAACAGAATCAGCGCGTAGTATTCGCCGCTTTGCGCGTGCTCCCGTTCCAGGTAGCTGAAGGAGGTCAGCACGCACAAAAATCCGACAATCAGAACCAGGCCGCGGAAGAAAACACCGTAGCCATCGACAACGATCATGTTCTGGAAGGCCGGACCGGATTCGCTGTAGGACCAGAAATTCGCGAAGAACGCAGCGATGATTCCGATGAGCGAAAGAACGCCCAGCCGCAGCTTGTTCTTTTCGGAGCTGACCGCTTCGAGCATCATGATGACGATTCCAAATGCGGTGAGCAGAATTTCCGGCAGAAACCGGACGTAGTCGCCCGCGTGCGGTTGGAAATTACCGAGCATTCGTAACCTCCGCAACCTGAACCGGTTTGGGGGCGGCTAGTTTCACTCGATATTCGTTATTCATGCTGGTCTGTTCTAATAGATGTGCCGTGGCGGAACTGATGGGCGGCATGAAGGACTGCGTATAGCTGCCGAGCCAGACCATCAGAAGAATCAACGGAACGACAGAGGCCCAATCGCGGCCCGACAGATCCGGCAGCGACGCGACGCTCTCGCGCGCACGCCCGAAGAACGTACGCTGGTACATCCAGAGCATATAAGCAGCGGAAAGAATTACGCCGATCGCCGCCCAAACGGCCCAGGAGAAGTGCGTTAAAGCGGCGCCTTGCAAAACAAGGTACTCACCGATAAAGTTACATAACGAGGGGAGCCCGATGCTGGCGAACAGCGCAATCATGAAGGCCGTGGCCAAGCCAGGAGCGGGTGTCGCCATGCCGCCGAAATCCGCGATCTCCATGGAGCCGCGGCGCACTTCCAGATACCCCGCGAGTAGGAAGAGCGCGCCGGTTGAAATGCCGTGCGCAATCATCTGATACACCGCACCATCGGCGCCCTGCTGGCTGAAGGTGAAGATGCCGAGAACAACGAACCCGAGATGGCTGATGGAGGAATAGCCGATCAGCCGTTTGATATTCGGCTGAATCAGCGCGAGCAGCGCGCCATAGATGATTCCAATAATCGCGAGCGGAATGATCCACGAAGCACATCGGTGCGCGCCGGTAGGAGCGATGGTGATGCTGTAGCGGAGCAGGCCGTAGGCGCCCATCTTCGACATGACTGCAGCAAGCAGGAATGTGGCCGGCGCCGGGGCATTCGTGTATGTGTCGGGCAGCCAGGTGTGCAGCGGGAAAATCGGCACTTTGACCGCAAACGCGGCGAAAAAGCCCAGGAACAGCAGCAGTTGCTGCGTCGGGCTCAGCAGGACGTGACCCGAGCCGACCGCGTTCATGATGTCGACGAAATCGAAACTGCCGGTTTGGGTGTACAGATAAATGATCGCGGCCAGCATGAACACGGACCCGAGCATCGTATACACAAAGAACTTCACGGCCACAGGCCCGCGTCTCGCCCGCGCCCAGCCGCCGACCATCAGATACATCGGAATAAGCGCGACTTCCCAAAAAACGTAAAAAACGAAAAGATCGAGGGCCGTAAAGACCCCGATCAGTCCGAATTCAAACAGCAGCAGCAACGCGAAGAAGTTCTTCGGCCGGTCTTTGATCATCAATTCCGAAGCCCAAACGGCGATGGGCAGCAACAGCGTGGTGAGCAGCACGAGCCATAAATTGATTCCGTCGACGCCCAGATGAAAGTGGATCGTCAATCCTGGGCTATGGATCCAAACCGGATCGATAACTGAGCTGAACTGCGCGCCATTTCCAATCGCAGGCGCAATGAGCTCAAGCGAAAACAGGAACGTGACGATGGTCGCCAGGAGTGTTATAAAAAAGGGCGATTTCGAATCGCGCGGTGCAAAGAGCAGGAAGAAGAATCCTGCGAGTGGGAGCAGAAGAACGATCCAGAGCAGGCTCATCGTCCACCTCCCACCAGGCCGAGAACGAAGATCACAAGCAAGGACCCGGCCAGTACCCAAGTCGCGTAGTTCCGGATACTGCCGGATTGGAGCTGCCGGAGCAGCGAACCCCAACCTCGGATGGTCCGGGCCAGGCCAGTGACCATTCCGGTATCGATCAAGGTCTCGTCCATGCCGCGCCACAGCACAAAGCGCGAGATTCCTTCGAGCGGCCTGACCACGAACGCGAAATAGAATTCGTCAACGTAATACTTATTTGCCACAAGCGTGTAGAGCGGACCAGCCGCGGTGCGGAAGCGGTCAGCCAGCGCGGGCCGGACGACGTAAATAAATGCCGCGATGAGGATACCGATGATGCCGAATGCAGCGGAAATCCCCATCGCCACCGAGCTTTCATGCTCCATCAATGGATACTGCGGCGAGAGCCAGCCGAGTACCGGAATGAATCCGCCGCCCGCCGAGAGCAATGCGAGCACGATCAAGGGCACAGTCATGATGAACGGAGATTCGTGCGGATGATGGTGCCCGCGATACTCGCCGAAGAATGCCAGAAAGAACGCCCGGAAAACATAGAAGGCGGTGATGCCCGCTGTGAAAGCGCCAAGCCAGAACATCCACTGCGACTTCGCGTAGGCGGCCGATAAAATGGCGTCCTTGCTGAAGAAGCCGGAAAATCCAGGAACACCGGAGATGGCAAGACTCGCGACAGCCAGCGTGATGCACGTGATCGGCATCACCTTTCGCAAGCCGCCCATGTGCCGTAAATCCTGCTCCCCGCTTAATCCGTGAATCACACTGCCCGCGCCCAGGAACAGCAACGCCTTGAAGAACGCGTGCGTCATCAAATGAAAAATACCGGCCGAGTACGCTCCCAATCCGACGCCCAGGAACATATATCCGAGCTGCGAAACGGTCGAATAAGCGAAGACCTTCTTAATGTCCATCTGGGCCATGCCGATCGTCGCCGCAAAGATCGCGGTAAGCACGCCGAGAATCGCGACCAGATGCATCGCGAACGGCGCATGGTCGTAGAGGAACGACATGCGCGCGATCATATAGACTCCGGCGGTCACCATAGTGGCGGCGTGGATCAGCGCGGAAACCGGAGTCGGCGCGGCCATGGCATCCGGCAGCCAGACGTAGAGCGGTAACTGAGCGGATTTTCCAACCGCGCCGACAAAAAGCAGCAGCGTGATGGCCGTTACGGTGCTGATCCCCGCTTCCACCGGCATAGTAGATACGGCGCTGGCGATTTTGCCGAAATCCAGAGTCTTGAACGCCACCACCGTGAGAAATATGCCGAGCGAGAACCCAAAATCGCCGATGCGGTTCACGATGAACGCTTTGTTCCCTGCTCCCGTCGCGTAGTCTTCCAGGAAATAGAAGCTGACCAGCAGATAGCTACACAGGCCCACGCCTTCCCAACCGACAAACATCAGCAGCAGGTTCGCCGAGAGAACCAGGATCAGCATAAAGAACATGAACAGGTTTAAGTAACTGAAGAACCGGTAATAACCGCTTTCGTGTTCCATGTAGCCGATCGCGTAGATGTGGATCAACAGACCCACCCCGGCGACGATCAAAAGCATGACCGCGCTTAAGCGGTCCACCACCAGGTCGAATCCAACCGTCAGAAAGCCGCTCTGAATCCAGGTAAAGCCATGGTCGACATAGGGCGTGTTGATTGGCCATATGTTCGCAAGCAGGACGGCAATGTAGATCAGCGAAATCGCGACCGACCCTATGGCAAACATATTGATTAGCGATTTCGAAAGGCGCTTGCCGAACAATCCGTTCAGCAGGAAACCAATCAGCGGAAAAAACGGGATGAGCCAGAGATTCATATAAGTTCTTTAGAGCTTCATTGAATCGACTTCATCGATTTGCAGCGTGCCGCGGTTTTTGAAGATGGTCAGGATGATGGCCAGCCCGACCGCCGCCTCTGCGGCCGCCACCACCATCACGAAGAATGAATAGATATGCCCGTCGATGCGGCGCAATTCATACGAAAACGCGACAAAGCTGAGGTTCACGGCATTCAGCATGAGCTCGATGGACATGAACACCGTGATGACGCTCTTGCGATAGACAAACCCGGCGACTCCGAGCACAAACAGGATGGCGCTGAGCAGCAGATACCAGGACAACGGGACCATATTTAATCGATCTCCTTTCGCGCCAGAACGACGGCGCCCAGAATGGCAATCAAAATGAGAACCGAGATAATTTCGAAGGGCAGTAGATATTCGGTGAACAGAACTCTGCCGATGGCTTCGGCGGTTCCGCCCACCCAACTTCCGAAATTCACGTCGCGGAGCGGCGGTAAAACGCCGCGAATGAGGAACGCGAGCAGCCCGATCAGCGCAAGCAGCAGCGGCAGTCCGGCGATCTGGGCAAACCACGACTTGTGACTGGCCTTTTCCCCGCCCGCATTCAACAACATGATGACGAAGACGAACAGCACCATCACCGCGCCGCCGTATACAATCATCTGCGCCATGGCGATAAATTCCGCCCCTAGCAGTAAATAGAGGACAGCGAGCGAGGCCATCACGCCAATCAACGAAAGCGCGCTATTGATCGGGTGTTTCTGCACCACCAGGTTCAGAGCGCAGAGAATGGACACAATCGCGCAAATGACGAACAAGACAGTATCTACATGCATCGAAGTACCGAGCCTTGGTTAGAACACCGCAACGAATAAAGCGGTAAGCAACAAATTAAGGAGCGCGCATGGAAACAGGAATGTCCATGCGAAATGCATCAACTGATCGTACCGGAAACGGGGCAGAGTTCCGCGAACCCAGATGTAAGTGAATAGTAAAACCCCGACCTTACTTGCAAACCAGAACGCGGGCACCAGAAACGGTTGAAAAAACGGGACGGCCCAGATTCCGGCAAGCACCAGCGCGCCTACACCGAAGAGCGGAAACGTGATGCGATCCCGCTTCCGGGCCGGTCTGGCGGCCTGGTAGAAAAAGAGGAACGCAGCGAACAGAAATACAAATGTTGGAAACCAATTGCAGTACGGACCCGGAAAGAGCGGGTGCCAGCCGCCCAGGAACAGCAGCGTTGCAACCGAGGTGATCGTCACCATGTTGGCGTATTCGGCCATGAAGAAACAGGCGAACTTCATGCTGCTGTATTCGGTGTGAAATCCGGCAACCAGCTCGTTTTCAGCCTCGGGTAAATCGAACGGCAAGCGGTTGGTTTCCGCGAATCCGGCGATCATAAAAATGATAAAGCCGAAGATCTGCGGGAATGGGGATTGAAAAACATTCCATCTCGGAATGAAGCCCAGATAGTATCCTGCCTGGCTGTCCACGATACCCCGGAAGCTCAGATGGTTGGCAAGCAGCAGCGGAGCGACGATCGCAAGCGTCAGAGGCAACTCATAGCTGATCATCTGCGCGCTGCTGCGCAGGCCGCCTAACAACGAGTACTTGTTATTCGACGACCAGCCGGCCAGGGCCACCCCATACACACTCACGGCGCCAATGGCAAGCACGAACAGAATGCCGACATTGACATCGCTGATCTGCATGTACGTGTGAGTTCCATTCACATCGATTTCCGGACCGAACGGAATCACCGAGATGGAAATCAGCGCGAGGCAAACCGCCGTGAACGGTGCGAGCAGGTAGAAAACTTTGCTCACATAAGGCGGCAGCAGATCTTCTTTGGTCAGCAGTTTGAAAACATCCGCAAGCGGCTGCATTAACCCGTGCGGACCAACGCGCAGCGGACCCGTGCGCGATTGAATATGGGCCAGCACTTTTCGCTCGATCCATTGCAGGTAGGCGAGCGTGGTCATGAAGATCGCGAACACGATCGCAATCTTGATCAGACTAACGATGACGAAGCTCATTTCTCCGTCCTTGTGGTCTCCAACTGAACGCTTCCCTCTTTCACAACCGGCTTCTTACGCGGATCGTGATACAGCTCGCCGGGCGCCTCCATCAAGGAATTCAGCATCTTCGAAAAACGCCCCAGCGTTCCGGATGTATACAGCGTATTATTTGCCGGGCGGATGAGTTCGGGCTGAGATTGGAAATTCGTCCCATCCATGGAAGGCGTGGCGGCAGCAGCTCCGCCCGTTTCGATCACGACAAAGGGAACATTGTAGCCGCGAACCGTGCTTCGAATCTCGGCGAACGCGGCTTCCGGCGTGATGGATCCCCAGTTGTGCCGCATTTCTCTGGCGAGGAGAGCGATAATTTCGAGATCCGGCTTCGCGCCCATCGTTTTGGGACCTCTGCTGAGCTTCTGAACATCTCCGCAAACGTTGGTTACCGTGCCGTTCTTTTCATAAGCGGATGCGGCTGGCAGCACCACGTCGGCTCGTTGCGCGGTTTCGGTGAGAAACAAATCCTGAACCACAACGAACGCATTCTTTGCCGCAAGCTGATGCCGCGAGAGTGGGTTCGCGCCGACGACCCACAAGGCATCCAGATCGGGCGCGGCCAGGATCTGGTCATAGTTCCATCCGGGCTCCGCCGCCGGCTGATATCCGGGCAAAAGATCGGGAAGCACGCCCATATCGGACGCGCCGCGCGAATTCGAATAGTCCACCAGGCAAACGTATTTCACCGGGATGCCCAGCGAATCGCCGAAGGCCACCAGGCGATTCACGGCCTCGCCCTTGATTGCGGCCCCGAACAGAATCACCAGTTCGGGTTCGGCTGCTAGGCGCTCGCGCAGCGATTCCAGCGCTTCAAACTCCTGCCCCAGTTCGGCGCGCACTGACGTCGCGTAGTTATCTTCCCGGACGGGACCAGGCGTCACCACATAAACATGCGCTTTGTGGTGCCGCATGTTCGCGCGCAAGTGGAATGCGAGGAACGGCTGCTCCTGGGCAAGATCGCTGTCAACCACCAAAGCGGCTTTCGTGTTGTATAGATCCGCCGTGGTGGCCAGCGCGTTGCTTCTGCCGTGCAGCGCCTGGAGCAAGCCTGCCACATCGCCGGTTCGATGGTGGTCGATGTTGGATGTCCCCAGCACCTCGCGCGCGAACTTCTGGAGCAGGTAATTTTCTTCGTTGGACGTGTGATTCGATCCGATCACGCCGAAGTTCGACTTGCGGGCCTTCAGCTCGGTCCACTTCTTGGCAACGGTCGCCAGAGCGATCGCCCAGGAGGCCGGCCTCAACTCACCATTCACACGTACGAGCGGTGAAGTCAGGCGATCCGGATGTCCATTGAAATCGAAAGCATAGCGGCCCTTCACGCACAGGAACTCGCCGTTCACGCCGGAATGGTCGCGATTATTCGCTCGCATGATTTCGCCGTTGCGGACGCCGAGTGTCGTTTTACAGCCGTTCGAACAATGCGTACAGATCGTGGGGGAATGCCGCATCTCCCAGGGCCGCGTCTTATAACGATAGGTTCCACTGGTCAGCGCGCCGACCGGGCAAATATCGATGCACGCTCCGCATTCGTCACATTCGAGATGATCGCCGCGGTTGGGCACGATCTCCGAAGCCACTCCGCGATTCCCGATACCCAGCGCATTTACACCCAGACCCTCGCCGCAAATACGAACACAGCGGTAACAGAGAATACAGCGCGGCGCATCGTAAAAGACGATGGGCGACCACTGTTTCTCATCCACATGGACTTTCGTGTCGATGAACCGGCTCTCGCCCGCGCCATAGCGAAAGACCATATCCTGCAGTTCGCATTCGCCGCCTTTGTCGCACACCGGGCAATCCAAGGGGTGGTTGGTCAGCAGAAATTCCAGCATGCCTTTGCGAGCCTGCCGGACCTGCGGCGAATCCGTGTGTACCACCATGCCTTCGGTGACGGGCAGCGTGCACGCAACCTGCAGCTTGGGTGTTTTTTCCACTTCCACCAGGCACATGCGGCAAGCCGCCTGCAGCGCAAGTCCGTCGTAATAACAGAAGCTGGGAATGGAAATTCCAGCCTCCTTCGCAGCATTAATGAGCAGCGTTCCCGGCGCTGCTTGTAGCTGGCGACCGTCGATCGTTAAATTGACTAGATCAGCCATGACTTTGGTTCAAAATCGTCCTAGACAACCGCCAGCTCCGGCGCTTGCGCACTTTTGTTCTTTTCGAGATACGCTTCGAAGTCATCCCGAAACTTGGCTACAAAAGCGGCTGTCGGCATCGCGGCCGCGTCTCCGAGCGGGCAGAAGGTACGGCCCAGCATGTTCGCCGCGAGCTCGCCGATCAGGTCGATATCGCTCCGCCTGCCGCCGCCCTCGTGATATCTCGACAGAATTTTTTTAAGCCAGGTTGTGCCTTCACGGCAAGGGATGCACCAGCCGCAACTCTCATGCGCGTAGAACTTCATCGTTCGCAGAGCGACGGCAACGATATCGGTATCTTCATCGAGCACAACTAATCCGCCAGAACCCGCCATTGTCTTCGCTTTGGCAAGCGAATCGTAATCAAGGGGGATATCACACTCATTTGCTTTGAGCGCCGGCGAAGACGATCCACCCGGAATCACTGCCTTGAGTTTCTTGCCATTCCGAACACCGCCGCACACCTCATTAATAAGGCGCATCAGATTAAAGCCCATGGGCAGTTCGTATACACCAGGCCGGTTCACATGGCCGGAAACGCACATGAGCCGGGTGCCTCCATTTTTGGGAGTTCCCAGGCCGGCGTACCAGGCGCCTCCATTCCGGAAAATGACCGGAATCGAAGAGTATGTTTCGGTGTTATTCAGAATGGTCGGTGATTGAAAAGCGCCCACGACGGCCGGGAACGGCGGCTTCATGCGCGGTATGCCGCGCTTGCCCTCTAGCGACTCGAGCAGCGCCGATTCCTCGCCGCACTCGTAAGCGCCCGCGCCGGTGTGCGTGTAGAGATCGAAGTCCCAGCCCGACCCTAAAATGTTCTTGCCCAGATATCCACGCTCGTAAGCTTCTTCAATCGCCCGATCGACGATATCGATCAAATATCGATATTCGCCTCGGATGAAAATGTAACCGCGGTTCGATTTGATCGTCCAGCCGGCAATCAGCATGCCTTCGATGAGCTGATGCGGATCGTTCTCCATCAACAGACGATCTTTGCAAGTGCCGGGCTCGCTCTCATCCGAGTTGCAAATCACATAAGTCGGTTTTCCGGTGTTGCGCGGAACGAAACTCCACTTCATGCCGGTAGGAAATCCGGCGCCGCCGCGCCCGCGCAAAGAAGACGTCTTCAGCTCTTCGATAATGGCTTCGGGCGTCATCCCGAGCACTTTGCGGATCGCTACATATCCATCGTTCGCCAGATAGGTCTCGATCGAAGTGGAATTGGGAAGATCGAAGTGCTGCGAAATCACTCTTACTTCAAGCGGGCTCGGTTGGTTGTACCGCATTGCTGAACTTGGTGTCCCTTTCCTTCTCGTAAACTCCGTCGCGCAGGGCCTGCATGAGCCGGTCAAACCGCTCCGGCGTGACATGGTGATGAAAGTCGTAATTGATCTGAATGGCCGGCGCCCAGGAGCAGGCCCCCATACATTCCACTTCTTCCAGCGAGATCAGTCCGTCGGGTGTAACTTCCCGATTACCGACGCACAAGGTGCGGCTCGCATGCTCGTACAGGTCCTCGGCGCCCAGCGCCTGGCAAGCGATGTTTGTGCAAACCTGAACGTGATACTTCCCAAGCGGCTTCCGATGAAGCATCGAGTAATACCCGATCACTTCGTCCACCTGCAGTGGAGTTACTCCGCAACGCCGCGCGACTTCTTCCACTAACTCCTGCGTCACACAGCCAATTTCGTCCTGGGCATACAGCAGCATCGGCACAACCGCGGACCGCTGCCGTCCGGGCGGATAGCTGTTCAACAACTTTTCGAATCGGGCTTCGAGGGCCGGTGAAAATGTCATACTTCTCTAACGGTCCACGTCCCCCAGAACAAAATCCATGCTTCCCATCACCGCGATGGAATCGGCGATTAAGACACCTTCCAGCATGGCCCCTAATGCCTGGAGATTTCCGAAGCTGGGCGTCCGCATAAAGACGCGATGGGGATTGGCGGTTCCATCGCTTACAACGTAATACGCCAGTTCCCCGCGCGGCGATTCAGTCACCTGGTAAACCGATCCCTCCGGAACGCGGAACCCCTCGGTCACAAGTTTGAAGTGATAGATGAGCGCCTCCATTTGCGTCTTCATCTGCTCGCGATCAGGTAAGAGCACGTGTTGCGCATCGGCGCGCCATGGCCCCTCCGGCATTCCCTCCAGCGCCTGCCGGACGATCCGGACGCTCTGGCGCATCTCCTCCATGCGCACTTCGAAACGTGCATAAACATCGTTTGCCGTGCGAGTGGGAATCTCGAATTCGAACTTGTCGTAACTGCTATGCGGGAAGTGCTTCCGCGCGTCGCGCTGAATACCGGCGGCCCGCAGCATCGGTCCGGTCACGCCCAGTTCGATCATTAAATCGACCGGCAGCATGCCGATGCCCTTCGTCCGGTTCAGCCAGATGGGATTGTTGGTCAGCAGAGCCTCGTATTCATCGATTCCGCGAGCCAGCCGTTCAACCAATTGCGAGACCGCTTTGTGCCAGCCGCGCGGAGGCTCCAGCGCGAGCCCCCCAATCCGGATGTAACTGGTCATCATCCGCTGGCCGGAAAACATCTCGAAGACCTTCAAGATTTCTTCGCGTTCGCGGAAACAGTAGAAGTAAACCGTCATCGCGCCGATGTCGAGAGCATGCGTCGCGAGCCAAATCAGGTGGCTTGCGAGGCGCGTCAATTCGCATAGCATCACTCGCATCCACTGCGCTTTCGGAGGAATCTCCAGCGCCAGCAGTTTTTCAACCGCCAGCGAGTAACAAAGGTTGTTATTCAGGTTCGCCAGATAGTCAACGCGATCTGTGAGCGGAATGACCTGCTGATACTTTTTGACCTCGCACTCTTTCTCAATCCCGGTGTGAAGATACCCGATTTCCGGCCTGGCGTTCAGAATGGTCTCGCCATCCAGCTCCAGCAAGACTCGAAGCACACCGTGCGTGGACGGGTGCTGTGGGCCCATATTCAGGGTCATCCGCCGCGATGTTGGACGTTCGAGCGGCGGTACACCTGAAGGGTCTTCGACTTCTAGTTCGTGCTCGGCATCCAGGGATGCAACGTGAGCTTTACCTTCCATCATTTTTTCTGGGACCTGCATGGCCGGCTCGTCCGGCCGAATTTACAAACGCCTTACTCATCCCCGTATGAGTACTTGTGGCCATGGACCGGATAATCTTTCCGAAGAGGATGACCTTCCCAATCGGCCGGCATCATAATTCGCTCCAGATTGGAGTGATTCCGGAAAGTGATACCGAATAAGTCGAAAACTTCCCGCTCATACCAGTTTGCACCCCGCCAAACGGACGTGACTGATTCTATTGACTCGTGCTCGCCGAGCCGGACCACCAGGCGCAGCCGCGCATTGCGGCTGAGCGAATGCAGAAAGTAAACAACTTCAAAGCGCGGCGCCCGCGGCCACCAGTCCACGCCCGTCACCGCGCTCAAGCGTTCAAATCCGCAGCTTTGCTTTAAGAGCCGGCAAACCGCGACGATCTCCGAAGGTGCAATATAAAGGACCGGACCATCCGGTTCTACTTTTACGTCGACAATTGCCTGGGGAAACTGCTGGTCTATCGCTTCGGCATCGGAGTTTCCGGAAACGGTTTCAGGCAGCACGCTTCTCTTCCCCCGCCGCGGCGCGCTGGCGCTCCTCGTCGATGGACCAGTCGAGCACGCCTTTCTTCCAGATGTAGAAAAAGCCGCACAGCACCAGAACAATAAACAGCAGCATTTCAAAGAACGCGAAAAGCTTTAACTCCCGGTAAATCACCGCCCACGGGTACAGGAAAATTGCTTCGATATCGAACAGGATGAAAACCATGGCAACCAGGTAGAACTTTACCGAGAAGCGCTCGCGCGCGGTGCCCACCGGTTTCATCCCCGATTCGTAGGGCATGGATTTGATAGGGTCGCGGACACGACGCCCGAGCAGAGCCGACAGGCCGATCATGGCGCCAGCCACAGCGATCGCGATGAGAATCTGGATCAGGACCGGGAACCACGTATCCGCGTAAGTTGTAGGCATTGTCGTTACTCTCAGAGTAGCAACCGGGATGTTCCCATGCTGAAGTTACGAAAGCTGCGGCTTCTTTCTGAACGCCTGGCGCGGCGCGTCGAACTATGGCGCATCGTTCGGCGAGGAAAGCGCCGGTTTTCCGGTGATCCGCGCTTCCGTCTTCATTTGGTAGATCAGGGTTTTGCTCCCCGGCCGCGTGATGCGGCAGATGATGCAGTGTTGCTCGGGCGGATTTGCGATGCCTGGTCGAAAACCATGGAAGCGCAGCACTTCGCGTCAGAAACGTTTCAGCCGCATGACTGGTGGAAAGCAATACAGCGCGCGAACCTGGAACCCGCCATCCACGCGCTGTCGGTGCGAGACTTCGATTCGCTTCGCAGAATGTACGGCAATTTCTTTCGCGACCCCTGTGGCGCGGGACTGACCGGACTACCGCTCGCGAGAATTCGAAGCGGCGAGCGCGCGAGCCGTAGTGCGAAGCAACTTTGTCTCATCGACGCCTTGCATCGGATCGACCTCTGGAAAACCCGCACCGGCGGTTGGTTCGGGCTCGCGGATCTCACACCCCCGAACATCGGAAATCCTTTCGGCGTGGTGCTCGACGGAACTTTCGTGCGTCACAGCTCCGAAGACCAGCATTATTGTGCGCACCGCATTGTCGATCTTTTGGGACCGGCAGAGGCGCCCGTAGTTGCCGAAATCGGAGGCGGATTCGGAGGCATGGCCTATTTTCTGATGCGCGACCGGCCCGGCGTAACTTATCTCAATTTCGATTTACCCGAGACTATCGCGCTCGCGTCATATTACCTATTGAGCGCGTTCCCCGACGCAAAAGCGACGCTTTATGGCGAGGCCGAACTTGGGGCGGAAGCGCTTCGCAGCACGGGCTTCATTCTGATGCCCGGTTTCGCGATACGGCAATTGCCGCCGGATAGTGTGGACGTTGCCTTTAATGCCCGCATTCTGTCGGACCTGCCTGCGGCCGGGCTACGCGAGTATCTGGCGGAAATCGCACGCACCACCCGCAGTTACTTTCTGCACTTAAATCGCAGGGAGGGGTCGCTCGCTGCGCATACCTGGCTCGCGGCGAATGCGCCTTGTTTCAAGCTCGTCGAAAAACGACTCTCGGAGTGGAACGACGCCCGCACATTTCGTCCTGACGAAATGGAATATCTGTATCGGCGCGCACCTACAGAGCAACAGCCATCCGCGCGGGCCCACCCTTCATGCTGATACGCCGCAGGACGGCAGACGGCGCCTCGGTGTTGAGCACCGCGATCTGATTCAACTCCCGGACGCAAACATATACGCGGTCACCGGTCGGATCGGTCTCGATCCCTTGCGGCTTGCCGCCTATCTCAATGCGCTGCGTCCGGCGCTGCTCCCGCAAGTCGATCACCGCGACGGTGCCTTCGCTGAAACAAGTCACCCAAGCGCGCGCGGAACCTTCAGGGCCCAGCGCCACCACATCCACGGGACCTCGGCCAACCACGATTTGCGTTAACTCTTTCAACTCTGTGGTGTCTACAACGGAAAGACTGTCCGATCCGAAATTTGCCACCAGAAGACGGTTGCCGCCATTGAGAACTGCGATTCCCTGGGGCACTTCGCCCACACGAATGTCGTGGATCTTGCGGCGCGCGCCGGCATCGATCAAGGAAATGTTTCCGTCTTTTTCATTCGTGACCCATGCATAGCGGCCATCGGCAGTGAACGCAATGTCTGAAGGCCCCCGGCCGGTGGCTATCTGATCTGAAATTTTCCCGGTGTGTGTGTCAAGGATGCTAACCACGCCTGCGCCTTCGTTCGAAATCCAGATCTCGTCCGCTCCTTCCCGCCGTGTTGCCCACGCGGGAAGTCGGGGAGCCGGCACCGATGTCTCTTTTCTAAGTGAGCTTAGAGCGATTCCCAGGATTTCTGCGCTCGTCCAGCATGCGGCATAAAGGCGTTGGCGCGTTCGATCGAAGGCGAGTCCGAACGGTTGCTTGCCCGTCACCGCAATCGTCGCGATTTCGCGCTCCGGGTTGTCTAGCGCAAGAAGTGTGATTTTGTTGGCTTCTGTGCGGCTGACCGCCAGCACGGGCCCGGAAATCATCCCCCCAATGTACCGGAGGCCTTGTTTTTGTTAATCCGGTAAGAACAATTTGTAAACTCTGGGATCACAGCACGGCGTTAGCTTGAAAAGGGCGGCGCCAACCTCTAGGATTTGAATTGCCCTCAGGGGTGCCTATGATACGCCCGGCAATCAAAGCAATTAAACAACTGGCTTTAGGCGATGCAGATCTACCGCAGCAGTGCGCCATTGGCCTGCTCGATCCGCAAGCTGAGATCGGCATCTGGCTGGAGCGATCAGGTGGTGAAGTAGAGGTTACGAATAACCACGTAGTAGCGTGCGCCTTTCCTTTTACAGTTGGTATGGAACTAAATCGCCAGCCCACCACGAGCGCGCCGGGAACGCCCTTGTTCCTGAACGTTCGAGAGCGGCATGGCGGCGGGCGCTTGCTTGCCAATGTGCAGCTTCGTAAATCGGGAGCGCTTACGGCCAACGGGCGCGAACTCTCACTCTTTCACGTTCAAAGCTGCAATCACTATTGCCTGCCACGCCCGCGCCTCTGGGCCTACGAGTTGTACCAATCCTTTATACGGCGGCGCAGCAACAAGGATCCAGAAATTCCCATGTCCATGCGGGCCGCCCGCGCCATGAACGTGTTTTTCATATGCCCGCGTCCCGTGGTCCTGGTGAGCGTGAAGCATGAAGAGAACGGAAATATTTTTCCGATGAACCTGTTCGGCGCTATCGGGAACGGCTATTTTGCGTTTGCGCTGAACACCGCGAGAAGAGCCGCTCCGTTTGTGGAACGCGCAGGCCGTGTAGTGTTGAGCAGCATTCCCATCGGCCAGGCGGAGTTGGCCCGCCAACTCGGAAAGAATCATCGAAAGGACTCGGTGGATTGGAATCAGCTTCCATTCGCGACGACGGCATCAACTGAATTCGATTTTCCGATACCGCAATTCGCGCTGCGTGTTCGAGAGATGGAGATCGAGGCCGTTCGGAATTTGGGAAGCCACACATTGTTTTTTGCGCGTGTGATTCGGGATGAGCGGCGCGCAGAAGGTCTGCAGTTTTGCGTGATTCACGGGCTCTATCAAGCCTGGCGGCTGAGAATGAGCCGGGTGCAGCCAGAGAAACCAGTTGAGGCTGCGAATCACTGTTGATCCACAACCCAAACCGACGCCGGAAAGCGAAAACCCGACCCGCCCTGCCACTCGACCGGCCCGTACAGCGCCGATTGCGCAAATCTATCCACGAAACTGCTTGTGATCACGGCCATGGCCATCCGGATCAGTGGGCCCCCGACGCAGGAATGAGGCCCGAGACCGAGAGAAAGCTGAGCAGCGCCGCGGCGGTACCAATTGAGCTGCTCCGGATGTGCAAACTGTACAGGGTCGCGGTTCGCCGTCGCCAGCATCAGAATAAGGCGCTCGCCGGCGGCGATTCGCAAACCGTTCAGTTCAACGTCTTCGGAAGCCCGGCGGAAAAGCATCTGCGGAATACAAGCAAATCGAAGCAGTTCCTCAATGGCCCGCGGCATCAGGTCTGGATGGCTTCGTAGATCCAGGAGTCCCTCGGGCTGTCGCAACAGCGCCAGCCACCCGTTTGCTAGGAGACAAACGAGCGTCCGCGATAACGCCACGAACGTTGGTCCAGCCAGCGGAATAGATGCAGTCGCGAGGATCCGCTCCAACTCCCGGTCTGCCATCGACGCCTCTGACTGGAGTTCGTCCTCAAGCGGTTCTGCGGCTGAGGCGGAAACGATGCGAGCCTGAGCCAGCAGATGCGCTCGCTCGGCCGGCTCCGATCCAGTGACAATCTCCGCGGCCGAGAGACACCAAGGTTCCGCGAACTCCTGCACAACATCGACCGGGCGATCCCTCGGCAACTGTCGCGACAGCCCGTCAGCCAGAGGCGCAAGCCGGGCCCGCCATTCCGCCAATTGCGAGGGGGAGAATGCCGTCTGAACGTCCGCACGAATCCGCTGCTGCGCGGCGTGATCCGGGATTTTCGAGTTCTTCTCGTTGCGCGGACCAGCCGGCCATAGCCGCGGCTCACGAAACGCCGCGAGCACGTCCGCATACTTGCCAAGCACCCATGCATTCAGAACTGGATCGAAGGCGGCATCCCGAGCTGCTGGCGGTGAGAGCGGGTCTCCGCCGGCCAGTTCGGCCCTCACCGAAATTCCTCCACAAGCATCAAGTTGCCCCCAGCGTTTCGAGCCGTCCGCATCGGAGAATCTAAAACGCGCAACGGGCGTCGGGATAGAGGTATTCTACCCGAGCATGACCCCCGGAAGCTGAGAGATCTCAATCCGATTCTCCGCCTCCACGCCCGCGAACGAGTGTACGAGATCAAAGTGATTGCCGTCGCTCAGCTCTGGGGAACTGCAAGCCCTGCTGGGCCATGAGATCGGACGTGAGTATGTTTGACAGGAATATGCAATTGCACAGGAACGTAGAGATCAAGCGCATCTCCGGAAACTCGAACTTAACTGCGATCGAATCGCGGTCGTCACTTTGGAGCGGATCGGAGTCAAACCCGATCGCCTGATTACAGCATTAGAGAAAATGTCCTGGTTTAATCGCGAACGGTTTGGCCGGGCAGCGAACGAGAGCAACTATCCGCCCCTCGAAAGCCGGCGCACGCTCGTAAAGAGCGTTCGTCACCAAGCACTAGCCTCCTGAATTAGAACGTGGGGCGGGCGCAAGCCGGCGCTGGGCGCGAGCCCGGCATATAATCACGGCAGGAACACCCCTAAGCAGTGAATGCCGAATTTCTAAATATATTTGTCAACGGAGAGGCGCGGCAGGTTCCCTCCAACCTGTCAGTCGCATCCTTGCTCGAATGGCTCAAACTGCCGTCCGAACGCGTTGCCGTCGAACTGAATAAGTCGATTGTTCGCAAACGCGATTGGCGGGAGACGCCCATCGCCAGCGGCGCGCAGGTGGAAATCGTCGAGTTCGTCGGAGGCGGATGAGCGCACAGGGCACGGATCCGCGCTGCCAGACAGAGGGGAACGCATACAGCTTGGATGAGCCCGCATTTCTCAGCGAGGCGAAGACCCCAGACGGGCACGGCGCGTCCAGCCGTGCCCGTTGTGCGCATTTCTCAAAAACAGCGTCTTCCGGAATTGGGCTTGACTCTCGATTCAGGTCTAGTACAATCTTTGCAGCCAATCAATTCCAAAACGGAAACTGGGCCTTATGTTCAAAACACGAAAAGCCCGTCCTGATTTACCTCAAGGACAGCGAACCTTTACGAGCACAGATGTCGCGAAGATTGCCCAAGTGAGTCTTCGCCAATTGCAGTGGTGGGATGAACGTAAGGTCGTCTCCCCGCGGCACGAGGGCCATAAACGCATCTATCTCCCGGAGGAAGTGATCGAGATTACAGTCATCGCCGAACTGCGCCGGAAAGGCTTTTCGCTCCAGAAGATCCGCCGGGTTCTGCGGTTCCTGCAACGCGAGATGGGACGCCGCCTGGCCGAAGTCCTGTCGCCCGAATCGAGCCTGCATCTTCTGACCGACGGCAAATCGATCTTTCTCGAAGATCAGCACGACCGCATCATCGATCTACTCAAAAACGCGCGCCAGCCTATGTTCCTCGTATCCGTGAGCGACCAGGTCCGGAGGCTGGACGAAGTGGCAAAAAAGCCCAGCCGTAGCGAGACGGCGATCGCCCGGCGGATACGGGCCGCCAGCTAAGTTCTCCGACTCGAAAATACCACGCAAACCCGCGCTAAACGTCTATACTGAAAACAGACCCTGGAGGTAGGATTGTCGTCCCAGCGGCGGTATTTTCTTATTGTTCCCCTTTTTCTGGTTGCTTGCGCCCTGGTGGGCGGCATCTTCGGACCGGGCGCGCAACGCGTTTCGGCTGCGTCACAGGCCTCCGCGCGAAATGCCAGCCCAACGTCGGATGAAGATTTGAAAGCCAGCATCCAGGCGTTCACCAAAGTCTACGATCTCGTCGACCAGAACTACGCCGACAAACTCTCGCCCGATCAGGCGATCTACAAGGGCGCGATCCCTGGCATGCTCCGTACCCTCGATCCGCACTCGAACTTTTTCGATCCGAAAGAATTCGCCGGTTTGCGTGAAGAACAACACGGCATGTATTTCGGCATCGGAATGCTGATCGGACCGCAACCCCGCACGGGCAAGCCCATGGTCATCCATCCCTTCGGAGGAACGCCTGCGTATAAGGCTGGCATACGGCCGGGCGACATCCTGATGGAAGTGAACGATAAGCGGGTCGACAATCTCAGCACCACGGAAGTCGCAGACATGCTGAAAGGGCCAAAAGGGACGAAGGTCCAGGTGGTGGTCAATCGCGAGGGTCTCAACAAGCCCATCACGTTCAACCTGGTCCGCGACGAAATTCCACGCAACAGCGTGGACACGGCGTTCTGGGTCAAGCCGGGAATCGCGTACATGCGCATTCAGTCGTTCACTGAAACGACGGGCAAGGAAGTGGAAGAAAACCTGAAGGCGCTGGGAGAGCAAAACATCAAGGGCCTGATTCTCGACCTTCGCGAGAACCCGGGCGGCTTGCTCCAGGAGGGTGTCGCGGTGGCAGGACGCTGGCTCGATCGAGGGCAGGTGGTCGTTTCCCACAAAGGTCGGGCCTACTCCGAAAAGCCGTACTTGGCCCGCGGGAGCCAATTTGGCGAGAGCTACCCGATTGTCGTACTGGTCAACCGCTACTCGGCTTCTGCGGCCGAGATTGTGGCCGGCGCGTTGCAGGATCATGATCGCGCCTGGATTCTGGGCGACACGACCTTCGGTAAGGGCCTGGTCCAGACCGTATATCCGCTCAGCGACAACACGGGCCTCGCGCTAACCACCCAGCACTACTACACTCCGAGCGGCCGCTTGATCCAGCGGAACTACTCGAACATTTCCTTCCTCGATTACTACTACGGCAAGCGGACCGAGACCAAAGATCCGCAGGACGTGAAACAGACCGATCTCGGCCGCACGGTCTATGGCGGCGGCGGCATAACGCCGGATGAGAAGTACACTCCGCCCACGATGGATGCCTTCGAGATGAACGTGCAGCGCAAGAACGCGTTTTTCACTTTCTCCGCATACTATTTTGCGAACCACAGCACCAAGCTGCCGCAGGGTTGGACGCCGGATGAAAACGTGCTGAACGATTTTCATGATTACCTGATGAAGCAGGGCATCCAGTTCACGGAGGCCGATTGGACGCGCGATCACAGTTGGATGCGCGATCAGCTTCGCGCCGAAATGTATATCACGGCTTTCAGCTACGAAGATCACCTGAAGATTTTGGTGGAACAGGATCCCGAGGTACAGAAAGCCATTGAGGCCATGCCGAAAGCGTCCAATCTTCTGGCGCAATCAAAGGCCCGATACGAAAAGCAGAGGGCGAGCCTGCGATAGAGTCCGCCGCGTTACAACCAGCCATTACTCCCCAAGTTACCGTCCTCGATACCGGCGGGCAATACACACATCTGATCGCCCGCCGGGTTCGGGAACTCGGCGTCTATGCAAATGTACAGCCCAGCGATGCGCCCGCAGCGGAACTGCGGCGGCGCAAGGGCATCATCATCTCCGGCGGCCCGGCAAGCGTGCTTGAGCCGGGCAGTCCCGATATCGACCCCGAAATTCTCCATGCACGTGTACCGGTGTTGGGCATCTGCTACGGCCACCAGCTTCTAGCCCGGCATCTCGGCGGCAGAGTGCAGAAAGGCGAACGTGGCGAATACGGCATCGCGCATCTTACCGTCGCGTGCCCGGACCCTCTGTGGAACGGAGTGGAACGCTCCCAGATCTGGATGAGCCACTTCGATACCGTTGCGGCCATTCCTCCTGGCTTTCGCGTGATCGCATCGTCCGAAGTGTCCGGCGTGGCGGCTATGTCCGATCCGGGTCGGAAGCTATTCGGCATCCAGTTTCATCCCGAAGTGGTCCATACGCACGCGGGACACCGCATTCTCGAAAACTTCGTATTCGATATTTGCGGAGCCACGAAGGACTGGAACGTAGAGCAGCGCGTTCCGGTCGTCGAGGACCAGATCCGCGCTGCTGCCCGCGACCGCAATGTGTTCTTCTTTGTGAGCGGCGGAGTCGATTCCACCGTTGCGTACACGCTCTGTCTACGCGCTCTTGGACCTGAGCGGGTTTACGGAATCTACGTCGATACCGGCCTCATGCGCAAGAACGAGACCGATTTTGTCAAAGGCATCTTTCGGGAGCTGGGCGCCAAGAACTTCCTGGTAGATCATGCCGAAGACGAGTTCCTGTCGACCCTTGCCGGCATCGTCGATCCGGAGCAGAAGCGCGCGGCCATCGGCGAACAGTTTGTCCGCGTGCAGGAGCGCATTCTCGCTACGGAGCACTTTCTGGACGGCCACTGGATTCTGGGCCAGGGCACGATTTATCCGGACACCATCGAATCCGGCGGAACCGCCAAGGCGGATCTGATCAAGACGCATCACAATCGCGTGGCCGGCATTCAAGCGCTGATTGAATCTGGCCGCATTGTCGAGCCGCTCACTTCGTTCTACAAAGACGAAGTGCGCGAGATCGGACGCGAGATTGGCGTACCGGACCGCTTTCTCGCGCGGCACCCGTTTCCAGGGCCCGGACTTGCCATCCGGTGTCTCTGCTCCGAAGTGGAAGCCGGCCTGAGTGAAACCCAAGATGGAGTGCTGCTGCCGGTACGGTCGGTAGGGGTGCAGGGCGACGCACGCAGCTACCGGAACGTGCTGTGCATTCCGCGAAGGCCGTCCCTCGATGATGTTCAAAAGACCGCGCCGGAGTTGACCAACCGGCGCAACGATATTAACCGTGTGGTAGCGCTCTGCGAAGCGAAGTCGCCGCTGGACGCAATGAAACTTCGGCGAACAGCGATCTCGAAGCGACGCCTCGACATTCTGCGCGATGCGGACGCGATTGTTCGAGACTTCTGCCTGGAAACCGGATTTGAAGACCAGGTCTGGCAATTTCCAGTCGTGCTGTTGCCGGCGGGAACCGAAGATGCGCCCGAGTCTGTAGTCTTGCGCCCCATCCATTCAGTAGACGGCATGACCGCCGACGTCGTGCTCATGGCTTCCGAGCAGCTTGAGCGGTTGACGAAGGAGTTGCTGGAGTTGAACGATATCGCCGGCGTGTTCTACGACTTGACTCACAAACCGCCAGGAACGATTGAGTGGGAGTAATTTACTCAAATCCTGTGGAAGCTCTTAAGAATGTCCTTCGTGCTGTAACGTAGCGCGATGGGACGCCCGTGCGGGCAGGTCATCGGGAATTCGCATTCGGCCAGCGCATGCAGGAGCCATTCGATTTTCTTCGGCTCCAGTTTCGTGTTGATTTTGATGGCGGCGCGACACGCAATGGTAGCGCACACATTGCGCCGGATCTCGTCGAGCGAAGCAGATCGCAGCTCGGTCTCGGCAATCTCCAGAATCTCGAAAATGATTTTCTCAATATCGCCCGCTCCTACGCCAGCCGGTGCAGCTTTAATGGCGATAGTCCGTTGACCGAACGGCTCCGTATCGAATCCATGTGCATTCAGCTCATCGGCAATGCGCGCGTATTCGAACTGCTGCCCGCCGGTCAGTTGGATCACCAGCGGCATAAGCAACTGTTGCACTTCGATGTTTCCAGCGGCGCGCTGCCGGAGGACTTGTTCGAACAAAATGCGTTCGTGCGCTACATGCTGATCGATAATCCAGAGCCCATCTCGGCCTGCCGCGATAATGAAACTGTCGTGAAGTTGGCCTAATGGCCGGAGGTCCGGCAGTGCGGTGAGGTTATCAACGCGATCCCACTCATCCGGCACTTGATCGAGCGCGCCATGGGTATCGGGGACGCGGCGCAGCGGCGAAGCAGGAATCGGCGGCAGAGGCGGAGCAACAGCAGCATTCGTGCCGTTGGGGGGCCGCGGCATCGGGGCCATAACCAGTTCCGGCAGTTCAGACTTCGTTTCTGCAACTACTTCAACGAACTCTTCTTCCGGAACAGCCGCAATCCGGCCCGAGAACTCCGAAAACGGAAGATCCGCGGCGCGTTGTAGCGGCGCTTCCCGCGCCGCCACAGGAGAGGCCGGAACCGGTATGCTCGAAGCCGGGCGGCTTTGCATCAGCACTTCGCGAATCGCGTCTCGCACAAAATCATGCACCACCGAGGCATGGCGGAAGCGTACTTCGGTTTTCGAGGGGTGGACATTCACGTCCACTTCGCCCGGATCGCAGTTCAGAAACAACAGCGCAAACGGGTAGCAAGCCGGCGGCATCAGATTGTGATACGCCGCCGAAATCGCATGCAGCAGCATCTTGTCCCGAATTAGTCTCCCGTTCACGAACAAAAAAATCGAATTGCGGTTGAGTTTTTGGACGTGCGGCCCGGAAACCATTCCTTCGAGCACAAACTCAGCGATTTCCGGCTGATCGAGAGACTTCGGGCCGAGATCAATGAGATCCGAAACGACTTCCGATCCGAACACCTGAAACGCGCGGTCCCGGACGTTCGAGACGGGAGTAACACTCAGCAAGTCCTTGCCTTCATGCCAGAGTTCGAATCGCTTATTCGAGTGCCCCAGGCTGTAGTGGGTGACGAGCGAACCGATATGAGCCAGCTCCGTCTGATCCGAGCGCAGAAATTTTTTGCGCGCGGGCACGTTAAAGAACAGATCCCGAACCGAGATCGTCGTGCCGGTCGCACGGGCAATCTCGTCGCAGCGCAGTAACTTCCCGCCGGCGATTTCAATCGCCGTTCCAGTCTGTTCGTCGTCCGATTTTGTTTCGAGAACCAGCCTGCTTACGGAAGCAATCGACGGCAGCGCCTCCCCTCGGAAGCCCAGCGTAGCGATCGCCAGCAGGTCTTTCACATCGCTCAGCTTGCTGGTAGCATGCCGCTCGAAGGCGAGCAACGCGTCGTCGCGCAACATGCCGCAGCCGTTGTCCTGAATGCGAATCAACCGGCGGCCGGCATTTTCGGCATCGATCCGAACCTCCGTAGCGCCCGCATCGAGCGCGTTTTCAAGTAGTTCTTTTACAACGGAAGAAGGCCGCTCTACCACCTCTCCGGCGGCTATCTTGTTAGCAACGTTGTCGGAGAGAATGCGGATGCGGCCCATTTAGCAAGCTTCGGAGAGATACGTTGCCTTCCATCGGTGTGTATCCGTGTCCATCCGTGGCTAATTCTTTCTCAGCCGCTCATCGCCGCCAAGAATTCGGCATTCGTCCGCGTCTTGCCGAGTTTATCCAGCAGCAACTCCATTGATTCCACGGGCGAAAGTGGATTGAGCACCTTGCGCAGCACCCAAACCCGGTTCAGTTCCTCACGCGGCATCAGCAATTCTTCTTTTCGCGTACCGCTCTTGTTGATGTCGATGGCCGGGAACACGCGTTTATCCACCAGCTTGCGATCCAGGTGAATTTCCATGTTGCCGGTGCCTTTGAATTCTTCAAAAATCACATCATCCATGCGGCTTCCGGTATCGACCAGCGCCGTGGCGACGATCGTCAAGGACCCGCCCTCTTCGATGTTGCGCGCCGCTCCGAAGAAGCGCTTCGGCCGCTGCAATGCGTTCGAATCCACGCCGCCGGAAAGCACCTTGCCGGAGGGTGGGACCACGGTGTTATACGCGCGCGCCAGACGCGTGATCGAATCGAGCAAAATGACGACATCGCGCTTGTGCTCGACTAAACGCTTGGCCTTTTCGATCACCATTTCGGCCACCTGCACGTGACGCGAAGCAGGTTCATCAAAGGTGGAGCTGATCACCTCGCCGCGCACCGAACGCTGCATGTCCGTAACTTCTTCCGGCCGTTCGTCGATCAGCAGAACGATCAGGTTGATTTCCGGATGATTGGTGGTAATCGAGTTCGCGATGGCCTGCAGCATCATCGTTTTTCCGGTTCGCGGAGGAGCGACAATCAACCCGCGCTGGCCTTTGCCCAGCGGAGTTAACAGATCCATCACGCGGCCGGAAAAATTGTCTTTGCTCGTCTCGAGCTTGAGCCGTTCGTCGGGATAGAGCGGCGTCAGGTTGTCGAAAAATATCTTGTTGCGCGCTTCCTCGGGCGGTTCGAAGTTGATCGCGTCTACCTTGATCAGCGCGAAATAACGCTCGCCCTCTTTCGGCGGGCGAATCTGGCCCGATACCGTATCGCCCGTGCGCAGGTCGAAACGCCGGATCTGTGACGGCGAAACATAGACGTCGTCCGGGCCCGGCAAGTAGTTGTATTCGGGTGCGCGCAGAAAACCAAACCCGTCGGGCAGGCACTCCAACACGCCTTCCGAAAAGATCAGGCCGCTCTTTTCGGCCTGAGTCTGAAGAATTTTGAAAATGAGCTCCTGCTTGCGCAGCCCGGCCGCGCCAGGCACGCCCAAATCCTTCGCAATCTGGTTCAAAGCCTGGATGCTCATGTCCTTCAGCTCCACCAGATCGAGCGTGGTCGTGCCGTTCTTCTGACCTTGCGCCCCGGTATTGCCAATCGAGTGGCGTCCGCGGCGCTGCCCGGGTTGCGCCTGTTGCTGCTGGTTCAACGTCGGCACACCTTGCACAGCCGCGCTCGAACTGTTTTCAGCTCCACGCGCCTCCGCCGGCGGCCTGGATTCGCCATTGCGCGGTTCCGTGGCCGCGGCTTTCGGCCTGCCTTCCGCGGCCGGAGGTCTTCCGTTTCCGCGGCCTTCGGTCCTCACTCGCGCGGCGGGTAGCTTCTCTTGCCGCGGTTCAGGCGGTTTGCTGTCGCCTGCCGCTTCAGGAGCAGTCTTCGCTTCGCTATTCTCTGTCGCAGATTTGCCTTCGGCGTCCGTTTCTTGGGGCTTCTCGGTGGGCTTGCCTTCGGTGGCAGCCGCGGGGGCTACTGCTGGTTGTTGATCTTCGAGATGATTTGCCAAATTTCCCTCACTCCCCGGCCGTCAACGGCCGAGAACGGTACTGGCTGCTGGTCCTTCAATTCCTGTTGGATCGCCGCCAATCCTGCTTTCAATTGGTTGCTGCTTTTCAGCTTGTCGATCTTGGTGGCAACCACCTGGTATCGACAGTTGTGGAACTCCAGCCAGGCTTTGAGTTCCAAGTCCATATCCATCCAGCCGCGCCGGACATCGATCAGAAGAAACGAGAGCGAAAGACTCCTCCGTTTCAGGAGATAGCTCTCGATCAATTCCTTCCAGCGGGCCCGCTCCTCCATCGGAACCCGGGCATATCCGTACCCGGGAAGATCGACGAAATGAACGCCAGGCTTGATCCGAAAAAAATTGATCAACTGCGTACACCCCGGCCGCGAGCTCGTAAACGCGAGCCTTGGTCGTCCCGCCAGAGTATTCAACAAGCTGGATTTTCCGACATTACTTCGCCCCAGAAAGGCGATCTCCGCCGGGTGGCCGCTTTGGTTTTCGGCAGGGAACTGATGAGGCTGCGCCGCGCTGACGATCAGCCCACTTTCGGCTCCTGCTCCGACTCCCATCACGGCCTACACTTCTTTCGCGGAACTGCCGCTCCCTCCCGGTCGCGGCTCTGTTCCGAGTGCTTAGTGCGTTACGTTATCTTCCGGTCTGGCCGCCAGTTCCGCGGCGCTTGCCGCCGGAGCTAACGGTAGAGCCACAATCTCCCGCTCCAGTGCGATCTTCAGTACCTCATCCATGGAACCAACGAGGTGCAGTTTCATCTCTTTCCGGATGTTCTCGGGAATATCCACGAAATCCTTTTCGTTGTCCTTCGGAAGGATCACTTCAAAAATCCCGTGGCGATGGGCCGCAAGTAATTTTTCCTTCAGCCCCCCGATAGGAAGTACCCGGCCGCGCACCGTGATCTCACCCGTCATCGCGATATCGCAACGCACGGGGATCGCGGTCAGCGCGCTGCAAATACTGGTAGCAATCGTGATGCCAGCCGACGGGCCATCCTTCGGAATCGCCCCTTCCGGCACATGCACGTGAATATCCAGATGCCGGTAGAAATCCTTCGGCAAACCAAGATATTGCGCGCGCGACCGAACATAACTCATCGCAGCCTGCGCAGATTCCTGCATCACGTCGCCTAGCTTTCCGGTGGTGGTCAGCTTTCCGCGGCCCTCCATCACGGTGGCTTCCGTCGTCAGAATCGAACCGCCCACCTCAGTCCACGCCAGTCCGGTCGTCGCGCCAATCTCGTTTTGTTTATCCAAATCGAGATCGCGGAACCGCGCCGGCCCCAGCATTTCCGAAACCGTCGCGGGCGTAATCACAACTTTCTCGATCGGGACCAGCGGCGCCGGCTCTTCTTTCTTCGCCTTCTTCTTGCTCTTCTTCGCCGTCGCTACCGGCGCGCCGCCATCTTTGCTCTCAGCGGCTTCCTCCACCGGCACATCATCTTCGACAATTTCAAGAGCATCGTTATTTGCTGCGGGCTGATTTCCCGCGGCCTGCTCTTCGGCCACCGATTGCGCTTCCACCACCTTGCGCGCCACCTTGCGGCACAAGTTTCCCACTTCGCGCTCCAGGTTGCGGACACCTGCTTCGCGTGTATAGTTCTGAATCAGTGCTTGCAATCCTTGGTCCGTAAATTCCACCTGCTCTTCGGTGACGCCGGTATCTTTGCGCTGCTTATTTACCAAAAATCGCTTAGCGATTTCCAACTTCTCCAGTTCCGTATAGCCGGAAAGCCGGATTACTTCCATGCGGTCCTGCAGCGGCGCCGGAATAGTGTGCAGCACGTTGGCCGTGGCAATGAAGAAGACCTGGCTCAAGTCGTACTCGACGTCCAGATAGTGATCCATGAACATGTAATTCTGTTCCGGATCCAGCACTTCCAGCAGAGCGGCCGAGGGGTCGCCGCGGAAGTCCATCGACATCTTGTCGATTTCGTCCAGCATGACTACGGGATTTTTCGTCCCCGCCTTTTTCATCATCTGGATAACTTGGCCGGGAAGCGCTCCGATGTAGGTTCTGCGATGTCCGCGGATCTCCGCTTCGTCGCGTACGCCGCCAAGCGAGAGACGTACAAATTTGCGTCCGGTTGCTTTAGCGATCGACATTCCGAGCGATGTCTTGCCCACGCCCGGAGGTCCGACAAAGCACAGAATGGAGCCTTTCGGATTCTGAACCAGCCGCCGCACGGAGAGGAATTCGAGAATACGCTCTTTGATCTTCTCCAGACCGTAGTGATCGCCTTCGAGCACCGTTCGCGCGTAATGAAGATCGCGAATCTCCTTCGTCCGCTTCTTCCATGGCACAGCGAGCAGCCAGTCCAGATAGTTGCGCGACACCGTAGATTCGGCCGACATAGGCGGCATGCCTTCCAGGCGCTTCAACTCGGCAATCGCCTTGTCGTGCGCATCCTTGGTCATGCCTGCGGCATCGATCTTTTTCTTTAGCTCATCGAACTCGCTCTTTTCGCCCCGCCCGAGTTCCTTCTGAATCGCCTTGATCTTTTCGTTCAGGTAGTACTCTTTTTGGGCCCGCTCCATCTGGCGCTTGACGCGGCCCTGGATGGTACGGTCTACGTTCAGCTTTTCGATCTCGATGTCGAGCAGATCGGCGACTCGCGTCAACCGGTCAATCGGATCGAAAATTTCCAGTAGCTCCTGCTTCTCTTCGATCGTGAGTTGCAAGTTTGCGCCCACGGTGTCGGCCAGTTTCCCCGGATCGTCCACCCGAATGGCGGCGATCATGGTTTCGTAATTCAGGTTCTGGCTGAGCTTGACGTATTGCTCAAACAGCGTGGTGACGCGGCTGGTCAGCGCCTCCAACTGGCTTCCCTGCTCCACCTTGTAGCTGGTGGTTTTCACCACCGCGCGGAAATAACCTTCCTCTTCGCTGACCGAAATGATCTTGCCGCGCTCGACGCCCTCCACCAGAACTTTGATGTTGCCGTCCGGCTGTTTCAAGCTCTGGACGATGTTGGCAACCGTGCCAACGGCGTAGATTTCATCGGGACGCGGCTCGTCGACGGAAGCGTCATGCTGGGTGGCCAAAAAGATCTTTTTGTCGCCTAAGAGCGCCTCTTCGAGCGCGCGGACACTGGACTCCCGCCCCACCACGAACGGGGTCATCATGTATGGGAAGATGACCACGTCCCGGATCGGCATCATCGGTAACCGTTTGGTATCCGTTTTGTCTTTCGTCGTAACCATTGAAACTTTCTAGGCGGATCATCCCGCGAACCGGGGACTGAAAGATGGCATGGCAGTCCTCATCCTACTCAAAACTGCCGGAGTGGAATACTATGCAGCCAACGCGGCTGGCTAGCCCGCCTTTTCGAGCACAGCCAAGTTGATCTTCTGCGAGAGCACCATCTCTTTGGTAACCACAAACTCGCGTACTTTTTTGAATGTCGGGAGATAGTACATCAGGTCCAGCATGAGATCTTCGAGGATCATGCGGAGCCCGCGAGCACCGACTTTGCGCTCCATAGCGAGTTGGGCAACCGCATCAAGGGCGTCGTCGCTAAACTTCAGCTTAACATTCTCGAACTCGAAGAGCTTCTGATACTGGCGAATAATCGCGTTCTTCGGTTTGGTCAGGATCTGCACGAGCGCCTCCTTCGAGAGATCCTCCAGAACGGCGGTGACCGGCATGCGGCCAATAAACTCGGGGATAAAGCCGTACTTGATCAGATCAATCGGCTGGCACTGCGCGAGCAGATCGACGTCCCGGCGAGCCGGACTCGGTCCGCGCCTCGAAGTCTCTTTCTCCTCCGGCGGAATAAAGCCGATCGACTTGGTCCCGACCCGGCGCGCGATTACCTTCTCCAAACCAATGAAGGCTCCCCCACAGAGGAACAAAATATTCGTAGTGTCGACCGGAGTAAACTCCTGATGCGGATGTTTGCGTCCGCCCTGCGGCGGCACATTCGCCACGGTTCCTTCCAGGATCTTCAGCAGCGCCTGCTGCACGCCTTCTCCCGAAACGTCCCGCGTAATGGAAGGATTCTCGTCCTTGCGCCCGATCTTATCGATCTCGTCAATATAGATGATGCCCGTTTGCGCCCGTTGAACGTCCCAGTCCGCGTTTTGCAGCAGACGCAGGATGATGTTCTCCACATCCTCGCCGACATATCCGGCTTCGGTCAGCGTCGTAGCGTCCACAATCGCGAACGGCACGTCGAGAATGCGCGCCAGCGTCTGCGCCAGCAGCGTTTTTCCCGTTCCCGTGGGCCCGATCAGCAGAATGTTCGATTTGGACAGCTCGACATCGCTACCCCTCTGCTTGTTCATCTGGATGCGCTTGTAATGGTTGTAAACGGCAACCGCCAGCTTCTTCTTGGTTGCTTCTTGGCCGATTACGTACTGATCCAGATATTCCTTAAGCTCAAGCGGGCGCGGCAGTTTGCCGGGCGCTCCGTAACTCTGTTCGTGGCGGTCATCCTCGATGATGGAGTTGCAAACAGCAATACACTCGTCGCAAATGTATGCTCGCGGATAGTCGCTCGGAGACGAGATGAGCTTGCCGACTACGTCTTGGCTTTTATGGCAGAACGAACAGCGGAGAGAGTCGTCAGATCCGGCACGCTTCAAGCTGGTTCTCCTACATAGAAAAAGATCAAGAGATCCCTTGCCCTAGATCGAATGAGGTTCGACCCCAGTATATCAGCATTACTCGACTTTTACGTGGTGGAATCGAAAGGATTTCTCCGACTCGCGGTCCGGAAGGCTGCTGCCCCTTACAGAACCACGCGCGTAAGCAAGTGGGCAAATGTTGCTCATTAGGCATGCTTTTGGGCCTGGTCGAACAGGAATTGCAGCGTTTTCTCCGTCTGGATTTGTCCGGCGATCCGCCCGAGCGTGCCGTCCTTGTCCAGCCGGGCCCGCGTTACCGCAACCGCTTCCCGTTCCTGCCTCGCAATTCGTTGCACTTCGCGGTCCACTTCATCCTTTGTCGCCCGAATACCCTCGCGGTCCGCAATCTTTTCCAGCAATAGCGACGCTTTTACGTTCCGTACCGCCTTATCTCGCTGATTTTCCTTCACTTTCTGCCAATCGAGGTTAAGCGTGCTCAGATCCACATCCCGCCCCGACAGATTCCGGAGCTGCATTCGCAACTGGTTTTCAATCTGGCGGTCGACGTAGACCTCCGGCACCGGGAACTCGTTCGTTTCCACCAGCTTATCGATCAGCTCCTCTTTCGCCGCCTGTTGGGCAACGTACTGTTTCTCCTGGAAAATGGACTTCCGGACGGCGTCCTTCAATTCTTCCAGATTTTGAAAGTCGCCCAGGTCCTGGGCAAACTCGTCGTCGAGCGCCGGCAGCTCCTTCCGTCGAATAAACTTCGGCGTAAGCTCGAATCGCACCGTTTTCCCGGCCAGGCGCTCCTGGCCGTAGTCGTCCGGATACGTGACATCCACTTCTTTGACATCTTCCGGACTCGCCCCAATCAGGGCTTCATTAAAGGCCGGCAAAGTGTCTTCGCCGCCCACCTGGACCTGCACGTCCTGGTCGATCGGCTCCGCCAACCCGGCGAGCGATTTCAAATGCACCAGAACATAATCGCCGTTTTCGATGGGCCGCGGGTCCAGATTGGGATACTCTGCCTTGCTCTCGCGCATCGACTCCAGGCGTTTCTCTATTTCTTCGTCCGTAATCGCCGGTTCTTCGTACTTCGCCGGCAAACCGCGATACTCGGCCAGCTCGAACTCCGGAGCCACTTCGAAATCGGCCTTGAAGCGAATCGGCTGACCCGGCTCAAACTGCAGATCTGAGATGTCGGGCATCCCGACCACCTTCAATTCGTCTTTCTGTACGCGGTCGCGAAACGCCTGCGGCACAAGAGCTTCCAGCACTTCGTGCCGGATCTCGCCTTCAAAGCGCGCCTGAATCATGCTGACCGGAGCTTTTCCCGGCCGGAAGCCCGGCAAGCGGACCCGCTGTTTGATGGAATTCGTGACGCGCTCGCGGGTCCGTTCTACTTCCTCGAGCGGAATTTCAATTTCGAGCGAACGCTTGCAATCGACGGCTGCTGACACTACGTTCCTATTTCCTCAACGCTTATGCAGTAGCAGTGGTCAACTGGGCGGCTTCGCGCAGCAGTTCGGCTTTATCCGCCGCTTCCCACGTAAATGTCTCTTCGTTGCGGCCGAAATGCCCGAATGCCGCAGTCTTGCGGTAAATGGGGCGCCGTAAGTTTAGATGCTTGATCATGGCGGCCGGCGTCAGCGAAAAGTTTTCCAATACCAGCTCCGCCAAGCGATGGTCTTCGATTTTGCCGGTCCCAAACGTGTTTACGTTGACGGATACCGGCTCAGCCACGCCGATCGCATACGCAAGCTGTACTTCTGCCTTGGCGGCCAGTCCGGAGGCTACAAGGTTCTTCGCAACATAGCGCGCCATGTAGCAGGCCGAACGGTCCACCTTCGTCGGGTCCTTGCCCGAAAAGGCTCCGCCGCCGTGCCTGCCCATCCCGCCGTACGTGTCCACGATGATTTTGCGGCCCGTAACGCCGGTGTCGCCATGCGGGCCGCCAATCACAAACCGGCCGGTCGGGTTGATGTGAAACTTGGTCTGCGAATCGATCATCTTCGACGGAATCACCGGATCGATGATGTACTTCTTCACTTCCTTTCGGATCTGCTCGGTCGAAACCGCGTCATCGTGCTGCGTCGAAATGACAACTGCATCGATGCGCTTCGGTTTGCCATCCACGTATTCCACGCTGACTTGGCTCTTCCCGTCCGGACGCAGGTACTTGAGTTCCCCTTCGCGTCGCGATTCGCTCAAACGCCGCACCAGTTTGTGCGCCAGCATGATGGGCAACGGCATCAGTTCCGGCGTTTCGTCGCACGCAAATCCGAACATCAAACCTTGATCGCCGGCCCCTCCCGTATCCACGCCTTGCGCAATGTCCGGCGATTGCGATTGGATCATGTTCACCACCGCGCAGGTCTTGCAATCGAAGCCGAAATTCGCGTCGTTATAGCCGATGTGATTAATCACGCTGCGGACCAGCTTCGGCACGTCGACGTAAGTCTTCGTGGTAATCTCGCCCGCCACCACGCAAATGCCGGTGGTTACCAGCGTTTCGCAGGCAACGCGGCCGGTGGGATCGTCGGCCAAAACGGCATCCAGAACCGCATCGGATACCTGGTCGGCGATTTTATCGGGGTGACCTTCGGTCACCGATTCGGACGTAAAGATATATTTCATGTTGTGCTTAAGAAGCGAGTAATCAGCCTGGTGTAATCAGACTTAGTTTAGCAAGGGTTCCGGCTTCAGAACCCCGCGCGTAAGCAAGTGGCCTTACTCTTGCGGATGACGGCTGAACATCCGCCACAACACGATGCCGCCCAGCACCGCCAATCCAGCCATCATCCATGGCTTGTCGGACACCTGGTTACGCCAGTTCGTCGCATTTGCGATTCGCTGCTGCAATTCAGCCAGGTTATCGGTCAGGCGCTGACCGGCCTCGAAGAGCTCTTTGCTTGCTTCGGTCAACGCGTGGATGGTCTCCGCGATTGTCCGTTCCGTCGATGGATATCCGCCCGTGTACCTGCTAATCGGCCGTGTGCTCCCTGTTGGGTCTGCCATAACTATCTGATTCTGCCATGGCCACTCCATCACACTAGAACAATTCCCAAGTAGCGGCTTATAAAAACAGATCCTTCGGGTTCGTCAGAAAATCGCTCAGTCGTTCGTAGCCCTTTTCCGTCACGTACGCCATATCGCACTGGCGAATCCCGCCGTATCCCTCGATATAGATCGCAGGTTCCACGTTGAAAACCGAACCGGGCTCCACAATATCGTCCGATTTCGGATGGAGCCGCGGCAGCGCATCCGGACTGATCGCCCCAAAACCGATCCCATGCCCCGTGGAGTGCTTGAATTCTTTGCCGAATCCCAGATCTTCCACCACCCGGCGCGCGGCCCGGTCGATTTCCGAGCCCCTTCGTCCCGGCGAAATCGCCTGAAGCGCTGCCTCGCGGGCCGCGAACACCGCCGCGTACATTTTGTTCCGCTTGTCATCTGGATGGCCTAGGGAAAACGTACGCGTAATGTCAGTCCAATAACCGTCCGCGCAGGTGTTGCAGTGAACCAGGACGAGATCGCCCGCCTCAATCTTTTTCGGGCGAGACCGGGCATACGCACCATGCGCCAATGCCGAGTTCTTGCCGGACATCGCCCAGAAGAACGCCTCTGCGCGATTAATAAGGGAGGCCCGCGCCTGAGCTGCTGTAAATGCGGATCGAAACGCCTCGGCAGCTTCGAGTTCGGTAATTCCCGGCCGTAAGGTCTTGATGCCCTGCTCGAACGCTTCGCGCGTCAACGCACAGGCATTACGAATCCTCTCAATCTCGCCTTCCGTCTTCACCGAACGCAGGCTACGAAGCACTTCATCCGCGGGTTTCAGCTTGGCCTTCGGAAAAGCCTTCGCCAAAGCGTCACGTAGCGAATCCTGATAGAGGTGCATAGCGGCATACGTGGACGGCTCCGTATCTTCCCCGTACTCAATCCCGATCTCGTTGCCCTCTAGCTTCTTGCCCATACTCCGCAGCGGCTCCAGAAGCTGCTCCGACGCGCTCGTGATCTGATCGAGAGGAGCAGGTTTAAACATGTGAACGTGATCCGCCCAGCCCTGCTTCGCCAATTCTTGCTCGTCTTCTGGCACGATCAGTTCAATACTTCCGTCGGCGAGAGCAATGGCAAGGCTCGTCCCAACCACGGGCCAATACCCGGAAAGCAGCAGCACATTTTTCGGCAGCGAGCCCACCAAGGCATCGAGCTTCGCATCGGTGAGAGCCTTACGAATTCGCGCAATACGGTTTCGATCCGTCACAAGTTGATCCCACTGTGTGGACAACTCTGAGAATCCGTCGTTTCGGTTTAGTGCAGCTATTCGCGGCGCAAGGCTATATCGGGATTTTTCAGGATTGAGCGGCTCTCGATGCTCGCTCTTTTAGCTGGGCCTTTATCGCCTTCATACGGCTGCGAACGGCCTCCAAACGCTCCTGCGCGCCTGGCGTCTCCGTTACCAGCTTTCCCAGATTCACCATAAAGTGTGCCCCGTAAGAAGAGCGGATCTCGCGGAGCAGCGGCTCCAGTTTGGCAAAAACTGTCAGATGCTCGCTATTGGCCTCGTTGAAAAACGTGGCGTCAATCGCGCCGTGCGCGACCAGCGTTGCGGCCATTTCCCAATAGCTCATCACCATGCGCAGATGCCCGCTGTGCTCGCCCATCATTGTGTCGTTTACATCTGCCAGCGATTCCGGATGGAAGTCGCGGAAAAACCAATCTCTCGCCTGACGCATCGTTTCGTCGCGGCGTAGTTCATAGAGTTTCAGAATCAGACCGGCTTCTTCCTGTTTCGACATAAATTGTTCTCCACTTATGATACGAGTCTCCGTATTTCGGCAGGAACAACAGACAACACGCCGCTGCCAGAATGACAATGCCGCATACGAGCAGTGGCGCCCGATAGCTCCCCGTATGGTCGAACAGACCGCCCATCAGCAGCGGCCCGAGCGCTCCGGCCACGGCGTACACAGACCACGTGTAACCGTACAGTTCGCTAAAAACCGCCAAACCAAAGTAACGCGTCAGCAGATACGGGATGGAATCCGATTCCGCTCCCAAGCCGAGCCCGAGCAGCACCGCGCCCGCGCAAAGCACCGCCACCGAGTGTCCCGCAGTGAACAACAGCACCCCACCCGCCGACGCAACAAAAAGCGAAACCAACACGCGAGGAGCAAATAACTTGTCAATCAAAAAACCCGTGAGAAAGCGGCTCAGAAGCGACATCGATCCGGTGAGCGAGACGATTGTCGCGGCGCGCATCGGCGTGACGCCGCGGCCCACCAACACCAGCGGGAAATGAGCAGTAATGCCGTTCGTCGCAAGCGAAAACAACGCGAGCGCCGTCATCAGACAAACGAACGGCAGCCTCAGCACATGCGCGCGGGCGCTGGATTTGCGCTGAAGCTCGTCATAAGTCTCCGCCGGTTCGCTTTCTTTCTGCGGCTCGTAGAGAAACACTGCCGTGAGCGGAATGCCCAAAAGCACGATCACGCCCGCCAGAATTCCGTAAGCGGCCCGCCAGCCATAAAGCGTAATGAACTCCTGCGCCAGTGGCGGGAAGATCATAGAGCCAGCTCCCGAACCGGCCATCACCGCAGCTAACGCGCGGCCGCGGGATCGATCGAACCAGGCGCTCACCACGCGCGCATATCCGAGCTGCGTCGTGCCGTTTGCGACAACTCCCAGCAGCACAAACACCGCCAGAAAATGTCCAATGTGCGGCGTGAGTAAACCGAGCGAGCCGAAGGCCAGAGCGTAGGTCAGGGTGCAAGGCAGAATAATCCGGCGCGCCGGATAGCGGTCGATGAGCCGCCCCAGAAAGGGCGAGCACACCGCGACCATGAGCGCCGCTAGCGTAAACGCTAGCGAGATTTCACCGCGGCTCCAACCGAACGTTTTCGCCAGCGGCTGCATAAACACACCGAAAGTGAAAACCACCACGGAGCCGAACCCAGCGAATGTCCCGGAACACGCGGCAGCCAGCACCAGCCAGCGCCGCCCGCTTCCGGCTTCACTTCGGGGCAGGTTGAGAACTGCGCGAGTAGCCATAAATTGCCGATCGTTTCGCGCCTTGCCGGTGGGCTTCATCACTCATCGGATGCACGCCGCTTGCATCGATCCACCGGTTATAGAAATTGAAGAGCGCGCATACGGTGATCGCATAATAGATCGCTTCGTCCGAATAACCGGCTGTATGCAGTGTCTCAATATCGCCCGGCCCGATGGAAACGGAATCATGATTCACCTTGCGGGCAAACCGGAACAGCGCCTTTTCCGCATCCGAAAGCTGCGAGGTTTCGATATCTGCCAGAACCCCGTTCACCAGCTCCACGCTGCCCAGCAATTCCGCCGCGACCGCGGCGTGCGATTTCGTTCAAAACGGGCACTGATTCTGACTCGACGTATAGGCAGCAATCAGCTCGCGTATACCCGGCGAAAGCGGGGCCGGCTCGCGCATCATCTCCTGCGTGAAGCGCTCCAAGTGCACCGTCGCGTTCATTTTGTAGGAGAACATGTGCAGAATTTGCGGATACTCCGGACCCGCTTTCCGCATCATCTCGATCGCGCGCGTATAGTTGTCGTCGCCTTTGTGCGCTTCCACATCTTTCAGAAACATGGGTTCCATATACGGCTCGTTCCGTTCAAAAGAGAAATTTCAAAGCGAGTTGCATCAGGCGCGGCGCGCTCGACTGCAGAATCTGCGCGAATGCCGGCGATTCAATATCATTCTGGGGCAATCCGAAATTCGGGTGATTGAGCGCGTTGAAAAACTCCGCCCGAAGCTGAAGCCGTTTGGTCTCCGACACAGCGAAATATTTGAACACCGATGCATCTATGGTTTCAATTCCGGGGCCCCGGATCGCATTGCGGCCTTCGTTGCCGAATTGCCCCGCCTGCGTGACGGGATTCAACGCCAGAAATGCAGAGCGGCTCACCCATTCATTGGGCGTATGCGGCCCCGCATTGGGGTCTGCCACCAGATCCGGCCGGCTTGAAAAGAAGCCGGTAATCTCCGGCGCGCTTCCCTGCAGCGATACGTTGGCGCTGTCATACGCCGTAAAAGGCGTACCGGACGACAGACTCACAATCGTGTTGATCTGCCATCCGTTAATAACTTCTCGAAACGGGCGCGGTCCGTTCCGCCATGGGGGAAGTCCGTACATCCCGCTCAACACAAGGCGATGGGTGGCGTCGAACAGCGAGGGTCCGTGCTCGGCGCGCAAATCGAACGGATTCTGCGCCAGATCGTTTTCGCCCGCCACCAGAGTCGGAGCCGATCCGGCCAGATTCAAAGACGAGACATAGTCCAGACTCTTCGACCACCAGTACGAAGCCAGAAACGACAAATTATTCCGAAACTGCCGCGAAAATGCGACTTGCAGCGCATGATAGGTGGAGCTGTTGCTGCCGGCGATCAGTCCCGCCGAACCGAATGCGCAAGGCGCGCCATTCGCCGGGCAGTTTGCATATTCGCGGCGTTGGTCTGCATTCTGCGCCGTCGCTCCCAGCCCGTAAATGGCCGGGTTCGCCTCGATGAAACGCGGCAGGTGCGTGCCTTTATTTCCGACGTAGCGCACGTCGAGCAGATAGGCGCTGCCAATGGTGTGCTCGATTGAAAAATTCCAATTCTGAGAATAGGGCGGGAGCAGGCCGGATTGCACCGTCAGAATGGTGGCAGGCGCCACAAAGCCTTGGGTGGCGAATGGCGGCGCGTTGCCGCCGTAGGGATTCGCAAACTTGAACCCGGGTCCCGGAAGCTGATACGCCTCGGTCCAAGGTAACGCGCTGACCGCGGCCTGGAGCGGCCCGCCTGTACCGTTCGTGTATCCGTCGTAGAAGATTCCGTATCCGGCGCGCACAGCGGTGCGTCCGTCGCCTGCGGGATCCCACGCCAACCCGACTCGCGGCATGAACTCGTGATAGTCGACCCCCGCGATTCCATCCGGAACTCCCGCATCGCCGGGGAAGAGAATTCCTGTCGGCGCATTCGGCGCCACCGTGGACTGCTGGCCCGGAGCCCACGCATTGAGACGATTGCGAATCTCCGTATACGGCGTATTCACCTCATAGCGCAGCCCGAAATTGAGTGTGAGCTTCGGAGTAATTCGCCACTCGTCCTGGGCGTATCCGGCTGCAACCCACTTCCGCAACCCGCGGCTGAAGTCTCCGCCGCCCTGGAAGAATTGAACCGGCTGCCCTAACAGGAAACTGGCGAACGAATCGCTCGCCGGAAAAGGCGCGAACACGAAAAAGCCGTTGGTCGCGATGCCAAGCAGCACGTTGATCTGCTGCCGGTCCAGGCTGGCCCCAAACTTCAAATTGTGGCGGCCGCGCGTTGCGGCAAGCGAATAATACGCTTGGTAGTCGTTTTGATAGGTATTTTGCGGCCCGGTAATCGGGTTCCCCACATCCGCGTAGCCGCTCACAATCAGGTAAGGAATCCCAAGCGCGCTCGATAAGGTCGGTTGATACGTGAACCCGAGATCGCTCGCCGGCGTGTGGTTTTGCGCCTGCCCGTATAAAAAAACGTTCCGAAAGAACGCGATGCGTGCAGTCTGCACCGTGCGCGGCGAAAACAGATGTACGTGAGAGATTGTCACGGAAGTCGTTCGGATAGCATCCGCGACCGGGAACCCCGGAACCCCTGATCCATTAATCGGAAGCGGATCGAGCGTATTTGTCGACGACGTGGCGTAGCGCAGAAACAACTGGTCGTTATTGCCGAAATAGTGGTCCAGCCGAAATCCGCCCTGATCGTAATTGTTCGTCGCCATCTGCGTGGAGGAAAACAGGCCTGGACCGATGTTGCCAAGTGGATACAGGTTTTCGGCTTTCAGCGCGATGGAATTGAGAAGGAAAGATGGGATCTGATTATTGGGAAATGGCTGGCCGGTGAACTCGTTGATCAGCGGCTTGCCTTGCCCGGAGAAGTCCCCGCTGCGCTCGGCGGGCGTAGGCACGATGGCCGCTTGCGTTTGGCCTTGCCGGTCGCGCAAGCCCTCGTAATAAGCAAAAAAGAAATCGCGATTCTTCCGGATCGGCCCTCCCAGTGTCGCTCCAAATTGGTTCTGGTGAAGCGGTTCGGTTTGGGCAGCAAAGAAATTGCGGGCGTCGAACACGTTGTTGCGCAGGAAGTCGTAAACATCGCCGTGCAGTTCATTGGTGCCCGATTTCGTGATGACAGCCGTCGTGGCGCCGCTCGTCTGGCCGTATTCGGCTGGTGCGTTCGAAGTCAGAATCCGGAACTCGCTCACTGCGTCCACCGGGGTGCGGAGCGCAAAGCCGCCGTTCACGCTATCGACGTTTGAGACACCGTCCAGTAGATAATTGTTCTCCTCGGGAGGCTGCCCGTTCACGGCGTAGGCCTGTCCGCTCCGAAGAATTCCGCCCGCCTCGGCCAAACCAAACGTCATGGGTGCCACGCCCGGCTGCAAAAGTCCCAATTGCGTCAAATTGCGCCCGTTCAGCGGAAGCTCTGTCGCATCCCGAGCCGAAACGACATTGCCGAGCGTCGAGCTTTGATCGACGGTTGCGCCCGATTCGGTGATATCGATCTCACTGCTCTTGGAAGCGATCGTCAGGTGGGCCGGAATGCTGACCACGCGGTTGACGTCGATCCGAATCGCGCTCTCATCCCAGGCCGCAAATCCCGGAGCAGCGATATGCAGATCATACTGGCCCACGGGCAGATAGGAAAAATGAAAGCTGCCGTCGAGGTTGGATTGCTGTTTTAGCGCAAGGCCGGTGGCCCTGTTCGAAAGCGTCACAATAGCCGCTGGAACCGAAGCGGAAGACGGATCGACTATGGTGCCTTGCAATGTGCCGGTCGGGTCCTGCGCGAACAATGAATACCCGAACAGAGCCGCGATCGCTAGGGAGCGGTTTCCTCTGAAGCAAGACATAGTGTTTCGAGCAGCTTAAACCACTTCCGGCCACTCTGTCCTCCACCGTTCGGCTGAGGCGACGCTCCATCTTTGTAGCGTATACTCGGCTATAAAACACGAGTCGGACCCGATGTTTCACCGCTGGCGGGGACTTTTTGCGCCCCTGTTGATCTCAGGCGCAGTGACGGCGATTACTCAGCCCGCGCTCGCTTTGGATCCGGCGCAGCCGCTCGCGCATTATGGTCACCAGACCTGGGAGACGGAAACCGGGCTGCCCCAAAATTCGGTGCACGCCATCCTGCAAACTCACGGCGGCTTTATCTGGCTGGGAACCGAAGGCGGTCTGGTGCGCTTCGATGGGAAAGACTTCGTTACGTACGATTCGCACAACACCCCGCAACTCGGAAGCAATAACATTCGAGCCATCATCGAAGATGCCGGGCACGCCTTGTGGATCGCCACCGCCAATGGCTTGACGCGCTTCTCCGAAGCCGGTTGGAAGCGCTTCACAACCGGCGACGGACTCCCGAGCAACAACATCTGGACTCTGCAGCAGGACGACTCGCAGCGCCTTTTGGTCGTTACGCCGGAGGGGCTGGCGCGCTATAACGATGGGCGCTTTCGTGCTTTCCCTGCCCCGGCTGACTATGCGCCTCTGATGGGAGCCGTCACTCCCGGTCGGAATCGCGGACTCTGGCTCGCGCCGCGTAACAGCTTCAACGGCAAAATCGATGCAGCGCTCTGGGACCACGCCGGTCGGCTGTGGCTCGGCACAGCGGATGGGCTGGTGGAAGTGCAGCAAGGCCAAACGCGCCGGTTCAAAGAAGTGCCCGGCAAGCACATCACAGTCCTTCATGAAGACAAAGAAGGAACGCTTTGGATCGGAACCGACGCCGGATTGGCTCGCCTGCGCAACGGCGCGATCGAGCGATTTCCGGCGAGCTGGGAGGTCGCAGGCGACTTAATCCTTTCTATTTCCGACGACCGCGAGGGCGATCTCTGGGTAGGCACAGAACTGGGCGGAGTGACGATTCTGCGCGATCAGAAATTCACCGCGTATACCGCGCGCGACGGCTTTCCAACCGGCTCCATCCGTTGCGTCCTCGAAGATTCGCACGGCGTCCTCTGGGCGGGAACCGATGGGCAGGGCCTCGTTCGCGTGGAACACGGTGCCGCGCGCGCCATCACCACCAAAGACGGCCTGGCGAGTAATATCATCCTTTCCCTGGCCGAGGGCGCACCGGGAGAGATTCTGTCAGGAACGCCCGATGGACTAAACCGGATCAGCAACAGGCGGATTTCAGTAGTTACTTCCGCCGATGGACTTCCTGATGACTTTGTCCGATCCATTTATCGCGACCGCGATAACTCTCTGTGGATCGGAACGCGACGCGGATTGTGCCATCTAAAAGACGGCCGGTTCTCTACGTTTACTCAGGCAGACGGACTAGGCAGCGATTTGATCGGGTCCGTGACACGCGACAGCCACAACAATCTGTGGGTGGCGACATTTCACGGACTCAGCCGTTTACAGGGTGGGCATTTCGTCACGTTCACCAGTAATATCGTTACCGCCGTGCTTGCGGGCTCGGACGGGAGCCTCTGGATCGGCACTCAGGATGGCGGGCTCAATCGTTTTCGCGACGATAGGTTTCACGCTTATACAAATGTGGCTGGGTTACCGGAGACGATCTACGGCCTCGCCGAAGATGCCACGCATCATCTTTGGATCTCCTCCAACGCCGGAATCTATCGGGCGCCAGCCGCCAACCTGAATGCGGTCGTTTCCTATGGAACAAACGACGGCCTTCCGGTCAACGAATGCGCCAGCGGAGGCCACCCGACGATTGCAAGCGGACAAGGCGGCCGGCTCTGGTTCGCCACCGTAAAAGGGCTGGCAGCCGTAAATCCGGCAGATGCCGGCTATAGCGCAATTCCTCCGCTCGCTGCGCTCGAATCGGTTTCAATCGATGAGCACAGCATCGCTGTCCCGGCTCACCTCGATGTGAAACCCGGCCATTCGAGACTATCTTTCGAATACGCCGGGCTCGGTTTTGCCGCTCCTCACAAACTGCGCTACCAGTACAAACTGGAGGGCTTCGATAAAAACTGGATCGATGCGGGAACTCGTACCGTTGCCTACTACACGAACCTCCCCCCGCGCGCCTACACGTTCCGCGTAGCCGCTCGTTACGCCGGAGGACCGTGGAGTCCGGATGCTTCCCTGATATTCAACATGGAGCCGCATGTGTACCAGGAGCTTTGGTTCCGGCTCCTGCTGATTGCGGCTCTCGGGCTTCTGGCGGGTCTGGCTTATTGGTGGAGGCTTAAGGAAGTGGAAGCGCGCTTCAAAGCCGTTCTGCAGGAGCGCGGCAGAATCGCGCGCGAGATCCACGATACGTTGGCGCAAGCGCTGGTCGGCATTTCCGTGCAACTGGAAGTTGTATCACGGCTATTGCCGTCCTCCGTCGATGCCGCGCGCGAGCATCTCGATCAGGCGCGCGCTCAGGTGCGTGAGAGCATTGGAGAGGCGCGGCGGGCCATCTGGCAGCTTCGGTCGCAATCGGACGAGGCCGCGGAATTCAGCGCCCGGCTCTCGAAGCTGGCCTCGGATGTATCGAGGAACTCCGGTATTCCCTCCACGGTGGAAATACACGGAACGTATCGCCCCCTGACGCCGAAAATCGAAAATGAACTGCTTCGCATCGCACAGGAAGCCTTGACGAACGCCATCCGGCACGCTGAACCCAAATTGATTCGTGTCGACGTAACATACGACAACCGCAAACTCCGCATGACCATTGCCGACGACGGGCATGGGTTCATGGTGCCGCCCAAAGCGTCTACTTCGAACGGACATTACGGTTTGCAGGGAATGCGCGAACGGGCCGAACAGATCGATGCCAAGTTCTCGGTCCATAGCGCGATTGGAAGCGGCACGATCGTATCCGTCGAGACCGCGGTGAACTAATGAATTCGCAAAATACACTCTGGCTGCGGGTTCGCTGCTTTGTGGGGCGGGCTCCCAGCCTGCCTGGTCGGAGCCACGAAGCTGTCGTTATCTCAGGCCACCCTCAATAATGGAACCGATTCGAATCCTCATCGTCGAAGACCATCACGTAGTCCGCCAAGGTCTCGCGGCGCTGCTGAAAACTGTCCCGGACATGACCGTGGTGGCCCAGGCCGCCGACGGAGCCGAAGGCGTGCGCCTCTTTCGCGAGCACAAACCGGACGTGACCATCATGGATCTGAGGCTGCCGGTTCTGAGCGGTGTCGATGCCATCACGCAGATACGCTCGGAATTTCCGTCCGCGCGCATCATCGTGCTCACGACGTTCGATGGCGATGAGGACATCTACCGCGCATTACAGGCCGGGGCGCGCGGATATCTCCTCAAAGATATGTTCGGGGAAGAGCTGATGGAAGCGATTCGCGTCGTTCATTCCGGACGGACGCGCATCCCGCCCGCGATTGCGGAAAGATTGGCAGAACGCATGGGAGGGCCGAATCTTACGAACCGCGAACTCGAAGTGCTGCAGGCGATCGCCGCCGGGAAAAGTAATAAAGAGATTGCCTTCGTGTTGGGCATCTCGGAAGCAACTGTGAAGACCCACATCAATAACATCCTGAGTAAATTGGGAGTCGCCGACCGCACGCAGGCCACCACGGCCGCTTTGCAGCGAGGAATTATTCACCTATGATTTATTTTCTGGCGGCACTCTTGCTGCTTGCGAACTCGTCCAACTGGCGGGCCGCCACTCCCGACGAATTGAAAGCCATAATTCCCGCCCGCGCCCCGGTCGAAAAAGAGCGCATCGAAACGGAATTCCGCACGGCTTCCGGCATCACCAACGGCAATGGCAAATATGTGGCCGGCGTAGTTCTGATCACAGCCGGCTATTCGGCCGAAGGCAAGTATTCCCATTTCTTTTTGACCCAGGTGCCGATTACCGTCGGGAAGCTCGCGCTCAAACCGGGCGAGTATGTCTTCGGCTATCAGCGCGGAGACGAGGCGTTGCTCGTCAAGTTCTACGATGCGCAAACGGGTAAGTTTCTCGGCGACGTGAAAGCGCCCCGGATCAACCGCGTGGGCCGCGTGGAGTCCTTTTACGTCGAACCACCCGGCGATAAACCAGTCATTCAGATCGGACGCTTTGGCATGCCTTATAAACTAACAGGCTAAACGCGAGTACAATTGGGGAAAGTGCGCCACCTGCTTGTATACGTGCTGCTCGTCGCGATCGGTGTAATCCCGGTTGCGTCCACGGCGCCGTACCAGGCCGAAGCGCAACTGCCGCCGTGCTGCCGGGCTCACGGGCAGCATAAATGCGCGCTCAAACACGCCATGACGGGCTCGTCGTCCGTGGCGGGCATCGGCGCCAAATGCCCGTTTTCCGAGCAGGCTCAATGGGGGCCTGCGGGGTTTCATTTCCTGTACTGGCGGCCAGCTAATAACTGGATTGCCTCTATCTGCAATCACTCGACAGTCCTGGCGCAAACAGAAGCGCGCTATCGAGTTTCGTTTAGCCGCAGCCGCCAGAAGCGCGGCCCTCCTTCTCTGATTCGCAGCCTTAGCTAAGAACGCCGCTCCCTCACGGTCGCGGTTCTGAAGAGGAGGATACCTTTGTACATTCGAATTACGTGCGCTTTTTTTGCGCTTGCTTTATCTGTTTATGCCACCATTTTCAGCACCGTGCGCGGGATCGTGCACGATCCGAGTCACCGGCCCATTGCGGGGGCCCGCGTCACCTTGCGGGCAAGCGGATCGGCTTATACGCAGACGATGCAAACCCGCGATGACGGCTCGTTCGAGTTCCCCGCGGTTCCGGCGGGCGAGTACCGGATAACTGCGTCGCATCCTGGCTTCGCGCCAGAGAAAGAAGTGCTGACTGCGATCTCCAGCACGAGCCCGGTGCTGCACTTTCAGCTTGAACTTGCTCAGCAGAAAGAGTCCGTTACGGTGGCCGCCTCGCCGGTCGAGGTCAACTCTGAATCGACGACGCCCACTACGATGGTCGACCGGCAGGAGATTCAGCGCACGCCCGGAGCCAATCTCAGCAACAGCTACAACATGATCACCGATTTCGTGCCGGGTGCCTATATGACGCACGATCAATTACACGTGCGCGGCGGTCATCAGGTGACGTGGGCGCTCGATGGTGTTCCAATTCCCAATACCAACATCGCGAACAGCGTCGGCGCGCCCGTCGATCCCGAAAACATCGACACACTGGAAGTGCAGCGCGGCGGGTACTCGGCGGAGTATGGAGACCGCACGTACGGCATTTTCGATATCGTGCCCCGCACCGGTTTCGAAACCGACCGCCAACTTGATATTCGCTCCACGTATGGCACGTTCCACCAAACCAACGACCAGATCAGCTTCGGCGACCACACGGAGCGTTTTGCCTACTTCGGCAGTCTCACCGGAAACCGGAGCGATTACGGTCTCGAAACACCCGGACCCGAGATCCAGCACGATCGCGTTTGGGGCATCGGAGGATTTGGCTCACTGATCTACAACCCGGATCCTGCCAACCAACTCCGGTTTGTGGTTTCCAGCCGGGCCGACGATTATCAAATCCCCGATACTCAGGATCTCGAGGTGGAGCGCAACACGCTCGCTACGTTTACCTGGGTGCATACGTTTTCCCCCAGCCTGCTGCTGACGGTGGCGCCGTTCATGAACTTTACCCGGGCCGATTACAACGGCGATCCAAACACGGTGCCGGTCAGCACGACTCAGCATCTCGATTCCACGTACGCAGGCGGACAAATCAGCGTGAACGGAGTAACCGGCAAACATAATGCGCGGGCGGGTATCTATGCATTCGCGCAGCACGATGACGAATTCATTCATCTCCTTGCCAATGACGGCTCGGGCAATAACATCCTGACCGAGAGGCCGGTCGACGGCGCGCTCGAAGCCGCGTTTTTCGAAGATCAATTCAAGATCACTCCGTGGTTCACAGTGACCGGCGGGCTGCGGCTCACCCATTTTTCCGGAACAGTTTCCGAGAACGCGGCCGACCCACGCGTCGGCGCCGCGCTTCGTATTCCTCACCTGAACTGGGTGCTGCACGGCTATTACGGCGCGTATTATCAGGCGCCTCCGCTCTCTACCGTCTCCGGCCCATTGCTCGATTTCGCCGTTAGTGAAGGGCTGGGCGTCATCCCGCTCAAGGGCGAGCGCGATGAGGAGAATCAGGCCGGCCTGACAGTCCCGTTCCGCGGCTGGACATTCGACTTCAACAGCTTCCGGCTGCGCGCCACCAACTATTTCGATCACAACGCTCTCGGTAACTCGAACGTCTTCTTTCCCATCACCATTGCAGGCGCGCGCATCCGGGGCGAAGAAGTGACCGTCCGCTCACCGCGCCTGTTTCATCGCGGACAGGCATCGCTCGCTTATTCTCATCAGCATGCGGAAGGAGAAGGAGCCGTCACCGGCGGCCTGACCGATTTCTCTCCGCCATCGGAAGGTTACTTTCTTCTCGATCATGACCAGCGCGATACGCTGCACGCCAATTTCGATCTGAACTTGCCTCGCCGCTCCTGGATCGCCGGCGGCCTCTATTACGGTTCGGGCTTTGTAGATGGCGAGGCCCCGGTTCCGGCCCACTTGCAGCCGCACACCACCTTCGATCTATCGCTCGGAAAATCGTTCGGAGAGTCGTGGTCGGTTTCGGTGAACGGTTTGAATATCGCCAATCGCCGGTTCCTGCTCGACAACAGCGAAACCTTCGGCGGCACGCACTACGCCGACCCGCGCCAGATTTGGGTCCAGGTACAGTACCGCTTCCATTTCTGAGATCGTTGCTGCTGTGCCAGGATGAGGGTAATGGCTCGTTTACGCATCACCTTTGCATTCCTCGCCCTTTGTTCTATTACTTTCGCTGCCGAGCCACAGCCGCCGACCTTACGCCTGCCCGACACTGTGGCTCCTACGAGTTACCGGGTGGAACTGACGCTCAATACGGACCAAAGCCACTTCAACGGTTTCATCGCGATCAAACTCGATATCAAGAAACCGGAGCAAGTCATCTGGCTGAACGGTACCGGTCTGACGATTCAGGAGGCGTCCCTGAAGTCCGGGTCAAAAAGCATGACCGCTAAAGCCATCCCGGGCGGGAACGATTTCGTGGGATTCCAATTCGATTCGGACGTGCCGGAGGGAGCCGCCGAACTCGATATCCGGTATACGGGGACCGTGCGATTGCAGGACAGTTCCGGCGTGTTCCGGATGGAGGAGAATGGCAACCGGTATCTGTTTACACAGTTCGAATCGACCGACGCGCGCGGCGCGTTTCCCTGCTTCGATGAGCCGTCCTATAAGGTGCCCTGGCAACTCACGTTGAATATCCCGCAAGAGGCGTCCGCAGTAAGCAACACACCGCCGTTGAAAGAACAAACCCAGGGGGATCGGAAGATCGTCGCTTTTAAACAAACGAAGCCATTGCCCAGTTACCTGGTAGCGTTTGCAGTGGGGCCGTTCGATTTCGTGAATGCCGGCACCGCGGGCGTAAATCACGTCCCGGTGCGCATCGTGACGCCAAAGGGCCACGCCGAGGACGCCAAGTACGCGGCCGAAGTTACCGCCACGATTCTCACCCGCCTGGAGAATTATTTCGGCATTCCGTATCCGTACGAAAAATCCGACGAGGTCGCGATTCCCTCCACATACGGCTTCGGAGCCATGGAAAACGCCGGCATGGTGACTTACGCCCAGACGATTCTGCTGGCGAATCCGGCGCGCGACACCATCATGCGCCAGCGGGAATGCGCTTCGGTGGAGGCCCACGAGCTGGCGCATCAATGGTTCGGAGATCTGGTGACCACCGCCTGGTGGAACGATATCTGGCTCAATGAGGCGTTCGCGACCTGGATGGAGCAAAAGATCCTCGCCGAGTGGAAGCCGGAATGGAAGACGCGCGTGGAGGATGTGGATTCGAAGCTCCGGGCCGAAGCCGAAGACAGTTTGATCTCTGCCCGCAGGATTCGCCAGCCGATCGAAAGCAAGAACGACATCAGCAACGCGTTCGACACCATCACGTATCAGAAGGGTGCGGCCGTTATTGGCATGTTCGAGAACTGGGTGGGACCCGAAGAGTTCCGCAAAGGCGTGCATGCGTATCTGACGCAATATGCGTTCAAGAACGCGACAGCTCCGGAGTTTCTCGATAGTGTCAGCAGCGCCAGCGGGAAGCCCATCACAAAACCGTTTTCGACATTTCTGAACCAGGCGGGCGTTCCGCTGCTCTCTGCTTCGCTCGATTGCAACCAGGGTTCTCCCGTTCTGCATCTCGAGCAGCAACGTTTTCTGCCGTTGGGCTCGAAAGGATCTGCCGATCAACTCTGGCAGATTCCGGTGTGCGTACGCGATGGAAGCGGCCAGAGCGAATGCACCCTCATGACGCAGCCGAAACAGGACTGGACGCTGAAAGCCAAGAGCTGCCCGGCTTGGGTGGAAGCGAACAAGAACGCGGTAGGATACTACCGCGTCGATTACTCGAAACAATTGTTGAGCGCCCTGACTTCCGGTGACGTCGAACAAAGATTAAACGCTCCGGAACGCGTCGATTTCATGGGGGACGCCGAAGCGCTCTCGAGCGCCGGCAAGCTGCCCGCCGCCGATGCCCTGGGGTTGGTAAACACGTTTCATTCCGATCCGGAGCATTACGTGGTTCAAAACGCGCTGAACCTCGCGCTCGCCCCGCGCGCGCATCTTGTCCCAAACGATTTAATGCCCAATTACGAACGCTTCCTTCGTCAAAACTTCCAGCAGCGTGCGCGAGAGATGGGGTGGATTCCGAAACCCGGCGAATCGGACGATGTCCGGCTTTTGCGCCCAAACCTGGTGGCCATCGTCGCCACCGACGGAGGCGATCGGGAGCTGGCCAAACAGGGGCAGGAACTCGCGGATAAGTGGTTCCAAAATCGCGATTCCGTGAATCCGAACATGGTTGGCGCCGTGCTTGGGACGGCCGCCTTCTACGGCGACAAAAATCTGCTGGACCGGTTCCTGGCCGAGTTCAAGAAGACGAGCGACCGGCAGGAACGGCAGCGCATGATGCGAGCCATGATAAGTTTCCGTGATCCCGAGGCGGTGAAGGCCATCATGCAGGCGGTGTTGTCCGGAGAGATTCCGTTTATTCAGGGCGGCGGATATCTGCTCGTCTATGCCGGGCAGAGTTCGGCAGCCACGCGCAAAATTCCGTTTGAATTTGTGAAAGAGCACTTCGATGAAATCGCCGCGAAACGTCCGACCGGCGGCGGTTTCGATTTCGGCGCCCTGTTGCCTCGCGTGGGGCAGAGTTTCTGTGACGCCGAATCGCGGGATGAACTCAAAGACTTCTTCGAGCCGCGCGTGAACAAGTTCATCGGCGCGCCGCGCACGCTTTCTCAAGTGCTGGAAGGGATCAATGTCTGCATCGCCGAGAAAGCCGCGCAGGAGCCGAGCGTGGTGGCGTTTCTCAAGAAGTACTAAGTCTGCGATCCAGTTCTTCCCAGATCGCTTGAACAGAAATCGT